>Ga0126377_10001112_pt1 | contig 17267 bp, 15 predicted proteins | sample PanSoiMetPlot_22_FD_92647 | JGI IMG/M metagenome (GOLD analysis project Ga0126377, IMG submission 92647) | Tropical forest soil microbial communities from Panama - MetaG Plot_22 | ecosystem: Environmental > Terrestrial > Soil > Tropical forest > Bulk soil | place: Panama | collected 2016-02-17 | reverse complement strand
TCGCGCTCTGGACGCACCTGTTCGGGATGCTGAGCTTCGAGCTGTTCGGGCAGTTCAACAACGTCATCGACGACCGGGACGCGTTCTTCGGGTTCCAGATGCGGGCGGCCGTCCGGGCGTTGGGTCTGGAGGCGTCGTGAAGGTGGTCCTGTTCGGCGCGACCGGCATGGTCGGCAGCGGTGTGCTGCGCGAGTGCCTGCACGACGGCCGGGTGACCGAGCTCGTGACGGTGGGCCGTAGCCGGATCCGGGTCCTCGACCCGAAGCTGCGCGACGTGGTGCACGCCGACCTCGCCGAACTCTCGCCGGTCGAGGGTGAGCTCGCCGGGGCGGACGCGTGCTTCTTCTGCCTCGGGGTGAGCGTGGTCGGGCGCACCGAGGAGGAGTACACCCGGGTCACGTACGACATGACGATGGCGGTTGCGGACACGGTGGCCCGGGTGGCACCGGGAGCGGTCTTCGTCTACGTCTCCGGCGCCGGCACGGACAGCACGGAAAAGGGCCGGGCGATGTGGGCCCGGGTCAAGGGCCGCACCGAGAACGCACTGCTCGCCCACGCCGACCTCGACGCGTACATGTTCCGGCCCGGGTTCATCCAGCCGATGCACGGGGTGACCAGCCGCACCCGCTGGTATCGGGTGGCGTACGCGGTGACCGCGCCGATCACGCCGGTGGTGCGCCGGGTGGCGCCCACCGCGATGACCACCACGGAGGAGGTCGGGCTCGCCATGCTCACGGTCGCCAGCGCCGGCTGGCCGGACCGCGTCCTCGCCACTCGCGACATCGTCGCCGCGGCCGCCGCCGCACGCTCGGCCTGACGCCTCACCCCGGGCCGTTCCATGATCTCCGGGACGGTCGACAACAGGCGCTGTCACGTACCATCGACGACATCTCAGGGGTCGTGGCGCATTCGGAGTGTGAGTTTGACAGTCGTGCGGCGTGAGACCCGGCTCCGCTGGTTGGCGGTCGCCGCGGCCGTCGCGGTGCTCGTGTCCCTGCCCCAGCTGTTGCGGATACTGCCGGTCGACGCCGCGACGGTGCCGGTGCGCACGCTGGTCGCGCGCATGACCGCCTCCGCCGGCGTGCCGTACCAGGGCTACGCGGTCTCGACCGGTCGTGCCGGCATCCCGTCCCTGCCGCAGCTCGACGCCGTCACCGGCATGTTCGACGGCGACACGTCGCTGCGGATCTGGTACGCCTCGTCGGCCCGGTGGCGGGTCGACACCATCGACCTGGCCGGCGAGCGGGACACGTACCACTCGGCGACCGAGGAGACCGTCTGGGACTACGGGCAGAACCAGATGATCACCGTGCTCGGCAAGGTGGAGCTGCGCCTGCCGCGCGGGTCCGACCTGGCCCCGCCCGACCTGGCCCGGCGGGTGCTCGCCGCGGCGCGCCCGACCGGCCCCCGGGCGCCCGCCGCCGCGACCTACACCGCGCTGCCGGACCGCCGGGTCGCGGGCATCGCCGCGGCCGGTGTGCGGGTCACCCCCACCGACCGTGAGACCACCGTCGGGCACATCGACATCTGGGCGGAGCCGCGCACCGGCCTGCCGCTCGAGGTGGACATCGCGGCCCGCGGCGTCGCGACGCCGGTGATGGTCAGCCGCATGCTCGACCTGGACCTGGGCACGCCGCCGGCGGCGACGACCGCCAGGCCGAAGACCCCACCGGGCGCCGGCACGACCGTCACCACCAACCCGGACATCGGCCGGGCGCTGCGCAACCTCGGACTCGGCGACCTGCCCGACACGCTCGGCGGCCAGGACCGCACGGATGCCGGTGTCGGGATCCTGGCCGGGATCGGCGCGTACGGCACAAGCTTCCGGCAGATCGTGGCGGTGTCGGTGCCGGCGCGCCTGGGGTCCAGCGCCTACGGCGCGGCGGTCGGCGTCGGCGGCGTCGAGCACCAGTTCGACGACGGCGAGTCCGTGATCGTCACCACCCCGCTGGTCAGCGTGATGATCGTGGAGTCCCACCTGTCCGGCACCTACATCGTCGCCGGGCTGGTCGGCGCCGACGTGCTCGTCCCCGTCGCCAGGGACCTCATCGCGTTCTCGAGGTCGGACCGATGATCCGCACCGAGGGCCTGACCAAGCGGTACGGACCGGTCACCGCCGTCTCCGGCGTCGACCTCGACGTACGCGAGGGCGACCGGTACGGCCTGCTCGGACCGAACGGGTCGGGCAAGACCACGCTGCTGCGGATGGTGCTCGGCCTGGTCTTCGCCACCAGTGGCCGGATCGAGGTGATGGGCCTGCCGGTGCCCAGGCACGCCAAGCGGGTGCTGCGCAGCATCGGCGCGCTGGTGGAGGGGCCGGCGGCGTACCCGCACCTGTCCGGGCGTACCAACCTCGCGCTGCTGGACGCGGCCGGACCGGGCAGCGTCCGGCGCACCCGCAAGCGGCGGGTCGACGAGGTGCTCGACCGGGTCGGGCTCGGCGGCATCGACGCCCGGCCGGTGAAGGCATACTCGCTGGGCATGCGGCAGCGGCTGGGCCTGGCCGGGGCGCTGCTGTGCCGGCCGACCCTGCTGATCCTCGACGAGCCGACCAACGGACTCGACCCGCGCGGCATCCACGACATCCGTGACCTGCTCAGCGAGCTGAACGACGAGGGCGTCACCGTGTTCCTGTCCAGCCACCTGCTGCCCGAGGTCGAGCTGCTGTGCACGCGGGTCGGCGTGATGGACGCCGGCCGGCTGGTGCTCCAGGAGGAGATCGCGGCGCTGCGCGCCCCGACCGGCCGGATCGTGGTCGACTCCCCGGACGCCGGGCACGCCCTGGCCCTGCTCGACGGGCTGGTAGCCGAGCGGGACGGCGACCGCCTGTTCGTCCGCGGCACCGACGTGGCCCGACTCAACGCGCGGCTGGTCGGGGCCGACATCAGGGTCACCCAGATCGCCGTAGAGCGCCGCACCCTCGAGCAGGTCGTGCTCGAGGTGACCGGGTCGGGCGCCGATCGCGTCGACCGCGCCGACCATGTCGATCGCGTCGATCGCGTCGACCGCATGCCCGGGAGCCTGCGATGATCCGGGTCGAGCTCGGCAAGCTGGTGCGCAGGCCCCGGGTCTGGGTCTCCATCGGGCTGCTCTGCCTGCTGCCGATCATCGTCGCGATATTCATCTCGACCACGCGCATCGCGCCACCACCCGGCCAGGGCGGGGCGTTCCTGTCCGCGGTGCTGAGCAACGGCGCGCTCTACCCGGCCGCGGCGATGGCACTGGTGGTGCCGCTGTTCCTGCCGGTCGCGACCGCCGTGCTGGCCGGCGACGCGGTCGCCGGAGAAGCCACCACGGGTACGCTGCGCTACCTGCTCATCCGTCCGGTGGGCAGGACCCGGCTGCTGGTCGCCAAGCTCGTGACGCTCACCGCTTTCGTGCTGATGGCCGTGGTCATCCTGCTGCTGACCTCGTTCGTGACGGGAGAGCTGGCGTTCGGCAGCGGCACGCCGGGGCAGCCGGGCGTCACGTCCCTTTCCGGGACCACGCTCACGCCGACCGACATCGCGCTGCGGCTGACCGGCTCGCTCCTGTTCGTCACCGTGTCGATGCTGGGGGTCGCGGCGATCGCCGTGTTCCTGTCCACCGTCACGGACTCACCGCTGGGCGCCACGCTCGGGGCGCTGGCGGTGCTGGTCGGCAGCGAACTGCTCGCCACGCTCGGCGCCGCCGGTTCGATCGCGCCCTACCTCCCCACCCGCTACTGGCTGGCCTGGGTGGACTTCTTCCGGCAGCCGATCCTGTGGCGCGACATCGAGCGCGGCATCGGCCTCCAGGTCGTCTACGTGCTGGTCTTCCTCGGCGCCGCGTGGGCGAACTTCATGACCAAGGACGTCAAGAGCTGACGCTCAGGCGCGGCTCCGTCTAGCACAGCCGCGCTCAGGGGCGGCCCGGACTAGCACAGCCGCGCTCAGGCGCGGCCCCGCGAGCGAAGGCGTGCGCAGTCGGCGCGGTGCGGCGCGGTGAGCGGTCCGCTGCCGATGGCGGCGAGTACGAGGCCGGTGACGAGCGCGTCGGTGGGTAGGCCGCTGTGCGAGACGAACTCGTTGGGGCAGATGTCCTGCGCGACGACGTTCACCGCGCCGGTCAGCCGCGCCGACTCGGGCGGGGTGACAGTCTTGTCGTCGGTCGTCCAGATCGACATCCAGCCGATGCCGGTCGGCAGCGGCTGCGCGTTCAGCCGGTTGAGCAGGCTGCTGCCGGGCACGAGCTGCTGGCAGGCGACCGGACAGGCGTCCGGGGCGAGCGCCGCCCCGACCGCCGCGATATCGGCGCCGTGCAGCGGGGAGCCCAACGAGACCACCCGCCGGGCCTCCCGGTCGCCGCCGAACTCGGCGAGCCACAGCCGGACGACGACGCCGCCGGCCGAGTACCCGACGACGTCGACCGAGGACGCACCGCCGCGCAGAGCCCGGGCGGCGGCCGACTGGAGCGCCTTGGCCTGCAGGTTGAGATCGCCGGTGCCGTCGCCGGGCAGCTGGACGACCTCGGCCTGCCGACCGGCGTGCCGGATCCGCGCCGCGAGCTGGTTGAGCGCGCTGCGCCCGCCGCCGTACCCGGGGACGAGCAGCACGGGTCCCGGCCGCTTCGCGGCGGCCGTCGCGGACCTGGACGGCGAGGCGCCGCCGGGCTTCAGTGTCAGCGGCTCCTGGGCCGAGACGGCCGCCGTTCCGTCGCCGCCGGCGAGCACCACGACGGTGACCACCATCGCCAGGACCAGCACCGCGACGCCACTCAGCAGCGCGCGTCGGCGCGGCGCGAGGCCGGAGAACCAGCGCAACGGGCCCCCTCGCGGAGCGTTCGGCGGGCGCGACGCGCCCCGGACCCCACCAACCGTACGGCGTCGGGGCCCGGCCCGGGCACCGCCGCGACGGCGAACCGTGGGCACGCCGGATCCGGGACTCAGCCGCCCAGCCGGGTCACCGTCAGGTCGCGTGCCCGCGCGTACCGCTCCCGCACGTGAGGCACCGGCTCGGCCTCGGCGAGCACGGCCGACTCCAGTGGCCACGCCGGTGGTTCGTCGCCGCCGAGCAGCGCCCAGGCGGCCTGCCGGGCGGCGCCGTCGGCGACGTACTGCGACGGCGCGGGCACCAGCACCGGGCAGCCGAAGACGCCGGGCGCGATCGCGCGTACCGCGGGCGAGGCGGCGGCGCCGCCGATCATGATGACCCGCTCGGCCGGACCGGTCGCCGCCCGCAGGGCGTCCACGGCGTCGGCCAGCGCGCACAGCATGCCCTCGACGGCCGCCCTGGCCAGGTACGCCGGGGTCGACGTGCGCAGGGTCAGCCCGTGCAGGGCGCCGGTGGCGTCCGGCCGGTTCGGTGTGCGCTCGCCCTCCAGGTACGGCACCATCACCAGCCCGCCGGCACCGGCCGGCGCGGACAACGCCAGGTCGGAGAGGCCGGCGTGCGAGGTGCCGAGCATCGCGGCGGCCGCGTCCAGCACCCGGGCCGCGTTGAGCGTGCACACCAGCGGCAGGAACCCGCCGCGCGCGTCGGCGAAGCCGGCGACCGTGCCCGAGGCGTCGGCGGTCGGCGCCGACCAGGAACGGAACGCCGTGCCGGAGGTGCCGATCGAGACCACGACATCGCCCTCGCGGGCGCCGAGGCCGAGCCCGGCCGCGGCGTTGTCGCCCGCGCCCGCGCCGAGCACCAGCGGCCGGTCGTGGCGTGCCACGGCAGCCGCGGACGCCGCCGCCGGCACGACGGACGGCAGCAGTGGCTCCCGGCCGCACGCCAGCCGCAGCAGGTCCTGCCGGTACCCGCCGGTGGCGGGCGACCAGTAGCCGGTGCCGCTGGCGTCGCTGCGGTCGGTGCGCAGCCCGTCGAGGGACCCCGCGCCGGCGAGCCGCCAGGTCAGCCAGTCGTGCGGCATGCACACCGCCTCGGTCCGGGCCAGCGAGTCCGGCTCGTGCTCGGCGAGCCAGCGGAGCTTGGTCACGGTGAACGAGGCCACGGGAACGCTGCCCACCGCCGACGCCCACGCCTGCGCGCCGCCGAACTCGGCGACCAGCGCGTCGGCGGCGCCGGCCGAGCGGGTGTCGTTCCACAGCAGCGCCGGGCGCACCACCCGGCCGTCGCCGTCCAGGCAGACCATGCCGTGCTGCTGTGCGCCGACGGAGATCGCCGCGACGTCGTCGAGGCCGCCGGCCTCGACGATCGCCGCGTGCAGCGCGTCCCACCAGGCGGCCGGGTCCACCTCGGTGCCGTCCGGGTGGGCCGCCGAGCCGGCGCGTACGAGGGCACCGGTCTCCGCGTCCCGGATCACCACCTTGCACGACTGCGTCGACGAGTCGACGCCCGCGACCAGGGTCGTGCGTGCCGGGTCGACGCCCTGGGTCATCGCGCGTTCATGAGGTGCTCGACGGCGAGCTGGTTGAGGTGCACGAAGCCGTACCCGCGCTCGCCGGCCTTGTCCCGGTCGAAGTCCTCGAAGGCACCCCGGTCGGCACGCAGGTCGGCCAGGGACTCGCCGGGGGACAGGGTCGGCGTGGAGAGTTCGGCCACGCGGCTCGCGGCCAGGGCCTCCCGCACCTCCGGGTCCGCCCGGAACGCCGCCGCCCGCTGCTTGAGCAGCAGGTACGTGCGCATGTTCGCGGCCGCGGACGCCCAGACGCCGGTGATGTCCTCGGTACGGGAGGGCTTGTAGTCGAAGTGCCGCGGTCCGTCGTACGCCGGCCCGCCCGCGACCCCGCCGAACTCCAGCAGGTCGACCAGCGCGAAGGCGTTGAGCAGGTCGCCGTGGCCGAAGACCAGGTCCTGGTCGTACTTGATGCTGCGCTGGCCGTTGAGGTCGATGTGGAAGAGCTTGCCGTGCCACAGCGCCTGGGCGATTCCGTGCACGAAGTTGAGCCCGGCCATCTGCTCGTGGCCGACCTCCGGGTTCAGGCCGACCATCTCGTGGTGGTCGAGGCTGTTGATGAACGCGAGCGCGTGGCCGACGGTGGGCAGCAGGATGTCGCCCCGCGGCTCGTTGGGCTTGGGTTCGAGGGCGAAGCGGATGCCGTACCCCTGCTCGACCACGTACGCCGCCAGGGTGTCCACGGCCTCCCGGTAACGGTCGAGCGCCGCCCGTACGTCCTTGGCCATGTCGTACTCGGCGCCCTCGCGGCCGCCCCACATCACGTACGTCCGGGCGCCCAGCCGGGCCGCGAGGTCCAGGTTGCGCATGACCTTGCGGAGCGCGTACCGGCGCACCTGCCGGTCGTTGCTGGTGAAGCCGCCGTCCTTGAACACCGGGTGGGTGAACAGGTTGGTGGTCATCATCGGCACCTTCATGCCGGTGGTCTCCAGCGCGTCGGTGAACCGGGAGATGGCCGCCTCGCGGTCCGGCCCGGACACCGTCGTGTCGACCAGGTCGTCGTCGTGGAACGTCACCCCGAAGGCGCCGAGCTCGGCGAGCCTGTGCACGGACTCCACCGGGTCCAGCGGCGGCCGGGTAGCGTCACCGAACGGGTCTCTTGCCGGCCAGCCGACCGTCCACAGTCCGAACGTGAACCGGTCGGCCGGGGTCGGCTGCGTCGCGATCATCGCCATTGCGCACGCCACCTTTATGCGGAAGAATTTGTTTAGAGGATGAATTATTTTGCCGGGAGTGTGAGACTGTCAAGGGCATGGCGCACGCACGCACGACGGCCCCGGTACGCCAATCGAGTCTCCGGGAACACAACCTCGCCCTGGTATTGAAGCAGGTGGCGGGGCGTCATCCGGTCTCCAGGGCCGACATCGCCCAGGCCACCGGGCTCACCCGGGCGACGGTTTCCGCGCTCGTCGAGGACCTCATCGCCGGCCAGCTGGTCATCGAGGTGGCGGGCGCGCCGAAGTCCGGCGCCGGCCGGCCGTCCATCGGCCTCGACCTCGACCCCGATGGACCGGCCGGGCTGGGTCTGCAGATGAACGTCGACTACCTGTCCGCGTGCGTCGTGGACATGACCGGTGCCGTGCGCCACCTCGAAGTGCACCACGCTGACCAGCGCAAACGTATCGCCGAGGAGGTCCTCGCCGACGTGGAGGCGCTCGCCGCCACCGCCGCCGGGGTCGCCGAGGGCCTCGGCCTGCGGCTGGCCGGCGCGGCGCTGGCGGTCCCGGGGCTGGTGCAGGACCGCACCCTGCGCCTCGCGCCCAACCTCGGGTGGCGCGACCTGCACGTCGGGCTGCGCGTCGCCGACCACCCGGTGCACGTGGAGAACGACGCCAACCTGGCCGCGCTCGGCGAGATGTTCACCAACCCCAACGCGGGCCGCAGCTTCATCTACGTCTGCGGCGAGATCGGCATCGGCGGTGGCGTGGTGGTGGGCGGTGAGCTGCTGCGCGGCTCACGCGGGTTCAGCGGAGAGATAGGGCACATGTCCGTTCACCCGTCCGGGCCGCTGTGCCGGTGCGGCGCGCACGGCTGCCTCGAGCAGTACGCGGGACAGGAGGCCATCCTGCGCGCCGCCGGGCTCCCCGACCCCGGCGCCGGGACCATCGCCGCCACCGACCTCGCCGCCGGCGCCATCGCCGGCAACCGCAAGGTGCTCGCCGCGCTCGACGCCGCCGGCGCCGCCCTCGGCATCGTGCTGGCCGACACCGTCAATCTCGTCGACATCGACACGGTCATCCTCGGCGGGGTCTACACGAGGCTGGAACCGTGGCTGCGCCGCAATATCGCGCGCGAGATCGGCGCGCGGGTGCTCGCGTCCGACTGGGCGCCGGTGCAGATCCGGCCGAGCGTGCTCGCCGAGAACGCGTCCGTCGTCGGGGCCGCCGTTTCGGTGGTGCGGTCGGTGTGGGACAACCCGGTGGAGTGGATCCCGACCCGGTGACCGTGCGTTGCCTGAGGCTGAGCTATGACCGACGTCTCGCGGGTCGATGATGGTCTTGACAACCACGTTTGCCTGTACAAATAATTCATCCGCTTAACAAATGTGTTTCATGGTCGTGCGGTGTGCGCCGTACGGCATGGTTGTATTTTCCGGATATCACGCAGCGTGGCGTCGCATCAGCGACGGTACCCAGGAAGGAGACACGCGGCGATGGGTTCAGGTTCACGCAAGTTCCTTACGATGGCCGCGGCCGCGGCGCTCTTCGCGGCCGGGCTCGCAGGTTGTAGCAGCAGCAAGTCGCCGACGACTCCGTCGGGCAACAGCACCTCGGCAGCTCCGAAGAACAACAAGGTCGGCATCCTGCTGCCCGACACGGCGTCCTCGCCGCGCTGGGTCTCGGCGGACCCGAACGAGTTGGCAAACCAGTGCACCAAGTACAACCTCGATTGCAAGATCTACAACGCCAACGGCAGTGCCACCACCATGCAGACGCAGGCCCAGGCCCTGATCAACGCGGGTGTCGGCGTCCTGCTCGTCACCGACCTCGACCCGGGCTCCGGAAAGGCCATCGAGGACCTCGCGGCCCAACACAACGTGGTCTCCATCGACTACGACCGGCTGACCAGCGGCTCGACGAACAACTCGTACTACGTGTCGTTCGACAACGTGAAGGTCGGCGAGAACCAGGGCACCGCGCTGACCAACTGCCCGCAGGTCAAGGGCAAGTCCGCGGTGAACTACGTCGAGATCGACGGTGCGCCGACCGACAACAACGCCGCGCTGTTCAAGCAGGGCTACGAAAGCGTCCTGAGCAAGGCACCGGGTTGGAAGAAGCTCGACGACCAGACCGGCCAGTGGGACCCGGCCGTCGCGCAGCGCGTCTTCACCAACATGCTCGGCGCCCACAAGGACATCAACGCGGTGATGGTCGCCAACGACACCATGGCCCAGTCGGTGATCAACGTCCTGCAGTCGCAGCACCTCGCGGGCCAGGTCGCCGTCTCCGGCCAGGACGCCACCGCCGGTGGCCTCGACAACGTGATGGCCGGCACCCAGTGCTTCACCATCTACAAGCCGGTCAACGGTGAGGCCGACGTCGCCATCCAGCTGGCCTCGCAGATCCTGCAGGGGCAGAAGCCGCAGGCGCCGACCACGATCGAGGACCCGGTCAACCACCGCCAGGTGCCGTCGTTCCTGGCCACGCCGACGATCATCACGCAGTCCAACGTCGCCCTGCCGGTGACCGACGGCTACGTGACCGCGGCCGCCGTGTGCAGCACCCCGGCGCTGGTGACGCTCTGCAAGAAGTTCAACGTCCCGACGCCGTAACTCCGTCGACCGGGATCTGATTTCGATCTGGTTCGGGCCGGCCGCCGCGGCGGCCGGCCCGAACCAGATCCACCCCGGGCGTAGCGTCGAGGCCGGGCGCTGTCCCGGTCACGGGCGCCGGGGGTAGGTCGTCGTAGTCCGGCGCGGACGCGCCGCAGGCGTTTGGAGGAAGGCACGTGAGCGTCGCTAACACCGCCGCGACCGCCGGCAACGGCGCCTCGGCTCCGACACTCGAACTGCGCGGCATCGACAAGTCGTTCGGCCCGGTCCAGGCGCTGATCGGGGTCGACCTCACCGCTCGCGCGGGCGAGGTGACCGCGCTCGTCGGCGACAACGGGGCAGGCAAGACCACCCTGATCAAGTGCATCGGCGGCACCTACCAGTCCGACCACGGTGAGGTGCTGTTCGAGGGGCACCAGACCCACATCCGTGGACCGCGCGACGCGGCCGCGCTCGGCATCGAGATCGTCTACCAGGACCTTGCCCTCTGCGACAACCTGGACATCGTCGAGAACATGTTCCTCGGCCGGGAGCGCCTGTCGGGCGTGGGGACCCTGGACGAGAACACCATGGAGCGCCTGGCGAACGAGACGCTGGCGGGCCTGTCCGTGCGTACCGTCCGTTCGGTGCGCCAGAAGGTCGCCAGCCTCTCCGGCGGCCAGCGGCAGACCGTTGCCATCGCCAAGTCCGTGCTCTGGCAGTCGAAGGTCGTCATCCTCGACGAGCCGACCGCCGCGCTCGGCGTCGCGCAGACCGAGCAGGTGCTCCAGCTCGTCCGCCGCCTCGCCGAGCAGGGCGTAGCGGTCATCCTGATCTCGCACAACATGAACGACGTGCTCAAGGTCGCCGACCAGATCGCCGTGCTGTACCTCGGCCGGATGGCCGCGCAGGTGCGGCGGGCGGACGTCTCACAGACGCAGGTCGTCGAACTCATCACCGCGGGCCGGTCCGGAGACATCGGCCTGTCCGCCGACGAAGACTCCGGAGTCGTGGCATGAGCGTCCCTCCGAAAACCGCGGAATCCGCCCTCGACCAGTTCGAGCAGGACCTCGCGGAGCCGCCGGCCGGCGGTAGCCTGCGCGAGCACCTGCTCGGGTACTTCGTGCGGGTACGCGGCGGTGAGACCGGCTCGCTGCCGGCCCTCGGCGGCCTGATGGTCCTGATCGTCTTCTTCGCCGTCGTGCACGACGGCTTCCTGACCGCGTACAACATCGAGGCTCTGGTCAGCCAGGCCCTGCCCATCATCGTGATGGCCATGGGCCTGGTGTTCGTGCTGCTGCTGGGCGAGATCGACCTGTCCGCGGGCACGACCGGCGGCCTGTGCGCGGCGCTGATGGCGGTGCTCTTCGTACGCGAGGGCCTGTCGCTGTGGATCGCCGTCCCGGTGGCGGTCATCGCCGGTGTCCTCATCGGCTTCGGCACCGGTTGGCTGCGCGCCAAGGTCGGCATCCCGTCGTTCGTCATCACCCTGGCGACCTTCCTCGGGTTCCAGGGCATCACGCTGATCCTGGTCGGCGGTCAGGGCTCGATCATCCTGCCCACCAAGAGCGCGATCGTCTCGCTGGAGGGCATCAACGGCACGTTCATGCCGATCTGGGCCGGCTGGGCGCTGCTCGCCGTGTGCGTTGCCGGGTACGCCCTCGTCAAGATCCATGACGCGGCCACCCGCCGCAGGGCCGGCCTACCCGCGCTGCCGACCTCCGTGGTGGTCGTCAAGATCCTGCTGCTCGCCGGGCTGGGCGCCGCGTTCGTCTACGAGATGGGCGTCAACCGCAACCTGTTCCAGAACGCGTTCTTCGCCTCCAGCTCCGAGGGCCTGCCGTACGCGGTCCTGCTGCTGGTGATCCTGTTCGTCCTCTGGAACTTCGTGCTCAACCGCACCCGCTACGGCCGGCACATCTACGCGGTCGGCGGCAACGACGAGGCCGCCCGCCGGGCCGGTATCGCGGTCTCGCGGGTACGCATCTCGGTCTTCGTCATCTGCTCCAGCATGGCCGCGATCTCCGGCCTGCTCGCCGCCTCGCTGCTCGAATCCGTCCAGTCCGACGCGGGCAGCAAGAACACGCTGCTGCTGGCCGTCGGCGCGGCGGTCATCGGTGGCACGTCGCTGTTCGGCGGCCGTGGCCGCATGATCGACGCGGTGCTCGGCGCACTGGTCGTGGCGGTCATCCAGAACGGCATGAGCGACCTGATCTCGGGCGCCAACGCCGCCGGCTGGGAGTGGATCGTCACCGGCCTGGTGCTGCTGATCGCGGCCGGCTTCGACGCCGTGTCCCGGCGCGGCGGCACCCGCGTGACGAGCACCGCCTGGCGGCCGATCGTGGCCTGGCTGCTCATCGCCGCTACGGTGATCACGCTCGCGGGCCTGTACCACAGCAAGAGCAACGAGCAGGTCTTCCTCAGCGCCGCGGCGGTGGTGTACATCGTCATCGCCGGGTTGCTGCGCGGTGCCCGCCTTCCCGACCGGGTCGCCGCCGTGGCCGAGGGCGCGACGATCGCCGTCGGCTTCGTAGGCTTCGTCGGCCTGATCTACGTCCTGCAGGGCATCAGCAGCGGCACGCTGTCGGGCATCCAGGCGGTCGCGCTGTTCACCGCGCTGCTGCTCCTCGCCGCCGCGGTGGTCACCGTGGTCATCCAGTGGTCGCGGCCTCGTTCCGGTGGTTCCCGCGGCTGGTTGGCAGTCGGGGTGGTCGCGGCGGTGCTGATCGCCGCCGCGGAGTTCCTGCCGTGGGTCAACTTCCCCGGCGACATCGGCAACTGCTGCGCGATCCCGCAGGAGCGGCAGTTCCTGGTGGTCAGCGACATCCTGTTCCTGATCGTCTCCGTGGTGATGGTGCTGTGGGCCGGGTACGTCGGCCCGACGCGTTGGTCCGCGGGTGTCTACCTGGGCGTTGCCGCGGCGCTGCTGATCAACCCGAAGTTCCTGCAGTTCGTGTACTTCCTGTTCAGCAGCAGCGCGAACAAGATCGCCCCTGGCATCTTCCTGTTGCCGGCCGCCGCCGTCGTCCTGATCGTGGCGGGCGCGGTCGCCTGGAGCAGGGCGGCGAGCGCGGACGGCGCGGTGACCGGCACCGAGCTGGACGAGGTGGTCAGGGCGCGGGGCTGACACCGCCGGTAGGGTTCCCGCGTGGCCGAGATCTACATCAGCACCGACATCGAGGCGGACGGGCCGATACCCGGTCCGCACTCGATGCTGAGCTTCGCCTCGGCGGCGTACCTCGCGGACAAGACGCTGGTGGGCACCTTCGCGGCGAACCTCGAGACGCTGCCCGGCGCCAGCGGCGACCCGTCCACCATGGCCTGGTGGGCGGGGCACCCGCTGGCCTGGGCGGAGTGCCGCCGGGCTCCGCGTGACCCGGCCGAGGCGATGCCGGACTACGTGCGGTGGGTGGAGGGCCTGGACGGCAGGCCGGTCTTCGTCGCGTACCCGGCGGCCTACGACTTCATGTTCGTGTACTGGTACATGATCAAGTTTGTCGGGCGCAGCCCGTTCTCCCACTCGGCGCTGGACATCAAGACGCTCGCGATGGCCAGGATGGGCGTCGGCTACCGGGATGCGACCAAGCGCCGCATGCCGCGCGAGTGGTTCGACGACATGCCGCACAGCCACGTAGCGCTGGACGACGCGATCGAGCAGGGCGCCCTGTTCTGCAACATCCTCGCCGCCCCCACCCGCGCCGCGGGATGACCGGGCCGCGGCGGAAGGCTCAGGCGGCCGGGTTGCGGCACAGCCGCAGCCAGCGGTAGCCGTACCCGGCCACCTGGACCTCGTCCATCTTGCCCATCGGGCCGTAGTCGCGGTCGCCGAACGCCTCGCTGGGGTGGTCGGCCGCCCGGTAGAGGTGGCTGAGGTCGACGGTGACCGGCTCCGTGTCGAGGTTGTGCAGGAACAGCATGCTGCCGGTCCGGCCGTCGGCCCGGTGCGCGAGCAAGGCCGGCGGAAGGTCGGCGCCCGACGCGTCGCTCTCGACGGGGGCGCAGCTCCCCGCTCCGATCTCCGGTGTCTCGCGCAGTGTCGAGATCATGCGCTCGAACCAGGCGAGCAGCGAGGTCGGGTCGCGCCGCTGCGCGGCGACGTTGACGGCGTCGTAGCGGAAGGCACCCTCGGCCACGACCGGACGGATCAGGGCCTCGGCGGGCGCGTCGGAGAAGCCGGCGTTCGGCGTCGACGCCCACTGCATGGGGGTACGGATCGACTCGCGCCCCGGCAGCGACAGGTCGTCGCCCATCCCGATCTCCTCGCCGTACCGCAGCACCGGCGTGCCACGCAGGCTGAACTGCAACGAGTACGCGAGCTCCAGCCGCCTGCGGTCGCCGTCGAGCATCGGGGCGAGGCGGCGGCGGATCCCCCTGCCGTACAGGCGCATGTCCTCGTCCGGGCCGAACGCCTCGAACACGTCCGCCCGCTGCTCGGCGGTGAGTCGGGACAGGTCGATCTCGTCGTGGTTGCGCAGGAACGTCGCCCACTGGGCGCCGGCGGGCAGTGCCGGGGTGTTGTTCAGCGCGGAGACGATCGACTCCGCGCGGCGCCGGGCCAGGCCCAGCACCATCGCGTCGTTGAGCACGAAGTCGAACAGCATGTGCAGCCGGTTGCCGGAGCCGCCCGAGTCGCCGGTGTAGCGGGGCAGCTCGTCGGGGGCCACGTTGGCCTCGGCCAGCAGCAGCGCGTCGCCCCGCCGGCCGGACGCGTGCGCGCGCAGTTGGGTGAGGAACTCGTAGTCGCGCGGCGGCGAGGGCTCGCCGGCCTGGTTCGCCTCGATGACGAACGGCGCCGCGTCCATGCGGAACCCGGCGACGCCCAGCTGCAACCAGAACCCCATGATCTTCCGGATCTCGGCCCGCACCGCGGGGTTGGTCATGTTGAGATCGGGCTGGAAGTCGTAGAACCGGTGGTAGTACCACGCGCGCGCCGACCGGTGGTAGGTCCAGGTCTCGGTCTGCTCTCCCGGGAAGACGATGCCCTCATAGCGGTCGGGCGGCTCGGTGTCGGACCAGACGTACCAGTCGCGGTACGGCGAGTCCGGCGACCCGCACGCCGACAGGAACCAGGGATGCTGGTCCGACGTGTGGTTGACGACCAGGTCGATGATCACCCGGATGCCGACGTTGCTCGCCTCGTGCAGCAGCTCGGCGAAGTCGCCGAGGCTGCCGAGGGCCGGGTCGACGGCGTAGAAGTCGCTGATGTCGTACCCGTCGTCGCGGTGGGGTGAGGGGTTGATCGGGTTCAGCCAGAGGCACGAGACGCCGAGCCGGTGCAGGTAGCCCAGCCGCCCGATGAGACCCCGGAAGTCGCCGACACCGTCGGCGTCCGAGTCGGCGAACGAGTCGACGTCGACGCAGTAGATGACGGCCTCGTCGTACCAGTGCTCGGTCACTGTGGACCGTTGCCCCGCGCGGACGCCGGGCAAACGTGCCGGGGCGCCGCGTCCCTCGATGGAACGGGTTGGAACGCCGTCAGGAAGCGCACATCCCGCAACGCTTCCATCCATGGAGGATCTCGTGGCAAACCCCGCAAGCATGTCGTACGCGCCGCCCGGCGCCCCCGGCGTCGTCGCCAGGCCGGCGACCGCGGCGGTCGCCTTCTTCGGCGCCCTGGCCGCCGGACTGTTCACCGTCATCGGCTCGGTGCTGCTGATCGCGCAGGCGAAGGACGTGGCCGCCCAGTCGGTGAAGGACCTCGGCGCGGACCCGACGGGACTGTTCCAGAGCGTCGTCGACGACGCGGCGGACAAACTGCACTCCCGTGGCATCCTCGGCCTCGCCTTCGGCATCCTCGTGGTGGCCGCCGCCGTGCTCGCCCGCAACGCGGCAACCTGGGCGCGCGTGGTGCTCAGCGTCGTACTTGTCGTCGAGATCTTCATCGGCGCCGTCACCGCGCGCGACATCGCGCCCGGAGGCACCAAGGTGCTGGACGGCCTCGCGATCGTGCTGGCCCTCGTGGCGATCGTCGCGGCGTTCATGCCGGCGACGGGCCGGTTCGCGAAGGCCCGCAAGCTCGGGACGCCCGCCTGACGGTGCCCCGCCGAGGACGCCGCAACCCGACACCAGGGGGCGGCGTTTCTCGCGGTTCGTGAACTTTCCCGGGCGGGCGTTTACACACCGGCCTGGCTGGGAAGAGTGCCGAACGTGGACCCGCCGCCGAGCTCCCGCCCGATCTTCATGGCCGTGACCGCCCTGACCAGCAGTCGCGGCCTTCGTCGGCCTCCCGGTCGCGGTGACATCTGCCCTGATCATGCAGATCGGGGTCTTAGCTCGCTATGTGACGGGTCAGGCGGCCGCCACGGCCGCCCGCGCCTCCGCGACTGTCTGGTGGACGCCGACCACCTCGGCCAGCCCGGTCACGTCGAGGATCGTGCGTACGGTCGGGCTCGGCCCGGCCAGCGCGAAGCGCCCGTCGGCGGCGTCGATGCGCTTCTTGAGCCTGACGAAGGCCCCGAGCCCGGACGAGTCACAGAACGTCACTTTGCTCAGGTCGACGACCAGGCGGACGCGGCCGGACTCGACGCCGGCGACGCCGGTGTCCAGGAGCCGCGGCGCCGTGCTCATGTCGAGGTCACCGTTGACCATGATTACGGTCACGCCGCCTTCCTCCGCGACGGAGATGTCCACCGACATACGTGCCTCCACCAGGTCAGACCCCCGCCGCTCCGTGTGAGCCGGCACTTTGGCCCGCGGCGACCGGGTGGCCGGCCTGCCACGTACCGAACGTCATCGTATGCCGCTGTCAGCCCTGGCGCCCGGGTCCGCTCCCCAGGCCGGAGCACCGGGGCGGTGTTAGAGTCGGCGATCTCGACTGCGCCGACTTCCCATGTATCCATGTGCGCATTTCCAGGAAGGCTAGGCGATGGACGCCACAACGACGGAGCGTTTCGCGGAGTTGCTGCGCGACGGTCAGGACCGGATCACGCAGAACTGGACCCGGACGATCGCGGCGACGCTGCGCGGTCGCCTGTCCGAGGCCGAGATGAGCAGCCAGGTGCACGAGCTGTACGGCGCCGTGCGCACCGCGGCTGACGCCGGTGGCGAGCTGACGCTGTCCAGCCCGGCCTGCGCGGAGCTGCGGGCGGTCCTGGGTGACCTGTCGAGGCACCGCGCCCGGCACGGCTTCACCACGACCGAGACGGCGGTCAGCGTC
>Ga0126377_10001111_pt1 | contig 17275 bp, 12 predicted proteins | sample PanSoiMetPlot_22_FD_92647 | JGI IMG/M metagenome (GOLD analysis project Ga0126377, IMG submission 92647) | Tropical forest soil microbial communities from Panama - MetaG Plot_22 | ecosystem: Environmental > Terrestrial > Soil > Tropical forest > Bulk soil | place: Panama | collected 2016-02-17 | reverse complement strand
TCGATCGGCGGCAACCACCTGATCCACGCGCTGCGACGCAACCTCAACATCACGATCCTGCTGTTCAACAACCGGATCTACGGCCTGACGAAGGGGCAGTACTCCCCCACGTCGGAGACCGGCAAGGTGACCAAGTCGACCCCGATGGGCTCGATCGACAACCCGTTCGACCCGGTGTCGCTGGCGATCGGCGCCGAGGCGACCTTCGTAGCGCGCACGATCGACTCCGACCGCAAGCACCTGACCGGCGTACTCAAGGCCGCCGCCGCGCATCGTGGCGCGTCTCTGGTCGAGATCTACCAGAACTGCCCGATCTTCAACGACGGCGCCTTCGACGCGTTCAAGGACCGCGACACCGCCGAGTCGGCGCTGATCCCGCTGGAGCACGGCAAGCCGGTGCGGTTCGGCCCGGACGGCAAGTACGCCGTGATCCGCGAGCCGAGCAGCGGCAGCTTCTTCGCCGTCGAGGCCGAGGAGGTCGACGAGTCGCAGATCCACGTCCACGACGCGCATCTACGCGACCCGTCGGCGGCCTTCGGACTGTCGATGCTCACCGACCACGGCCAGCTGCACCGGGCGCCGATCGGCATCTTCCGCCAGGTCGAGCACCCGACTTACGACGACCAGGCCCGGGCCCAGGTCCGTACCGCCCGCGAGGCGCACGGCGACGGCGACCTCGAGTCCCTCCTCACCGGCAAGGACTCCTGGGTCGTCGCCTGACCAGCAGTTATCCCGGCTCGCTCACGCGGTGTAGTCGTAGGCGAAATCTCGCGGATTCTCTGTCACTGTGGAAGGTGAGGGAGGCGCGAGCCGTGCAGACGTGGCAATGGATCGTGATCGCGATCTCGGTCTGGATCGGCCTGTCAGCCCTGCTCACCGCCCTGTGGGTCATGATCGGGTCCAAGCTGGTGCGCTATCCGCGGCGCAATCCCCGTCGGCTGCGACGCGAACGCCGGGACAGCTCGGACTGGGAGTCGAAGGCCTGATCAGACGGCTTCGTCGACGGATCGGCGACCGAGCCCTCGATAGGTCCAGCCGGCCGCGCGCCACTTGGCGGGGTTGAGACAGTTGCGGCCGTCGACGATCGCGGGGTGCTCGACGACGTCGGCGAGGACGTACGGATCGAGTTCGCGGAACTGCTGCCACTCGGTGAGTACCAGGACGACGTGCGCTCCGGCGCAGGCCTCCTGGACCGACTCGGCGTAGCTCAACGTCGGCCACAGCTTGCGAGCACCGTCCATGGCCCGCGGGTCGTGGACGGTGACATGGGAGCCGTACAGGTGCAGCCGGCCGGCGACGTTGAGCGCGGGTGAGTCGCGGATGTCGTCGGAGTTGGGCTTGAACGCGGCACCGAGGACGGCGACGCGTGAACCCGGCCATGGTCGGGTCAGCAACTCGCCGGCCAGCTCTACGACGCGTTCGCGGCGGCGCTGGTTGATCGCGTCGACCTCGCGCAGGAAGGTGAGCGCGTCGCCGACGCCGAGCTCGCCGGCCCGGGCCATGAAACCCCGGATGTCCTTGGGCAGGCAGCCACCGCCGAAACCGAGACCCGCGTCCAGGAAGCGCCGTCCGATTCGTGGATCGTGACCGATCGCGTCGGCCAGCACCGAGACGTCGCCGCCGGTGGCGTCGCAGAGCTCGGCCATCGCGTTGATGAACGAGATCTTGGTGGCCAGGAAGGCATTGGCGGCGACCTTGGCCAGCTCCGCGGTCGGATAGTCACCGATCACGACAGGGGTGCCGCCTGCGATCGGCAGTGCGTACACCTCGCGGAGGACTTCCTCGGTCCGCCCCGACCGCCAGCTCTGGCCGGTGCCGGCGATGCCGAACACCAGCCGGTCCGGTCGCAACGTGTCCTCGACCGCGTGGCCCTCCCGGAGGAACTCCGGGTTCCACGCCAGCTCCGCCGAGTGACCGGCCGGAGCCAGCTCGGCGAGCCGGTCGGCCAGGCCCGCGGCGGTGCCGACCGGCACCGTGGACTTGCCCACCACGACGCAGGGCCGCATCAGCATCGGCGCGAGCTCGTCGATCACCTGGTTCACATACGTCAGGTCGGCGGCGAAGTCACCGTCGCGCTGCGGCGTCGCCACGCAGATGAAATGGACGTCGGCGAAGTCGGCCGCCTCCGCGTAGGAGGTGGTGAACGTCAGGCGTCCCGACTCGACGTGCTTGCGGAGCAGTTCCTCCAGGCCGGGCTCGTAGAACGGCACGTTTCCCTGCCGTAGCGCGTCGATCCGCTCGTGGTCGACGTCCACCCCGATCACTTCGATGCCCAGCTCGGCCATGCAGGCCGCATGGGTCGCACCCAGATAGCCGCAGCCCAAGACGCTGATCCGCAAAGCCATCGGTGTCCCACCCTGCCCGTTTTGCCTAGCTCATCTCATCGGCTTCTTCACGGTTTCACTGCCGGAGCCGAGCCGCGTCCACCGTTGGTGGGAGGTTGGATACGCCGAACTGCTGACGCGACATCGCTCGCGAGGCACTTTGCTGGTGTCTTCGTTAGACACGGGGGTAGGGACACGGGGAGGACACTGCATGCGGGTGTTGACCGTCGCCGCGCATCCAGACGACGAGACGCTCGGAGCCGGAGGGACCATGGCCTGGCATGCCGGCCGTGGTGATGACGTCTGGGTCTGCATCCTGACCGACGGGGTGACGTCGCGGCACGACCAGGTCGAGCTCCAGGAGGAGTGCGCCCGGCGCGCCTGCGAGACGATCGGTGTCGCCAAGGTGGTGTTCGTCGGGCTCGCCGACCAGCGGCTGGACGTGGTGCCGATGCTCGACGTCATCACGCCGATCGAGGAGTGCGTACGCGAGCTCCAGCCCGACGTGGTGCTCACCCACTTCGCGGGCGACGTCAACGAGGACCACCGGATCGTGTCCCGCGCCACGATGGTCGCGACCCGGCCGGTCGCCGGCTCGAGCGTCCGCAGGGTCTGCTCGTTCGAGGTGCCGTCGTCGACCGACTGGGCGCCACCGCAGCCGGGCAGCGTCTTCGCGCCAAACCTCTACGTCGACATCAGCCAGACGCTCGAGACCAAGCTCCTGGCGATGAAGGCGTATGCCGACACCCATCACACCGAGGTGCGGCCGTACCCGCACCCGCGGTCGCTCGAAGCCCTCACGGCCTACGCCCAGCGCCACGGCGTCGCCGCCGGTCTGATGGCCGCCGAGCCGTTCGTCCTGCTCCGCGAGTCGGCCACCCACGGCATGAGCGGACTGCTCGCTGGGAGCGACAACTGATGCTGAAGACCGCCTTCGACCGGCTCGTTGCCGCGTCCGCGATCCTCCTGCTGTCCCCGATCCTGCTCGCCATCGCGATCGCGGTACGCGTCGACTCGCGCGGACCGGGCCTGTTCTGCCAGGTCCGGATCGGACAGCGCGGACGCCCGTTCCGGATCTACAAGTTCCGGACCATGATCGACGGCGCCCACCGGATGTCGGCCAACATCAGCCCGGACGGCGACCCGCGGATCACCCGGGTTGGCCGCGTGCTGCGCGGCTGGTATCTCGACGAGCTGCCCCAGCTGTTCAACGTGCTCAAGGGCGACATGAGTCTGGTCGGGCCGCGTCCCGAGACGCCGGAGTACGTCTCGCTCTACAGCGCGGATGAGCGCCGGGTGCTCAGCGTGCGTCCCGGTCTGGTCGGACCGTCGACGCTCGGCTGCATGGACGAGTCCGAGCGGCTGGCCCAGGAGCCCGATCCGGGGCACTACTACACGTCGGTACTGCTGCACGAGCGGGTACGGCTCGACCTCGACTACCTCCGACGACGGTCGTTGCGCTACGACGTCCGGCTGCTGCTGCGCCAGGCGACGGCGATTCTGCGCCACGAGACCAAGAGCTATCGCGACGAACACGAAAACAAGCGCGTCCCAGTCCGGCCGGCCGGACGGCGCGAAGGGAGTTACTGATGCCGAAACACAAGAAGCGCTGGACGGCGACGGGAGTGCTGTCGGCCTTCGTGGTCACCGCCGTGCCGGCGGTCTTCCTCATCGGGGGGACCGCAGCCGAGTCGTCGGCCGCCGGGTCGAACACCGCCAGTCTGGTAGCGGTTCGCGACACGACGATCTGGAACCCGACGAGTCCGGACCCGTCCGGCATCACGTACAACCCCACGACCGACCGGCTGATCATCTCCGACGGCGAGGTCGACGAGATGCCGCTCTACGCGGGCGCCAACATCTACCGCTCGACGCGAGCCGGCGGCCTGGTCGGCACCTCGACAACCCTGCCGTGGTCCAACGAGCCGACCGACATCGCGTTCAACCCGACCACGGGTCAGACGTACTACAGCGACGACGACAAGAAATCGCTGTTCGTGCAGGCGGCGGCCGGTGGAACACCGACGAACTTCAAGACGTCCACCTTCGGCCTCACCGACCCGGAGGGCGTCGCGTATGACCCCAACCACGGCTGGATCTGGGCGTCCGACGGTGTCGGCTCGCAGGTGTTCAAGCTGCAGCCGGGTCCGAACGGCGTCTTCAACGGCGTCCCGCCGGGCGGCGACGACATCGCGACGCAGTACGACCTGCTGAAGTACGGCGCCACCGACACCGAGGCCATCGAGTACGACGCGGTGCGCGACACGGTGGTCGTCCTGGACGACAACAACACCATCTTCGAGATCGACACCAACGGCTCGCTGCTGAACACGATCGACACCACCGCGGCCAACGTCACCAAGGCGGCAGGCATCACGATCGCGCCGGCCAGCGACGGCTCCGGCGCCCGGAACTACTACATCGTGGACCGCGGCCTGGACAACAACAACCATCCCGGTGAGAACGACGGCTTGATGCAGGAGATCTCGGTCAACCTGGCTCCGATCACCAACCGGCCACCGGCCGTCAACGCCGGCGCCGACCAGCAGATCGACCTGCCCGAGACGGCGAACCTGATGGGTACGGCCATCGACGACGGCCAGCCGAGCGGGACGCTCGCGTACTCCTGGTCGACGGTCTCCGGCCCGGGCACCGTCACCTTCGGCTCGACGACCGATCCGAACACGACGGCGAACTTCTCGGCCGTCGGGTCGTACGTCCTGCGGCTGACCGCGGACGACGGTGGGCTGACCAACTTCGACGACATCAAGGTCGACGTCTACCCGAAGGGCGGCGTTCGGATGCTCCAGATTCCGATCGCGCACGGCGCCGACGACGCGATGCAGTTCATCGGCGGCACCAACGACCGGTACGTCGACGTGGCCAGCGCCGACGACGAGTTCGGCAACGACGGCCCGGCGACGCCGGAGACCGTGATGACGGCGCTCCGGTTCCAGAACATCCCAGTGCCGGCCGGCGGTCAGATCGTCAGTGCCAAGATCCAGTTCAAGACCGACGAGCTGGGAATGGACGCCGCGACGTTCCGGATCCGTGGTGAGGCTGCCGACAACGCCGCGCAGTACGTCCAGGGACGCAACGCCAACATCACCTCGCGGTCGATGACCACGGCGACGGTCCCGTGGACTCCGCCGGCGTGGAACCTGATCGGCGAGGCCGGCCTCAACCAGCAGACCCCGGAGCTGGCGTCGATGATGCAGGAGATCATCGACCGGCCGGGCTGGGCGAAGGGCAATGCGGTCGCATTCATGATGGACGGCACGAGCGACACCCTTGCTGATGGCCGCCGGACCGCCGAGGCCAAGGACGGCCTCTCGCCGCCCGTACTGCTGCTGCAGTATCGGCTGCAGAAGCCGCCGCCGAACGACCCACCGATCGTGGACGCCGGTAGCGTTCTGCCGATCCAGCTGCCGGCCACGGCGCCGCTCGACGGCACCGTCACCGACGACGGGAACCCGACCCCGCCCGGCGCGACGACCACGACCTGGTCGAAGGTCAGCGGGCCCGGCAACGTGACCTTCGGGAGCGCCAGCGCGGTGGATACGACCGCCACGTTCTCGCAGGCCGGCGACTACGTGCTTCAGCTCGCGGCGAACGACGGTGAGTTCCAGGCGACCGACACCGTGTCGGTCTCTGTGGCAGCCGCTGCGGTCGCGTTGAACCTGACCATGACGGCGAGCCCGAACTCCGTCACGGCGCCAGGCACGACGACCTTGAGTGGCACCTTGCGGCGAACGACCGGTCAGAACGTCGCCAACCGCCCGGTCGAGATCTGGAAGCAGGTCGGCGCCGGCTCGGCGACCCTGCTGCGGACGGTCAACACCGGCAACAACGGGTCGTACAGCACGACCGACCAGCCGACCGGGCAGACGACGTACTGGGCGGTCCACACGGCCAATGGCCAGTTCGCCGCCGCCGAGTCCCCGCACCGGACCGTCACGGTCCAACCGCGGGTGACGGCCGCGCTCAGCCGGACCACTGCCGCTCCGAACCAGGCGGCGTTCGTCCGAGGCGTCGTCGAGTCCGGCGTCAACGGAACGGTGGTGCGGCTGCAGCACCGGGTGGGCAACAGCAACTGGGTGCTGGACACCGAGCAGACGCTGACCGGGACGATCAACTACGAGTTCAACGTCACGCAGTCGGCGACCGGGACGTACCGCTACCGGGTGCTCGTCCCAGCTCAGAACGGTCAACAGGAGGTCACCACGCCGAACGGCAACCAAGGACTCGTTCTGACGGTCCGCTAACCGGCGTCACCGAGCGGGTGGGTCGATGATCTGGCCCACCCGGTCGGCCACCAGACCGGCGATGGTCGCACGCTCCCGGCGGCCGTCGTTGCACACGACCTGGGTCTCCGCGAAGGCCCAGGTCGTGATGCTGTCCAGCAACGTGGCGCCGCGGTGCAGCTCCTCGGCCTGGCCTTCGGCATCGAGCCGCTGGGTACGGCTGTGGCGCGACGGACGCACGGCCAGCCGGTCGCGAACCACGTCGACCGGTGCCTCGACGACGACCAGCAGGTCAGGCTGGAGCGCTACCGGAAGGGTCGCAGCGAGGCGGCGTACGACGTCGCGACGAGCACGCAGGCCGATCGTCCAGAGCGTCTGGACGACGCCCTCCTCGACCAGCTGCACCCCAGGCCCACGACGAGCCGCGGTGATCGCCTGCTGCACTGCGAGCCACTGGACCAGAGCGGCGACCACGTCGCGCGCGCTCTCCTGTCGGGAGCCGGCGATCCACCAGGCCGAGGTCGCGGTCCGGAGCGGATGCCGTGCCGTCCGCCAGATGACGGCGGCCGCCTTGTGCCGGATCCGGCGGGAGCGCGACACGGCCGCCGACAGCTGAGCATCCGCGATCGCGCAGGCGATGTCACGCTCGGCGAGCTCGGCGGCCACGAGGCCGGCGAGGGTGGTCTTGCCGGTTCCCGGGAGGCCGCAGAACTCGACGACCGTCACGCCGGCCCTCCGTTGTCACCGGCCCGAGCCGGGTCGGCGTCGAGCACGGCCATGACAACCGAGATGTTCTCGTCCAGCGAGTTCGTCGCGTCGACCTCGACCAGCCGCGCGCCCGCCGAGGCGACGGCGGCGGCGATCGAGCGGCTGGCGGCTCGCTCGCGCTCCAAGTATGCGGTCGCCGCCGTCGCCGGCAGGTCGTCAGCGCGATGCGACTTCGTCCGCGAGCGCAGCCGCGCCGCGAGCTCGCCCGACACGGCGTCGAGCACGATCACCAGGTCGAGAAGCCGGCCACAGTCCGCGACGCGGCTCCGATGCCAACGCGCGACGGCGGAGTCGCGGCTAGCCGCCTCGGCCATCCGGCCGAGCGTGTAGACCGGCCCCTGGTCCAAGACGACGGTCCGCGCACCGGTGGCCAGGCGGCGTCGCGCGATGCGAGGGGCGGCGCGGCTGCGTCCTACCCAGGCGATCCAGCGCAGCCGGGACACGCCGACCGGCGGCTTTGCGTACAGCACCCGGCCCGCGGTCGCAGCCGACCAGATCAGCATGGGGAGATCCCGGCGCCGCTGGTCCTTGACCACGACGACGCCCGGCAGCCGTTCGATCGCCGCGGCGACGCTGGACTTGCCGGTGCCCGGTGCACCGATCAGTTCGACGACGCGTGGGCGGCGAGTCACCTTCGGATCACAGCCTCTCCCAGACCACGCGCCGCAGCTGAGCGAGCACCTGGTCCGGCGACTGCGTCGCGTCGATCAGGACCGCATTGGTGCCCGACCAGTCGACTCCGTGGATCTCGGTGTTGCGGGCGCGGACGAAGTCCGGGGGCTCGTCGGTACGCCGGGCCACCGCGATGTCCGGGTCGAGACGGAGCACCAGCAGGATGTCCGGCGGCGCGACATGGGAGTAGCAGCGGCCCTCTGCATCGACCAGCCGACGTAGGACCCCGCCGCTGCCGTTGAGATGGGGAGCGAGCCAGGTCGTACGCGGGCCGTCCATCAGGGTGATCTGACGCAGCGGCCAACGGTCGGAGACCACGATGCCGCCGTCGTCTGCGACCCGACGAGCCCGGTGATACTGCAGACGACGGTCGCGGGCGGTGAGGAGTTGCCACAGCGCCCAGGCGCGACCCGGGAAGTCCTCCGGACGGGCAGTCCTCGGGTCGACGCTCAGGCCGGTGCTGGGCAGCAGGCCGACACTGCGCCCGACATACATCGGACCCTTGACCGCCAGCGTCACCAGCGACGGACGCGGCTTGCCGAGGTGGGTCCGCCGGACGACGAACGTGGTGTCGAGCCAGTCCGCGAGTGCGGCGACGGCCGTCGACTTGCCAGCGCCGTCCCCGCCGACGACCGCCACCGTCGCTCCGACGCGGCCCAGCCGCTTGCGGGTCGGGCGGCGCAGCACATAGTGGCGGGTGCCCCACATTCCGCGCCGGGCCACCCGGAGCCAGGTGTCGGCGGCCGCACCGCGACGGCCGTGCGGAGCCAGCGCCCGAAGCAGCTGCCGGCCGGCCGCCACTCGCTGCGCGACAGTCCCCGACGGCTGCAGGGTGCCGAGGCACCGGCGCCACAGGTCCACGCCGATGCCGACCAGCTGGTCGCGTACGACGGCCTCGGTCTGATCCAGGTCGGCGCGCTCGAGCAGCCACGCCAACTCGCGGCGTTCGGACTTGCCCAGCCCGCCCTTGCCGAAGGCGACTGCGTCCCAGGTGCCGTGCTTCAGCATCATGCGTACGACGAAGACCGCGAGCTCGAACTCGGGAGCTGGGACCGGGAACAGCTGGCCACCGTGCACCGAAGCCAGATACGCCTGCTCGATCGGCAGCCGGTAGTTCTTCGTGGTGTCGTCACCGAGGACGAGCTGGAAGTGGGCGTGGATGTGGACGAACCGTCCGGTCGCCGCGTCCAGCGAGTAGTGGTGGCTCACCCCCGGCTGCTCTCGGGCCGGTGGCAGCCGGCCCTCCCGGAAGCCGAGCCGGGCCAGGATCTCAGCGAAGGCCTGACCGTCGGATCGGTGGATGAGCAGATCAAGGTCGTTCTCCCCCCGGGCCGAGCGGTCGAGCATGTCGTTGCTCTTCCAATGGCAGTAGCGCACGCCGGCCATTTCGAGCGCGTCGCACAACTCCACCACGCGGCCGAGGGTGCCCTGGGGAGGCGTGACCCGCTCGGTATCCAGGAGGCGGGACGACGTCGTCGTCTCCGTCATTTACTTCCTCCGCGGTCGGATGTGATCTGGTCGAACAGCGCCCGGGTCGCCTGCGTGTCGTCGCCGTTCGGCTCGGGTCCACCCCCGTACGGTGGCCGAGCCCCGCTGAAGCTGGTGTCCACACGCGCCGTCCGGCGGCGGCCGGCGATGTAGCACACCGTGGCGGCGAGAGCGAGACCGACGCCGGCCCCAGCGGCGACCATGGTCTTCGTATCCGGCCTGATCGGATGTCGGGTCGTGTACGCATGCTCGAGGACGGACACGTTCGCACCGACCGGCGAGTTCGCCGTCGTCTCCAGCATCGTCGCGTAGTCGCTCTGCTGGTCCTCGAGCGTCCGGTTCAGGTGCCTCAGGTCGGTGCGGAAGGACGCCTCGGGCGCTCCGGCGGAGATCTGGGCGTTGATCTCGTCGATGGCGGACTGGGTCTGCGTGATCTGGTCCTGAAGCTCGGTCAGCTGTCCAGCGACGAACTGGTTGCGACGGTTGTTGTTCTCCTCGCGGGCCAGGGCGACGACCGCGTCGGCCACCGACTCCGCAAGCCGTTCGGCGGTGTCCGCCGTCGGAGCCACCGCCGTGATCTCGACGAGCTGCGGGTTCCGGTCACCGACCTGGGCGTGCACCTGGGGTTGCAGGTCCTGCCACGAATCGGCGAACCCACCGGCAGCAACCGGCGCCAACACCGGTTCCCGCCGGGCCAGGTCAGCGTACGTGCCGGCCAGGGCCGCGCTGGCGTCCAGCGCGTCCTGGTCGGCCGGGCCACCGACGACGTCGCCCACGATCAGGCTGGTCGCCGCCTGGTACTGCGGAGCCTGAAGCTGCGCGTACCCAAGGCCGGCGAAGGCACCCAGCAGGGTCAGCACGATGCAGGTGCCCAGCCGAGCGCGCATCCGGGCCAGCAGACCAACGACATCGCCGTCGTCGTTGTCTGACCGATGCCAGTTCTGTTCGGCAGGCGACCGGCGCGGCCCGCCGTTGCTTTCCATCAGCTGCATGTAGAGCTCCCTATATGCGTCATTCATCGCGCGGACGCTGAACCGCTCCGTCACGCTGTTGCGCTGTCGTTCTCCGAGCGCCCGCCGCTCGGCCGTGCCGTAGGACTGCAGTTGCCGCAAGGCAGCCGCGAATCCGGCGATGTCGCCGACGTCGACGAGCCGTACGCCGGGCGTGACCGCCGCGATCTCGCGATGCGGCGGGATGTCCGAAAGGACTACCGGGCAGCCGCATGCCATCGCCTCGAGCACCGCCACCGGCAGGCCTTCACCTTTCGACGTGGAGATGAAGACGTCCGCGACGCGAAACAGTCGGTAGACCTCGTCGCGCGGAATGAGCCCGGTGATCCGGATCTGATTCCGCGCGGTGGACAGCTTCGAACCGGCCTCCAGGCCTTCGCGCAGTTCGCCGTCGCCGACGAGGACCAGCTCTGCACGCGGCTCGTGTAGCCGCTCGAACGACTGGAGCACGATCCACGGATCCTTGATCGGGATCAGCCGGTTCACCGACAAGACGGTGAACCCGCCGTCATGCGAGTAATCCGCGCGCCGGCCCACGGCGGCGTCGATCCGATCGACGTCGACGCCGTTCGGGATGATCGACAGTCTCGGCGCCACCATCCAGCGCAGCACCCGCGGCAGCGCACCAGCGGCCGCCGCGCCGCACATCACGATGGTCGGGTAGAGGAACATGATGAGGTAGAGGAAGGCGCGGTTGCGACGCCGGAAGCTCTTCCACGAGTTGTGCACCGTGAAGACCAGGTCTCGCCGCGACCGAAGCGTGCGGAGGTAGACCAGCAGGGTCAGGATGCCGCTGGCCGGCGCGTGGACGTGCACCGCGTCGTACGGCCCGAGCTCGAGGGCGAACCGGATCGTCCGGAGGCACCCTCGCAGGCTGCCGTCACCCTCGACCATGCGCAGTCCGGGTGGCGCCTTCACCTCGGACGGGAAGAGGGATGCGATCGTGATCCGCCGCTCCTGGTACACCGGCAGGCAGTGCTCGTTGTACTGACTGTTGGTGGCTCCGGCCCGCATGATCACGTGGAGTACCGAAGGGCGCATACCGTCGTCGGTCATCGGCCGCCCTCCCATCTCGACCGGTCGTGGCGGAGCCCGTTCACCATCGCGAGGCCCAGGCCGAAGAGCAGGTAGTAGTGCCGGTCGAGCATCTCCGGGGCGAAGAAGAAGATGCTCAGGATGCCCACCATGGCCGAGACCATCGACCACAGCAGCAGGCTGTCGAGCTGGCCGGCATATCGGCGCGCTCGTATCAGGTCACGGAACCAGAGCAGGAGGAAGAGGCCGATCGCGATCGTGCCGACGATCCCGACCTGGACCATGTATTGCAGCCACACGTTGTGCGGCAACTGCGGCGTCGCATCGAGGTCGTAGTCGACTGCGACGTATCGGAAGTTGTCCAGCCCGGTGCCGAGGAACGGCGAGTCGAGGAAGGCACGCATACCGGCGTCGGCGAGGTTCTCCCGGTCCCGAACCAGGTGCGTCCTGTCCTCGGTGTCGGAGCTGAAGCTGCGCTGGACCCGGTCCTCGAGCGTCGAGGGCAACTGTCCGGTGTTCCAGAGCAACACGACGATGGTGGTGAGCACGGCCGCCAGCCCGACGGCTCGCATCAACATCCGGCCGGGACCGACGCCGGGTCGCAGCACGACGAAGACCACCAATGCCACGATCGAGCCGAGGGTCGCGCTGCGCGATGCCGACGCGGCGAGCGCCCAGATCGAGAGGTAGACCGAGCCGGCCAGCAGCACCGTCCACAGCCAGCGCTTGCGCCGCCACGTCCGGTCCGCCCAGATCCACAGCACGACCAGCAGCGGCAGCAGGTACGCCGTCGGATAGCCGAGCCGGTTGGGGTTGTCGCTGTAGAAGACCACCACCCGACCGGCGCCCTGGGTCTGCTCGCTGATGTGGGCGTAGAGCATGGCCGCGAGGGTTCCGGCGCACATCAGCAGCAGGCACAGCAGCGTCGCCAACCGGGTTCGGATCACCGCCAGGATCACCGGGATCTGAACAAAGAAGATGAACAGGTACTGGAGGATCTGGGTCAGTGCCTGGAGGGGGTACGTCGCCCGGTAGGCGCTCAGCAGGGCGGCGAAGATGAACACGAAGGCGCACGCGACATACCCCGGTGGCGGCAACGGGATCCGCCGGCCCTCCAGCAGCAGCATCACCAGGGCCATGCCGATGAGCACGTCGTAGACCGTGAGACTCGCGGCGAGCAGCAGATTCAGTGGCGCGACGATCGACCCGGCGATGACGAACGTCTCCGGGAGCCGGGAGATGTTGCGTACCGGCCGCTGGCGTTCGGGGGCGTCCGGAGCGGACAGGAGGGCCGCCGTCATGTCGAGCTCCGCAGCCGGCTGACGGTGGCCCGCGCCCGCATGATCAGCTGGTCACGCTGCTCCTTGTGCAGGCCGGTGAACGCGGCGGCCAGGCCCACGGCGACCACGGTGACAAGGACGACCGGGATCAGCCGGAACCACGAGTCGATCGTGAAATGCTCACTCACGGCCAGGGCCCCGGCGAAGACCACGACGCTCACCGTGAACGGCTGGATCGCCGCCCGGACCTGGCTCCGCATCGGGAGCTCGAGCACCCGTCCGACCGCCACCGGGGCGACGATCCCGAGGACCATGCGACCGGCGATCAGGCCCAGGCAGAGCCCCGTCACGCCGCCGTCGAACACGCCGACACCGACGATGGCGAGACCGATCGACAACGCCGCCGAGACGATGCCAGCGACGACCTTCACCCGAGGAATCAGGGCGACGTCGATGATGAACGTGTCGGCCTTGATCCAGGCGATCTGCAACGCGAGTACGACGATCAGCAGCGTCTCCACGTCACCCGCGAACAGGTCGTCACCGACCCACAGGCCCACGAAGGAGCCGTTCCAGGCGACGACCGCCGCACCGGCCGCCGTGCCGACCAGCCAGATCAGGGCCATGACCTCGCCGCGCAACGAGGCGGCCCGGCGTAGCCGCCCGGCGCCGAGGTAGCCGCCGATGCCCGGGATGGTCGCCTGCACCAGCAGGCTGAGCGCCTGGCTGAGCGACTCGGCGACGAACTTGGTCAACGCGTACGCCGCGACCAGACTCAGCGACGCGAACCCGGCGAGGATCAGGACGTCGCTCGCGATCATCGCCTCGAGGACGAACTTCCAGCCGAGGAACCAGGCCGACAGCCCGAGGAACCAACGCACCAGCTTGCGATCGGGTCGGCTGACCCCATACCACGGCACCCGACGCCGCGTGATGCGCCAGAACACCAGGCCGGTCACCAGCGTCGTCGTCAACGTCGCCGCCGCGACTCCGGCCAGGCCGTAGCCGAGCTCCACCGCGAGCACCAACAGACCGCCGCCGCCGGCGATCAGCACCGTCGACAGGCCCATCCGCGCGTAACCGAGGTTCTCCCCCTGCAGCGCCGACCGCGGCAGGGTCAGCAGCGTGACCGCCATCGAGTCGACGACAAGAATGGCGGCGGCGAGCCGTACCTCGGCGTAGTCCCCCGGCGGAACGTTGAGGAACTCCGGACCGAACCACACCCCCAAGGCACCGGCGATCAGGAGCAGCGGCAGGAAGATGACCCACACGACGATCGCGCTGCCGACCAGCCGCCGCTTCTCCTCGTCGGTCGCGGTCCATTGCCGGTTGGCGATCGCATATTGCAGCGCCTGGGCCGAGCGTCCACTCGCTCCCCACACATACGCCGACCACTGCCACAGCACCCGCCAGGCGCCGTACACCTGCGCGCCGAGCCCCGACACCAGCAGCGGGCTGACCACCAGCTCGACCGCCGCGCGGACCGAATAGTCCAGCCCCGACGCGACCGCATTGAGGGACGCGCGGCTGGTCAGATCACGGCCGGCCGGCCGCGATGGCACTGTGGTCAGTTCGTCGGATTTCACCTGGCGCGTACACCCCCTGACAATCAAGTCGAATCTAGGCGCGGAGGTGGTCGCCGAACACGAGTATCGGTGCGTATCTGACCTACGCCGAAAGGATTAGAACCACACCGTGATCAGGGCTTTCGGCCGTCCGAGCCCGACACGCGGAGGTGCTTGAGCAAGAGGTACTGCACGCGCAGCACCTGATAGGTCCACGGCTCGGGTGATCGCGGCGGAACGGCGTTGCCGTAGCCAAGGATCGGCGGCGGTCTGGACATGTAGCTGTGGCCGGTGGGCGTCGTCCAGACCACGCCGTTGGCGGCGTCGCCGTCACGGGCTCGGACCGACCACATCGGCAGGTCGCGCAGGTGGTGATCGGACTTCGCGAGTCCCTCCCCATTGGCCGCGGCCGTCGTCCCGCCGTCGGCGTAGCGGTTGACGTGGTCGATCTCGTAGATCGGAGCGTCCGAGCCGGGCCGTCGCGAGGTGCCATCGCGATAGAGGATGAACTTGCGCAGCATGCCGTCGAAACGGCGCTTCCGCGTGTCCATCGAGAGCAGACAACCGTCGATCGGGTCGCAGACCAGCCGTCGCCAGCCGGCGTGGTCCGAGTCGGCGAGCTCGCGAGCCAGCCCCGCCGGCAGCACGCCGTAGTCGCCGCCCTGATGTCCGACCAGTTTGGCGGGCTGGTCGTCGGCGCCGAGCAGGCTGCCGCCGGAGATCACGATCGCGACCTCGAGATTGAGATCCGATGCCTTCGCCTGGCCGGTCACCCGCTCCACGAGCAGGTCACACATCAGGTGGTTGATCGACCGCTCGTCGCCGTCCGACCTCATGCATCGCGCGTCGTGGTCGAGTGCCTGCCAACAGGCCAGCGCCTGCTCGGCCGGCAGCTGCGCGACCAGCGCTCCGGTGCCGTCGCCGTTCATCACGGCGCGAACGGCCTTGCGGGCGCGAGCGAGCCGGGCCCGCTCCTCGGCGGCAGTCGGATCGGCAGCGGACACCGCGCGCGCCGCCGCCTTGCGAACCTCGCCGGGCGTCAGCTCGCGGGCCAGGTCGGTCAGTTGGCTATCCAGACCCCGTCGCTGCTCGGCGGCCAGTGGCTCCGTGGCGTGAACGATGTGCTTGGCCGCTGATTGCGCGACCTGCCCGTCGAGACAGGCAGCCAGTAACCGCGGGTGGTCCGAGACGAGCTGGCGGGTGAACGCGAGCTGATAGTCCACCGTGGCGCGAGACACGCTACGGGCCATCGCGATCTCGACCGGCGCACCCCGACCCGCCAGCCCGACACTCGCGCCCGCAGCCCGGTCCGCGGCCCGTCGCTGGTCGACGTAGGCCGCCGCCTCCACATTGAGGACCGCCTGCAGCATGCCGATCGCCGCCTCCAGACCGGCGATCTCATCGATCCGATCGGCCGGCGACCATGAGTCCGCAGCCGACCGAATGCCGGCCACCAACTCACGTACTCGGTCCTCGATCATGTGTTCGAATCTAACACTACCCACTGACAAAGTGGGCCCCAGATCCCTTGCACAGAAAGAAAAAGTCGAGAAGGTGCACCACGGGGCCCCGCTCCACTGACGGTGCTGCCTAGCGTGGTGGGGAGGGACGTGGCCAGACGAGGTGAGCACCGGGCCCGCGCTCGCCGTCGCTGCTGTGTCTAAACCCCCACCCGAGCCCGCGGCGCCGCCAGCACGTCCTCGCCCGCCAGCACCGGCTCCGGCAAACCCAGCAACTCCCGATACGTGCGGTCCAGTTCGCCGCACATCACCGACCGCCCGAAGTGCCGGCGAACTCGTTCGCAGCCCTGCTGACCCATCTTCCGCGCCTCCTCCGGATGGTCCAGCAGCCACAGCACCGACAACGCGAGCGACTCCGGATCGCCCGGAGTTGCCAGCAGACCGGTCGATCCCGGCTCGACGAGGTCCGGCACGCCGTTGACGGCCGTCGCGACGATCGGGCGACCGGACGCCATCGCCTCGGTCACCGCGCGCCCGAGGCCCTCGTAGCGTGACGGGACGACGTAGACGTCGAAGGACGCGGCGACCCGCGGCGCGTCGGCCCGGAAGCCGGTGAACCGGATCGGCACCCCGAGCCGGTCGGCCTCGCGCTTGGTCTCCTCCTCCAGCGACGCGCTCTCCAGCGTCGTGTCGCCGACCATGACGAACTCCGCGTCGGGCCGGACCGCACGGACCCGGGCAGCCATCCGGACGAAGTCGAGCGGCGCCTTCTGGGCGACGATCCGCCCGACCGTACCGACGATCGGCGCCTGCGCGGAGATGCCGAGCTCGACACGGACCTCCGGGTCCGGATCCAACGGCACGTTCGCGAGGTCGACCGCGGACGGTACGACCTGGGCCGAGCCCGGCGGCGCCAGTCGCTGCTCGACGGCCTCCCAAGCGACTCGCGGAGCCACCGCCAGGTAGCGATCCGCGAGGGACCGTACGCATCGGTCGAGCGTGAGGTAGGCGAACCGGCGCCGCCGCGACAGCCCGTCGTGCGCGGCGAACAGATGAAAGGTGTGGACGACGACGGGGACCCGCGCAATCCTGGCCGCGACGCGCCCGATGAGACCGGCCTTCGAGCAGTGCGTGTGGACGACGCTGAACTTCTCGCGACGCATCAGCCGCACGAGCTCGACGCAGGCCCGAAGGTCATGCCAGGGGGCGATCCGCTCGCGCATGTGCCGGACGTACACGGTGCGGACGCCGTCGCGCTCGGCGATCTCCCACAACGGGCCCCCGGGCATGGCGGCCACCCACGTCTCGTACTGATCGGGGTCCATACCACTCGCCGACAGCAGGGTGTTGCCGCCTGAGCCGCCGATGAATCGGGTGATGACGTGGAGCACCTTGACCTTCGGCAAATCGGGCTGGTCGGGCAGCAGGT
>Ga0126377_10001110_pt1 | contig 17279 bp, 18 predicted proteins | sample PanSoiMetPlot_22_FD_92647 | JGI IMG/M metagenome (GOLD analysis project Ga0126377, IMG submission 92647) | Tropical forest soil microbial communities from Panama - MetaG Plot_22 | ecosystem: Environmental > Terrestrial > Soil > Tropical forest > Bulk soil | place: Panama | collected 2016-02-17 | reverse complement strand
CACCGTCGCGGCAACGAGCCGAGTGCGGCAATGGCCGACAGCGTGGTGCGCTCAGACCAGACCTCCATCGCCACCATCTGCGACGCGCCGGCAAGCCGTTCATCAGCAGGTTATCGAGGAAGCCGAAGCCTTTGCGCGCGGCGGTGGCGCCGATGGCGATGCCGCGGCAGACGGCGGGCGTTTTGTGTTCACGCCAACGCCGGCAAGCCTCACGCCTGCGGCTGCGGCTCCATGCCGCCGGCGCCAGGACGCGGACGCGGCTTGCCGGCGGTCGGCACCGCCGACGAGCGCGGCGTCGCCGGCTCGATCACGGATTCACGCGACGGCCGCTTGCCGGCGAGCAGGTCCTTGATCTCGTCGCCGCTGAGCGTTTCGAATTCCAGCAGTCCCTTGGCCAGGGTTTCGAGATCCTCGCGCTTCTCGCGCAGGATCCTGTTGGCCTCGGCGTAGCCTTCCTCGACCAGGCGCTTGATCTCGCCGTCGATCTTCTGCGCCGTCGCTTCGGAGATGTTCTGCTGGCGCGCGACCGAATAGCCCAAGAACACCTCTTCCTGGTTCTCGCCGTAAGCCACAGCGCCGAGTGCGTCGGACAGGCCCCAGCGCGTCACCATCATGCGCGCGAGCTTGGTCGCCTGTTCGATGTCGGAGGCGGCACCCGAGGTGACTTTCTCGGAGCCGAACACCAGCTCTTCCGCCACGCGCCCGCCCATCATGATGGCGAGACGCGAGGTCATCTGCTCGCGACTCATCGACAGCTTGTCGCGCTCGGGGAGTTGCATGACCATGCCGAGCGCGCGACCACGCGGGATGATGGTTGCCTTATGTACCGGATCGGTCGCCTTGACGTTGAACGCAACGATGGCGTGGCCGCCTTCATGATAGGCGGTGAGGAGCTTTTCCTCCTCAGTCATGACGAGCGACTTCCGCTCGGCGCCCATCATCACCTTGTCCTTGGCGTCCTCGAACTCCTGCTGCGTCACCATGCGCTTGTTGCGCCGCGCCGCCATCAAGGCCGCTTCGTTGACGAGGTTCATGAGATCGGCGCCGGAAAAGCCGGGCGTGCCGCGCGCGACGGTCTTGAGGTTTACGTCCGGCGCCAGCGGCACCTTGCGCACATGGACCTTGAGGATCTGCTCGCGGCCGACAACGTCCGGATTCGGCACCACGACCTGGCGGTCGAAGCGGCCAGGACGCAGCAGCGCCGGATCGAGCACGTCGGGCCGGTTGGTCGCAGCGATCAGGATGATGCCTTCGTTAGCCTCGAAGCCATCCATCTCGACGAGCAGTTGGTTCAACGTTTGCTCGCGCTCGTCATTGCCGCCGCCGAGGCCGGCGCCGCGATGGCGGCCGACCGCGTCGATCTCGTCGATGAAGATGATGCAGGGCGCGTTCTTCTTGGCCTGCTCGAACATGTCACGCACGCGCGAGGCGCCGACACCGACGAACATCTCGACGAAGTCGGAACCGGAAATGGTGAAGAACGGCACATTGGCTTCGCCGGCAATGGCACGCGCCAGCAACGTCTTGCCGGTACCAGGTGGGCCGACCAACAGCACGCCACGCGGAATGCGCCCGCCCAGGCGTTGGAACTTGCCGGGGTCGCGCAGGAATTCGACGATCTCCTGCAGATCCTGCTTGGCCTCGTCGACGCCAGCGACGTCTTCGAACGTCACGCGACCGTGCGCCTCGGTCAGCAGCTTGGCGCGGCTCTTGCCGAAGCCGAGTGCCTTGCCGCCCGCGCCCTGCATCTGCCGCGACAGGAAGATCCACACCCCGATCAGCGCGATGAACGGCAGCCATGACACCAGGAGCGACACGAACCACGGCACGTTGTCGCCCTGCGGACGCGCCTTGATCTCCACGCCCTTGCCGTAGAGGCGCTGGACGAGCGTGTTATCGGCCGGCGCGTAGGTCTGGAAGGTGCCGCCGCCGGTATAAGTGCCGTGGATCTCCGGCCCCTGGATCGTAACTTCGCGCACACGGCCCTGGTCGACGTCATTGAGCAGTTGCGAGAACGAAATATCGTGCGACGGCGCCCGCTGGCCCGGGCTCTGGAACAACGTGAATAGCGCCAGCAACAGGAGGACGATGATCACCCAAAGGGCGAAATTGCGCAGATTCGCATTCATCCGACGTCCCTTAAGGTGCGGAGGTATCGGGGAAAGCAATTTTTGACAGCGGCTTCCCTCACCCCACGATTTACAGCATCCCTGTCCTATCTTAGAGCAATGTAGGTGCACGGTGGCGTTCTGCCAAGAGAATCGGCCGAATCTCGAAGATTTTACCGCCGCTTGGTGAATACGTCTTTGCCACTTTTGCGGACATTGGTTCGCCATGGTCCGGCAGCAGCGCGATGCCGGCGCGCCGGCGCCCGCTCGATCGACAGGCTGTCGTCCGTCGCCGTCACCATGGCACCAGCCAGCGTGCGGCGAAACCGCGCGGATCGCCGGCCCGCCTGCCACTGCGCGGCTGCGAGCGCCTCAAACAGCGCCTCCAGCTTGCCGAGCTCCACCGGGCCTTCGTCGCCCACCCATCCAATCGCACGGCCAAGGAGCCGCAATGCAACCTCAGCAGGCAGCATTGCGAAGCCGACGCCGTCGAGCACGATCGGCCGGGACCCCGACCACCCCTCACGCGTCAGTTGCGCCGCGGCGATGTCCACCACGGTCTCGATCGCTCGCTCGGCTCGCCGCACGCGTCGCGCCAACTGGCCCAGGCGCCCGGCATCGAAGCCCTCGCGCGCGAGCATTGGCATCACGTCGCGCAGGCGCACCCGCGCAAAGCGTGGATCGCGGTTAGAGGGATCCTCGGCGAACGCGATGCCTTCAGCGGCGAGCGTCGCCAGCAGCCGCGCCTTGGGCACGGCGAGGAAGGGGCGCACCAGGAACAGGTCGCCAAGCGGCGTCACCGGCGCCATGGCCGCGAGCCCGGTGAGGCCGCTGCCGCGCGCCATGCGAAACAGCACGGTCTCGGCCTGGTCGTCGAGCGTGTGGGCGGTCAGGACATGACGCGCTCCCGTCTTGCGCGCGGCTTCGGCAAGAAGCGCATAGCGCGCCGCCCGCGCGCGCTCCTGCAGGCCGGTCGTCGGCTTGCCGCCGGTCCACCGCACGGTCCGGTGCGGCACGCCGAGCCGTTGTGCGAGCCGCTTGACCGCCGCCGCTTCGCGTCGCGCTTCCGGACGCAGGCCGTGGTCCACCGTTACCGCGATGAGCCTGGGGAGCCGCTTGCGCGGCTTCTTCCACCGCGCCGCGAGAACGAGCAGCGCCGTCGAATCCGGGCCGCCGGAGATCGCGAGCAAAAGGCCAGGAGAGGATTCGAGGCCAGCGAACAGGGCCTCGATTTCGCGAGCCGTCAGCGGCGCGGGCTCGCTAGAGCACTTTTCTTTGGCGTTGACCATCAACTCGCAGCGTTCGTCGGCGAAAAGTGCTCAGCTCGATGAGATGTCTGTTGCGTTGTCTTTCGGAAAGCCCGGCGTCCATCTTCCCGGAAAATGCTTTCCGGACAATGCTCTGAAGCGCGTTCCGGTTAAGTTGAATCGGAACGCGCGCGCTCGATTCTTCAATTGGTCGCATTTTCTGCGGAAAGCGGTATCCACCTTTCCGGAAAATGCGCTAGCAGCGGGCACGCTTCTGTTCGCGTTCGACGCCCTGCTTCACACTGAGCGAGGCGCGCGGATACTTGCGGGTGATCTCGCCGAGCGCGGCGCATCCCGCTTCGCGTTCGCCCAGGGCCGCCAGCGACTGGCCGAGGCGAAGCAGCGCTTCGGGCGCCTTTGCCGTTGTTTCGTACTTGGTGGTCACGGTGAGGAAGGCTTCCGCCGAGTCGCGAAAGCGTTGGCGCTGGAACAGGCTTTCGCCGAGCCAATATTGCGCGTCCGGCGCCAGGCGGTCGCTCGGAAACTTACGCAGGAACCCGCGGAACGTGTCCTCGGCCAGCGCATAGTCCTTGCGCAGCATGTAGCCGTAGCCGAGGTCGTACTCGTCCTTCGGCGTTTGCGAGGGCGGTGAGACCGCGGCCATGTGCCCGCCGGTCGCATTGGGATTGCGCGGCGGCGGCGGCGGCAGCGTGCCCCCGGTATCCGCTTGCGGATAGCCCGAGGGCCCGAGTGGGGGCTCGTTCGACGCATGGCCGGCGAGCGTCGACAGATCGAGTGGCGCGCCGACCGCGCGGCCGCCGGGAGCACCAATCGGCGGCTCGTCCGAAACAATGGGACCACCCTGCGGGATGTTCACCGCCGGCCCGCCAATCGGCGGAGCGCCGCCGGGGACTGCCATCGAACCAAGTTGGCGCGGCGCGCCGGGGGCGCCGGGATTTTGCGTCGGGTCGAAGACGTCGGAACGGCGGGCGGGAACGGCCGGCTGCGGCACCGGCGCAGGCAGGCCGGGCTGGACCAGCGGCGTTGTGCGAGGTTGCGGCTGCGCTTGCGCGGCAGGCCGCGCGCCACCCTTGCTGCCGAGTTCCTGGAAGCGAAAATCGGCATCCTCCTGCATTCGGCGCATCGCCTGTTCGAGCTGCTGGTTACGGAATTGCAGCTGCTCGATGGCGCCGGTGAGGTGGCGGATCTGGTTCTCCAACTGGTCGAGCCGCACGATCAGGTCAGGCGCGGACATCTGGGCCATCCGCACCGGAGCTTTGGCCGCGGGCCGCACCGCGTCCTGAGCGACGGCCGGGCGAGACACGGCAAGGACGCACAGCATCACCAATGCCGGCGCAAGGGCACGAAGAGTTCCAAGGGTCATCATCGGTCGCATGATCGGAGGCGCCGGGGTCAGTACCATACGTGCGGCTGAGTCCAAATTGTGACTTACGGCCACAATTGTCACAGAAACTCCACGGCCGCGCCCTGACCGGCATGGCCGTGCCCGTTGACGAACGGCCCGACCGGCACGGGTGGGGGATCAGCCAAAAATAAGCCGGCGCCCTCATCGAGCGCCGATCAGGCAGTTCCAACGGTCCTGTTGTCCGGTCACGAACTCGCGTTGAGCACCGTGACCGCACGGCGATTCTGCGACCAGCACGAAATATCGTTGCACACCGCGACTGGCCGTTCCTTGCCATAGGAGATCGTCCGCATGCGCTGTGCCTCGACGCCGCGGGCGACGAGGTATTCACGCGTCACCTGGGCACGGCGAGCGCCGAGCGCGATGTTGTATTCGCGCGTGCCGCGCTCGTCGGCGTGACCCTCGATGGTGAACGAATAACGATTATAGGTCTGGAGCCACTGAGCCTGCTTGTCGAGCGTCGCACGCGACTGCGGCGTGAGCTCCGTCGAATCCGATTCGAAGAACACGCGATCGCCGACGTTGACAACAAAGTCCTGCTGGCTGCCGGGCGCGGCAGAACCGCCGAGACCGGCCGTGCTCTGGTCGGTGGGCTTGTTGGCGCAAGCGGCGATCATCAGCGCTGCTGTCAGCGCTGCCGCGAGCTTCGCACCGTGAATGAGACGCATGACATTCGGCATTCGGGTAACTCCTTCCTTCATGCGTGACCGGATGTGCCTCCCGGTCCATAGCGTCCCCAAGGTCTAACAGGCGGTTCGTTAAACGAACGTTCCGTCAACCTTGACGGGGCCTTGCCGCGGCCCGTGTAACGCCGGGAATCGACGCCAAGCTTTGTTAGTGGTTAATGAAACGTGAAGAGGGCGGGATCGAGGCATTGCGGCAGTTCCCATTTTCTGAGCGCCGAGGGGAACTTCCGCGCGGAACGCATGGCCCATGCGACCGGCGAAACGGGAGCTCTGTTCGCCTCACGACAATAGCGGCGACCATGCGGGATCGGAGGCATAGCTCGGGGTCTGCACCCGTTGCTCGTTGCGGCCGGTCAGGTCGACAGTAAACAGCGACGGGCCGGAATTGCCGCCGGGGTCGCGGAAGAACATCAGCACGCGCCCGTTCGGCGCGAAGGTCGGCCCTTCGTTGTGGTAACCCTCGGTGAGCAGGCGCTCACCTTGGCCGTCGGGCCGCATCACGCCGATGCCGAAGCTGCCCTGCCCGCGCTTGGTGAAGGCGATAGCGTCGCCGCGCGGCGACCACACCGGCGTCGAGTACGAGCCGTCGCCGAAGCTGACGCGCTGTGCCGGCCCGCCGCTCGCCGCCATCACGTAAATCTGCTGCGAGCCGCCGCGATCGGATTCGAAACAGATGCGCTGTCCGTCGGGCGAATAGGACGGAGCGGTGTCGATCGCCGGCGTGTCGGTGAGCCGCGTGGTCGCCTTGGAGCGCAGATCCATCACGAACAGGTTGGAGTTTGACCCTTGTTGCAGGCTCATGATCACCCGCTGGCCATCGGGCGAAAAACGTGGCGAGAAGGTCATGCCGGGGAAGTTGCCGACGATCTCGCGCTGGCCGCTCTCGATGTCGAGCAGGAAGACGCGCGGGTCGCCTTGTCCGTAAGACATGTAGGTGATCGCCTGGGTCGAGGGCGAGGGCGAGAACCGCGGCGTCAGCACGAGGTCCTCGCCACGGGTCAGGTAGCGCACGTTGGCGCCGTCCTGATCCATGATGGCGAGGCGCTTCACGCGCCGTTCCTTGGGTCCGGTCTCGTCGACGAACACCACGCGGGTGTCGAAATAGCCCTTCTCGCCGACCAGGCGCTCGTAGATGGCATCTGAGATGATGTGTGCGATGCGGCGCCAGTTCTCCGGCGTGGTGAAATATTGCTGGCCGGTGAGCTGCTGGCCGGCGAACACGTCCCACAGTCGGAACTCGGTGCGCAGCCGGCCGTCACCTTGGCGCGTGATGCGGCCGGTGACGAGGCCCTGCGCATTGATCACGCGCCAATCGGGAAAGCGCGGTTGATTGTCGATGGTGGTGATCTTCTCGATATAGGCCTGCTGGTCGATTGGCGCGAACAGGCCGCTGCGCTTGAGATTGGCGGTGATGACCTGGGTGACGTTGCGCGCCACTTCGGCATCCGATGGTCCGCCGCCGAGGAAATCCGGCAACGCGATCGGAATCGGTTGCACGTTGCCTTGCGTGATGTCGATGCGCAGCGCGGCCAGAGCCGAGCGCGCGGGCAGGCCGACGAAGGCGCCCGCCCCGACTGCCGCGGCGGTCACGAGCAGACTGCGTCGCGTCAGGCCGGACGCCTGCGCCTCGTCAGCGGAGCATGTCTCGGGGGTCGAAGGCGACAATGACATCTCTCCACACTTCGTATTTGGCGACGGGCAGCCGGAACGGCTGACAGCGGCGGATGGCACGGGTAGCGCTCTCCGCCGCGACTGCGAACAAGGGATGCCCGCTGCGATTGACCACGAGCGGTTCGCCCGACAACGTTCCATTCTGATTCAGCATGAGTCGAACTTCAACGACCAGGTCCTTGGCGTCAGCCATGCTGACCGGTGGATTCCAGCACGCCTGGATTTGCGCGCGCAGGGCATCGAGCTCGCTTTGCGAGAGCTTGGGTGCAGCACCGGTCAAGCTGCCGAGCGTGTAGCTGTTGCTGATCGTGTCGCCGGTCGCCTCCTGGCGGCGCGGGTCGCGCTTGTCGAGCAGGGCCGCGACCTTGCTGGCATCGAACTTCGGCGGCTGTTTCTTCGGCGGTTCAGGCTTGGGAGGTGGCGGCTTGGACGCCTCCACTTTCTTCGACTCGGACTTCTTGAGCTGCTCGGCAATGGGATCGATGGGCTGGTCCGGCTCGGCCTTCTTCGGCTCGGGCTTGGGTTCGCTCGGCGGAGCAGCGGCGGCTTTCGGCGGCTCGGGCTTGGGTTCCGGCTTGGACGGCTCCGGCTTGTGCTCCGCCTTCTGTGGTTCGGCCTTCCTTGGCTCCGGCGCCTGTGAGCGCGCGTCGGCGGAGGCAATAATCTCCGGCTTGTCGACAACCTTTTGCGCCGGATTGTCCTCGGGCCTCTTGTCGGCGACCTTTTCGACCCGCGGCTTCGACGCTTCCTTTTGCGGCGCGTTCTTGTTGCCGGCGGTGATCTGCGAGAATTCGGTGGCTGAGATGATGTCGACCGGCAGCGAATCCATCGGCGTCACTTCGTAGGGCGTGGGTGCGAACGACACCAATCCCCACAACAGCACCGTGGCGTGCCCGGCTGCCGATATCGTAAGGCCCAATCTCATTGCGCCGTCAGGATCCTTATCCTTGCTCGATCTCGGTCACCAGCGCGACGCGCCGGAAGCCCGCTGCCGACAACCGTCCCATCACCCGCATGACCGTACCGTAGTCCACTTTGCGGTCGCCGCGCACGTAGATACGCTCTTCGTATCCCCCGCGTGCGTCGGTAATGGCCTTGAGCTTGGCAACGAGTTCCTCGACCGGAATTTCGCTATTCTGCAGGAAAACGTGGCCTTGGACATTGACCGAAACGGTCAGCGGTTCCTTGTCCTGGTCGAGGCTCTTGGCCTGCGTCTGCGGCAGGTCGATCGGCACGCCGACGGTCAAAAGCGGCGCCGACACCATGAAGATGATCAACAGCACGAGCATCACGTCGACCATCGGCGTGACGTTGATCTCGCTCATCACCGCGCGCCGGCGGTGACGGCGTTTACCGATCGCGACCGTTGGTGTTGCCCCAATGGCGGCCATGGTCGTTATCCCCGCTCGTCGATCTGCCGCGAGAGGATCGCGGCAAATTCATCGGCGAAGCCTTCCATGCGCTGTGCCTGCTTGTTCACCTCGGAGATGAATTTGTTGTAGAAAATCGTCGCCGGTATGGCTGCCACAAGGCCGATTGCCGTCGCAAACAGGGCCTCGGCGATGCCCGGCGCCACAACCGCCAACGAGGTGTTTTTCGACGCGGCGATTGATTGAAAGCTGGTCATGATGCCCCACACGGTACCGAACAGGCCGATGAAGGGGCCGGCCGAACCGACCGTCGCCAGCACGAGGAGCCGCCGCTCGAGCCGCTCGATCTCGCGTGCGATGGTGACGTCCATGACCTTCTCGATGCGCATCTGCAATCCCCCGAAGGAACGCGTCTGGCCTTCGAAGCTACGCTTCCATTCCCGCATGGCGGCGACGAACAGCGCCGCCATCGAATGGGTCGGCCGCGACCCGAGCGCACGGTAGAGTTCCTCGAGCGACTGCCCCGACCAGAATGCCTGCTCGAAGCGGTCCATCGACCGGCGCGTGCGCGTGTAGAGGATCGTCTTGTCGATCACGATCGCCCACACCCAGACCGAGGCGACAAGCAGCCCCACCATGACCGCCTTAACGATCCAATGCGCCTGCCAGAACAGCGCAAACAGCGACAGGTCGGAGGAGGTCAGCGGCAACGCCGACTGCGCGAGGTCGGCAGGATTCATGCGTCGTCCTTTCGGCTCACCGGACTACCGGCATCGATGTCGCGACCGGGTGCGCACACCGTCGCAGGACCTCGAATGGTCATATGCGGCGGCGCTACGATGCACTCCGCCGAGACCCGAAATTGCGCGAAGACCCAATCCGTCCGCCCAATGCGGATTACGAATTCATCGCGAAATCTGTCCAAACTAGGGCGCGAGACCGGTCCGTCCCGCGTCATATCAGCGGTACGATGGTTAACGCCACGTTACCAGAGAAAGCCGCACCCGGGCGCCATCATGTCGCTGAACGGCGCGCGGGTGTCGAGCCCAAATGTCGTCGGGCCGCCTGCTCGAGATCAACAGACGGCCCGATGTGAAATAGCCTGCGCGTTCAGGTCTGTGGCGGCGGCGCCGAGGGTGCCGGACGATCGCGCCGCTCGGCCATGAACTGATCGAACTCCGCCTTGTCCTTGGCGAGCCGCAGGCGATCGAGGAATTCACGGAATTCACGCTGCTCGTCCTCGAGCCGGCGCAAGGTCTCGGTCCGATACTCGTCGAAGGCCCGATTGCCGGTCGACTGCGGCTCGCGCCACCAGCTGGCGGCATTGCGGGCGCGCTCCGCGCCCTCATGCCAGCGGCCGAAGCCGCGATGATGTCCGCAACCCATTCGTCCACTCCCGATCATGAAGGCCAGCACGGCGAGGCCCACCGGCCACCAGATGGCGAAGCCGAGGATCATCAGGGCAATCCAGGCAGGTTTTCCCAGGTCGTCCAGTTTGGCAACGATGGGCATGGCGGGCCTCGCGTGTGAATGTTAATAACATTTACATAGTTAAGCCCTGCTTAGCGCTCTGTCAAGAAATATTAGCCACTGCGTTTGGCGTCGTCCGGAAATCCCAAGCCGCGCAAGTAGATCAGGACCCCGGCCTCCAACAACTCTTCGGCCGACATGGGCAGTGGACGCCGGGCCGCATCGCCGCGTGCGAACAGCGCCGCCACGCCATGCGCCAGCGACCAGACATGCAGACTCATCATCAAGGCCGGCGGGCGCGATTGCGGCGGCATTTTCGCGATGAGCGCCTCGCAGACGGTTCGCAGCACGGCAAAGGCGCGGTCGCCGGCTTCGCGCAGCTCCGGGCTGGTGTCGGGCGGAATGCCGGCCTCGAACATCGCCGAATAGTAGGCGGGCTCCGTGCGCGCGAAGTGCAGATAGGCCTTGCCGACCCGGTCGAATGCGGTGAACGGGTCGGGGCGGGCGTCATTCCAGGCATCAGCGAGCGCCTGCGCGAAGCGCTCGAAGCCGCGACGCGCCACGTCGGCCAGAAGTTCGTCGCGGTCGCGGAAATGCCGGTAAGGCGCGGCCGGGCTTACCCCGGCCCAGCGCGCCGCTTCGGCAAAGGTGAAGCCGGCCGCGCCCTTTTGCGCGATCAGCTCGAGCGCCGCGCGGATCAACGCCTCTTTGAGATTGCCATGGTGATAGCCCCGAGGCCCGCCACCGCCGCCATGTTTTGACCAGCTCATGTGAAGAGTGTTTACATTATCGGGCGAGAGTCGTCGACCGGTGGTCGGCTGCTCAGCGGCCGGCCGTGCCCTGATCGGCTTTCATCGCGATGCGCAGTGCCCTGGGGATCGGCCGCGCCCTGCCGCCGGACACAAAGGCGACCTTGACCTGCGCCTCGACCAGCACGTCCACGCCGCGCGCGACCCGCTGCCGGAGCGTGATCGAAGCACCCTTGACCTCTTCCGGCGCGGTGATGACGTCGAGGACGTCGTCCATGCGCGCGGGCTTGAGGAAATCGAGCGTCATCGCCCGCACCACGAAGGCAAAGCCCGGCGCCTCGCGCGCGCTCTCTTCGAACAGGGCGCGATGGTCGGCGCCGAGCAGCCGCAGATAATTGCTGCGGCCGCGCTCCATGAAACGCAGATAATTGGCGTGATAGACCACGCCGGAAAAATCGGTGTCCTCGTAATAGACGCGCACTGACATGACGTGCCGGCCGTCGCGGATCTCACCGTCGAACGAGACCGAGGATGTCACTCCTCCTCCCCCGGCGCGAACAGCGTGAATTGCGACGGGTCGCGTTGCGGCTCGGCGAGGCCGAGATGGCGGAAGGCATGCGAGGTGAGGAGCCGGCCGCGCGGCGTGCGCTGAATGAAACCCTGCTGGATAAGGAATGGCTCGATGATTTCCTCGATGGCGTCACGCGGCTCGGACAAGGCTGCGGCGATGGTCTCGACGCCCACCGGCCCGCCGCCATAGTTGACGGCAACCATGGTGAGATAGCGCCGATCCATGGCATCGAGCCCGGCTGGATCGACCTCGAGATTGAGGAGCGCGCGGTCGGCGACCTTGCGGTCGATTGCCGCCGCGCCCTCGACATGAGCGAAGTCGCGCACGCGCCGCAGCAGCCGGCCGGCGATGCGCGGCGTGCCGCGCGCGCGCCGGGCGACCTCGTTGGCACCGTCCGCCGTCATGGCGAGCCCGAGCACGCGCGCGCCGCGACTGACGATCTCCTCGAGTTCCGCCTCGGCATAGAAATTGAGCCGTATCGGAATGCCGAAACGATCGCGCAACGGATTGGTGAGAAGCCCGGCGCGCGTCGTCGCGCCGATCAACGTGAATTTGGCGAGATCGATCTTGACCGAGCGGGCCGCCGGTCCTTCGCCGATGATGAGGTCGAGCTGGAAATCCTCCATCGCCGGATAAAGGATTTCCTCGACCGCCGGATTGAGCCGGTGGATCTCGTCGATGAACAGTACATCGCGCTCCTCGAGATTGGTGAGAAGCGCGGCGAGGTCGCCGGCCTTGACGATCACCGGACCCGACGTGGCGCGAAAGCTCACGCCCAACTCGCGCGACACGATCTGGGCGAGCGTTGTCTTGCCGAGACCGGGCGGGCCAACGAACAGCACGTGGTCGAGCGCCTCGCGCCGGTTACGCGCGGCCTCGATAAATACGGCGAGGTTGGCGCGCGCCTGCTGCTGGCCGATGAACTCGGAGAGCCGCTGTGGACGCAGCGAGGTCTCCGCCGTGTCTTCGTCGCGGCGCTCGGCGGTCAGAAGGCGGCGGGGGGTCGTGCTCAACGATACATCTCGCTAAAGGTTTCACTCGCGGCTGTACTTGTTCGGCAGCAGCTCGCCGATGGTGGTAACGGCCGGCCCGTCGGCGCCGGGCACAATCACGCGCGCGTCGCGATCGTAGTCCCAAATCAGTTCGCGACAACTGCCGCAGGGCGACACCACGCTGATCGCCTGATCCTCCTCGCTGGGTGGCGGATGACGCACCGCGACGATGGTGTCGATGCCGGCCTCTCCGAGATCGACGATCGCCCGTCCGAGCGCGACCGCCTCGGCGCACACCGCCATGCGGCCGAGATAGGCGTCGAGATTGACTCCGGTGAAGATTCGGCCGGAGCGACTGCGCAGCGCCGCGCCGACTTCCTGCCAGTCGTTGCGATAGCGCTTCCTGATCGCTGCGCGGGCGGCTTCGATCAGCTCTCTGTCCTGCTGGCTCAACATCGACGTGGTCTCAGGTCTTTGCTTCGCCATGTCCGGGATGACCCCGCTTCGCTTGCTCACTTCGCCAACTCCTTCAGTCCGAGCCGGATCAGGCTCGCCGTGTCCGCCGTCTCGCCGGCGCTTCTCGCCGCGGCAGCGATCGCCGCCGCCGCCTGCGGCGGACCATAGCCGAGATTGACCAGCGCCGAGACGGCGTCCGCCACCGGCTGCGGTGCGCGCTTCTCGTCGAGGGCGCCCGACAGGTGGATGACCGCGGGGTCGAGCGCGGCATAGGCCGGCGCCTTGTCCTTGAGCTCGGTGACGATGCGCTCGGCGACTTTCGGCCCGACGCCAGGCGAGCGCGTGATCATCGCCTTGTCGCGCACGGCAATGGCGGAGGCGAGATCGGCCGGCTTGAGCGTCGAGAGGATCGACAGCGCAACCTTGGTGCCTACGCCCTGCACGGTCTGCAGCAGCCGGAACCATTCACGCTCCACGTCGGCGAGAAAGCCGAACAGGCGGATCTGGTCCTCGCGCACGTGCGTCTCGATCGACAGCATCACCATTTCGCCGGCCGCCGGCAGCGCCTGCAACGTGCGCGCCGAGCAATGCACGAGATAGCCGACGCCGTTGACATCGACGACGACGAAATCCTCGCCGTAGGAATCGATGATGCCCTTGAGCTTGCCGATCATCGCGCCACCGCCGTTAGCAACACGCTCTGCCGGTGATGGGCGTGGGTCACCGCGATCGCGAGCGCATCGGTGGCGTCCTCGGACTGCGGATCGGCCTTAGGCAGGAGCACGCCGATCATCATCCGGATCTGTCGCTTCTCGCCGTGGCCGGCGCCGACGATCGTCTTCTTGACGAGATTAGGCGCGTATTCGGCGACCACGACCCCGGCCAACGCCGGCGCCAGCAGGGCAACCCCGCGTGCCTGACCGAGCTTGAGCGTGGCGGAGGCATCGCGGTTGACGAACGTCGCCTCGACCGCCGCCTCGTCCGGCCGGAATTCATCGACAATACGCGCGAGCCCGTGATGGATGGTCACCAGCCGCGTGGCCAGCGCCGCCTTGTTGTCGGTCTCGACCGAACCGCAGGCCACGTAGATGAGCCGGTTGCCCTCGCATGTGATTACACCCCAGCCGGTGCGGCGGAGTCCCGGATCGATGCCGAGGATGCGAATCGGGCACTGTTCCATGATCGCTTTTTATCATGACCGTCGTTTATCGCTATTCGATCAAGGCAGAACAGGCCCGTTTGCACGGCCTGCACCGCCTCCAGAATAGCCTGCCGGAGCATGTTTCGGCGAGGTGTGCAGCGCTCGTCGCAAGAAAATGCGACCAACTGGCCACACCAATTCGCCGCTTACGAACGCGCCGTCCGCCGCCGAGCCGCTGTGGATTGCCGGACGGCGTAAGGTCCTCGCGCGTTTTCTCGACCGCGCCAACATCTATGCCACCCCGGAGTTCCATGCGAGCCATGAGGCGGCGGCGCGAGAGAACCGGCATCGCGCGTTGGCCGCGCTGACGTCCCCAGTTGGCTTAGATCGCCATCTGCGGTGAATGGCAGAGACCTCTCACCCGCCCATCTTGCTCATCAGTGCGTCGGAGACTTCGAAATTGGCGTAGACGTTCTGCACATCGTCGTGCTCGTTGAGCGTCTCGATCAGCTTCAGCAGCTTCTCACCCTGCTCGTCGTCGACAGCAATCGTGTTCTGCGGCTTCCATACCAGCGCGGCCTTGCGCGGCTCGCCGAACTTCGCTTCGAGCGCCTTCGCCACTTCGCGGAAGGTATCCTGCGAAGCATAGACCTCATGCCCGCCGTCGTTCGAGACGACATCGTCGGCGCCCGCCTCGATCGCCGCCTCGAGCATGGCGTCGGCAGATGCGACCGCCGCGTCGTACTCGATCACGCCGAGATGATCGAACATGAACGACACTGCGCCGGTCTCGGCGAGATTGCCGCCGCTTTTGGTGAAGCTCGAGCGCACGTCGGACGCTGCGCGATTGCGGTTGTCGGTCAACACCTCGACGATCATGGCGACGCCGCCGGGGCCATAGCCCTCGTAGCGGATCTCGTCGTAGTTGTCGGCGTCGCCGCCCAGCGCCTTCTTGATCGCGCGGTCGATATTGTCCCTGGGCATGTTCTCGGCGCGTGCCGCGATGATCGCTGCACGCAGGCGCGGATTCATGTCGGGGTCGGGCAGACCCATTTTGGCAGAGACGGTGATTTCGCGCGCCAGCTTGCCGAACAGCTTAGAGCGCATCGCATCCTGGCGCCCCTTGCGGTGCATGATGTTCTTGAATTGCGAATGTCCGGCCATGGCTATCCCGCCACCGTCAGTTGAACACCTGGCATTGATCGCACTTTCGAACCCGGAGTCCCCTTTTCCGGAAACGTGCTCCAACGCGCGCTTCGGCGCAATTTGTCGAAAGATTCTGATCGCGTGATGCCTGCTTTATAAGAGGGCGCGGCAAAAAAATCCACGGCGCGGTTCAGCTCCAGAAAGCCGGTCTCGCCTCTTCCAGCCGGCCGCCAAGGCGTACCGCCGCGACCCGCGTCGCAAGTCCGCTCACGCCGTCGGTTTCGACCGCGATACCGCACAACGTCGCCGGCCCGCTCGCCGCTTCGAACTTAGAGGTCGAGATGCGGCGCAGGAAGCGTCCGAGCGGCTCGTCCTTGGTCATGCCGATGACGGAGTTGTAATCGCCGGTCATGCCGACGTCGGTGATGAAGGCGGTGCCGGCCGGCAGGATCTGGTGGTCGGCGGTCGGCGCGTGCGTGTGGGTGCCAACCACCAGGCTCGCGCGGCCGTCGAGGAAATGGCCCATCGACTGCTTCTCGCTCGTCGTCTCAGCGTGCATGTCGACGATGATGGCGTCGGCGCAGGCCTTGAGCGGACAGGCAATCAGCTCGCGGTCGACCGCGGCGAAAGGATCGTCGAGTGGATCCATGAAGATGCGGCCCATGGCATTGACGACCAGGGCACGCGCGCCGTGCTTCGCTTCGATGACGGCGGCGCCGCGGCCGGGTGTGCCCTTGGGATAGTTGAGCGGCCGGACCAGCCGCGGCGCGCGCTCGATGAAGACGAGCGCTTCCTTCTGGTCCCAGGCGTGATTGCCGAGCGTGATGGCGTCGGCGCCAGCGTCGATCAGTTCATGATAGATGGTCTCCGTGATGCCGAAGCCGCCGGCCGCGTTCTCGCCGTTGACCACCACGAGATCGAGCTTCCAGTCGCGCACCAGCGCGGGCAGGCGTTCGTAGACGACGGTACGGCCGCTGCGGCCGACGACATCGCCAATGAAGAGGATACGCACCGGTTCAAGCCTTGCGACAATCGATGACTTCGCGCTCCGTTAGCACGAGATCGAGCCTGGCGTCGCGGGGTGTGGTGGGCACTTCGGCGATTTGCTGCGCTGCAAGGGCCAATCCGAGCGCCACGACAGGCTTCATCGTACGCAGCTTGGTGATCGTCATGTCGTAATACCCCGCGCCGTAGCCGATGCGGCCGCCGGCGCGGTCGAAGGCGAGGAGCGGCACGATCAGGATGTCCGGGAAGACCTCCGGCGCAGCGGCGTCGGGCTCGCGAATGCCCCACACGCCGGACCCAAGCGGCGCACCGAAGGTCCATGCGCGCATGATCAGTGGTTGGCCGCGGCCGGCGACGACGGGCAGCGCAAGCTGCGCGCCCGCGGCCAAAAAACGGCGCATCAGCGGTACCGGGTTGATCTCGGTCCGCATGGGCGAATAGCCGGAGACGACGGCGCCGGGCGCGACCGCGACCGGAGGCGTGCGCACTGCGACCGCCTCGGCGGCAGCCGCGCGTTCGGACGCGGGGATCGCATCGCGCCGCGCGCGCGCCTCCCGGCGCAGCGTGGCCTTGGCATCATCGATGGACGGAGTTTCAGACATCGGACCGTATCAAAGCGCGGAGCCGCAATGGCCGTTGGAGCGCTCGATCCCGGGTTCCCTACGAAAGTAGGTGGGCGCCATATGTCCGAGCCCACGGGCCCGGCCAGGGACAGCTCCCTTGAGGATCGATAAGGCCCCGGGGATTTTGTCTCCTGACGCGCCCCGCAGCTCCGCAGCAGCAATGTAATGGGGACGAGGTCCCAGCGCCACCCGTGCGCGTTTCGCTATCGGGGGCTCCGCCTGGCAGCGCGCGCGTTGTCAGCCGACCGGGATGCCCGCGCTGCCGGGACCGCGGCCGCGATTGAGGCTGCGCGCCAGAACCTCGATGCGTTCAGCCGCGGTGTTGAGGGCGGCGGCAACGGCGTTTTCCGTCGCCTCCACCCGATCGCCGGTCGCGGCACCAATCTCGCGCAGCCGCACCAGCTCGTCTTCGAGCGTGCGCAATTGCCTGCCCGATTCGGACAACTCGTCGGCGATCATCAACGCCGCCATCACCGTGAGCCGCATGTCGCCGATCTCGCCGAAATTGCCGCGCAAGCGCGTGATGCGTCCATCGAGATCCCGCGCAAGGCCGATCAGATGCTCCTCCTGGCCATCCTCGCATGCCATACGATAGTGGCGGCCGTTGATGGTCACGCT
>Ga0126377_10001109_pt1 | contig 17285 bp, 18 predicted proteins | sample PanSoiMetPlot_22_FD_92647 | JGI IMG/M metagenome (GOLD analysis project Ga0126377, IMG submission 92647) | Tropical forest soil microbial communities from Panama - MetaG Plot_22 | ecosystem: Environmental > Terrestrial > Soil > Tropical forest > Bulk soil | place: Panama | collected 2016-02-17 | reverse complement strand
TACGATGCCCTGCTCTCCAGCGATGTGCCGGTTTCAGCCATTCTGTTCAATGAGCGCCTTCAGCTTTCGCTGTTGCCGTCCTCTCCATCGCTGGCCGGTGCGGAGGTGGAACTGGTGGAAGAATCCAGCCGCGAGTTCAGGCTCAGGGAGGCCCTTGTCACATTGGATGGGAAATACGATTACATCCTGATTGATTGCCCGCCCTCGCTGGGGATCTTAACGGTCAACGGACTCGTCGCCTCGCTTGATGGAGTGATTGTCCCTGTTCAATGCGAATATCTCGCCCTCGAAGGACTCGGCCTGATCACCCAGACGATTGAACGCGTCCGTGCAGGCCTCTTCCCGGACCTGAGTGTGCGCGGCGTGGTGTTAACCATGTTTGACCCGCGCACAAATCTTTCCGCTGATGTGGTCAGGGAGGTCAACAACCATTTCCCAGGTCAGGTCTTCAAAAGTGTCGTGCCGCGCAGTATCCGTCTTGCAGAAGCACCCTCCTACGGATTGCCTATCTCGGCGTATGCGCCCTCGTCCGTTGGCGCGCATGCGTATGAAGCATTGGCCAAAGAATTGCTCAAAGGCGATGAAAAATAATTGTATTTGTAGCGGGGTAATCCCGCCCCTACGTGTTGAATTGTAAGGAGAACCCATGCCTTCACGTTCCGGTCTCGGCAAAGGACTCGACGCCCTCATCCCGACGGGGTCGCAAACGGTAACTGCCAGCGCCAGTGGTGTGACCCAGGTTGCCGTCGATCTCATCCAGCGCAATCCGCGCCAGCCGCGCGAAAAATTTGATTTGGAGGAACTGGATAATCTTGCCGCCTCGATCCGGGAGCATGGAGTTATCCAGCCACTGGTTGTTGCCCCGGGCAAGAACGGAGTCTATATCCTGATTGCCGGAGAGCGCCGATTGCAAGCTTCGCGCAAGGCCGGGTTGAAGACTGTCCCGGTCGTGATCCGTCATGCTACCGATCAACAATTGCTGGAACTGGCCCTCATCGAGAATGTCCAGCGCGAAGACTTGAATCCCATTGAGGAGGCGGAGGCTTATCAAAATCTGGCAAAGGAATTCAAGATGTCGCATGAGACCATCGCCGCACGTGTGGGCAAAAGCCGCGTGACAGTAACCAACACCATGCGCCTGCTCGATGCCTCCGCGGCAGTGAAACAGGCGCTTGTCGATGGACGGATCACCGAAGGTCATGCGCGCGCAATGTTGTCACTCTCTGCAAAAGCACAGGAAGCCTTGCTAAATCAAATTATCAATATTGATATGAGCGTCCGTCAGACCGAAATGTTGGCGCGCAAATATTCGGGGCATAAACCGACAACGAAGAAACGATCCGCCGTCAGCGCGGAGGTGAACGACATCGAAAAACGTCTGCGTTCGAGTCTCGGTACCAAGGTCGCGCTCAAGCATGGCAAGCGAGGCGGCACAGTCACTATCTACTATTATTCCAACGAGGAACTTGATTCCCTGCTGGAAAAATTGACATGACATTGTAGGGCACAGTGAATCATTCGACGAACTGGACCGTTGATTGACTCGCTGTGCCCTTACGGAATTAAACATGCAACTCCTCCACAACGCAAATATCCATACCCAAAACCCCTCACAGCCTATCGCCTCTGCGCTGCTGATTAATCGCGATCGCGTTTTCGCGGTAGGCGATGCGGATGAGTTGCTGAAGGAATATCCCCGGGCACAAAAGAAGGATATGGGGGGACGCGTCATCGTCCCCGGCCTCACCGATGCCCATCTCCACCTCAAGCATTATTCGCTCGCTTTGCAGAAAATTGATTGCGAGGTGAATACCAAAGAGGAATGTTTGCGGCGAGTACAGGAACGCGTACAGAAAGCCAAACCCGGCGAATGGATTCTCGGTCACGGCTGGAATCAAAATGTATGGGGAAATTGGCCAATCGCAGCTGATCTCGATAGTATTGCGCCAAACAACCCGGTGTATCTCACGGCAAAATCATTACATGCTGGGTGGGCAAACACCAGGGCCATGCAAATGGCAAACATCACCGCCTCAACTTCTGATCCGCAAAACGGGCAAATCCAACGCGATGCAAAAGGCAATGCCACAGGAATATTGCTCGAAACCGCGATGGAACTCGTGGGCAACGTTATTCCTGAGCCACCCCTCAACGAAATAGCCAGTGCCATCGAAAAAGCCCTGCCTATCTTGTGGAAGATGGGACTCACCGGTGTCCATGATTTTGATCGCCGTGATTCCTTCATGGCTTTGCAGCAACTCCATGCTCAGGATAAACTCAAAATACGGGTTCTAAAAAACATTCCGGTTGAATTGCTTGATGAAGCCCATGCGCTTGGCTTGCGCGGCGGATTTGGCGACGATACGCTGCGTATCGGCAATGTCAAAGTCTTTATGGATGGGGCACTGGGTCCGCATACAGCGGCGATGTTCCAGCCTTATATTGGCGAGAATAACAATCGTGGCATCCTCAACATGGATGGCGAGGAACTCTTTGAGCATGGCCGCAAAGCCGCGCAGGTTGGCCTCGGCCTGACCGTTCATGCCATCGGCGACCGTGCCAATCATGAAGTGCTCAACGCCTATGAACAACTCCGCAAGTATGAAACCGAGAACCAGCTCCCGCACATGCGCCATCGCATCGAACATGTACAGGTCGTTCACCCTGATGATGCGCCGCGTCTTGCACAGCTTCAGGTCGTTGCTTCGATGCAGCCCATCCACGCTACCTCTGATATGCTAATGGCGGATCAATTTTGGGGCCCAGGGCGTTCACGGCTTGCCTATGCCATGAAGACCCAATTGGATTTCGGCGCGCCGTTGGCTTTGGGATCGGATGCGCCCGTCGAATCGCCGAATCCGTTTTGGGGATTGCATGCCGCAGTCACCCGCAGGCGCGCCGACGGTTCGCCCTCAGCCGACGGCTGGCACCCCGAACAAAAATTATCCATGGCTGAAGCCTTTGCCGGATATACCCTCGGCCCGGCCTACGCCGCCTATATGGAAGATCGCCTCGGCAGACTGGCCCCCAACTTCCTCGCCGACCTGATCGCGCTCGAAAAAGATCCTTTCACTTGTAATCTGAATGATTTGCTTGTGCTTGAATCATCGGCTACAATGGTGGGTGGCGAATGGGTGTTACCGCCCTAAGCTCGAAGGATATTATTCAGAATATCTCAATAGCCGAAGGGATCAGTATCCCTTCGCCATATCAGGGAATCAGGATCATTTGCATATTGTGAGTTACAGCGTGCCGCGTCACTTTATAAATTTTATGTTTTATTTCGAATCGTGAATAGTGCCATAAAATTTGGTCAATCATGAGACAAGCAGTAAGATATGTCGCAACCATCACCAAAACTCACCCCTGAAATGCTCGTGCCCAAAATGGGTGAATACCTGATTCAAAAAGAATTGCTTTCCGCTGACGGTTTGAAGCGTGCCCTCGATTATCAACTCACTGAAACAGATAAGGGGAACCCAATCCTTCTGGGGCAGGCATTGCTTGATCTGAAATTAGTCGATCAAGCTGAGCTTGATCAGGCGATCACGGAGCAAATCCTGCAATTGCGCTCGGCACTGCAGGCTGCCAATCGCACATTGGAACGCAGGGTGGAAGAGCGGACTGCTGAACTGCAAAAGGCCCTCGAGCGGGTCTCGGAACTTAGCCAGTTAAAAGCCAATTTCATCTCAAATATTTCGCACGAATTGCGCACGCCCCTAACCCATGTCAAGGGGTATATCGAACTGTTGATCACCGAATCGCTGGGCCCCATTACTGAGGAACAACGTCATGGCCTACAGGTGAGTCAACAATCCACAAACAGATTGGAAACGCTGATTGAAGACCTGATTATGGTCTCATTGGCTTCACGTGGCGAACTGAGCATCAAACAGGAGGATGTAGATATCCGGCGTATTGCGAATCTGGCAGTGAAATCTTCGCAGGGCAAAGCCGCGGAGCGATCTGTCAATTTGCAGGCCGTGCTGGATGACGATGTGCCTTTGATCCAGGCGGATTCGCAGAAAACAGCCTGGGTGTTGCACCAGTTGATCGATAACGGGATCAAGTTCACGTCAGCGGGCGGAAGCGTGATGCTCAGCATCAAACGCGAGGGCGAGAATCTGGTACTTGTCTCTGTCACCGATACCGGAATTGGCATTCCTGCCAATCGCTTGGCAGATATTTTCGAGCCGTTCCATCAACTGGATGGTTCGTCCACGCGGCGCTATGGAGGAACGGGGCTGGGCCTTTCGCTGGTGCGGCAGATTGTGGAGGCGCACGGCTCGATGCTGGATGTGCAGTCGGTCGAGGGCCGTGGTTCCACATTCAAATTTCCGTTGCTGGCGGTGGCGGGCACAAAATAAATGGATACCCAAGTATTTTCCTATATTCATGAGTTGATGACAATTGCGCTGGAATCCGGGGACTTGCGTACTTCCATTGAAAAATTTCTGCTGGCGCTCCGCCAGGAATTTGTATTTGATAATGTCGCGGTCTATCTATATGATGAGAAGACCAAAGTGCTGGATATTGTGTATGCGCGTGCAGTGGGACGTGCCAAAACGGCGGAAGCCGACGCGGCCTGGGGCGAAACGTTTGCCGGTCAGGTTTTGGCAAAAGGTACGTTGTTATTGCAGGATCCGGAGCTCGATGCTTCGAAAGATGACCGCCTGCGTCAGGCGTATTTGCTTGGTATTCCACTGCGTGCCGACGGCCTGATCAGCGGCGCACTGGTTTTTGTGCGGTTCGGTGGCCCTCCGTATGAGCAGGAGCATCTCGAAATCGCCTCACTGGTGGCTGAAATATTATCCGTCAAGTTTGAGCGCCAGGCCTGGAAGAAACTGCATGAGGAATTGCACGATCTGAAATTGCAGATGCAGTTGCAGGAAGATTTCGTCAGCACGATTTCACATGAGCTGCGCACACCGCTTGGTTTCATTAAGGGCTACAGCACCAGCTTATTGAGAAAGGATACCTCATGGGATCCGCAGACCCAGGAGGAATTCCTGACCATTATCGATGAAGAGGCTGATCGTCTCTCGCTATTGATCGAAAATGTGCTGGAATCGGCGCGCCTGCAAAGCAAGACGCTCCCGCTGCGCTTCCAACCCCTGAGGCTGGACGCTGTTATTCGAGATGTTGTTACCCGGCTGCGTGTCCGATATAAAGACCTGGATGTGAATATGAATTTGCAGGCCCCGCCTTCCATTCAGGGCGATGGCGTGCGCATTGCACAAGTCTTTGATAATCTGTTCAGCAACGCCATCAAGTATGCGCCAGGATCACCCATTCGCGTGAACCTTAAACAGAATGCCCGAAGCATAGTTGTTTCCATTGCTGATCAAGGCCCGGGTATTCCAAAGGAGGCCCTGCCTCTCATCTTCGAACGTTTCTACCGGGTCCGCAGCGAAAAGGCCACCGGCACAGGACTCGGCTTGTTCATTTGCAAACAGATTATTGCCGCACATCGTGGTAAGATTTGGGCAGAATCAACCCACGGTCAGGGAACCACGTTTTTCATCGAACTGCCCATCAACCCGGCATAGGATCAATAGGAGGCCGTATGGCAAAACGCATTCTCATTGTGGATGATGAACCTCGTTACCTACGTTTACTCGAAGCGAATCTGAGAACGGAGGGGTACGAGGTGGTGACCGGGCAGGACGGTGCCCAGGCTGTTGATGTCTTCTCCAATCAGCCCATCGACCTGGTGCTGATGGATGTGATGATGCCGAAGCTGGACGGCTTTGGTGCCACCCAGCGCATCCGTGAATTCTCCAACGTTCCCATTATTATTCTGACGGCCAAGGGTGATGAGCAGGATCGTGTCCGCGGCCTGGATTTGGGCGCAGATGATTACCTGGTCAAGCCATTTTCCGCCACTGAGTTGCTGGCCCGTGTTCGGGCCGTATTGCGGCGGGCGCAGCCAGCCGGTGATATGGTGGGGCAATCCCGATTCTTTACCCACGATAATCTGAAGATCGATTTTGCCCGTGCCGAGGTTTGGCGCGGCGAGACTCCAGTATCGCTTTCGGCCACCGAATATCGCCTGTTATTGCAGTTCGCACATCATGTTGGCAAGATCATGTCGTCAGAGGAACTACTGACCAGTGTGTGGGGCCCGGAATATCGGACCGACAAGGAAATTCTCTGGGTGAGTATTGCCCGTCTGCGCCAGAAACTGGAAGGTGATGCTCACAACCCCAAACATATTGTGACGCGTTCCGGCCTTGGATACCTGATGCCGCCCATCGAGGAATGATCGAGCTGATCAATCGTCGCTTCTCCTGAAGCCTCTTTGTGAAGAGGCTTCATTTTGTCATAGGAGAACTGCAAGCCTAATGAAAGTGAAAGGTGAATCCTACCTCATTTCGACTACACTTTTATGGACAACTTTTCACTCCAGTTGGCAAGGTTTAAGAGAGGTACCATGAGTATTGAATATGATGAAAAAGGAAAGATCTTCACCGACGTCGTTTCCAAAATTGCGGTCTATGCCACATTGCAGACGACCACCCATATGCTGCGAGGGCGCATCCACGTTCGCCGGGATCAACGTATCATCGACGAACTGGATCTGAGCGAGAATTTTCTCGCGGTCACAGATGTCAGCGTGCTGGGCGTGGATGGGCAGACACTTTTTCAAGCGCCCTTCCTGGCAGTACGACGGACCCATATTGTGTGGGTCATTCCCGAGCAAAAACCAGGTGAGGAGGATGGATCTTAATGGCTACTCCGCTTGCATCCAATTTCACGAAGCTTACATCAGCCGATCTGCTCAAATTTAAGAAATATCTGGCTGAAAATATCAGCCGATCCCTGGAGGGCGAACCGCTGCAACTTGGGGACCGTACGGAACTGATCAAACAGCGTTTGCAGGAGATTTATATCCAGACGAAGGTAAGCCTGCCTGAGGATCTTCGCAAACAAGTTTTCAACGAAATCCTCGATGAGATGACCGGGTTTGGTCCGATCCAGCCATTGCTGGACGATCCGGATGTCAGCGAGGTAATGGTCAACGGCCCCAAGAAGGTTTTTATCGAAAAGGGCGGCAAACTGACCAAGACCGGTGTGACATTTGATGATGACGATCACGTGGAGCGCATTATTGATCGCATCATCCTGCCGCTGGGCCGCCGCGTGGATACAGACAGTCCCACGGTGGACGCACGCCTGCCGGATGGATCGCGCGTCAATGCGATCATTCGCCCCGTTGCCATTGATGGACCTTCCATTACGATCCGCAAGTTCAAAAAGGATAAACTTACCATCCAGCAATTGGTGGATTTTGGTTCAATGACTCAAAATATGGCCGAGTTTCTGCGTGCCTGTGTGCTTGCTCATCTTAACATCGTCATTTCAGGCGGCACCGGCTCAGGCAAGACTACCCTTCTAAATGTGCTTTCTGGTTTCATTCAGGCTGAGGAGCGCATCGTCACTATCGAGGACGCCGCGGAACTTCAATTACAGCAAGATCATGTGGTGCGCCTGGAGACGAAAGTACCTAATACAGATGGCCGGGGTGCTGTGACCATCCGCGACCTGGTAAAGAATTCCCTGCGTATGCGACCCGATCGGATCGTGGTCGGCGAGTGTCGCGGCGGAGAAGCATTGGACATGTTGCAAGCCATGAACACCGGGCATGACGGCTCATTGACCACACTCCATGCCAACACGCCGCGGGATGCGTTATCCCGTTTGGAAACTATGGTTTTAATGGCTGGCATGGATCTGCCACTCAAGGTTGTGCGCCAGCAGATTTCCTCGGCGGTGGACTTGATTGTTCAGCAAACCCGCCTGAAGGATGGCGCGCGCAAGGTGACAGCTATCACCGAAGTGGTAGGCATGGAAGGTGATACTGTAGTTATGACAGATATTTTCAAGTTCGAACAGACCGGCGTGGGGGCGAATGGCAAGATTCTGGGTGAATTAAAACCGACAGGTATTCGCCCAATCTTCGGTCCAAAACTGGAAGCGGCCGGCTTCAAACTCAGTGCGGAACTCTTCATGCCAGCAGGCGGGATGAATCTGGGTTCAAGACGATAACAGGATATAATCAGCCTTATTGAGGAGCCATGGCAGCCAAATCCCAGATTGCGATTCGCTCAAAAACTCTTGGTTTGCTAATCCGTGATGCCCGTACTCACGCGCGCCGAAATATCGCAGAATGTGCACGGGCCATTGGGGTTACACCAGGCCAGTTCCGCGCTTATGAGGATGGCGAAAGAGCGCCCTCACTTCCGGAGTTGGAGGCCCTGGTTTACTTTCTGGATCTGCCCCTAAGTCATTTTTGGAGCAAAGAGATCAAATCTGACAAGCCGTTACCGCACGAGAGGTTGGATCTGCCAAAGCTCCTCGCTTTGCGTCAGCGCAAAATCGGTGCATTGCTGCGTCAGGAACGCATGAATGCCTCGATCTCGATCCGCAATCTGGCGCATGAGACGGGCCTTTCAGGCGCGCGTATCAAGGCGTATGAGCTGGGTGAGAGACCGATCCCTTTGCCTGAATTGGAAGCCATGATCAAGGTGCTAGGCGGCAGGATCGAATCCCTTTTCGATCGGACTGGTCCCATCGGACAGTGGATGTCGAGCGAGGAGGCAATCCAAAGTTTTATGGAGATGCCTCTCGAACTTCGCCAATTTGTCTCGCTGCCAGTCAATCGCCCGTACCTGGAACTGGCGATGAAATTGAGTGATCTCTCGAGGGATAAACTGCGCTCGGTGGCCGAGAACATCCTGGATATTACATTCTAACTAAGGTTTATTTATGGACGTGAACGCACTTGTGGAACAAGCCAAACAGGAATATGCAAACGGGCGACATGCTGCCGCTGCCAGTTTATTTGCGCAAGCCGCTCAGGCCTATAGCAACGCGCAGGATGAATTGAACGCGGCAGAGATGAAGAATAACCAGAGCGTGGCTTTGTTGCAGGCAGGCAAAGCCCATGAGGCTTTGCAAGCGACCGACGGAACCGAGGCAGTATTTCAAAAGGCTGGTGACTTAAAGAGGCAGGGGATCGCGATTGCCAACCGCGCCGCAGCACTGGAAGGGATGAAAAAATTGAGCGAAGCGGTAGCGGAGTACAACCGGGCCGCTGATATTTTCGAACAGGCAGGCGAGGGCGACATGCACTCCATAGTCAGGAAAGCGACCGCCCAGGTCTTCCTCAAGCGCGGCTATATCAGCAATTCACAAATGGATATCATCGACTCGGTGCGGCTCGCTGAAAAACCCACCCTTCCGCAGCGCTTGCTGAAATTTATGATGCGTATGGGATTGTTCAAACAATAGTAATCATTTCAAACTTTTCATCAAGGTGACTCGTGATCACTTCCCCGGTTCGGCCCGCTAGCCTTGGCGATCATCAAAAAATCTCAGACCTGATCTTTTTTGAGACGCACATCCACCGTCACCTGGACTGGCGCTCACCCCTCGAATGGCTGGGCGAGCCATTTTATTGGGCGGTGGAGGATGGACGACAGATCACGGCTGCGCTGGCCTGTCCGCCCGAGGTGGAGGGTATTTCTTGGGTGCGGCTGTTTGTGCATACGGGCAGTTGGTCGGCGGAGGGCGCCTGGAACGTGCTTTGGGAAACTGCAAAGGAGGAGATCGCCCGTGCAGGTGGATCACGCGTAGCTGTGATTGCCATGCAGAACTGGTTTCAGCAGGTGTTGATCAACAGCGGCTTTAAAAGCGTCCAGAGTATTGTCATGCTCGAGTGGCAGTACCAGCCCTGGGCTGGGAGCGAAGCGCAGGGAGTCCATATCCGCATGATGACAGAGGCAGATCTTCCTGATGTCCAACGGGTGGATGCTGCGGCGTTTGATCCGCTATGGCAGAATTCATTGGAGACACTGCGACGGGCATTCGGTCAATCGTTGCTTGCGACAGTGGCCGAAAATTCCGGAGGTATCATCGGTTATCAATTGAGCACCGGCGGGGGACAGCGCGCCCATCTGGCGCGGCTGGCGGTGCAGCCTTCGATGCAGGGACGCGGCATCAGCCGGGTATTGCTGACCGACTTGTTCGCCACTTTGGTGAATAATGGTGTCTTCAAGTTGAGTGTTAATACACAGAGTGACAATCTTGTTTCGCTGGGCTTATACCGGAAGATGGGATTTGTCCGCACGGGCGAACAGTATCCCGTTTATGTTTTTGAGGTTCCTGCTCATCTGTAGGAAATAAGGAGGTAGTATGACTGACCGTGTGGAAGCCATGATTATTAATTCACTGGTGCGCCAGGCGCTGACCTCTGCCCAGGAGGTGATGGGCGATAACGGTTTGAATACTGTCCTTAAAACCTGTGGACTGGAACGTTTCATTGGGAATTTTCCGCCTAACAATCTGGAACCAGCCATTCAGGCTTCGCAGTATGCCAAATTCAACGAGGCGATTGAGGAGTTCTATGGACGAGGCGGTAAGGGGATTTTGCGGCGCATCGGCAAGGCTTCTTTTCAGTATGGTGTTCGTGAACAGGCGGCCCTGCTAGGCGTGGCAGGTGTTGCGCTCAAGTTAATGCCTGAAAAACAAAAGATCAAATTCATTCTGAACGGGATGGCAGACGCCTTGAAGAAAAGCAACCTCAATGTGAATGCCTGGGTGGAGGATAGCGGGGACAAACTGGCTTACATCGAATCCACCTGTGCCATTTGTTACGGCCGACACAGCGAGACACCGATCTGTTATTTATATGCCGGCTCCATCACCGAAGCTGTTTTATGGGCAACAGGAAAGGAATACGGAATCACTGAAACGCACTGCTTGGCGAAGGGCGATGAGTACTGTCGCTTCGAAGTGGGAGAGGCGCGCCCGTGAGCGAAATCAAATTTTCAAGCCGTATCCTGCGGCGCTTTGCCGAGACTGCCGCGCTTGAACTGGGCGCGGACCAGTTCAATGCCATGCTGGCGCTTGCCAACCTGCCGGACGAATGGAAGGATCCGAATAGGTTGCTGGGGATGAATCCGGACGACTCGGCCCATGTGTATGCCGCCCTCCAGACGGCCATGCGCACCTATTTTGGACGCGGTGCGCGTGGTGTGCTGCTGCGAGTGGGACGGCGCTTATGGAATCAATTGCTGGATGATGCAACATTAGGGATCAAAGCCCAGGCTGCCGTGGTCAAACGTCTTCCGCTGGCGACACGCCGCAAACCAACCCTGGACCTGCTTGCCAAATTCATCGGCGGCAGCCCTGATGATATTACGGTTCATACCCTCGACCTCGACCTGCTCTTCGTCGACCACACCTCTCCCTCCGCCCACGATCAAAGTGAACCTGGCCCGATTTGTTTCATCACCCAGGGCTTGATTCGCGAAAGTTTGTACTGGGCCACAGGCAAAAATTACGATGTAGAGGAGATCCATTGTCAGGCAACGGGCGAGCATGCCTGCGAGTTCAAGGTCACCGGCGGATAAAGATGAAAATATTCGAAGCAAATTTCGAACGGGAGGGCCTCAGATTTTTTGGGCAGGGCTGGGAGCCGGACGTACAGTCAAAAGCCATCGTGGCCCTTGTGCATGGACATGGCGAACATATTGGGCGTTACGCTCATGTTGGCAGGGCGCTTACAGAGTCTGGTTATGCTCTTGCCGCGTATGATTTGCGCGGTCACGGCAAGTCCGCAGGTCCGCGCGGGCATATTCCCTCTTATGATGCGTTGATGAATGACATCTCTGCTTTCCTTTCCCTGCTGAGAGAGAAATATCCTAACAGTCCGTTGTTTCTGTATGGGCATAGCATGGGAGGCAATCAGGTCATTAATTACGCCCTGCGCCGCCAGCCAAAGGTTAACGGAGTCATCGCAACGGGACCGTGGTTGAAACTTTCATTCCAGCCGCCTCCATCCCAGGTTGCGTTGGGACGAATGATGAACAGCATATTCCCATCCTTTACGCAGGCAACCGGTTTGGATACGAAAGGTCTCTCGCACGATGCCGAGGTTGTGCGTCTTTATGATAACGATCCGTTGAACCATGACAAGATATCGGCGCGGTTATTTGTCAGCATGTATGAATCGGGTTTGTGGGCGTTGGATCACGCGGCTGAATTCTCCCTGCCACTTTTGCTCATGCACGGCAGCGCAGACCCGATCACATCCGCCGCAGCCAGCCGCCAGTTCGCGGATAAAGCCGGTAACAATGTAACGTTGCGTATCTGGGATAATTTATATCACGAGGTACATAACGAACCTGAACAGGCCCAAGTGTTCAAGGTGATGGTCGAGTGGCTGGATAAGCGTCTATAATTTTGTGAAAGCAAAAGCAAAGCGGCAATCAACTCAAGTTGATTGCCGCTTTTTGTGTTTGTTTACGAGGCGGAAATATCACGCCATCACTGCGCCCTCCATTTTCAGCAACCATTCTTTTGTCTTCAACCCTTCACCACCGCCATAGCCGTGGAGTTTGCCATCCGTGCCGAGCACGCGGTGGCACGGAATAACCAGCGGCATGGGGTTCATAGCATTGGCTGCGCCCACGGCGCGATAGGCGTGGGGGCGATCGATCTCTTTGGCAATATCGAGGTATGTCCGCGTTTCTCCATACGGAATGCGAAATACGGCTTGCAGTGCTTCGCGTTGAAATTGGGTGAATAGAGTCCAGTCGATGGGGATGGTGAAGGCGGAACGTTTTCCGTTCAAATATTCACGGAGTTCTCTGGCATAGGGGGCGATCTTTTTCTGGTTGGGTTCGGTGGAGCGTTTCAGGTGTGTGAGGTACGAATCAAATTCGAGCTGGGCATTTGCCCATTCGATGGTAACCAGGCCCAGGTCCGAGGCGGCGAGGCGGAAGTCTCCAAGTGTGGTCCCATTGAGTTCACCGATATAAATAGGATTTGAAGCGGATGTTTTCGTCTTCATAAAAATCACCACGCAGAAAGAATGTCTCGCTGGTGATTATAGTCGTATTTGGTGAGTGCGACACACCCGCTTGGGTTAATAGTTCGTCACGCGGTCAATCAGACCACGTTCACGTGCCAGATGATCACACCAGCGGAACATGAAGATGGATGCAATTGCAAAGAGCATGGTGAGGCCCAGCAGAATGCCGATCAATTGCATGTTGCTGAAACTGGCGAGGGTGGGGAAGGCCTCCGCCACCTGCCCAATTAGCGAACGGCGCATCAACTCGAGCCAATATGTGATAGGCATCGCAAAACCGAGCGGACGCAACCAGTTGGGTAACACTTCCAATGGAAAGATCGCACCGCTGAATAGATATAACGCGCCAGCCGTCACATCACCGATGACGTAATTATGATTGACGATCATGAGTGTGATACTGGCAAGTATCAGTCCCATCATCGCGAGCATGATGACGCCTACAAAAAGAGAAATGAAGAACAAGCCCCAATTGACCTGTGTGAGGTCAAGCGGCAAATGCAAGAACAGTTTTCCAGCGGCGAGTGTGACGATCACGGCAACAGTGGCGATCCAAATTCTCGAGACGCCGCGACCAAGCAAATAAAATGGAATGCTGATCGGTGCGATGTACATGTACTTCAGAGTGCGGTAATGTTCGCGATCTTCGATCACTGCCCATGAGACTCCCGTCATTACGAAAGCGACATAAATGTAGAAGGCGTTACCGAGATAGATGTATGGAAACACTGGTGAGGCGTAATTTCCTTTCGTAATGATGCTGAACATCACCACCAAAATCGCGACCGACGCCAAAGGCTTGATAATGATATATATGGCGAACAATAGTGGATCAGTCCAATTGGCTTCAATCTGCCAGCCCAACCAAGTCGCCATGCGGAAGGAACGAAAGGTTTCGGAAGTATTCATGAATGCTCCTGATCAATTACCATATACTAACTACAAATAGTTTGCGCTCCGTAATTGGTAATTCGTAATTAACGTCTATTCTCCGTAATTCTGCCCTCACGGATTGCCAGCTTCTCCATGTAGTTCAACAAAAACTTGGCGCCGACGAGAAAAACAAAACACAAGATCACAAGGACGGTGATCTCCACGTGCACATTGAGAAACCCAAGCGCTGCACCTGATGGGAATATTAATTGTCGCATTGCATCCAGACCAAGTGTAAGCGGAATCAACGAAGCAGCGGCAGCGATCCAAAAGTTGAACGACTTTATCGGGAAGTAAAAACCTGAAGCGAGATACACCGGCTCCTGTGCGAGATTCGCAATGTGCCACGCCTCACGGCTGAGCAATAAAAACATCGAGGCGCTCATCATGCCCATGCCATACAACGCCGTCATCGCCAACAGGAAGACCGCAATCAATTGTGAGAAACTGGATACTGTGAACTGCACGTTGAACAGGAATGTGCCCAGCACAATGATCGCCACGGCGCGCAGGGCCGTCGCGACCAGCCCGCCCAGGGCCATCCCAAGCAACACCGCCATCATGGAATTGGGTGCCATAATGTAGAGCGCGAGGTTGCCCTGTTCCTTCTCCCAATACAGTTGTGACGACATGCTCCACAGCACGTTCATCCAGAACGCAGTCATCGCGCCACCGACCACCACGAAGCCCACATATTCTTCCGGCGCGCCGATGGCGCGGTAGACAAACACATATGCCGAGACCGCCAGCATAGGCATGAAGATCTCAAAGAAGATCCATGATTTCTCACGTTGTTGGCCGATGATGCGCGGATATGAACGCGCCAATATGGTTTTCAGGAACAGCCTCCAGCCAGTCACTTTTTCAGCTGGAGCGAAGATGAGGGACTCATTGGCTTTCATTAGGCACCTCCGATTTCTCCACGTCTTCCATACGCTGACCGACCAGATCCATGAAGACATCCTCCAACGTCGGTTCGCGTTTGGTCAGGCTGAGTACCTTGATATTCTTTTGTGTCAGAATGTTGATGACATTCGCCAGTGCAGATTCCTCGGCTAAGATCAGCTCCAGTTTCGCGCCGCCTTCGGTTTGGGTCAACGCAGCTTTCCGGACCTTGGCCTGTTCCTCCAACTTTTTATCTGTCAACCCGTTGAGCGGACTGGTCTCGATCTCGAACATGGCATCACGCTGCAACTTCTTTTTGAGGTTGGCGGGCGTATCGCAGGCGAGTACCTGACCTTTGTTAATGATCGCCACGCGGTCGCATAATTCCTCGGCTTCGACCATGTGGTGGGTCGTAAGTAAGAGCGCGCGATTCTTGTCAGCATCCATCCAGCGGCGAATCAAAGTCCGTACATCGCGTGAAGCACCCACATCAAGCCCCAGCGTTGGCTCATCAAGGAACAATACTTCGGGGTCGGTGAGGAAACCACGCACAATGTTCATTTTCTGCCGCAAGCCTGTGGAAAGATCGGACGACTTGGTGTTCATACGGTCTTGCAGGCCTACTGTGGTGAGCAAGGCCACGATCCGCTCGTTGGCTTCCTTCGAGTCCATGCCGTAGAACTGAGAGAACATCCACAGGTTTTCGCGCACCGTCAACAGGCCATAGCCTGATGACTCGCCGCCGGAAACCATGTTGATGCGCGGTCGAACCAGTTGCGGGGCTAGGCTCACATCATGAGTGGCAACACGCGCCCAGCCTGAGGTTGGCGCGAGAAGCGTGGTGAGGATCTTGATCAAGGTCGTTTTGCCCGCACCGTTCGGGCCAAGGAGTCCGAAAAGTTCACCGCGTTCCACATTCAGATTCACGTTTTCGAGCGCGACTAATTCGCTGCGTTCCAGATTCTCCTTTTTGCTGCCGCGGATCTTGTAGATGCGGCCCAGATCCTTCGTCTCCACTGCATAGTTGGACATATTTCTCCTGGTGATAAGTGTGTGGAAAATATGTTCTATTTTACCGCGCTTTTCGAGTCAGGCTGCTTGCCGTCTATTTGACGTGAGCGTGTCCTTCACTCCGAAATATTCCTTGCATCCCTGTCAGTTGTCGGACAATCGTAGGGTAAGCGTAGGTTTCACGTCAAGTACATTTGGGGCCATTATGATAAATTAGACACAGCAAGGTGATTTCTCTTCTCCTCCTTTCGTAGGGAACCGCGGTCGGCGTCCGCGGTTCTCGCACTTTAAAGGGCAGTATAATCGTTATATATTGTCCCGCCGCAGGTTGGGTTGAAGCCATCGGATTCTCTAAATCATCCTGCGGACGTCCCTGAATATTGCGAGGAAAAGATGAGCGTTCAAATTACCATTATCGGTCTGGGTCAAGTGGGAAGTTCCATCGGGCTGGCGCTAGCCGGACAAAAGTCTATCAAACGGGTTGGGCATGACAAAGATTATGACGTTGGACGCATTGCACAAAAAGATGGCGCAATTGATGAATTCAAAACGAACCTGCCCGCCTCGGTGAGTGGGGCAAACGTTGTGATCCTCAGCCTACCGCTCAGCGAGATTCAATCCACGTTGAAATACATTGCTCAAGACCTCCAGGAAGGAACTGTAGTTCTGGACACAGCTCCTTCCAAAGGGACGGTTACCAAGTGGTATGAGGAAGTGATGCCTCAGGGATGGTATTATGTTGGCCTCACACCAGCCGTGGGTGCAAATTATTTGTATGGTAATGATTTAGGAATTCAGGCCGCCCGCGCAGATTTATTTAAGAAAGGTGTTTTTCTGGTGAATGCACCGCATGGCACGCCAGGTGATGCAGTGAAGCTCGCCACCGACCTTGTCGGGCTGCTTGGCGCCACTGCGTTGATTTCCGACTCAGTTGAAGCTGATGGCCTGGTCTCCTCTACGCATCTTTTGCCTCAATTGGTTTCTGCCGCCCTTCTGGATGCAACCATCACACGACCTGGTTGGAATGACGCGCGCAAGATTGCGGCACGCCCATTTGCCACGGCTGCAGCAGCTTCAATTTATCATGATGAAGCCAAGTCGTTGGGGGCAGCTGCGTTGGGAAACCGCAAGAATGTTATTCCAGTGATCGATGCCTATATGGCGTCCTTGCAAAACTTGCGCGATAGTATTGAAGATGGTGATGAAAAGGCAGTGACTGAATATCTTGAACGGGTTGCCAAAGCTTATGATCGCTGGCTCACGGAACGCACCAAAGCCGATTGGCAAACCATGGAGACTGCTGATGTAGGCGAATCATTTGGCGAGCGGTTAAGTCATATGTTTATGGGGAATATGATGGAGCGCATGAAGAAACGTAAATAGCAGGGTGGAATAATCCCGACCAATTTTGTTATATGCCCTGTTATTGCTACATCGTCGAATGTGCGGATGGAACCTATTACACCGGCTGGACCACTGATCCTAAACGCCGTGTTGCTGCCCATAATAAAGGCCAGGGGGCAAAATACACAAAAACACGCCTGCCCGTGAAACTGGTCTATGTGGAGGAGCAGCC
>Ga0126377_10001108_pt1 | contig 17292 bp, 12 predicted proteins | sample PanSoiMetPlot_22_FD_92647 | JGI IMG/M metagenome (GOLD analysis project Ga0126377, IMG submission 92647) | Tropical forest soil microbial communities from Panama - MetaG Plot_22 | ecosystem: Environmental > Terrestrial > Soil > Tropical forest > Bulk soil | place: Panama | collected 2016-02-17 | reverse complement strand
GCTCACCGCGCTCGCCGTCCTCGGCTACCAGTCGCTGGCGTCCTCGTCCTCGACGGCCGCATCGAGCGAAGCGGTTCCCAACACCGTGTGGCCGGCACACGGCCAGGCCGCGTTCGTCCGAGCGGGACAGCCGCAGGTCCGGGCCGGGCCCAACCAGCACGCAGCCCCGATCGCGAGCGTCGCGAAGGTGATGACTGCCTATGTCGTGCTCCGGGACCACCCGTTACAGGACGGCCAGGAGGGACCGACGATCACGCTCACCGACGCCGACGTTGACGACACCGACCGCCGACGCGGGCAGCAGGAGTCGGTCGTGTCCATCGCCGCCGGAGAGCGGTTGACCGAACGGCAGGCGCTGCAAGCGCTGCTGCTGCCGTCGGCGAACAACATCGCCGTGGTTCTGGCGCGCTGGGACGCCGGCTCGGCCGACCTGTTCGTTGCGCGGATGAATGCCACCGCTCAGTCGCTGGGCATGACCCACACTCGCTACACCGACCCGAGCGGCTATGACGACTCGACCGTGTCGACGGCCGCGGACCAGGTGCGCATCGTCGAACGGGCGATGAGCCTGCCGGTGTTCGCGAGCATCGTCGCCACACCGAGCGCGACGCTGCCCGTCGCCGGCACCGTGCACAACACCAACGCGCTGCTCGGGCGCGACGGGTTCGTCGGCGTCAAGACCGGCTCGACGGATGAAGCCGGCGGCTGCTTCGCGTTCCGGGCCATCCGCTGGATCGACGGCGAGCGGACGACGATCACCGGAGTCGTCCTGGGCCAGCCCGGTCACGACCAGGTCGCCGCGGGTCTCGCGGCCGCCGACGCCATGGTCGACCGGATCGCCGGCCACCGGGCCGTGCGACATCCAGGAACTGCGCCCAGCTAGCGAGGCCCGGTCAGGCGAACGAGCCCGCGCGGCGTCCTGACGAAGACCTGCCGGCTGTAGAGCGCGTAGAACGCGTTCGGGTCGGAGCGGATCATGCTCGCGTAGCCGAGCACCGTGTCGACGTAGACCCGGGACGGGTTGTAGTGGTAGAGCGCGCGGCGGTAATTGCGGGGCGCCCCGCTCGCGTGCAGGTAGTTGGCCGCGCCGAGGATCGCGTCGTGCGGGTCGTGGACGTTTCCACCGAGGCCGTACCTCCGCCAGGTCGAGCGGAGAAACTGCATCGGGCCCAGCGCGCCCGCGGTGCTCGGGTTGCGGACCTTGTTGAAGGCTGTCTCGATGAAGTTGACGGCGGCGAGGACGTACCACGCGACACCGAACCGCTGCTGCCCGGCGCGGTAGTAGCCGAGCAGCTCGGCCGCGGGCGCAGCAGGCCCGGTGCGAAACGCGCTCAGCGGATTGGGTGTGGAGAGCCGCCCGAGCTCGCGGCGGACGGTCAGCTCGTTCCGGAGCGGCCGCCTATCCGCCGCCGGCAGCCGCGCGAGCACCCTTCTCGACAGCGTGGGCTTCGCGGTGAGGAGGATCACGATCCGCTGCTGGTAGAGGGCGTTCAGCGTCACGTCCATCGGCGGCCGGGCGGCGCCGATCGCGCGCCAAGCGTCGATACCCGCGTCGAGGTCCTGAGTCGTGGTCTGGATCCGAGCGGCGAGCGCGGCGGGATCGCGAGGAATCGGAGCACCCGACGGCGGCGCTCCGCCGCCGGCGAGCGCCACGGTGGCTAGAAGCGCTGCAAACACGACCAGAAACGCTAGCGGCGGCAAGTCGGCCGTCACAATGGTGCCGGCGGCGCGCGCTCAGCAGCGCTAGGCGGCTGCGTGGATCACTTGCCGAGAGCGGGAACCGTGACCGGGGCGCTCCCTGCTCTGCGCCTGGCCTCATCGACCGACACGATCTCTCGTCCGAAGGGCCGCAGGCCGACGTTGATCAGCTTGAAGTTCGCAAGGCCGAGGGGGATGCCGATGATCGTGATGCACAAGAAGATCCCGGTGAAGATGTGGACCAGTGTCAGCCACCAGCCGGCGATCACGAACCAGATGACGTTCCCGATCGTCGATCCGGCTCCCTTGTTGGGCTTGGGCACCACGACCCGGCCGAACGGCCACAGCGTGAACATCGCGATTCGAAGCGACGCCACGCCGAACGGGATCGTGATGATCAGGATGAAGCAGATGAACGCGGCGATCGCGTAGCTGATCGCCAACCACAGCCCGGCGAACACGAACCAGATGATGTTGCCCACGAGCCGCACCACACGACACTACCGCGACTCGGCCCCACTGCTTCTGGACGTTTGGAGCGACGTTCTCGCGGAGGATCTACCCTTCGCGTCGAGTGAGCCGGGAGCCGACAGACGAGTCCGTCGAGGAGGAGCCTCGGACGATGGGACCGGAGGAGCGGCTGTTCCGAGCACGTCAGCACTGGGCGGTCTACGCCATTTTCGTGGTCAGCGTGATCGTGGCCGTGACCCTGATCCTCGCCAGTCGCTAGCCCGTCGAGGACGGTGCGGGCCGTGCTCGACATGCGCGACGAGGTGCCGTTCCGGGATCGCGATGTCGAGGGCCCGACGAAGCTGGAGGCAGCCCGATGACGACGACGCGGGAGCACGCGGTCATCGACCCGAGGATGCAGCCGTGAAAAGCCTTCTTTTCCACCTCGGCCGCTGTGGCGTCACACTTCTTCGCGGCAGGCGATGTACAGGTTGTGAGACGTGAACTGAGCGATGTGCGCGATGCCGAGCTTCTTCGGCTCGGTTCGAGTGATGCGTTCGCGGTGGTCTACGACCGTCACGTCCGGCAGGTGTTCGGTTGGGCGCGCGCGCGGGTTGGTGAGCATGCGGCCGATTTGACCGCTGAGGTGTTCGCGCGTGCATGGCTGAGCCGGCGGCGCTTTCGAGACGAGGGCGATGGCTCCGCGTTCCCGTGGCTGTGCGGGATCGCGCGGCACGTCCTCCTCGATTCGCTGCGGAAACAGCGTGTCGAGCAGGCGGCCCGTGTTCGTCTCGGGCTGCCGGTCGCAGTTGCCGCCGACCCGGAGTACGAGGCGGTCGACACTCGGCTGTCGCTGCCCGAGGCGGCGCTGAATGCGATCGCGACGATGCCCGATCCGGAGCGGGAGCTGCTGTTGCTGCGGGTGGTCGAGGAGCAGCCCTACAGCGAGATCGCCGCTCGGCTGCGGTGCAGTCCGCAGACGGCTCGGGCCCGCGTCTCACGGGCACTTCGTCGACTTCAACTCGCTCTAGGAGGGCGATAGCGATGTCTGAACTCCATGCAGGGCTTCGGCTCTTCCGTACCGAGCTGATCGAGGCAATCGACCGGGAGCGCGGTCGCACCCGGATCCGAGCGCCGCGACTGCGCTGGCTCATGGTGCCCGCGGCTGCCGGCGCGGCGGTCGTGACTGCGTTGATCCTCGTCGCCGGCGGCACGCAGACGTCGTCTGCCGATGCGGCGACGCTGCGGCGCATTGCGGCGGCGGTGACGCCGGCGCCCGGAACGATCCTCCACGAGCGCGCGCTCGTGACCAAGGGGGACGACGCACCGCAGGTTTACGAGCTGTGGCAGCAGGCGAGTGATCCGAGCGCTGCTCGCTGGATCAAGTTCGGGCACGAGCTCAGCTCGGACGGCAAGAACATGTCCGAATACGACTCAAGCTCGAACACGATCACGGTCACCGCAGACGAGGCGAGTGCCTCGACGCCGGCCGTCGATCTCGCCCAGATGCTGCGCTCGCTCGTGGACGCGGGCAGCGCACGCGTGGACGGTGTGACGACCGTGAACGGCATCAGCGTCTACAAGATCACGGTGCACGACGCTCCCGGACCGGTCGAGAACGGCACGGCGTACGTCGCCCGCGACACTTACTTCCCGGTCCTGATCGAGAGCCGCGGCGGCTCGTGCGATTGCGACGAGACCATCCGCTTCCAGGCATACGAGTACCTTCCTGGCAGCCTGGCCAACCTCCGGCTGCTCGACCTGCCCGCACAGCACCCCGGCGCGCGAGTGGTCACCGCGCCGGCACGCAAGACCACGAAGACCCCGGGATAAGAAGAACGGCGCGATCGGAACCCTGAGGGCCGCGAAAGCGGTCCTCAGGTCACGGATCGCGCTTCCCGGAAGCCCTCTTCCGGACTCGAACCGGAGACCCCCTCCTTACCATGGAGATTTCGCGCGCCGCGGGGGAGACAGAGGAACCGCGCTTGTTGGCAGGTTCCTCCCGCTACTGACGCATTTTCGTTATCAGCCGCACCGCACCTTCGAAGAGCCCTGAGACCCCCTGGGAACCCTCCAACCTGTCCCCAAGATCTATCCCCAGAGAACGCTCGGGCAGGAGCCAAGACTGCGTCTCGAGTAGAGCGTGCAGGTTCCCTCTTAAGAGCGGGGACGTGGCTCGGAGGGACCTGTCCGGATCGGCCTCTTGACAGTGGCGAGATGACCTTCGTAGAGTCGCCGTGGCGATCATCCGGCTCCGGCGGGCCCCCGGCGCCAAGGTCGAAGGGAGGGACGTCGTGCTTCGTCGGATGCGCAAGCGCGCCCGTCGGCATCTGCTTGGAAGGCCGCGGAGTTGAGGATCCTTCGCCCGGTTTTCGCTCTCCGTGTTGGAAAGCCGTATCGCGTCGCGGGGTCAGGCGCCACCTAAGGGGGGGAAGATCTTGTGACTGGGAGACTGATCGGCCGTACTTCGCTCGTTGTCGGGCTCTCGGCTGTCCTGTTGCTGCTCGGGGCTGGGTTGCACGGCGACTCGGCGAGTGCCGTACCCGTCTCCGGTATCACCTACGTGTACGACGAGCTCGACCGCCTCGTTGCCGTTATCGACCCAGGGAGCGACACAGCGAGATACGAGTACGACGCGGTCGGGAACATCCTTTCGATCTCCCGGCAGAGCTCCTCGACGGTCTCGATCCTCGAGTTCTCCCCGAACGGAGCGGCGGTCGGCACGAGCATCTCCGTCTTCGGCACCGGGTTCAGCACAACCGCTAGCGAGAACACGCTCAGGTTCAACGGCACTGTCGCCTCTGTCACGTCGGCGACGACGACGAAGCTGGTCGCGACTGTTCCTTCGGGCGCGACGAGCGGGGCGATCAGCGTGACGACCCCAACCGGTTCGGCGACCAGTTCCGACCCGTTTTTAGTCGAAGCGGCGAAGGATCCGATGATCGGCAGCGTCACGCCGTCGATCGGGGCGGCCGGCTCGCCGGTCACGATCTCGGGCACGCGTTTCGAGTCCGGGCTGTTCGCGAACAACGTCGGACTGAACGGGATGAGGGCATCGGTCGACAGTGCGACGGCGACGTCGATTGCGGCGCGAGTTCCGCCCGGCACCGGATCCGGCCGGATCACCGTTTCGACCGTCTTTGGGAAGGCCACGAGTACGACCGACTTCTTCGTCCCGCCCGCGCCTTACGCGGCCGTCGACGTGCAGGACACGGGGCGGGTGGCGACCGGCGGGAGCGAGACGGTCTCGATCACGACCGCGAACAAGGTCGGGCTCGTCGTCTTCGACGGCGTCCAGGACCAGAAGGTCAGTCTGACGGCGACGAACGTCACGATCGGCGGCTCGCCCTGCTGCGGCGCGAAAGTCACGGTCTACAACCCGGACGGGACCGTCCTTGTTCCCAGCACCTACATCGGAACAGCCGTCGGTTTCATCGAACCGACGGTGCTGCCGGACACGGGGACGTACACGATCCTGGTCGATCCTGAGGCGACGAACACCGGCAGCGCCACGCTCACGCTCTACGACGTCCAGGACGTGACGAGTCAGATCAGCGCTGGCGGTGCGCCGGTGACGGTCACGACGACGACGCCGGGCCAGAAAGCGAGAGTGACGTTCAGCGGCAGCGAGAGCCAGCGCGTCAGCCTGAAGCTGACCGGGGTCACGATCGGAACGAATCCGTGCTGTAGCGCGAAGGCTTCGATCCTGAAGCCGGACGGCTCGGCGCTCGTCGTGCCGACTTACTTCGGCACCGCCGGCGGCTTCCTCGACACTGCGACACTGCCCGCGACCGGCACGTACACGATCCTGATCGACCCGGAATCGACCAGCACTGGCAGCGCGACGCTAACCCTGTACGACGTCCCGGCCGACGTCTCCGGGACGATCGCTCCGGGTGGGTCCCCTCTCACGAGCACGATCGGCACACCCGGCCAGAACGCCACCTACACCTTCACCGGCAACGCCAACCAGCGCGTCAGCCTCAAACTCACGAACTCGACGATCGCCTCCGGAACGGCACGACTCCTCAAGCCCGATGGCTCGACACTCGCTTCAGCAGGCTTCAACTCCAACGGAGGCGGCTTCCTCGACACGCAGTCCCTGCCCGCTGCGGGCACGTACACCGTCCAGGTCGATCCGGCCGGTGCCAACACGGGCAGCGTTACGCTTGCCCTCTACGACGTCCCCGCTGACGTCACGGGAACGATCACAGCCGGCGGCTCGTCGGTGACGAGCACGATCGGCACGCCGGGCCAGAACGCGAGGTACACGTTCAGCGGCACCGTGAACCAGCGGGTCAGCCTCAAGCTGACGAACTCGACGATCGTCAACGGCGCCGCGCGCATCCTGAAGCCGGACGGCTCGACGCTCGGCTCGACGACCTTCGCCGGCGGCAGCGGCTTCCTCGACACGCTGACGCTGCCGACCGCGGGCACGTACACCGTCGAGGTCGATCCGACCGGAGCGAACACCGGCAGCATTACCCTCACCCTCTACAACGTCCCGGCTGACATCACCGGGACGATCACAGCCGGCGGCTCGGCGGTGACGAGCACGATCGGCACGCCGGGCCAGAACGCGAGGTACACGTTCAGCGGCACCGCGAATCAGCGCGTCAGCCTGAAGCTGACGAACTCGACGATCGCGCTCGGGACAGCGCGTCTGCTCAAGCCCGACGGCAGCACTCTCGCCTCGACAAGCTTCGTCACGGGAAGCGGCTTCCTCGACACGCAGACGCTGCCGACGGCGGGCACGTACACGGTCGAGATCGACCCGAGCGGCGCGAACACAGGCAGCATCACGCTCACGCTCTACAACGTGCCGGCCGACGTCACAGGAACGATCACGGCCGGCGGCTCGGCCGTGACGGGCACGATCGGCACACCGGGCCAGAACGGCGCCTACACCTTCAGCGGCACGGTCAACCAGCGTGTCAGCCTCAAGTTGAGCAACGTCACGATCGGCACCTCGCAGTGCTGCAGCGTCCGCATCTCGATCCTCAAGCCGGACGGCACGACGCTGGTCGCACCGACGCTCGTCGGCACGAGCGGGGGCTTCATCGACACGACCACGCTCCCCGTCGCCGGCAGTTACACGATCGTCATCGACCCACAAGGCGCCGACACAGGCAGCATCACCCTCACCCTCTACGACGTCCCCGCCGACATCACCGGCTCGCTCACGATCGGCGGCTCCGCGCTGACGATCACGATGAGCGTTCCCGGCCAGAACGGGCGGCCCACCTTCTCCGGCACGTCAGGCCAGAACATTCGGCTGACGATGAGCAGTGTCACGATCGGCACCTCGGCCTGCTGCAGCGCGAAGGTCTCGATCCTGAAGCCGGACGGTACGACGCTCGTCCCGCCAACATTCGTCGGCACGAGCGGCGGCACGATCAACACGACGCTGACCGCGACCGGCACGCACACGATCGTCGTCGACCCACAGGCCGCCGACACGGGCAGCATCACGCTCGCGCTCACCCTCAACGGCGGCGGCAGCCCAATGGGCGGACCGCTCGGCCGCTTCGCGAGCGAGCAACTCTTCACCCAACCGGTAGCGAACATCACTTATCGGCCGCCGGCGCATCTGCGCTCACAGGGCCGTCCGCAAGCAAAGTCACAGGCCCGCGGCGCCCAGTTCCATGTGCCCGCTGCGATTGCAAAGTTCGACCCGCCGCTCAGCGCCAACTGGCGCCCGACGATGAAGGATCGAGAAGAGCACTGGTTCACCAGGCGCCCCGCCTCGCCGTGGGAGTCATTGCTTCCGCTTCGCGCCATGCCCGGCGAGACGGCCCTGGCCGGCCGAGCCCTCGGACTCGACGGACTTCCCGTGGATGGGGTCAGCCTGTCGATTGAAGGGAGCACAGCTCATACCGATGCGACCGGCCGCTTCCTCCTCCGCTTGCCGCGCACCCGTCACCACATGCTCGGCGGACACCACATGCCCGCCGGCGACCATATGCTCGAGAGCCACCACGTCCTCGAGATCGACGGCGAACGGGCAGGTCACCCTCGTGCAAATCACGGCTTCTTCCAAGTCGGCGTCGCGATCAAGGATGGTCAGACGAACGAGCTCCCGTTCACGATCTGGCTTCCGAGAATCGACACTGAGCATGCAGTTCCGATCTCCTCGCCGACCAAGCACGAGGTCGTCGTCACGACACCAGCGATTCCAGGGCTCGAAGTCCACATCGCACCTGGCGTGACCGTGACCGACCACCAAGGCCGACCGGTACGGAAGGTCGGCATCACCGCGATCCCAGTCGACCGGCCACCGTTCCCGCTCCCGAAGGACGTGCAAGTTCCGATCTACTTCACGGTCCAGCCTGGGGGAGCGCACCTCTCCGGAGCGGGCGCTCGGATCGTCTATCCCAACTACATGCACCTCCCGCGCGGACGCCGGGTCAAGTTCCTCCACTACAAGCCGAAGCACACGCTGCAGGAGCACTACCGCGACCGCGGCTGGTACGTCTACGGACGCGGCACCGTTACACCGGACGGAAAACACGTCGTCCCCGACGCCGGCATTGCGATCCACGACTTCACCGGAGCGATGATCAACGACCCGAACCAACCGGATCCGCCCGGGACAGGCCCGAAAGACGGCGGTGGCAGCCAGGGTGGCGATCCGGTCGACCTCGGCACCGGACTCTTCGTCCTCAAGAAGACCGATCTGGCCCTGGCCGACCCGCTCATGCCGCTTTCCGTTACGCGCGTCTACCGCCCGAACGACAGTGCCTCGCGCCAGTTCGGCATCGGCGCGCAGCTCGCCACGTACGACGTCTACCTCCGATCCCTACAGCAATACCAGGAGGCCGACCTCGTGCTCCCAGACGGGGGCCAGATCCATTACGTGCGGATCTCGCCGGGAGACGGATACGCCGACGCCGTCTTCGAGCACACGGCGACGCCGGGCACCTTCTACAAGTCGCTCATCACCTGGAACGGTGCCGGCTGGGACCTGAGGCTCAAGAACGGGACCGTGTTCGTCTTCGGCGAGAACGCGCCGCTAAACACGATCCGCGACCGCAACGGAAACGAGATCAAAATCCAGCGCGACAACACGAACGCCTACGGCCAGCCGTATGGGAACGTGACGCAGGTGAGCTCGCCAACCGGTCGTTGGCTCAAGTTCACCTATGACCTAGACGACAGGATCACGCGCGCAGAAGACAACACTGGCCGCGCAGTCACCTACGACTACGACGCCGACGGTCGGCTGTGGAAAGTGACCGACCCCGATAGCGGCGTGACCGAGTACACGTACGACACCGAAAACCGGATGGAGACGATCCGTGACCGGCGGGGAATCCTGTTCCTAACGAACGAGTACGACACCAACGGCCGTGTCTGGCGGCAGACACAGGCCGACGGCACGCAGTATGAGTTCGCCTACACACTCGACGGAGACGACGTCACGCAGACCGACGTCACCGACCCACGTGACCACCTCCGGCGCGTCACTTTCAACGCCGACGGCTTCCCGACCAGCGAGACGAAGGCGCTCGGAACGTCCATGGAACAGGAAACGACGTACGAACGGCAGGCCGGGACTGGACGACTGCTCAGCAAGACCGATGCCCTCGACCGCACGACCGAGTACGGCTACGACGCGCTGGGCAACGTCACGAGCGTCACCGAACTGGCCGGCACACCGGACGCCGTCACGAGCTCGACCTCCTACGACTCGACCTACAGCCAGCCGCTGACGATCACCGACCCCCTGAACCATATGACATCGTTCGGATACGACGCCAAGGGCAATCTGACCTCGGTCACCGACCCACTCGGAACGAAGACAACAATTGCCTACACGCGTCGCGGCCAACCGCGGTGGGCGACCGACCCGCTCGAGCACACGACGACCTTCGGGTACGAGCTCGGCGACCTCGCCTCCGTAACCGATCCGCTCGGACGAACGAGGAAGCAGTTCCTCGACGCGGGCGGGCGGGTCAACGCCGAGACCGATGCCCTCGGCAACCAGACGCGCATCGAATACGACCTGCTCAACCGCGTGACGAGCGTCGTCGATCCAGCTGGCGGCGAGACAAGCTTCGACCACGACATGAACGGCAACCTGCTCAGTGTCACCGACGCGCGCAACAAGACAACGAGGTACACGTACGACTCGATGGACCGGCTCGAAACGCGAACCGACCCACTCCTCCGGCAGGAAAGCTACGAGTACGACGAAGCCAGTAACCTGACCAAGCTCACCGACCGCCGCGGCAAAGTGACGACATACGAGTACGACGCACTCGACCGGGCGACCTTCGCCGGCTTCGGGACAGTCGTCGACGGCGGCAACACGACTTATGAGTCGACGATCGACTACGGCTACGACGCCGGCAACCGTCTCACGAGCGCCGCCGACTCGGAAACGGGGACGATCAACCGCACCTACGACGACCTCGACCGGCTGACCTCGGAGACAACCCCGCAGGGCGCGGTCAGCTACGCCTACGACGATGCCGCGCGGCGTACAAGCATGACCGTGGACGGCCAACCGTCGGTCACCTACGGCTACGACGACGCCGACCGGCTGACACAGGTCGCGCAGGCGAGCTCGACCGTTGACCTCGCCTACGACGACCTCGGGCGCCGAACGAGCTTGACCCTGCCCAACGGCACCTCGACGACTTACGACTACGACGCCGGTTCGCAGCTGATGGGCCTTACCTACAAGCTCGGCAACAGTGTGCTCGGCGACCTCGCCTACGAGTACGACTCGGACGGTCGGCGTACCGCAATCAGCGGCAGCTACGCGCGAACCGGCCTCCCTGCCGCCGTCTCAAACGCCAGCTACGACGACGCTAACGAACTCGCGCTGTGGGGCGCGACGTCGCTCAGCTACGACCCGAACGGCAACCTGACAACCCAGGGCGCGACGACGTACATATGGAACGCTCGAAACGAATTGAGCTCGCTGGCCGGGAGTGGTGGTCTGGCCGGCAGATTCGACTACGACGCGTTCGGCCGCCGCGTAGGCAAGACTGTGAACGGCGCGACCACGCGGTTCTTTAATGACGGCTGGAATCCAGTACAGGAACTCTCAGCAAGCGGCTCGGTCACCGCGAACCTCCTAACCGGGATCGCGGTTGACGAGGTCTTCGGCCGTACAGAGTCAGGAACTTCACGCAATTTCCTCTCCGATGCGCTAAACAGCACACTCGCGCTTACCGATACAGGTGGGACCGTGCAAACACAGTACAGCTACGAGCCGTTCGGCAAGACCACGACCGCGGGCTCCGCCAACTCGAACAGTTTCCAGTTCACGGGCCGCGAATGGGACGGACAGACAGGGCTGGACTACTACCGGGCGCGCTACTACAGCCCCAGTCTCCAGCGCTTCATTAGCGAGGATCCACTCGAGTTCGCGGGCGGAGACGCTGATCTGTACGCCTATGCCGGCAACTCTCCCGTCGACAATGTCGATCCATTCGGGCTGAGAACGGGGCAGCCCCAAAGCGGACCCTGCTCGGATGGAGAGTTGCCCCCATGTCCCACTGGTCAGCGTAAGGACGACCCAGATCCTGATCCGTTGCCACCCCGTGAAGCATGCGCGGCGCTTTGTTCCGGCGATCCGTTGGGTCTCGACGAGCTCACCGATATCGCGAAGGACGTGGTCAAGGATGGAGTGATTGGCGGAGTGGCCGGTGGGACCTATGGTTGCGTGGTCGGTGCCGCGTCGGCAGTGGAACTCGGGCCGGCGGGCATGGCCGGTCTCTGTGTTGTTTCCGGGACTGCAGGCGCCCAGGCCGGCGCGACCATTGCCGCAACCCACGCGCTCGAGCGCTACCTCGGACCGCTTCCCTAGCTCGCCAGATGAGATTACTAAGGCCAGTAAAGCTGATCGGAACGGTAATCCTCGTGCTTGCCGTTCCGTTCCTGATCTTCGCGCCAGACTCGCGACCAAGCCTGCAAGTGCTCGGCATCGCAGTTGGCGCTGCTGCGGCGGCTGGGCTCGCGAGCGCGCTGGTCTTCAGGTACTTCGTTCCCCTGGAGCGGCGCATACATATTCTTCGCTCGCTGAACCCGCGCCTCGCGCGCCGTCTCGTTCCGCCGCGTCAGGACGAGAAGGATGGTGAAGGAAGTCGAGAGACTCACGTCGGGGGAGGCTAAGGGCGCGGGCGCTCACTGCGCAACAGACGGGCATGCGAGCGTATTCGGACGGTGCCTTGAATTGGGCACGACGGCCGGCCGCGGAGGCACTTCAGATCTTCTCACTTTTGCAGACCACCTGGGGCGCAGTGTCTCAGCTTGGCTCTCGGCTCCGGATCTTCTGCTCGCCGTGACGCGCGCAGCGAGGTCGTCCGTCTAGCGAATCGCCGCAAGGCGCGCCAGCCGCGACCTCGCCGGCAGCACCCGGAACAACACCAACACGGCTCGCGGCGTTGCTAGCGGGTCGACTTCAATCGTCGCCGCCCTACCGCCGACATCGGTGGTGACCAGTGGCTCAAGCACGTCCTTCCGACGCGCGGCGGCTACCGAATGCGCGATCAGCTGCCTCGCGGAGCCGGTCGCCTTCCAACGGAAGCGCTGCTCGAACGAGCGCGAGCAATAGAGGTGGGCGGGAGTGACCGGCGCCAACGGCGACTTGCGGAAGGCGATGGCTAGGGCGCAGTCCTGCTTGGTCTCCTCGACGATGCGTCGCGCCGTCGCCTGCATGGAGATCACGAACCGCTCGGCAAGGTCCCCGACCAGGTCCATGGTCAATGGCGAGTCGTCGGCCTCGCGCCGGAGGCGATCCCCTTGGGCCAGGATCTCGATCGCTGCCTGGTTGGCCTGCCGCTCGAAGAGGTCATAGACCTGTGGACTCAGCCGCTTCTCGTCGTCAAGGTACGCGAACGTCTCACGGTGCTCGGGAAGGACGTAGTGCCCGACCTCGTGCCCGAGCACGAAGCGCTGTCGCAGCGGATACATGTCGGGGTTGATCCAGACTTCGCGCGAGCCGAAATGGATCACGCCCTGGAGGCGCGTCCAGACGTGATCAACGAGATCGCCGAAGCGCTTCCGTAGCTTGTGCTTCTCCTCGGGATCAAGTCGGATCTCGCCGCTGGAGACGAGACGGGCGACATCGAGCACCTGATCGAGCCGAGTCGGAACGGACTCGAGCGCGTCGGCGCGACGGAGGAGTGCGAGGACGTAGCCCCGGATGCGGGCGACCTCCTCCTCGGGTAGGTCGGCATCGAGTCGGGCGAGCTGGGGCAGCGTCGCCCCTTGTTTCCGCAGCGTGTCGAGGAAAGCTTGGACGAGCTCGAGCTCCCGGTCGCTGACGTCGGCGCCGAGAACGCTCAGCGCCCGCTTCTGGTTAGCGGACAGCCCGGACTCGATGTAGCCCGCCCACTCCATTAAGAGAGGGAAGGGGACACCGTAGGCCGGGGCGAGGCGCTGGAGGATTGCCGGCGCCGGCGCGGTGACTTCGCCGCGTTCGAGCTGTGACAGGTAGCCATGGTTGACCTTCGCCGTGTTCGCCACCGCGCGGAGCTTGAGCCCCTTGTCTTCTCGTATTTGTCGCAGGCGCCCGCCGAGCTCCAACGGCTCTTCGTTACCAGCCACAGGGACATTCTGCCTGATCTGGCGGTCGGTGCAACCGTTTTGGTGCTGGTTGGAACCGCATCCAAGCCGGTTGCTACACTGACCAAACCCGGCTAGACCGGAACGACGAATCGGGAGGTTCGATGAACGCACAGCCGACGCCTGAACCGGGCCCCAAGTACTTCGTGAACACCGAGGGGGCGGAGCACCCCTGGCACGAGGAGACGATCACCGTGCCGCAGATCCGCGAGCTGGCGAGCTGGGACGCGACCCAGCCGGTGGTCGAGGTCAACCTCGAGGACAACAGCGAGACCACGCTGGCCGAGGACGCCGTCGTGACCCTCAAGCCGGGGCACGGTTTCGCCAAGAAGATCCGCTTCCAGCGGGGCTGATGGACGCCGAGCGTCTCGAACAGGAGCTCGAGCTGCTCAAGTCGGGCTATCCGGACCTGGAGTACCGCGAGATCGGCGGAGAGCACTGGGTCCGGATCCCGGCCTACGTGATCGGTGAGGGCTGGTTCGCCAGCGGCGAGCCGATCGACAGGGTCGAGATCGTGTTCGCGATCCCAATCCAAGTCGGCCAGGCTCCATACGCCTTCCGCACCAGGCCGGGGATCACCCTTGCCGGAGGCGCCGCGCCGAGCAACTACACCCCGGCGCCGGTGTCGACGCCGTGGGGTGATGACTTCGCGCAGTTCTCGTGGTCGCCGCTCGAAGGGTGGGTGCCGAAAACCGACATCCGGGCCGGTGCGAACATGCTGAACTTCGCCCGATCGTTCGCCGACCGCCTGAAGGAGCTGTCGTGACGGCGGTGATCGTGGCTTCGGACGCCCTTTACCGCGACGCGCGGCGCCACCTGCGCGGGCGCGTTGAGCAGGTCGGTTTCTTCCTCGCGGACTACGACCACCAGCGTCGGGCCTTCGTCCTGCGCGAGTGGCGGCCGATGCCGCCCGAGGCCTTCGAGTATCAGAGCGCGTATCACGTGACGCTGACGGACGAGATGCGCCCGGAGATCATCAAGTGGGCGTGGGACGCGGACGCCTGTCTCGTCGAGGTGCATTCGCACGGCGACGAGGGCATCGCCTGGTTCTCGCCGAGCGACCTGTATGGCTTCGATGAATGGGTGCCGCACGTTCGGTGGCGTCTACGCGGGCGGCCGTACGCCGCGATCGTCATCGCCGGCGGAACGTTCGATGCGCTCGCGTGGCTCGATACTGCGAACACGCCGACGCAGATCACCGCGCTCGAGCTGGACGGCGTCGCGCAGCCGGCAACGGCCCGCACGCTGCCGCGCCTTACCGAGCTGAAGGAGCGCTATGGGTGACGAGCGCTACTCACGCAACGAGGCCTTGTTCGGCCCGCAGGGGCAGGAGAGGATCGTGGCGACGAAGGCGACGATCATCGGCCTCGGCGGTCTCGGCTCGCACGTCGCACAGCAGCTCGGCTACCTCGGCGTGGAGACGCAGAAGCCGATCGACTGCGATGTCGTCACGAGCTCGAGCCTGAACAGGCTCGTCGGGGCCGTCGACGCCGACATCGCCGCGCAGACGAAGAAGGTGATGGTCGCGAAACGCATGGTTGAAGCGATCAACCCGAGCGCGGACGTGCAGCCCGTCTACGCGAAGATCAGCACGTCGGAGGCCGAGGCGGCGATCGCTGCCGCGGACGTCGTCTTCGGCTGCCTCGACCGGGACCTCTTGCGGCTGGTGCTGACCGAGCTCTGCTCGCGCTATGCGAAGCCCCTGTTCGACCTCGCTACCGATACGGGCGGCGAGGGCGACGAGCTCTGGTACGGCGGCCGTGTCGCCTTCGCCAACGGTGCCGGCTGCCTTGTGTGCCGAGATGTCCTCGACCAGCAGGAGATAAGGCGCGACAGCATGTCACCGGAGCAGCGCGAGGTGCACGACCGCATCTATGGCGTCAAGCGTGGCGCGCTCGGCGAGACAGGCCCGATGGTCGTCTCGGTCAACGGCGTTGTAGCCTCACTCGCGGTGACGGAGTTCATGGTCTTCGTGACCGGAATGCGCGAGCCGGTCGCGCACCTGACCTACAAGGGGCACGTCGCCACCGTCGGCCGCAACAACGATCCGCCCGAGCCCGGCTGCTACTTCTGCACCGGGATATGGGGCAGCGGGCTTAAGTGAGGCCGCACGAGACGCGGTCTTTCTTCCGTTACGTCCTGTTCGAGTCACGACCCACGGAAAGCCGCGATCTGCTGGACGCGCCGTCCGACCTGTCCCCAAGATCTGTCCCCAAAAACCCGAGATCGTTTGACATGCCGTAGTGCGACGTAATCAGAAGCATGCGCTTTACAGGCCAAACCGCGAAAGCCCTCTGACGGACTCGAACCGTCGACCCCCTCCTTACCATGGAGGTGCTCTACCAACTGAGCTAAGAGGGCAGCGGCCCTAGGGTAGCGCGGAGCCAGGCCGGGGTCTTGATTCCCATGAGAGAGTGTCGTCCGTGACCGACATCGACGCCCAGGCGTTCGACGAGTTCGAGGCGGCCGGCTGGGAGGTCGTGGCCCGGCGCTACTCCGAGCTTCTGGGCCCGATCACGAGCCAGGCGGTCGAGCCGCTGCTCGACGCGGCGGGCGTTCGCGCGGGCATGCGCGTGCTCGACGTCGGATCGGGGCCCGGCGACGCTGCCGCGGCCGCGGTCGCACGGGGCGCGACCGCGACGGGGATCGACGTCGCGGCGGCGATGGTCGAGCTTGCGGCGCAGCGCCATCCCGGCGCGACGTTCGTCCAGGGCTCGGCGACCGAGCTTCCGTTCGCAGACGAGTCGTTCGACGCCGCGATCGGCAACGTCGTCATCCTCCACGTCGGCGAGCCCGAGCGGGCCGCGGAGGAGCTCACCCGCGTTCTCGTCCCGGGCGCGCGCGTGGCGCTCTCCACGTGGGAGGTTCCCGGTCGCTCGCCGCTCTTCGGCGCCCTGGTCGGCGCAGTCGAGGACGCGGAGGTGACTCCGCCGAGCGACGTCCCGCACGGGCCGTCGTTCTTCCGGTTCGGCAAGGACGAGGTGTTCGAGGCGCTCCTTCGCGGAGCCGGGTTCGCCGACGTCTCGGTCGAGTCCGTCACCTTCGATTTCCCGCTGCGCTCGGCCGACGACCTCATGACCGTCGTCAGCGAGGCGACGGTCCGCATGGGAGCGCTGCTGCGCGCGGGCGACGACTCGCAGCGGGCCCGCATGCGCGAGAGCCTGGAGCAGCGGATCGCCCCCTGGCGCCGCGACGACGGCTACGAGGTCCCGGCTCCGATGAAGATCGCCTCGGGGCTCAAGCCGGGCTAGGCGGCTCGGGCCTCCGCCGACGTTTCACGATCCAGCGGACGAGCTCGGTCGCCCCCGCGAGCACGAACGCGGTCGTGAGCGCCAGCGCCAGGCCCCAGAAGCTCTCGAACGTCTTGCCGCCGTAGTAGCCGAGCAGCGCGGAGTACGAGGCCCAGAGCACTGTCGCCAGCAGGTCGAACGCGGCGAAGCGGCGCCACGGATACCCGAGCGTTCCTGCACTGAGCGTGACCGCCGTCCGCCCGCCGGGGATGAACCGCGCGACCAGGATCAGCTGGCCGCCGCGCTCGTCGAGCTGCTCCTCGGCCCACCCAAG
>Ga0126377_10001107_pt1 | contig 17299 bp, 17 predicted proteins | sample PanSoiMetPlot_22_FD_92647 | JGI IMG/M metagenome (GOLD analysis project Ga0126377, IMG submission 92647) | Tropical forest soil microbial communities from Panama - MetaG Plot_22 | ecosystem: Environmental > Terrestrial > Soil > Tropical forest > Bulk soil | place: Panama | collected 2016-02-17 | reverse complement strand
CTACGACCTCGCGGTGCTCGGCTTCCGCCCGGGCTGGGGCGATTTCGCCCGCGCGTCGATCGCAGGCCTCGCCTGGGCCGCGCTCGCGCTCGCGGTCGATATCCGGCTGGGCGCGAACTACGGCTTCATCGGCAATCCGCCGGCGAGCGTCCGCATTCCGCCGCTGGTTGCGGCGTTCGGCCCGTGGCCGCAACGGCTGGCGATCATCGCGGCGCTGGCAGCGCTCGCCTTCCTGCTCGCGCTTGCGCCCTGGCTGGTGGTGCGGCGGCTGCGCGGACCGACGCCGCGCAGCGATTCGCCGCCACCCGCTGCCGAAGGCGCGCCCGCGGCATGATCCGCCCTACTGCTTGGGGATGTTCGCGTGGGCGATCACCTTCGCCCATTTGCTGATGTCGCCCCGCATCTGGGCGTCGATCTCGGCGGGGCTTCCGGCCCTGGTGTCAATGCCGAGCTCGGCGGTGCGGCGCTTGATGTCGGGATCGACCAGCACCTGGCGCAGCGCGCCGTTGAGCACGTCGACGAAGTCCTTCGGTGTTCCGGCCGGCGCGTAGAGCGCGTTCCACGACTTGACCTCGTAGCCCGGAACACCCGCCTCGGCGACGGTCGGCACCCCGCCGATCGTCTTTGCGCTCACCGGCCCGGTCGCTGCCACTGGGCGCAGCTTGTGGTCGGACAGGCCCGCCTGCAGCGCCGCCGGGAAATCGACGATCATCTGGATGTCGTTGCGCAGGAGCGCGATGATCGCCTCCGGGGTGGTGCGGAACGGAATGATCACGAAGTTGACGCCGGTGAGCGATTTCAACAGCTCCGCCGACAGGTTCTGCGTGCTGCCCACATTGATCGTGCCGACGTTGAGCGCACCGGGCTTTGCGCGTGCCGCATTGAGGAAATCATCCAGCGACTTGAGGTCGGACGCCGCATTGGTCGCAAAAATGCAGTCGAAATAGCCGACGCTCGAAATCGGCACGAAATCCTTGAGCGGGTCGAATGGCAGGCTCTTGAACAGCGGAACGCTGATCGCCGTGCCGTTGGTGAGGAGCGTGATGGTGTAGCCGTCCGCCGGCGCCGCGAGCGCGGCGCGCGCCGCCGCAATGCCGCCGGCGCCCGGCACGTTTTCGATCACGAAGCGCTGGCCGAGCTTGGCGCCGAGCTTCTCGCCCACGAGCCGGGTCGTGATGTCGGCGACGCCGCCCGGCCCGAAAGGCACGATGATGCGAACCGGCCGCTCGGGATACCTCACCTGCGCGCCCGTCGCGCCCGGCATGGCCGCGGCCATCAGGAGTGCCACCAGCGTCACGGCGCGTCGGAACGCGGCGCGCGACAAAATCTGCGCCTGCGATCCGTCCCTCCCGGCGAATGCCATCTACTGCCCCTTCGGCACGCTGGCGTCTGATCGATTCAGGTTGAATCGATCAGACGCTCGAGGCCGCTTGCCCATGATCTTGTCCGAAAATCTGTCAGCTTTTGAGGATCATGCGCCCAAAAAAACTCCGCCCGATCGGCCACCCCTCACGCAGGGGCGGCCGATCGTGCGGAGGAATTAAAACAGAACCGCGCGTCTATCCAAGCGCCGCTTTGACGCGGGCCGGCGCCAGCGGAAGATCGCGCAGGCGGCGCGCCGTCGCGTGCGTGAACGCATTGGCGATCGCCGCCACGGCCGGGCCCTGCGAGGCCTCGCCCGCGCCGAGCGATCGCTCGGACGGCCGGTTGATCAGCTCAACCTCGACTTTCGGCACCTCCGGCATGGTCAGGATCGGATAGCTCGCCCAGTCGCGCGACACGATGCCGCTCTGATCGAAACGGACCTGTTCCTTGAGCGTCCAGCTCGTCGACTGGATGATGCCGCCCTCGATCTGATTGACGAGGCCGTCCGGATTGATGATCTGACCGGAGTCGACCGCCGCAAAGGCGCGCGGTACCCGCACCACCCCGCTCGCGCGGTCGACCTCGACCTCGGCGATGACCGCCACATAGCTCGCGAGGTTCTTGTACCTGGCGAAGGCAATGCCGCGGCCGCGGCCGTCGCCGCCCTTTTCGCCGGCTTTCCATCCCGCCTTCCTGGCAACCGCCTCGATCACGGCGCGGGCGCGCGGATCGGTCAGGTGGGCGAGACGGAACGCAACCGGGTCGGCATTCGCGGCGAGCGCGAGCTCGTCCATGAACGACTCGAGCGCGAACACGTTCGCATAGGCGCCGAGCGTGCGCAGCGCCGAGACGCGCAGCGGCATGTCCTTGATCAGGTGGTTGACCACCCGCTGGCGCGGGAAGTCGTAAAGCGGAACGGCGTTGCGGTCCCCGCCGCCCGCCGGCTGCGGGATATTGCGGGGCGTCGATGCCTTCTTGGGATCGGCCAGATACCACGCAGCCAGGAGATTGACGCCGCCCGGCTCGCTCGGCCGCATCGAATGGGTGTTGCTCCACACCTCGTAGTTCCAGTCGACGATGCGGCCCTCGCTCACCGTCGCCTTCGCCTTCATCACCATGGCGGCGCCGAACGGCTCCCAGCCGAACTCGTCGTCGCGCATCCACTGCACCCGCACGGGACGCCCGGGCATGCCGCGGGCGAGCAGGGCCGCATCGAGCGCGACGTCGTCGGCGCCGTTGTGGCCGTAGCAGCCCGATCCCTCGACGTGCACGCAGCGCACGTCGGCCGGCCCCATGCCGAGCGCGGCCGCGAGATTGGCCCGATTGGGAAACACGCCCTGCGAATGCGTCCATACGGTCAGCTTGCCGTCCTTGAGCTCGGCGAGCGAGCAGGACGGGCCGATCGAGCCGTGCGACGTATACGGCCTGTGATAGGTGGCCTCGACCACCTGGGCTTCGGCCGGCGCCGCCCCAAGTTCTGCCGGCTTCTTCTCGCTGATCACCGTGTCCTCGGTCGGCAGCGACACGAGGTGCTCGTGGATGGTCGCCGGATCCGGCAACGGCGGACCGAGCGTCCATTTGGCGCTTTTGATGAGCGCGGCGCGCGCCGCGATCGCCTGCTCCTCGCGCTCGGCGACGACGCCGAGGAAGCCGCCGTCGCGCACCACCGCGACCACGCCCGGCATCGCTTTCGCGGCGGCCTCGTCGACGCTGTCGAGCTTCGAGCCGTAACGCGGCGGGCGCACGACGCGCCCGTGCAGCATGCCGTCCGGCCGCATGTCCTGCACGTAGGCGGCACCGCCCGTCACCTTGGCGGGAATATCGAAGCGCTTGACCGCCGTGCCGACGATCGTATGGGCGGCCGGTGCCTTCGGCGGAAACTTGGCGGTTGCCTCGCGCTTGAGGTCGACTGCGCCTGCGATCTCGCCATAGGTCACCTTGCGGCCGTCGGCGGCGCCGATCGTGCCGTCAGACACCTTGAGCGTGTCGGGCGCGACGCCGAGCTTCTTCGCCGCCGCATCGATCAGGATCGCGCGCACCTCGGCGCCGGCGAACCGCAATGCGGTGCCGCTGTGCTCGATCGACTGGCTGCCGGCGGTGACACCCTCGTTCGGCGTGCGCGCGGTGTCGCCGGAAATCATGTGCACGCGTGCGAGCGGCAGGTCGAGCTCCTCGGCGGCGATCTGGGCGAGCGCCGTGACGATGCCCTGCCCGAGCTCGACCTTGCCGGTGCACACCGTCGCGTTGCCATCCGCATCGATGCGGATCCAGGCATCGAGCATGCGGTTGGTCTCGAGGTCGCCCGGCAGCTTCGCGGGCTGTTGGGTGAGCGCAACCTTCGGGTCGAGCGAGAATGCCAGCACGATCGCGCCGGCGCCGGCCGTGAAGGTGCGGCGGGAGATCATCGGGGCGTTCATGTCAGGTCCTCCCCATCGTGTCGGCGGCGCGCAGCACGGCACGCACGATCCGGTTATGGGTGCCGCAGCGGCAGAGATTGAGCGCGAGACCCTCGCGCACCTCGGCGTCGGTCGGATGCGGGTTGCGGTCGAGCAGCGACTTCGCGGTCATGATCATGCCGTTGATGCAGTAGCCGCATTGCGCCGCCTGCTCGTCGATGAAGGCCTGCTGTATCGGGTGGGGCTTCTGCACGCTGCCGAGGCCCTCGATGGTGGTGATCTCGGACTGGCCGACCGAGCCCGCCGGCGTCACGCAGGAGCGCACCGGCTGACCGTCGACCAGCACCGTGCAGGCGCCGCATTGCGACAGGCCGCAGCCGAATTTCGCGCCGTTGAGCGCGAGATCGTTGCGCAGCACATAGAGCAGCGGCGCGTCCGGCTCGGCCGGAACGCTGTGCGTCGCCCCGTTCACCTTCAAGCTGATGGTCATGAAGCCTCCCTGTGGCCGCACCTCGCGGCCATCGGTTGGATTGGGAGCGCATATTGCGCCGAGGATCGTCCCGGCGTCGAGACGCTGTCTGCCTGACATATCCTTGTCGGCGAACCGGCATCCCCCGGATCAAGTCCGGGGCAGGCTTTCGCCGGAATATGCGCTAGTCGACGCGGCAGCCGTCGAGAAACAGGCGCACCGCCGCGCGCAGCCGGCGGTCCTCCTCGGCGGGCGGCTCGCGGCCGATCAGGAGCGCCAGGGTCCGCGGTATACCGACCACCAGGATGGCGAAATGTTCCGCCATCGTGCGCGGATCGCGCAGCACGATCACGCCGCGCTCCGCATAGATCCGCAGCACCTCGATCACCATGTCGAGCAGCCGGTTGCGCTCGACGAACAGCTTGGCGAGCTCGGGAAAGCGGCCGGCCTCGGCGACGAACTGGCGATGGAACGCCAGCGCCTCGGGAGTGAGCACGAGGTCGAGCAGCTTGCGCCCGAATGCAAACAATCCTTGCTCGATATCGTCGGGCGGCGGTTCGGCGAGGTGCAGCGTGCCGACCGCATCCGCCATCAGGCGCTCGATCGCCTCGACGAACAAGGCGCCCTTGTCGGCATAGCGCGCGTAGATGAAGCCCTTGGCGACACCGGATTGGCGGGAGATCTCGTCGACCGAGACGCCGTCCCACCCTTTTTCCAGAAACAACCGGAATGCCGTCGTCAGGAGCGTGCGATGTCGTCGCTCCGCCTCTTCCCGGGTCGGCCGGCCGCCCGGACCGCGCTTGAACTCGCCATGCTCGAGCGGCGCGTCCGTCATGCTTTGAATTGCTCCTTGCCGCGATGCAGCATCAATGTTAATGCAACGATACCGTTCGGTTACAAAACGTCAAGTCCATCACAACTGGGCTGAGGCCCCGAGTCCAGTTCCATGAGCCGACGCTTCATCGCCTTTTTCGCCATCCTGCTCCTGGCCGTCGCCTGCGGCGCGTGGTGGTGGACAACGCGGACGGTCGGGGCGACCGAGTGGCAGGGCTATGCGGAGGCCGATTTCGTCAAGGTCGGCCCGACCCAGCAAGGGCTCCTCACCTCGCTTGCGGTCAAGCGCGGCACGCGGGTGGCGGCCGGCGCGCCGCTGTTCGATCAGGACGACACGTCAGACCGGGCGGCGCGTGACCAGGCGGCGCGCCAGCTCAAGCAGGCCGAGGAGCAACTGGCCAATCTCCAGGCCGGCGGCAAGTTGACCGAAATCCAGCAGGGCGAAGCAAGCCTCGCCGACGCCAGGGCGGCGCGCGACAAGATCGAGTCGGATCTCCGCCGCAACGAGACCCTGGTGACCTCCGGCGCCACCACCCGGCAGCTCGTCGACCAGCAGCGCGCCGATCTGCGCTCCGCCAACGCCAAGGTGGAGGGTCTCGAGGCGGCGCTCGCCCAGATGCACGGGCCGATGGGACGCGAGGGCGAGATCAAGGCGCAGCGCGAGCTGATCGAGGCCTCGCGCGCGGCGGTGGCGATGGCACAGTGGCGGATCGACCAGCGTCATGTGGTGTCGCCGGTCGCCGGCGTGGTCGCCGACGTTCTGGCGCGGCCCGGCGAGACCATCCCGGCCGGCGGTCCGGTGGTGTCGCTGCTGCCGCCCGAAAACATCTTCGTACGCTTCTTCGTTCCCGAGACGCGGCTCGCCGAGGTCCACAACGGCGACAGGGTCGCGCTGATCTGCGACCGCTGTCCGTCCAGTCTCGTCGCCACGGTCTCGTTCATCTCGCCGCAGGCCGAGTACACGCCGCCGGTGATCTACAGCGAGGCCAGCCGCTCGAAGCTCGTCTACATGGTCGAGGCGCGGCCTTCCGGCGAGCACGCCGTGCTGATCAACCCCGGCCAGCCGATCGCAGTGCGGCCGACCGCAGCCCAGCCGATCGCAGTGCAGCCGATCGCCGAGGGCGGACCGCGATGACCGACGCGGCGCCGACCGACTACGTCATCGATGTACACGACCTGCGCAAGAGCTTTGGCGCCCGCAAGGTCGTCGACGGGCTGAGCCTGCAGGTCGCCAAAGGCGAGATCTGCGGTTTCCTCGGCGCCAACGGCAGCGGCAAGACCACCACCATCCGGATGCTGTGCGGCCTGCTCGTCGCCGACGCCGGACGCGGCACCTGCCTCGGCCTCGACATCATCCGCGAGGCGCCGCTGATCCGCCGCCAGGTCGGCTACATGACGCAGAAGTTCAGTTTCTACGAAGACCTCACGGTGTTCGAGAACCTCGACCTCGTGGCGAGCGTCTACGAGATGCCGAATCCGCGCGCGGCCGTCGCCGACATCATCGAGCGCATGGGGCTTGCGGATCGCCGCGATCAGCTTGCCGCACAGCTGTCGGGCGGATGGAAACAGCGTCTGGCGCTCGCTGCCTGCATCCTGCACAAGCCGCAGCTCCTGCTGCTCGACGAGCCGACCGCCGGCGTCGACGCCAAGGCGCGGCGCGAGTTCTGGGACCTGATCCACGACATGGCGGGCGGCGGGCTCACCGTGCTGGTGTCGACCCACTACATGGACGAGGCCGAGCGCTGCAACCGCATCGTCTATCTGGCGCAAGGGCGCATCGTCGTGCATGGCGGCGCCGACGAGGTCACGCGCCAGTCCGGACTGATCACTTTCGAGGCCACCGGCGAGAACGTCGACGATGCGGCGCGTCGCCTGCGGCGCATGCCGGGCGTCGAGGCCGCCGCCGTGTTCGGCCGCGCCCTCCATGTCGCCGGGCTCGACCGCGGCGCGCTCGAAAGCGCGATCCACGAAGTCGAAGGCGGCACCCTGTCGTGGCGCGAGGTCGAGCCGCGCCTGGAAGACGTGTTCATCCACATGCTGAGCATCAAGGGCGAGGGCAAGGAGGCGCCATGATCTCGTTCAAGCGGCTCTACGCGCTGATGCGCAAGGAATGGATCCAGGTCATGCGCGACTCGCTGACGCTGCGGTTCATCATCGCGGTGCCGACCATGCAGCTCTTCCTGTTCGGCTACGCCATCAACACCAATCCGCAGCATCTGCCGACCGGGCTCCTGGCGGTCGAGAACTCCAAATACGAGCGCACCATCATCGCGGCCCTGCACAACACCGGCTACTACGACATCCGCACGCTTGCGAGTGAGGCGGAAGCCGAGCGTGCGCTGGCGCAGGGCGAGCTGATGTTCGTCATCGCGTTCCCGCCGAATTTCGACCGCGCCGTCGACCGCGGCGAGCGCCCCTCGGTGCTGATCGATGCCGACGCCACCGACCCCAGCGCCGTCGGCAACGCCACCGCGGCGCTCGCGGCCGTCGCGTCCGCGCTCGATCGCGACCTGCCGCCGATCATGCGCGCGACCCCGACCTCGACCGCGTTCCAGTTCGTTGTCCACGCCCGCTACAATCCCGAGCAGCTCACCGTGCTCAACATCGTACCCGGGCTTATCTGCATCGTGCTGATGATGTCGACGCTGTTCATGACCACGCTGTCGATCACCAAGGAGCGCGAGCGCGGCACCATGGAGAACCTGCTCGCCATGCCGGTGCGGCCGGTCGAGGTGATGCTCGCCAAGATCGTGCCCTACGTGTTCATCGGCTACATCCAGGTGCTGCTGATCCTGGCCACGGCATCGCTGGTCTTCCAGCTGCCGCTGCGCGGCTCGCTGCCGTCGCTGCTCGTCGCCCTCGGCCTGTTCATCGGCGGCAATCTCGCGCTCGGCATCACATTCTCGACCGTGTCGGCGAATCAGATGCAGGCAATGCAGTTCGCCCAGTTCGCCCTGATGCCGTCCTTCATGCTGTCCGGATTCATGTTTCCGTTTCGCGGCATGCCGCAATGGGCGCAGTGGGCGGGCGAGATCTTTCCGACCACCCATGCGATGCGGATCGTGCGCGGCGTGCTGCTCAAGGGCAACGCCACGCCCGACATCCTGCCGGAGCTGTGGCCGATCGCACTGTTCATGATTGCGGTCGTCGCCATCGCGGTGTGGTGCTATCGCGAAACGCTGGAATGATCGCGGGTCGGACTCGAGCACGTTCCGTTCCTACGGAATCGGAACGTGCTCTAGATTCGTTGTTTGGCGCATATTCTGATCGGCGAACCGGTGTCCACTTCGCCGGAATATGCGCTGAGTCCTCGGCTCGGCTTGCTACCTCGCCCGGGCTTCGTTCGGCCGCATGAGCCAGGCGGGGTTGCGTCTCCGCATGCCATGTGAAAGGCGCGGCGCCGCGTCCAGGCGCGCCGCCGGGTCACACCCCCGCAGCCCCGGCGACTATCGCAGAGGCCTCAAACGTGCGACTGCCCAGCCAATTCGCCGGGCAAATCGGATTCGTGCGGCGAGCGTGTCGTGATCGGCTCTGATCCAACCCCGTCGGGGCGCTCGGCGGGCAATTGCAAAACGGTTGCGCGCTGCCCGGGCCGCAAAATCGTCAACAGAACAGTCCGACCATCGGGGAATTCGACAGCGTCGTGGTGGGCGTAGGGATTGTGAGGATCCACGCGGCGAAAGCGCACGAGTCGTCCGGTGAGCGGCCTTCGCCGAAAGAACGAGAATGGCCGTTCCCAGGCCAGGTCCTGCTCGAATGCAAGCTCGGTCCCCGGCATGACGCAGACCGCGATATTCGGCTCATCGAGGGCTGCAAACCCGCGTGTCGACGAATTTCGGAACTTCGTGGTCGTAAGTATTTCCCCTAAGCGAGCCGGTCGCGACGCGACGGCATGCAAGCTGTAATCGCACATCGGTACACCTGCCCATCTGTTTTGGGCGACCCCTCCAGGCTGCGAGCTTTGAGCTCCGCCCTCGGAAGACCCTGTGAGTGTTCGTTCGCGGGGAGCCGGGTCGACCGAATCGATTTTCCGAAAAAGATATCCGATGCTTCGTCGACCGAGTCGATCTCTGGTGGAAACGACATCCGGGGTGCTTCGTTCCGTCGGTTGCCGGACAACGGACCAAGCGACTCCACCGTGGAGCGACGCACGCGACTTACGCGACACGGCCTACAGCGCCGGCAGGTCTCCCCTCGCCCATCCGTCGCGGGTCGCGGCCGCGAACGCCGCAAGATTCCCGGCCGCAATCGCGTCCCGCATGCCCTGCATGAGGTCCTGATAATAGAAAAGATTGACCTGGCTCAGCAGCATGCCGCCGAGCGTCTCGTTCGCCTTGACCAGGTGGTGCAGATAGGCGCGCGAGAAATCGCGCGCCGCCGGACAGCGGCTCTCTGCATCGAGCGGGCGCGGATCGGCCGCGTGGCGCGCATTCCTGAGATTGATCGGACCGTGGCGCGTGAAGGCGAGGCCGTGGCGGCCGTTGCGGGTCGGCAGCACGCAGTCGAACATGTCGATGCCGCGCGCGACCGCAGCGAGCAGATCGTCGGGCGTTCCCACACCCATGAGATAACGCGGCTGACTGGCGGGCAGGCGCGGAACGACCTCTTCGACGATCGCCAGCATGACGTCCTGCGGCTCGCCGACCGCAAGCCCGCCGATCGCGTAGCCGTCGAAGCCCATGTCGACCAGCGCGCGCGCGCTCTCGACGCGCTGACCCTTGTCGTCGCCACCCTGCACGATGCCGAACAGCGCCCGCCCGGCAGGCGACCCCTCGAATGCGCGCTTGCAGCGCTCGGCCCAGCGCAGCGACAGCTGCGCGGCGCGTGCGATCTCGGCCGGCTCGGCCGGCAGCTTGAGGCACTCGTCGAGCTGCATGGCGATGTCGGCGCCGAGCAGGCGCTGGATCTCGATCGCCCGCTCGGGGGTGAGCGCCACCACGGCGCCGTCGAGATGCGAGCGGAAGATCACGCCGTTCTCGTCGACCTTGCGCAGGTCGGCGAGCGACATCACCTGGAAGCCGCCCGAGTCGGTCAGGATCGGATGCGGCCAGTTGATGAAGCGGTGCAGCCCGCCGAGCTCGGCGATGCGCTCGGCACCCGGCCGCAGCATCAGGTGATAGGTGTTGCCGAGCACGATGTCGGCGCCGGCTTCCCGCACCTCGTGCCAGTGCACGCCCTTGAGCGCGCCCTGGGTGGCGATCGGCATGAAGGCCGGGGTGCGCACCGTGCCACGCGGCATGTGGATCTCGCCCGCACGGGCGGTGCCGTCGGTGCGCTGGAGCGTGAACGAGAAGGCGTCGGCCATCGCGCTTCAGCTCGCAGCTCGATGCAGAAGGAAGGCATCGCCGTAGGAATAGAACCGATACCCCGCGGCGATCGCATGCGCATAGGCACGTTTCATCGTCTCGAGACCGCTGAAGGCGGCGACCAGCATGAACAGCGTGGAGCGCGGCAGGTGGAAATTGGTCAGCATCAGGTCGACCGCGCGAAATCGATAGCCCGGCGTGATGAAGATCGCGGTCTCGCCTTCGAACGGCCGCAGCGTGCCGTCCTCCGCGGCCGCGCTCTCGATGAGCCGCAGCGAGGTCGACCCGACCGCGACGATGCGGCCGCCATTTCGGCGCGCCGCGTTAAGGGCATCCGCCGTGGCCGCATCGAGACTGCCCCATTCGGCATGCATGGCGTGGCCGGCCGTGTCCTCGGCGGTCACCGGCAGAAACGTGCCGGCGCCGACATGCAGCGTCACGATGTTGAGCCCGACATCGCGCGCTGCCAGCCGCGCCCGCAGCGCATCGGTGAAATGCAGGCCGGCGGTCGGCGCCGCCACCGCGCCCTCGTGGCGCGCGAACAGGGTCTGGTAGTCGGCGCGGTCCTGATCGTCGGCGGCGCGGCGCGTCGCGATATAGGGCGGCAACGGCATGTCGCCGCGTTCCTCGATCGCCTGGTCGAGCACCGGACCGTGGAACGCGAACGCCAGCGTGACCTCGCCGCGCTCGCCCTTGTGCTCGACCGTGGCGTCGAGCTGGCCGAGGAAGCAGACCTTGCCCTCCTCGCCGAACCGGATCACGTCCCCGATCGCGAGCTTCTTCGCCGGCTTGACCAGCGCCTGCCAGCGTGAGCCGTCGAGCCGCTTGATCAGGTTGGCCTCGATCGTCGGCTCGGTCGCGCGGCCGATGCGCCGGCCGTGCAGCGCTGCCGGAATCACCTTGGTGTCGTTGACCACGAGCTGGTCGCCGGCGCGCAGCAGATCCGGCAGGTCGCCGACCACGCGATCCTCGGTCTCGGCCTTCGCGCCCGGGCGCACCACCAGGAGCCCCGCGGAATCGCGCGGGCTCGCGGGCCGCAGCGCAATGCGCTCCGGCGGCAGGTCGAAGTCGAACAGGTCGGTCCGCATGAGGTCGGCTCGGAAAAGGCAACCCGCCATGCGCGGGCTGGCCCGCGCATGCATCAGTTTCGTAAGACGATGGTTTGCCGGGTCAAGCCCGGCAACGACGAAACGGCCTGGTCACGCCGCGTCCTTCATATGCGCCTTGACGATCTTGTCCGGGTTGCTCACCGGCTCGCCGCGCTTGATCTTGTCGATGTTCTCCATGCCGTACGTGACCTTGCCCCAGACCGTGTATTTGCCGTCGAGGAAGCGCGCGTCGTCGAAGCAGATGAAGAACTGGCTGTCGCCTGAGTCCGGGCTCTGCGCCCGCGCCATCGAAACGGTGCCGCGCACATGCGGCTCGCGGTTGAACTCGGCCTTGAGCTTCTGCCCCGAGCCGCCGGTGCCGGTTCCGTGCGGGCAGCCGGTCTGGGCCATGAAGCCGTCGATCACCCGGTGAAACACGATGCCGTCGTAGAAGCCGTCGCGCACCAGCTCCTTGATGCGGGCCACATGGCCGGGCGCGACGTCGGGGCGCATCTCGATCACGACCTCGCCCTGGGTGGTGTCGAGGATCAGGGTGTTCTGGTCCTTGTCAGCCATGGTGTCAGACTCCTTTTTCGTTTCGTCGGTCGACGAATGGAAAGATGGCGGGACGTCCGGCCACCGCATTGCCGAGCCCCTGCGAAAACGGCAGCGGCGTGCAGGCGTTGATGGCCTCGACCGCGGCGCGCTGGTACAGCGCCCGGGTCTCGGGCGACGCCTCACGCGTCATGTAGGTGAAGCGCGGCTCGCCGAGAAGGTCCCCGGTCCGCGTGAAGGTCAGCATGACCGTCACGTTCATGCCGGGCCGCGCCTGCGCGACCGGCGGCAGGTGCGCCGCCCAGCAGATCGAGAGCGCGAGGCCGATGTCGTGGAGCGTGTTGAGCACCGGCGGCCGGCGCGGCGGCGGCGCGCCGCCGTCCTGCACGCGCTGCAGGTCCTCGTCGCAGAAGGCGGCGAGACCCTTCGCATGTCCCTCGCCCGCCGCGGCGGCGCCCAGCCCGGCGGCCGCGAACGTGCCCAGCACGAGACAGCGGACGATCGCTCTCATTTTGCGTGCTCGCGGTCCGGCGCGTCTTTTGCGTGCTCTCGGTCCGGAGCGTCTGTTGCGTGCTCTGGGTCCGGCGCGTCTTTTGTGCGCGCTCGGTCCGGCGCGTCTTTTGCGTGCTCTCGGTCCGCAGTGTCGCGGTTGTCGACGTAGCGGATCGCGATCGGCCGGCCCGCAATGGCGCCGCCCATGCCTTTGCTGAACGGCACCGGGGTGCAGCGATCGAGCGCCTGCGTGATGGCGTGGCGATAGACCTGCCGGGTGTCGTGGTCGATGCCGGGCGTCGTATAGGTCACGCGCGGCTCGGCGATGACCTCTCCGGTCCGCTTGAACGCAAAGCGCACCGACATCTGCATGCCGTGGTGCGTCGCGTCGGGCGGCTGCCAGCAGGCACGCAGCGCGGCGAACAGTTCGCGGATGGTGTCGATCGGATGGTCGGGGTCGACCGGCTCGCCCTGCTTCGACTGTGTGCTGTTGACCGTCAACTGCAGGGTCTGGCCGAGCGGAAACGGATACTGCGGCTGGCAGGGCACGCCGCTGAGCGGACTGCACACCGTCGGTGCGCATGGCTCACCGCTCAGCACGCTGCAGATCACGTCGCCCTGCTGCGCCTCGGCGATCGTACCGAACGCGGTGCACGCGCAGACGGCTCCCCCCATCACGGCGTAACGCGTCAGGGGCCTCACATTCGCCTCTCCTCGCTATTTGGCTATTTGGCGTCGGCCGCAACCTGGACCTTGACCATCTTGTCCGGGTTCTCGACCGGCTCGCCTTTCTTGATCTTGTCGACCACGTCCATGCCGGCGGCGACCTCGCCAACCACGGTGTACTGCCCGTTCAGGCTCGGCGTCTCGCCATACATGATGAAGAACTGGCTGTTGGCCGAATTGTTGTCGCCGCCCTTGCGCGCCATGCCGACGATGCCGCGCTTGAACGGCACGTTGGAGAACTCGGCCGGCAGGTTGGGATATTTCGAGCCGCCGGTGCCGTTGAAGTTCTGGCCGTCGCCGGTCTGCGCCATGAAGCCGGCGATCACGCGGTGGAACGGTACACCGTCGTAATATTTCTCGCGCGCCAGCGTCTTGATCCGCTCGGCATGCTTGGGGGCGAGGTCGGGACGCAGCTTGACGATGATCCGGCCCTTGTTCGTATCGATCAGGATGGTGTTTTCCGGATCGAGCCCGGCCGGCAGCTTGGTCTGGGCAAGGGCAGGCGCGACGCAGGCGAGCGCCGCGATGAACGCCAGAATGCGGACGGACATGCGAATCATGAGAGCTCCTGTTGAGACGTTTCCTTGAGACGCGTCTTGGCCCCTTCCTTGGGCCGTAAATGCTTCGCCGGCTCAGGCGCCGGGCTTGCGGCTGCGCTTGGCGCCGAGCCTGGCCGCGACGGAGGCTGGCACGAACGCCGAGACATCGCCCCCCATCCCGGCGATCTGGCGCACCAAAGTGGCGGTGATCGGGCGGACCAGCGGAGAGGCCGGCAGAAAGACCGTCTGCACCTGCGGCGCCATGCTGCCGTTCATGCCTGCCATCTGCATCTCGTAGTCGAGGTCGGTGCCATCGCGCAGGCCGCGAATCAAGATGGTCGCGCCAGCACGCTTCGCCGCCGCGACCACGAGGTCGTCGAAGGTCACGCAGTCGAGCGCGCAGCCGGCCTCCTTGGCGATCGGCCCGCAGGTCTCCTTCAGCATGGCGAGCCGCTCGTCGGCCGAAAACAGCGGCGCCTTGCCGGGATGCACCCCGACCGCAACCACCAGCCGGTCGGCGAGCCGGACCGCCTGGCGGATCACGTCGATGTGACCGTTGGTAACCGGGTCGAACGAGCCGGCATAAAGGGCAATGCGAGCCATGCGGGCGGTCTACCCCGGCCTCCCCCCTGCCGCAAGGCCGGCGCGGCGCGCGCCGGGCGTTACCCTCGGGTTAAAAAAGCGCGCAAAGGCTGAACCTGCCGCTCCCCTGCCGCGACCCATCTACGGCAGACCGACACCGGTCCCAGGGCGCAACAGGGTGGCGCGCATGACCAAGATCCTCGCAGCCGTTTTCGCCACCGAAATACTGGCGGGCATCATCGTCGCGATCGTCATGATCCCGGGCGTGACCCCCCAGGTCGAAGCGCACATGTATGCCGTCACCAAGGGCGACCGCCTCGACCTGCGGACCTACGGCACCGCCTGCTCCCAGCGCGGCTGGCCCTATTTCGAGACGAGCTGCCTGCGCGACACCTCCAACCCGACCCGCGACGCCCGCCCGGTCCGGGTCGTCGGCACCGACCGTCTCGCCGATGTCGGCCCGCGCTGATCCGCCTATCTCAGACTTCGCTTCCTTCATGAGGTTGCGGCCGTTCTCCAGCACCTGATTGATCCGGCGCGGCAGCGCGTCGATTGAACGTCAGTGCCGGCGCAAAGTGACTGGCCCCCCCAAGCGTCGCGAAGCTGCGCGAATTGGTCCGCCGTCATCAGGCGGCTCCGCTGCCCGTCGCCTGCGTCGAACCGTGCGCCGCTTGGGTTCGGTCGGATGGACCGCGCCGTCCGACATCGCGGTAGTCGGAAACGTGGCGCCTCACCAGGTCGCCCGCCTCTGACGGCAGCGCCGGCTGGGTGCACGCGCTGTCGGGAAACCAGTGAAACAGATTGGGCCCTTGAAACAGCAGGAGGCCGTCGGCGAGGCGCCGCGCCCTGGAGAAGCCGCTCCAGTCCATCCGTCCCTCACTGCGCTTGCTGCTCGAAGACATGCCGTCGTCGGAAAGACGGATCACCCAATCATCGTTTAGTGTCGGGATTTTGCGTATGCGGCGGCGGCGGGAAACCACGCCGCACAATGGGGCGGAAAATATCAAGCCCGCTCCGAGAAGCAGACAGAGGACGAGCCAGATGGGCGGCGGGTCGCCGCCTCTGGAAGAGTAGGTCAATGCCAAGCAGATCAATGTTACCAACGCAATCCAGGCAATCACCCTGGCCATCCAAAGCCAGCGGTACCACCAGAGTTGCCGCCGGTACCTTGCGTAAGCGGTGACGTAATAATCTTCGTCACCGCGAAAGCGATATTCCACCACCATGAGCATGCCCCTGGAAACCTGCGGACGAGATTAGGGCCGGCGACTTGCCTTCGTTGAGGAGTCGGCACCGAAAACAAATGAGGCGATGTGGCAACCGACTCGATCATAGATCACCGCGCAGAGTGTGGTAATAGCTTGATGTCGCGCAATTTTCTCGCGCATAGCGCGCATACGATTCCCTCGGGGTGGAGCCATTCATGCGATTGATCACAGCAGCTGCTATCGTGATGGCAATGGTCGGCGCAAGCGTGCCGGTGCAGGCGCAGTCCTATCCGACCCGGACCATCCGGCTGATCGTGCCCTTCCCGGCCGGCGGGCCGGTCGACGTCATGGGCCGGCTGATCGCCCAGTCGCTGTCGTCGAGCCTCGGCCAGCAGGTCATCGTCGACAACCGCCCGGGTGCCGGCAGCACGCTCGCGGGCCGCGAGGCCGCCCGCGCCCAGCCGGACGGTTACACGCTCCTTCTCGGCAGCGCCGCCACGCTGGCGATCGGCCCGGCCCTGTTCAAGGACATCGGCTACGACCCGATCGACAGCTTTTCGCCGGTCGCCTTCATGTCGAGCGTGCCTTACGTGATGGTGGCGGGACCGAAGGCGCCGGCGAAGACCGTCAAGGACGTGATCGCCTACGCCAAGGCCAATTCCGGCAAGCTCAATTTTGGCGTGCCGAACGGCGCCCCGCCGCACATGCTGGCGGCCTGGTTCAAGGACGTGACCGCGACCGACATCGTGGTGGTGCCCTACAAGGGCGCCGCGACGGTGATCACCGACCTGATCGGCGGCCAGATCGACCTCGGCTTCGAGACCACCTCGGTTACCCTGTCGCACGTGCACGAGGGCAGCATCCGCCCGCTCGCCGTCGCGACGACGAAGCGCCTGCCTGACCTGCCGCAGGTGCCGACCATGATCGAGAGCGGCGTGCCGGATTTCATCGCCGCGTCGTGGACCGGGATCATGGCCCCGGCCGGCACGCCGGCCGAGATCATCGGCAAGCTCAACGCGGCGATCAACGCGGCGCTGCAATCGCCCGACATGCAGGCGCGCTACAAGCAGCTCGCCGCCGAGGCAAACCCGGGCACGCCGCAGGATTTCGCCGCCTTCATCACGGCCGAGCGGCCGAAATGGGCCGCGATGGCGAAGCTGTCGAACCTGAAACCGGATTAGCCTCTCCGTCATTCCGGGCCGCGGACGAAGTCCGCGAGCCCGGAATCCGCGCTTTGCCCGACGGCAGATGGAGTCCGGACAACCGCGCTGCGCGCGGTTTCCGGAATGACGGATGAAAGCGCTCACGCCAGGTCGAAATACTCCCGGTGCTCCCAGGCCGCGGTTCGATCGGCGGAGTCTGCGCCGTCCTTCTGCGCGCGGGCGAGCTCGGCCTGCTTGAGCGTGATGAAGTAGTCCACGAACGCGTCGCCGAAGCCGGCGCGCAAGCACTTGCTCGCCTGCAGCGCGTCGAGCGCCTCGGCGAGCGATTTCGGCAGCGGCTCGGCGGTGAGCTCGTAGGGCTCGTCCGCCGACGGGCCCGGCGTGAGCTTGCGGGTCATGCCGTCGAGCCCGGCATGGATCTGCGACGCCATGTAGAGATAGGGATTGGCGAGCGGCTCGCCGACGCGGTTCTCCAGATGCGTCGACGGATCGCCCGGCGCCCCCATCACCCGCACCATGGCGCCGCGATTGTCGCGCGCCCACACCGCCTGGATCGGCGCCATCGAGTTGATCTCG
>Ga0126377_10001106_pt1 | contig 17301 bp, 18 predicted proteins | sample PanSoiMetPlot_22_FD_92647 | JGI IMG/M metagenome (GOLD analysis project Ga0126377, IMG submission 92647) | Tropical forest soil microbial communities from Panama - MetaG Plot_22 | ecosystem: Environmental > Terrestrial > Soil > Tropical forest > Bulk soil | place: Panama | collected 2016-02-17 | reverse complement strand
TTTGATGTCGGCCGCAGCCTGCTTCGATGTACTCGTGTTCGATCCGAAAACGACGGTGCCCCCGATCACAGCTGCAATCGCGCCGACCATAGCCATTGAATCAAACCTAATTGCCCCGAACGTGAGGGCTAACAGCCATATGCCACCGGCAGCGATGGCTATCTTTGAAACTAGAATAAGTTTCCGACAGCTCTCTATGGCTCCGGTAAGCTCGTCGATATGAGCTTCGAGGCTCGATATTTGATCATGCAGATCATCATCGGCCATGCGGATATGCTATTGGGCTGCTGCTGGTTCGGTTGACACTAGCCTAAGCTGATACGGACTAGCGTCAAAGCAATCTGCCGCAGATAATCGACGAGGCCCAACGAAGTTCAAGTGTCGGTGTTCCCGGGCGTCGGACCCGCAATTACAGATGAGGGTTTGATGAGTTTGAGCGAAGTTCATTACCTGCCGCTTGCCCCTCCCTTCTTTTTCATTCTAGTCGGGCTATTCGTCATCCTGCTCGTGCTCATCCAGCTCGGGGTGCTGCGCTATGCCTATATGCGCCTCGGCATCAGCTCCGGTGCAGCACTGCTCCTGCTGTTTGCCTCTCTCATTGGCAGCTATTTCAATATTCCAGTCGCGTACCTGCCCGAGCAGCGTGTGTTGGCACAGCAGGAGATTGATTTCTTTGGAATGCGTTATGTTGTTCCAGTCGTCGCCCAATGGCCGGGGACATTAATCGCGGTGAATGTCGGTGGAGCGGTAATTCCCACCATGATGTCCGTTTATCTGCTCGTCAGGCATCGATTGTTGGGAGAAGCCGCGCTTGCCACCGTCGCTGTGGCGGCGGTGTGCTACTGGTTATCCCGTCCCATTCCTGGTCTCGGTATCGCAGAGCCGGTATTTGTGCCGTCCGTTGCCACGGCAATTGTTGCGTTGTTGCTCTCGCGCGAACACGCGGCGCCGCTCGCCTATGTTGGCGGCAGTCTGGGCACGCTGATCGGCGCTGACCTGCTCAATCTTGGCAACATCCGTGGACTGGGCGCTCCGGTCGCTTCAATCGGCGGTGCTGGAACCTTTGATGGCATTTTCCTGATCGGAATTGTCGCAGTGTTGATCGCCAGCCTGTCGCGATCATGGAGCAGGCCGAGAGGAAGCTGAGGTCTTGTTAGCGTCCGTCTGGCATTTGTCACGGTACGGGATTTCACCCAACCCACCCTGGGTTCTTGCGCGCGGTAGCGCACCACACCTTTGAGAAGCGGCAAACCGCTATATAATCTTCCAGACACTTGCGACACGGCGCGAATGGCAGTCGGGCGGCGACTTAATCGTTCCGGCCGACGTTAAGTGGTCAGTGGAGAATGGCGGTGCGATCTGCGCTGTTTGCTGCTCTCTGGTGCCTCATCGCTACAATGTCAGCTCGTGCCGAAGTACGCATCCTGGCAAGTTCTGGTGGCGAGGTGGGATCATATCTCGAACTGTTCTCGGTCTTGCGGCAATCCGGTCAACGAGTGGTGATCGACGGGCCGTGCTTCTCCTCCTGCACGCTTGTGCTGAGCACGATCCCAGCAAATCGGATCTGCGTCACCCGAAACGCCGTGTTGGGTTTCCACTCGCCCCGCTGCGTTGACGGGCAAGGTCGGCAACATGCCGCCACAGTGGAAACACGCCTCGTCGCTGCCACCTATCCCGCCGCGGTGCGTGCCTGGATTGAACGGCATGGGGGTCTTACGTCCAAGCCCATCTTTCTGTGCGGGCGCGAACTGGCGACTATGTTCCCTCGATGCAGTTAGCTGTAGTTCGAAGCGGGTAACGCCGGTAATCTCTCCGCGGTGTTGCTGGCCGTGCGCGATTCGTGCGATAGGCCAGCGTAGAGAGGAATTCGGCCTTCCTGCTCTACCTTTCCATTTTCGCTCTCATTATGGCCATTAGGCGCTCCGTTACGGGGTCCAGGTTGGCCGGAGACTCTTCTGTTATGGGGTCTAGGTTGGGCGTAGATCCCTCGGCCTCGTCAGATTCGCACTCGTGAGATAGAAGAGGCGCTTGGATTGTTGTTTTATCGAGGCCCTTCGTTTCTAAGCTTCCTTCTAATTGTTGCTCACGAAAGGACGAGGACAGGTCTAACGACCTAGTCCGCCTACCTTCCTGCTGTTTCCGAAAGACCCTGAAAACCCTGATCCTGTCGCCTTCACCAACAAAATCGATGTCGCCATTTTCATTAAGGCTTTCCTTTAGGGCCTCTCTCACGGAGTTTTTAGCCTTTTGAGTTTCGGTCCTCAGGATGGAGAGCTTACTTGATTTGTCTACGTACTCATCCCAACCCTTCAACGTTTGAACCTTCTCTTTGGGAAGAAAGCCAATAGTCTTTGTCTTGGCTTCGCTCTGATCCGCCATGTCCTTTTCCTCTTGGAACATGGCGCTTGTGCCAAAGCATGCTTTACAGATGATTAACGGCTCTTGCTTGTCGGAGTGGCGTTACCGGTGTTGCTGCCGCAAAGGACATCACAGTGGGTAGCTTTCAAATAAAACCTGGCATGGGAGATGTCCCGCAGTATTTTCCGCCGGGTGGGTCCTAAACCCTCACCCACCCACTACAAGACACTGGCTCGCCGCCCAAAGCGCCAGGGTCTTTTTTTATGGACTGGGAATTCACAACAGCACGGTGCCGGATCACGATCTCGGCACCAAACCTAGCAAAAAGTCGAGCGATCAATTAGGTGGTCTACCCGCCCTAAGCGGGGTTTTTCTTCATTGCCGTGCCAAGGAAATCGGAAAATTATGGCCGTTGAGTTTCTCTGGAGTGCTGCTTTTTGGAAGACGGCGGCGGAGTTTGCGTCGATTGTCACCACCGGCATTGCCCTCACTGCAGCAATTATCGCACTTTGCGCAATCCGGGCGCAAAAGGATACAGCTATGAGGATGCAGCTCCATTGATTCCGGATAGGAGGTTAAAGCCGACGCGCTCCCGTTCGACCGGAAGGACAGACCAACTGCCACACGAGTCGCAGCCTTTGTTTCTCGCTCAAAATGTGGGTATGTTGTTTTCTTTTGTCGGGAGGCAGCAATGGCCAACGTCAACGTTGCATCAATGTCAATTGATGCGCTTTTGAAGCTTCGCGAAGGGATCGAGAATGTTCTCACCCGCAGGACGCACGAATTGAAAGCTCAGCTTGCGATGCTGGGACACGAAATTGGATTTAAGGCTCGTGGAAGTTCACTGAAAGGGCGAAGCGTCCCCGTCAAATATCGCGATAAGTCGGGTAACACATGGGCTGGCCGAGGAGCACAGCCCGTCTGGTTGCGTGAAAGGCTAAAGGACGGAGCCACGCTGGAAGACTTTGCGGTCCATAAGAATGCTGGTCGCGTCAAGACGCGTCGGAGGGCGAAACGCTGAGTGCGAGTTGCTCTGTTGGCCTTCGGCCGCGACTCAGATTATGTTGTTACCTGTTCATTGGCCTGCGATTACGTGGATCACTCAATCCTCCCACGGATTTATTAGAGTTTCGTCGCGAGTGATCCACGCCTGGTCCAGCGGCTTCCGACGGCCTTTAACGACGTCCCAAGACTCGCACGAATGGGACATCGGTATTCGCGTCGGCGGATCGTGCACGTCGCATTCAAGACTTCCTTTTCACGACGACTCATAACGCAGCGTCATTTGCGTATCGAGCTTTGTCGGATCCGCGCACAGTGAAGAGAGCGAGACGCCGATAAGACGAACTCCTTTCCGCATCGGAAACTGAGCCGCCAGCAACTCCGCGCTGATTGATGCCAACATCCAGCGGTCCGAAATCGGCTCCGGCCGAGATCGACTTCGAGTGATGATCTGGAAGTCGGAGAACTTTACTTTGAGCGTTACTGTTCGCCCCCGCACACCCGTGCTCTCGCAATAGTGCCAAACCTTCTCGACCAGGGGACCAAGCTCAGCTCTCATGTCATCAAGGCTTGTCAGGTCTCGCGCGAACGTGTTCTCCGCTCCAACCGACTTGCGATTCCGATTTGGGACAACCGGCCGGTGATCGATGCCTCGGCAGATGCAGTAAAAATGGGTTCCTGCCTTCCCAAAGTGCTTCAACAGAAAGGCTTCGTCCTTGGCCCGCAGATCAAGCGCGGTGAAGATCCCGAGGTCCTTCATCTTCGCGGCAGTCGCGGGTCCGACGCCATGAAACCGCTCCACCGGGAGGCCCTCGACAAAGGTCGGCCCCATCGCAGGCGTAATGGCGTAGAGACCATCGGGCTTGCGGTAATCGGAGGCCAGCTTGGCGAGGAACTTGTTGTACGAAACGCCCGCGGATGCCGTCAGCTGGGTCTTAACGCGGATCTTCGCCTTGATCTGTTCGGCGATCTCTGTCGCCGATGCGATGCCTTGAAGATTTTCAGTCACATCGAGATACGCTTCGTCGAGTGACAACGGCTCGACTACCGGGGTGTACTCGGCGAATATGGCGCGGATTTGTAGAGACACTTCTTTGTAAACGTCGAAGCGCGGCTTCACAAAGATTAGTTCCGGACATTTCCGGCGCGCTGTCACCGACGGCATCGCGGACCGGACGCCGAACCTGCGCGCCTCATAGCTGGCCGCTGCTACGACACCACGTTCTCGCGACCCGCCGACAGCGACGGGCTTGCCCCTGAGTGCCGGATTGTCGCGCTGTTCCACGGACGCATAGAACGCGTCCATGTCGACGTGAATGATTTTCCGTAGACGTTCCAGAGCGTCGTGCCCCTCTGTTGACGCAAATCCTTCTTCGCCACGATTCAGGTCGGGGGCGGCCATGAGAATCAGGGCTCCGTATCTATCTCGGTAGTTTTCCTACCCTCCACAGCTATCCGCAAGCATGTAGTCGGGCCCTTTCCTGTCCGTAATTGTGGCTGCGGTGCCTGTACGCAGCGTTGCGATATCGTTGAGCCTAAGCCCCCTTGACCTGTGCCGACGACAACCTTGCGGTAGCCGAACTCGGTCTTACCTTGTCATCCAAGTGCAGCAGGGCGATCCCCCTCCCCGCTGCCAGAGCCTCAAGCACTGGTCTCGGGCATGGCAAATATCCATGCGGTAACGTCCCTGATCCAAAGGATAGAGCATTCATGTCAGACGAGCGAGATGACCAAGAACGACCGTGCCTTCATTGCATGATGGTCGAACTGATCGATGATTTTTTTGCCGAGTATCCGGCGGCAACTGGCGAGCCAGACACGATTGACACCGACGAAGTCGTTACGGCGCTTGCAAAGACTGTGGCAGAACTGACATGCGGTCAGAATGGTACGACCCGCCAGCAATTGATTGAGCAGCTTATGCGGGAGATTATGGATTATGACGCAGAGTTTCGTAGAGACGACGGAACAAGCGCGATGGGCTCTGATGCACGGCACTAGAGATACGCTTCATGCGTCTCACCCTAATTCCACAAACGACCGCCGTATCGGACTCTCGATCCATTTTGTGGCTCCGGACGTGAGGGAAACCAATTTTCCCGGAGCCAGTGCGATGTTGCTGCGTGGAAAAGATGCGCATGGGTACTGGCTTCCTGAGAAGCGGCCAAAGGCCGACCTCGATCCGGATTGCCTTGCTGAGCTCGACCGTATGTTCACGCTCTACAAAATGGCGCCCCAGCGTGGCAAAAAGAAAGTTGATCCGTTGCTCTTGCATTAGAACGGGCGTACTCGCTGTACCCCCCGTGGCATGAGGTCGCCGCCCCCTACCCCGTTCCATAACGTTTCATTCTGCGAATCAGTTCTTTTGATGAACGTCTCCCGAAACTGGGATCTCGCGTCTACTAGGCTGAGGCCGGGCGGCCGTCTATGCCCGCAGTCGTTCCAAAAGCGGACATAGATTCAGGTGAGTACGCGCACGCCGGTACACCATGGTCATCCTCGTATCAGCAAGATGAGGAACACGACCATGGAAGACCTTCAACACTCAATCCCGCCGTGCTGGCGCGCCCCGTGCCCGCGATGTACAGATGCAATTCGACTTTAGGAACGAGGTCCAGGTAGTCCGAATAGGGCAGCGACCTGCTCACGCCCGGCCAATCCCCCACAGAAACATTGCAGGCCCGGTCGGCACATCGGTCAGTTCCGCCCGCCACGCTGACGCGGCGACGAACTGCCCGAGCGGCATGTAGAAGCCGGCCTCCGCGACGCGCCGGTGAATGTCTTCGGCTATCCGCTTGTGCTCGTCCTCGTCACTGGTCCACGCGAAGACGCGTCGCAGGCGCTCGACCTCAGTGTCCTTCGGCCAGCCAGCGAAGCCGTCGGGAGCGCCTGCGCCATTCATGTAGACGTTCTGCAGTGGGGTCAGCATATCGGGAACGGTGTTGGTGGTATGGAATATGTTCCATCCCTCGGGTTTCGCGCGGCGAGCGAAAAAGGTGTTGAGATCCATGCTCTGCAGATCGACCTGGAAGCCGAGTCGGGTCAGCAGGTCTTGTGTCACGAGTCCGAGTGCCGCGATCCCCGGCGCATTGGCGGGGTGCAAGATCACAATCGTCCGCGTGAGATCTGCCCCGCTCTGCGCCAGGAGTTGTCGGGCAGCCGCCAGATCCGTGGCAGGCGGCATTCCGGCCGTGGTCTCGTAGCGCGTTCCGCAGCCGTACATGCTGCGGCATTCGCGTGCATACTCGGCCCGGCCCGCAACTGCCGGGAGATACTGGGCCTGATCAACCGCGAGCATCACCGCGCGCCGCACGCGCGCATCATCGAAAGGCGGTTGTAGGTGATTGAATCGCAGAATGCCCTGGTACCCATAAGGGCTCACGACCTGGACCAGAATGTTTCGGTGGCGCTCCAGCACCGGCAGGACGTCTGCCGGTAGCCGCTCCACATAGTCGAGTTCGCCGGTCATCAATGCGCTGACCTGGGAGGAAACATCCGGCGTAGCAATCAACTCGACCCGCTCGAGACGTGCACGCTTTCCGCCGCTAGCCCAGACGGAGGGCTCCTCACGCGCTCGATAAGCCGTGTTGCGCACGAGCACGATGCGGTCGCCCGGTCGATATTCCTCCGCGACGAACCGATACGGCCCGGACCCGACGGGTTCGGTGATTGGGCGACTTGGCGGCGTCTCAGCCAGCCGCCGTGGCATAATCATCGGCACCATGGCGCCCGGCTTCGCCAAGGCATCCAGCACAAAGCCAAAGGGTTCGCGCAGCTGCAGCTGGAATCGCCGGGCATCGACTGGCTCCAGCGACTTGGTTGCCCCGATCAACATCCCGCCCAAGGCGTCCCGCGCACCCCAGCGACGCAGGCTTGCAGTGCAGTCCTCGGACGTGACCGCGCTGCCATCATGGAAGGAAAGCCCGTCTCGCAAAGCGAAGGTCCAGGTCATGCCGTCGGCGCTACGATCCCAGCGCTCGATCATCTGCGGCCTCGGCTCCCAGCGGTCGTTGACCGCAAAGAGCGTGTCGAAGACGAGGTACGAAAAGTCACGGGTCGTAAAGCTGGTCGTGAAGTGCGGATCGAAGAGATTGGTCAGCGTTTCCGGCGCGACTCGAAGGGTCTCCCGACGCCCGGCCGATTGGGCTTTAGCCGCACATGCGAACACCGCTGGTGCCGTGAGGCCGACCAGAAACCTGCGACGGTCCATCATATGCTGCCTCGGCGCCGAGGTTTGCGGTGTCGATTTCGCCCATCGCGAGGATAGTCGGCGGTCGCGTCGTCCGCTAGCTGAGAATCGCGGGCTTGGATGGCAGACACAGGAGCGCTGGCAGCGAACGATCGAAGTCACCGCAATCCCCGCCTTCCGTGGCGAACCTTGACCCGCGCCTAGGCGAAAACTTCCTCAAAAAACGCGCGCATTGCGACCCAAGACCGTGTGTCGGACTTCGTGTTGTAGGCAGCTGGCTTCGAATGATCAGAATCGAGGTCCCAATTCGTAAAGCTATGAACGGTATTTCCATAGCTGACCAACTGCCAATCCACTTTTGCCCCGCGCATCTCTTTCTCGAAGGCGAGCACCTCGGTATCAGGCACAAGCGGATCGTCAGCGCCATGCAGGACGAGGATCCTACCCTTGATGTTTTTGGCGTCTTGCGGCCGCGGGGTGTTGAGGGCTGCATGAAACGTAACGACGCCTGACAGATCTGCGCCGTCGCGCGCAAGTTCGAGAACGAGCGTGCCCCCGACGCAATATCCAATCCCGGCAAGCTTGTGCGGGTCCACCTCAGGAAGGCTGCGCAATACATCCAACCCGGCACGACCGCGCCCTCGCATCAGCTGACGATCGCGTTGATACTTTCCCGCTTCGCGAGCGCAATCATCGAACTGCGTGGGTCGCACCCCCTTTCCGTACATGTCGGCTGCGAATGCCACGTAGCCCAGCTCCGCGAGCATTTTGGCGCGCGCCTTGGCGTGCTCCGCTACGCCATACCATTCGGGAAACAACAAAATGCCCGGGTGCCTACCGACCTTGGTATCATCGACGGCCAGAAAGCCTTCGAGAATATCGGATCCGTGTTTGTACTCGATGTCTCTCGTTTGCATTGACAAACTCCGAGTTACGTATGGCCGTTTCTGAAGACCAGGATCAGTCGTCGGATCAGGCACTGCCCAACAGGATGCACGCTACGTATGATGCTGCGGGGCGGCGGTTTCGAATTGCTGATCCAACAATCTGATCTCTTCTTCAAATTGCCGCCTCAGCCAAGCCCGCTCCGGGCCGCCGAGCCAACTTGCATCGACGCCGTTCAAAGAAAGCTTTATTGCTTGCTCCTTGCCCCAGCCGTGCGCTTCGAACAGAACCTGGTAGGAATGACCAATGTCGGTCTTAAACATTTGCGGATCATCGGTATTGAGAGTGACTTTGAGTCCCGATTCGATCATGCGAGCTATACTTGCCTGCCGTCGCACAAGGTTCTGTCGCACGCTCGTGATCGTGCAGGTATTGAAATAAAGACCCTCGTCGCGCGCGCGACGGATCATGCTGTCATCTGCTAAAATATTGTAGCCATGATCAAGTCGATCACATCTAAGCACGTCGCAACAGATCGCGAAGTTCTGTGGCGGAGCCTCCGCTAAGGTCTGATTGTCCTCGCATACGTGTGCCGTTCGCATCAAACCTGCCTCACCTGCGCGCCGATAGAGCTCGTGAAACCGCGCTGGCGGACCTGCGCGTTCCGGCCCGTCCAAGCCAATTCCGGCAACCACATCAGGACGGTAATCGAGAATGTCCTGCAAAATCTCCAACGCGTGCGAGGAATCGATTTGCCGATCAATCGAAGGAATCAACAAGCACGTCGTGCCAAAGTCTTTCTGAGCAGCATGAATGCCCTCCATCAGGCCATCCACCATCGCGCGATACCGCATCCCGCTGCTGTAAAAGTACTGTGGATTAAACATGAGTTCCACGTGCTTGAGATTTCCGGCGCGGTGGCCATCCTGGATCGCCTCATATGCGACTCTTGCAAAATCGCTCTGACTCCGCATCACGGTTGCTGAGAGCCGCAAAGTCTCGATGAACGAATAGAAATCATCAAAGTCGTAGACTTGGTCCTCGCTTCGGGGCAACGCTATCTCATGCTTGCGCGCGAGATCGCTGAGAGTTGCCGGTCGGAGCGTTCCGACCAGGTGACAATGCAAGTCAACCTTTGGTAAGCGAGTGAGATACTCAGCAAAGCGTGAAGAGCTGCCGCCGGACTTGGCGCCGGCATTCGATTGATTGCGGCTGCTCATGTGCTCCGATGGTTCTTGTCACTGCGGTCGCGCCAGGTCGGCGCCGATTGCAATCACGCTGCTGTCTTGCCTGCGCTAGGCCAGAGATTGCGGTAGAAATTGTGCATATTCTCGCCGACATGATAGGGGCCAAACTGCGCTGGGTGGTCGCCATCAATGAACTGAGGCAACGGCTCCAGTGTAACGTCGTAGCTCGGATTGACGAAGAAGGGCACCGAATAGCGCTCGCGTCCATAGCGGTTGATTACGCGATGAAGCGCAGACGAAAAACGTCCGTTTGTAACCCGCTTGAGCATCTCTGCGACATTGACAACGAACATATCGCCGATCGGAGGTGCCACGACCCATTGGCTTGATTGATTCGAGACCTCCAGGCCTCCCACGCTGTCCTGCAGCAGAATTGTAAAAAAGCCAAAATCGCGGTGTGCGCGCGCGCCAATCATATTGTCCTTGACGACCTCTTGTGCTGGGTAATGCAACAGCCGCATTTGGGTCAAAGGCTTGCGAAACATGTCGTCGAAGCCGTTGCGCGGAAGCTCTGCCGCTAATGCAAATCCCTGCAGCAGTCGGTACATCAACCCTTCCATCAGACCATAATAGTAGAGTACCTGTTCACGGAAGGCCGGCAAATTGGCAGGCCATTGATTAGCGCCGTGCAATGGCTTGCCCTCCCTGACGTCCACATCATCCGGACCGAGTTCCATACCAACATTGAAGGACTCCAGCAGGTCCCGTGGGCGATCCACGTTCCTGCCCAGTACGCCGATCGGAAGATAGCCCCGGTAATTTGGAGAATTGACTAGGTAAATTCTGTCCCGCTCCGCCTGGGGGAGCGAGAAAAAGCCCTCGCACGCCTTGAAAATGTTTTGCATTTCGCGAAGTGGAACGCCGTGATTGCAGATGTAAAAAAATCCCACATGCTCGCACGCGTCGCGGATAGCGGCGATAACCTTCGCCTCCTCCGCGTCCTCGCGGCCAAGAGGCTCAATGTCGATAATTGGAATCTCGCTGAAATCCGCGCGCCGGCTGATTTCCATGGGGCTCTCCCGAGAAAAATTTCCGCGTTATGAATACAAAGACATGAGGGATGAAACAAGCTTAGAAAATGTGTTCTGGGTCCATGCGGAGTGACGGCGCCCTGCTGCTAAATTTTAGTCTGTATGCCGGAGATTGCGACTTGCGCAGGGCAGACGTGCTTGCAAATATTTGTCAATCATCGCGTGCGACTGCCGAGAGAGAGCTGTCATGACACAAAGCGAATTCGCAGCCTTTTGGCGTTTGGCGGCATCGGTCCTTAGCATCGTTGCGACACTTCTCGCGGCACCAGCCTTCGCCCAAGGAAAGCCCAAGATCAGGATTGCCCATGGCGGCCAACTCCTGAATATCTCTTATCCCTGGCTCGAAATGCCCGCAGCACTGAAGTACTGGGGCCAGGAGGGGTACGACGTCGAAGTATTCATCGGTCAGAGTTCGCTGCAGTCGATTCAGCTTTTGGTCGCCGGGCAAGCCGATCTGGCCCAGATCAATTCAGGGCCGCTGGTTCAGGCTGTCACAAAGAATGGCATCCCAGTTCAGGATGTCATGATGAACACGGTCATCGAATGGTCGCTAGTCGTCCCCGAGGACAGCCCAATCACGTCAGTCAAGGACTTCAAGGGAAAGGCAATCGGCACATCCAGTCTGGGCACTGGTGGGGTCGCTCTGTTGAAATCATTCATGGAGGCAAATGGCGTTGACCCCGAAAAGGAAATTCAGATCCTGCCCGTCGGCATCGGCCCGCTCGCGTATCAGGCGCTGCGAACCAACCAGGTGCAGGGTCTCATGTATTGGGGCTCGGCCATCGCCTCGTTCGAGAACTTCGGTGCCAAATTCCGTCGATTTTATGATCCAAATTGGCATCAAATGCCAGATTTCTCATTGGTCGCGTTGAAGAGCACGATCGACCGCGATCCCAAGGCCATCGAAGCGGTCGTGCGCGGCGCAGCAAAAGGGTCGCTGTTCGCCCTGACCAATCCCGATTGCGCGCGCAAGGTACAATGGGCGTATCGTCCGGCAAGTAAACCAACCGGTGCTGACGAAGCGACGCTCATCAAAAACGACGTCCACTATCTCAATGCGACTTTGGACGGCATGAAGCTTGCGCTGAACCTCAGCGGCGGCAAGGAATGGGGTAAGACCACGCCCGCGCAATTCGACCCGTTACAGGAGTTCCTGCTTCGGACTAAGCAGATCGACAAGAAGGTCCCCTCTGCCGACCTCGTCATCGGTATTCCGAACTTCTTTGAACGTGCCAATAATTTTGACCACGAGGTCGTCGAGAAGCAGGCAATCGCTTGCAACATCAAGTTGTGATGTGAGCCGGGGCCCTGAGAGAGCGATCAGCTAGCGGCAGCGCCGCGATATTTCTGCACGTCTCGGAATCGGCTCAACAGATAGTCGCCGGATTTGATTGGTTGGTATCTTGGCGGATTGTCGACCGATTGGCAGGTCGGTAAGCACGACACCTCGGTGTAATAGTCGAGATTGAAGAACGTCGGGATCGAGTAGCGTTCCTTCCCAGTCCGGTTGATTACGCGGTGCAGATTTGAGCGATAAATGTCGTTGGTCCAACGTTGGAACAAATCGCCGATATTGATGACCAGCGTTCCAGAAATGAAGGGTGCGCCGATCCACTCGCCATCACGCTTCTGTAACTCGAGGCCGCCGATCGGATCCTGCGACAACAGCGTGATCATGCCGTAGTCGGAGTGCGGCGCGACGCCGAACGCCTTCTCGTCGGTCGCGGGCGGCTGCGGCGGATAGTGAAATAGCCGCATCTGCACCATTGGCTTGGTGCAAAACTGCAAAAAATAGTCCGGAGGCATATCTAGGCTGACGGCAAACACGCGCAGCAATCGTTTGCCGAGTTCGATGGTCTTCGCGAAATAGGATTCGGCCGCCTGCCGCAGCCATGGGCACTCTGCCGGCCAGCGATTGGGGCCGTAGAGTGGCAGTCCCGCGATGACGTCAGGATCGGTGAGCGGCAGATCGATTCCGATCTCGTAGCTCTCCTTGAGATCAGGCGCATAGCCCGGATGCTGGTTAATGCCCCGGGGCATAAAGCCACGGCGGAAACGTTCGTCCATGCGATGCGTGAGACGCTGCGCTTGCGGCAAATCGAAATAACGCTTCGTCGCCGCGAACACCCCATCGAAGATTGACGTGGGAATACCGTGGTTGGCGACATAGAAGAAGCCGATGGTCATGCAGGCGTGGCGGACCTGCCTTGCCAACGGCGTAAGATCGCCGCCGGAATTCAACAGTCCAAGGTCGATAACCGGAACTTCGTCCATTCGCGCCGCGCGTACGGTTTGTTGCATCTTGGTCTCCTTTTCCGGTCGCGCTCTCTTCTTTCAAGCACCTACGACACGTTCCCCCGCCATATCCATCCAGAACACGATCCGACGCTGCGCGATGCCGATCAGGCCGTGGAGCCCGACGCCGATCGCCGAAAGGATGATCAGAATAGCAAAGGTGCCGGCCATGTCGAAATTGAAGTTCTTCTGCAGGATGAGGTATCCGAGACCCGCCTTGGCGCCAACGAATTCACCGACGATGGCTCCAATGACGGACAGCACGATGGCGACGTCGAGACCAACGAAAATGTAGGGCAATGCCTGCAGCAGGCGAACCATGCGAAACACTTGCCAGCGCGATGCTGTGTAGGAGACCATCATCTCCACCTGGTCCTGAGGGGCGGCGCGGAGACCGATGATCGTGTTGGCTAGCAGGGGAAAAAACGCGATGGTCGCGGTGATGACCACCTTCGAAGCCACGCCATAGCCGAACCAGATCACGATGATCGGCGCGATCGCCACTTTGGGAATTGTTTGGAAAGCCACGACGTAGGGATAGAAGATCCGCTCCATTGGCGGGGACAGCGCAATCACAAAGCCCAGCGCCAGGCCGCCGATGGACCCGACCAGGAACCCGGCAAGAACTTCGTATAGCGTGACCGCAACATGCCAGTGCAGTTCACCTCCTCGCAGGCTCTCCCAGAGCGCGATGGCAACGGCTGACGGTGGCGGCAGCACGATCTTCGATATGTTGAGGCCGCGCACCGCTGCCTCCCAGCCGATGATGAATATGACGAACGTCGTCAGCGAGACCAGCAGGTCCCCGGCCAGACGATTGTGTGGTTTCGAGTCCGCGCTCATGTGTCAAGAGTTCCTGCGGAAGTGAAGTGACGGCGAATGCCGGCAACGAACCGGCCAAATTCCGCTGTGGTCTGCATCCCAAGTGAGCGCGGCCGCGGCAGATCGACTGGGATGATATCGACGATCCGGCCCGGCCGCGGCGTCATCACCACCACCCGATCGGCCAGATACACCGCTTCCGGAATGCTGTGAGTCACCAGCAGAATGGTTTTGCGGCTTTGGCTCCAAATTCGCTGCAGCTCCTCGTTCATGGACTCGCGTGTCATGGCATCGAGCGCCCCGAACGGTTCGTCCATCAGCAGGAACGACGGGTCGTGGACGAGGGCACGGCAAATGCCTACACGTTGCTGCATGCCGCCTGAGAGCTCGAAGGGATACTTGTCCTCAAACCCGGACAGACCGACCATCGCAATCAATTGCCGCGCCCGTGCTTCAAATTCGGTGCGATCGCGCCTCTGAATCTCGACTGGAACCATCACATTCTGCAACACTGTGCGCCAGGGAAGCAGAACGGGCGCCTGGAACACCACGCCGAGCTCACGGCTCGGCCCACTCAGGCTACGTCCCTGCATAATGACGTCGCCTGCCGATCGTTGGAGAATTCCCGCAAGGATCTTCAGTAGTGTGGTCTTGCCGCAACCACTCGGCCCAACGATGCTGATGAACTCGGCAGGCTGGATGTCCAAATTGATGTCTTGCAGCGCGTGGATATGCTTGCCGTCCTTGGCCTGATAGATCTTCTCCAAGCCGGAGATGCGCACCAAGCACTTGCTGTTCACGCCGGAATCGGCAACAGCAGGCCGCCGCAACGACGTTGGCGCGAACTGCGTCACTGGGTTCATAGATCGAACTTGCAAGCTTTGGCGCTCTCCTGGATAGCCTTGACATCAAATGCATTGACCTTGGTGAAGAAGTCGGGAATTCCGACGATCATCTTCGTCGCTGACACTGTCTTGTCGATCTGTTTCGCTGCAAGCATGAACGCCACGAGGCGGTTGAAGGCGGCCGGATCGGCATTGCCCCACAGCTTGCCGCCATTGAGCTTATAGCCATCCGACAACGAATCGAGTTGGGCCTGCTGGTTATTCATGTCCCACTTAATCAGTGTCGCCTCATCCGCGCCGCTTGGTTTGGTCGATGGGTAGCGCGCCCAATGCAGCTTTCGGGCGCAGTCCGGATTGGCGAGCGCGAACACTGTCGCCTTGGCGGCGCCGCGCGCCATGCCGATCACCGCGGCCGGGTTCTTGTCGATTGTCGCCTGCATGGTTGACATTGAATAGTCGGGATAGGTGCGCCAGTCGTCACCGACGAGCTTACGCAGTTTCAAGCCGGCATTTTCGAAAGTGGAGATCGCCGCGGCCCAATAGAGCAGGCCTTGCACCTTGTTGGTTCGCAGCGCCTCGACCGGCGGAGCGCCGAGACCGAGGGGGACCATTTCAAGGTCGCGCGCCGGATCGATCCCGTTGGCGCGGAGATAGCTGTTGAGATAGGCGATACCGCCGGTCGCCAAACTGAATACGCCGAGGGTCTTACCCTTGAGATCCTTGACCGACTTGATCGGTCCGTCAGCGTCGACCGCGACCGCCCAGTCGATCACGCCGTTCGCCATCACGATGCGTACCGGCAAATCGTTCTTGGCGTTGGATTGCACAATCACGCTGGCATTGACCTCGGCGAACTCCGCATTGCCGGCAACCATCTGCTGAATCGCTTGCAGCGACGCGCCGACCGGCAATAGCTCGACGTCGTAACCCTCCTCTTTCCAGTAACCCAATGTCACTGCCAGGGTCAGCATCGGGTAGCCGACGTTGAGCACCGTAGTACCGACCGCAAGGCGCACCTTTTGCAGAGGCTTTTGCTGTGCAAAGGACGGCATGGTTGCTAACGCAACCACGGCGCAAATCCAGCAGACCAACCGGGTCGATCGACGATTCTCCATGAACCCCTCCTGCTGTTTTAGGCCGACTGTAGCCGGAAAAAACCGTATGCTGAAAACGTTTTCATCAAAGGCCATGCCACTTGTGCACCGACCAAGAAGTGCCTGCCGCCGCTGAATAAACTTGACCAATCTCGGTTTGTTTTGCCCAGCCCCTGGACGACTTGTCGACGGTTGGCACGCAGTAGCAATCCCTGTTCCGTTTGCCCCAAACTTAGGCGCGTGCAAAGGGGCCGATCTAGCGATAAGGCCAGCCCATGTCCGAAATTCCCGCATTCATCGCCGCGCTGCCGAAGGCGGAGCTGCACATGCATCTGGAGGGCTCGCTCGAGCCCGAAATGCTGCTCACCCTGGCGCAACGAAACGGCGTGCGATTGCCATATGCCGATGCAGCGGCGTTGCGCCGCGCTTACACGTTCGACAACCTGCAGTCGTTCCTCGACCTCTATTACCTTGGCCTCACAGTGCTGCAGACTGGTGACGATTTCTACCAGATGACCGAGGCCTATCTGGCGCGGGCGGCACATGAGAATGTCCGTCACGCTGAGGTCTTCGTTAGCCCGCAGGCGCATTTGCGCCGGGGAGTGCCCATCGCACCCATCATTGAGAATATCCTCGCCGCCTTCGATGCTGCCCATAATGCCCATGGCATTACCGGCGGACTGATCGCGGGCGTTCAGCGGCAATTCGATGAAGCCGACGCGTTGGCCATGATTATCGAACTTAAGCCATGGCACGACCGCATCCTTGGCCTTGGTCTAGGAGGACCGGAGATCGGTCATCCCCCATCAAAATTCAGCCGAGCGTTTGCGGTCGCCCGCGGTGACTATGGATGGGGCGCCGTCGCTCACGCCGGCGAGGAAGGCGGGGCCGAGTACGTCCGAGACGCCCTCGATACGCTCAAAGTCGATCGCATTGACCACGGCGTGCGCTGCGATGCTGACCCAGATCTTGTGAGCCGGCTCGCTGAGAAACGCACGCCTTTGACCGTTTGCCCGTGTTCCAACATTGCGCTGCGAGTGTTCCCCGATATGAAATCGCACAATATCCGCAAGCTGCACGCGAGCGGCCTCTGTATCACTGTCAATTCAGATGATCCGCCTTATTTCGGAGGCTACATTAACAAGAACTATGCCGCGATCCAGGCTGCGCTTGGCGTTACCGACGAAGAGCTGTGGCAGATGACAAGAAACAGTTTTACCGGCGCTTACATGTCGGAGGAATTGCGCAATCGCTATCTGTCCGAGCTCGACGGCCATCGCCCAAAATCTCAAAACTCATGATCTGTCATTCTCCGAAGACGGATTTGCGTTGTCCTGCGTCCCCAAATGCGCGCCCTGCTCACGAGCCTCCCCGATGTTGCCAGCCCCAGCCAATGCACGCCTGATGCAGCAATCGATGGGAGTGTTTGTGCCGACCCGGCGAAATTAAATCTTTCGGCGAATCTGCTCGACTGCTATCAGAATACGCTCCGCAGTCGCTGGCGCATCGAGGCTTGGGAAAACGCGATAGTCG
>Ga0126377_10001105_pt1 | contig 17318 bp, 11 predicted proteins | sample PanSoiMetPlot_22_FD_92647 | JGI IMG/M metagenome (GOLD analysis project Ga0126377, IMG submission 92647) | Tropical forest soil microbial communities from Panama - MetaG Plot_22 | ecosystem: Environmental > Terrestrial > Soil > Tropical forest > Bulk soil | place: Panama | collected 2016-02-17 | reverse complement strand
GTTGAAGCCGCCATGCAGCGCGAAATGTTTACGCCGCCGGGTGGTCCTACCTACATTCCGCGTGAGTACATCGTTTACCTGAGTGCCGAGGACGACAAGGACTGGCAAGGCGATAAGCGGCGAGGTTTGGAGCAGGGCTTGTTCCACGTCTTGTCGGAACGGGCGCGCGAGTTAAGCGGCTCAACCCAACTGGCAGTGAAGTCATTTGCCGTGGAACTCCGAGTCGATGGGACCTTGAACAAAGGCGAGTTTCGTGTCCAGCCTGTGTGGGACGAAACTGAGAGTGGCCACACGATGGTGCTTGCGCGTCCCGAACCTGGGCGAACCGCAGCCACGTTCAATCCCAACGATACGATTCGCGAGACTATGGAAATCACCGAGGGTGAGCAGACCGTTGTGCGAGTCAAGACTGCGCCACTCTATTCCGTGGAGATCTGGCGCGATGGTGTGCGTGAGGCGGTAGTACCGATCCTTAAGAATGAGATCACGATTGGTCGTGGCTCGCGCAGTGTGACAGTTGACTTGCCGATCAAAGGTGACCCGGAGGTCAGTCGCACTCATGCTGTGTTACGTCGCGACAATGACGGACGCTACTGGCTCGTGGCGAAAGGTCGCAACGCCACGTTGGTGAATGGACGTGAGTTGCCTCGCGAGGAGCCGACCCAAATCGCTCCCGACCAGAAGATTTCGATCTGCAATTTTATCCTGCGCATCCAGCCTTAATTGGTTCGCTCAGATACCACAGACTTTAGTCTGTGGAGTTTCAATTTCCACCTACGCCGCGCAAACTCCGCAATACTCAGATACCACCGGGCTTTAGCCCGTGGAGTTTCAGTTTCTGCCTAAAACGCCTTCCGAAAATGATGGCGGCTGCGGGTTAACTTGAGCCCTCGATTTCTACAGAAGCCTTCTAAGGTTGAAGTTGAAGCTCCACAGGCTGAAGCCTGTGGTATCGTCAAGATTCTCGCGGGCGGTTTGTAGGTTGTAATTGAAAAACCACAGGCTGAAGCCTGTGGTATCCAGCAACTATGCGGGGCCAGCGACTGAGTGACGCTCCGATTCGAGTTCGGCGATGAGTTCGGCAAGCATCGCTGGTACGTGCTCACCTTCCAGGTAACCCTTGCCCAGCATCTTTATGATGCGCCGCTCTTTAGTTAACCCTTTTACCTCTCGCAGCATGGCCTTCAAAAACGCCGCCACTACTTTACCGTCAAACTGTGTTCCTGTGTTCTGGCGCAAATCTTCCACCACTTCAGTAAACGATCTGCGCCGTCGATAAGGGCGATCGGTGGTCATGGCGTCAAATGAATCTGCCAAAGCCACGATCTTAGCGCCCAGTGGGATCTGTTCGTCGGTCAAACCATCGGGATAGCCACGACCATCAAGACGTTCGTGATGATACTTGGCCATCAGGGGAATGTCCGCGTAAGGATGGTTGATCGGCGCGAGGATTTCGTAGCCTGCTGAAGGATGGCGACTCAACTCGCTCGACTGCTTAGCGTTGATATGGTAGGGCGCATTGATGATGTCGCGATCTACGACCAGCTTACCGACATCGTGCAGGTAACCCGCGATTTGTATCCCCTCAACTTCCTCTTCGCTCCAACCGAGTTCCCGGGCAATAATCTCGCTGTACCGGCCCACGCGATCTGAGTGCCCTTGCGTGTACTTGTCTTTGATATCGATGGCCGCCGCAAACGCCTTGACGGTGTCACGATAGATCGCTCGCAACTCTTCGTATAGCCGTCGATTCTCTTCCGCGCGTTGGGCCACCTGTTCCAGCAGGCGATGCGTATGAATCCCCACTCCAATGTGCCTAACCATTGCCCGAATGGTATCGAATTCCTGGTGAGAGAATTCGTCACCACTTGCCTTACCACCCAGCAACACAAACCCCGTGAGCTGCCCCCGCACGATCATTGGTAAGGCGAGTTCAATTCCCTTCTCAGTGAGCCGGTCGCGGTAGCGACCAAAGAACCCTTCGTTGGCTTCTTTGACTGCAAACAGGAAAGAGCGATTCTCGAGCACCTGCCTTCGCTCAGCTTCAGTGATAACGAACTCTGTAAAAAGTTTTTCCCCAAGCCCCCAGATGGCGACGCAGCTCAACGCACCATTTGCCGTACACTCAGTAACTGCGCCACGGCGCAGAGCGAGCGTGCCCAGCAGCAGGTGCATCGAGGTTTGCACCATGTCGTTGAAATCACCTGCATTTGCTACTTCCTGTCCCAGGTCTGCTAACGCCCCAAAGGTATGAATCAGTTTTTGTGTCGAGGGCTCCATGCAGTATTAGTGAGAAAGTGGAGTGGTATCGAAATCGGAGAGCGACAAGAGGGCTTCGTGTTCGTCCCTGGCTAAGGCCACATGCCTGGTCAGGCCAAGCATGTCGAAGAGTTCAACCGTTTGCAAATTTACATCTGAGAAAACTACCTGGGCGCCGTTCCGTTCGGCGATGTCGATGATGCCTAGGAGAATTGAAATCCCGATACTGTTAACGAGCTCCGTATCGCTAAAATCAATAACCAGTGCCCGGCAACCCGAATCAAGTTGGCGCCTGCACTCGCGTTCTATTTTTTCGCCCGTTAGTTTATTCAGGTAGTCGCTGGCGTACACAACGGCGGTGGTGCCAACACAGTGCGAGCGCACCAATGACCCACTTGGTATCTCCATTCGACAGCTCCCTCCTGCTTCGAATGCTTCTACAACTTGAGATTAGATAACGATGTGGCGCGCGTCGGGAAAGGCAAGGTAGCTAAACACGCCATAGTTTTCAAGCAGAACTGTTACGCAGGTACTTGGTCATTCGCAAACTGGTGCCTTCATCAACCCGTTCAAACTCAACTTCATCCATCAGAGTTTTTATGAGTTTCAGACCCCAGCCGCGCCGTTCCTGACCGGCCTGGGCTACCTCGATGCTTGTGCCTTGACTCCCACCAAAACTACTTGGCACGATGCCGCGACTCGAAATAGTTATTACTAATCTATCACTTTCTGCGCGAAAACGTTGATAAATTTTTCGATCGGGGCTGAAGCTATGTTCTGCGGCGTTGATACAAGCCTCAACGATCGCCGTCTTAATTTGGTTAATGGCCGTCGGTTGAAAGTTCAAACGGCGGGCTATTTGCTCCACGGCGGTAGCGGCAATTAGCTCGTTGTCTTCGCCCATTGGCACCACCATCAGGAATTCTCCATCGGTTTCAACTGTCCCGGACAGCCACGACTTTTCGCCAAATCGCCCGGCCAGAAGCTCAAATTGCTGGCGGTCAGACGTAAATGCCTCGTATTCCTTGATCACTTCAGCTGCGTTGTCAGCAAAACCCTCGTCGGAAATCAGCCAGATTCTATAGCGCCTGAAACCACGACTCCTGGCGAGCCCTGCAAGTCGTTCACACCAAGTTAAGACCACACCAGCTTCCACGGCTAACTTCGCTTCCACCTGGGCCGCCAGCCAGACCACCTCGCGCGCGTCGGTATACATAGCCTCCTCGAAGCCGTGGGCTACAGCGCAAAGACCTTCTTCGCACACCTGGCGCAATTCGTTATCAAAAGCCGTGCAACTGGCGACATGAACCACCTGGGGCAATTTGACGAGTTCGGTTTCTGCTTCCAACGCCGTGATCAGGTTCTCCTGTGCCAGACCGCGATAGTTGTGGCGGAAACGCACACTATCGAAGAGCAGTGCCGGGATCCGCTGCAAATCGAATCCGGCAAGCAGAGCTCGTAAACCAAGCTTAGCTTGCTGCTTGTAATGACGGGCCATTGTCCGCGGCGCGCGTTTGAGCGCTTCTGTCAGCGCATCCGCGACCACCACTGCACGCGGTTCGCTCAGTACGTCGAGCCGGTAACGAGCCTTCAGATAGTCTTTCCAAACTTGAGGTCCTCCGCCCGCCTCAACCAGGGCGCCATTCCAATTGACAAACTCGTGCATGTGCAACTTCCGCAACATTCGTTCGAGCTGGTCAGGACCCAGGTTCAATCGCTTACCGAAGGACTCGATGGGTGAGATGGCCTTGTCGCCGGAGGCGGTCTCCCATAACAGTCGCGTGAGCGCCAGACGCGTCTCAGGCTCCGGGGCGATCTCCTCAAATAAATCGGCGAAATGTCGCTCAATCTGGCCGCCCATTAACTCATCGACGTAGAGACGCTGGCAGTCAACGTAACTCGTTAGCGTAAGGCGCTTTTCCCTCGCGGAATGAAGAAACTTGGTAATAAAAAAGGGGCTGCCGCCAAACTGTTGCACGAGCAAGTCGCGACCTTCCTCGCTAATTGATACCTGCTGACGGTGAGCCACGCGCTCAACCAGGATGCGTGCTTCATCACTATCTAGTTGTTCTAGTCGCAATACGTCCAATGTCTCGAAGTCGCACTTCGCGTCGTAAGCTGCCTTTAAGATTTGACGACGCAACCCGGCCAGGAGAAACGAAAGACCCGCCTGTCCGAACACTCGCAGCACTTCCGGTCCGAGCGTGACTGAGCCATTAAGCTGATCGGCAAGCTGAGCGCCGTCGAGCATCACAAACGGCCGGCCAAACTTGACTGGTACCTTCTGCGGCACTCCTAAGCAGAACCGGACGAATGCCTTGTCGTCATTACTGAAGCGTAGCGTCTTGTATGACTCAACCAGTTGGGAAACCCATTCGAGATCGGCGGGAGGCGCGAGATCGACGAGATCATGCAGTGTCAGGGCGGTATAAGAGAGCGACGGTTCGTTCCGTCTATAGGCAATGTACTGCTGGAGAAACGTGTTGAGAAACTCGATCGCAGCGCTAACCGCCGTGAGTTCATTCCTGGTAAACGCAAAATAGATTGGGATTGTGTCAGTGCGTAAACTGAAGAGTTGGTCGTACGCCTGGCGCAACAGTTCGGACACACCAGCTGACGGCTCCATCAACAACAATAAGCCGCGCCCGCTAGCCTGGCGGGTCGCTTGCTTCACTATCCGGTCAAGCTCCTTGCCCCGGCCGACAAATTCGGCGCGCGTGACTCGACCCAATATTCGCGGGAAACTTTCGTTCTTCGGTAGTGGGTTCATCAATTAACTGGTTTCCCTCGACTAGTCGCGGTAGAACTCAATGCGGTCCTTTCCTACGTGCTTGGCTTTGTAAAGAGCTCGATCGGCAGCGGCGATGATTGTTTCGGCAGTGCTTACTAGCGAAGAGAAAGTAGATACTCCAATACTGACCGTTACCCGACTCAATGGTTGCGACTTTCCATGTGGATAGTGAGTGCTGGCGACTCTTTGGCGAATGCGTTCGGCAATTGCTGCAGCCTCGGACATGGCTGTTTGCGGCAATAGAATGCAGAACTCTTCACCACCATAGCGCGAGGCGATATCCGCGGAACGTAACGCCCCTTTCAGACAATGAGCCGTGATCTGCAAGGCAAGGTCGCCTGCCTGATGGCCGTTATTGTCGTTATAGGCCTTGAAATCGTCGATGTCGATCATCAAAAAGCTCATCGGATAGTCATAACGCCGGGAGCGGTTTAACTCCTCCGTGAGTCGCTCTTCCAGATACCGCCGGTTAGGTAAGGCTGTCAGCGGATCGGTGATCGACATCAACTGAAACTCTGTCGCCCGCTCCTGCCACTCGGCCCGCTCCAACGCCAGGGCCACCTGCGGACCAATAATTTCAAGCAGACTCAAGTCAACGTCGTCATAGCTTCCGCCACCTGATTTATCCGTGACGTTAAGAACCCCGATCTTTCTACCGCCAATAGTGATGGGAAAGCTGATGAAGGAGTTAGTTTTGTACAAGCGTCCAGCTGGAGCAGGCGGACGCCCAGTGGTTGCGCTGTCTTCCACCAGCAATGCCCGGCCGGATTCCAACACCTCGCCGGCAACGCCCTCACCGACCCGCATATCACTTACTGTTGCCGGGTCCTCAGCCAAACCGATGGCCGCCTTAAGGACCAGGACATTCGCATTCTCATCGAAGACAAGCAGCGAAGCGCGTTCCGATTGTAGTAGTGCTCTCGAGTGGGAAACGATTGATTGGTAGGTCGTGGCCGGGTCGCTCGAGCTTATTCGTTCCAGGAAACTCTGCAGGGAGTCGGCAAAGCGCGCCCGATATTCCAACTCGCTGCGCAGTCGCTCTACTTCTAATTCGAGTTCCTTATTCTCAGGGTCGTGGACTTGAAGGTCAGTTGCCAGGATCTCGGTGTTTGCCGGTCCGTGAAACTTTCTTGTGGCTCGCTTAACCCGGTCAGCAAGATCCGGCATTCGCGACTGCTCGGCAAAGATCACGTTCTCAAAAAGGTCCCCTGACAAGAGATCCTGCAGGTCGCCAGTGCGAATGCGTTCTACCAACGAGTGATAGTCAGCACCTCTAGCGAAGGCTCGCCCACCAATGACAGCGTAGTTTCCCTGTCCAGCAATCTCGACTGGAATGGCAAAGCACTCCAGGCCCGCATGACACTTGTAGTGGATAGTAGTGCCTGCTTCTAGCGAGCGTCGGTGGGCGTCGCCGCAATATGGGTCGCATAGTTTGCCGTGTTCAGGGGACGACTGGAAAGCTCTACAAATGGAATTGTTGTTAGCGATACTGACGGCGGGTGGTTGTTGGCCATCGACCAGGAGCAAAGCGAGCCCGGCGTTAGCTGCCAGTGCTTCCTGGACCTCGTTCCATCCTGTAGGCGCATCTTTGCGATGCTCCTGAACAGGCGAGGAACTTGATATGGGGGAGTTCGTCACCATCCGAAACTAGCTAATACTCTTTCTAAAAAAGTGGACCCCGGACGCTTGCGGTTCACCCGTGTCGGAAGCAGTAACTTATCTTGGCAAAGCCGGGAGCGCGGGCGGCCCGCCCGCTCTTCATTTCGATCCGGGTTAAGGTCAACCTCATGACCTGCAACCACTTACCCGGAGCCGTCCAGGTCGTTAATTTAAAGGCTCAACAGAAAACCGGGAGTCTACCGTAATGGTAAACGTCGAATCAGGCGCCAATTTCAACCGCTGGAGCGTAAATGGTTGGAGATTTACCGACGCTTAATCAGCAGACGCATCATGGATTTGCATCAAGTCCGGGAGCAGTGCCGGGCGCAACCTTTTCGATCTCGGGCTCCGAGGCACTTATCCTGATGCAAGCGGCAAAATGCGCAGGTTTGATTTCAACTAACTGAGGGACGACTTCCTGACACTCGGGTATCGCAAAGGGGCAACGAGTATGGAATCTACAGCCCGCTGGGGGGTTGATCGGCGATGGTACATCACCTTCCAACACGATCCGTTGACGCGTCGCTTCGACCTGCGGATCCGGAACCGGCACCGCTGAGATCAACGCCTTCGTATAAGGCATTAGCGGCTCGTCGTAGATCGTTTTCGCGTCTGCAACTTCAACTAGCTTGCCCAGATACATTACCGCAACTCGATCAGATACGTGTCTGATGGCCCGCAAGTCATGAGAAATAAACAAGTAGGTTAGATTCTTGGCTCGCTGCAGTCTCTCCAGTAGATTCATGATCTGCGCTTGAATTGATACGTCAAGCGCGGAGATTGGCTCGTCAGCGACAATGAAGTCGGGATCGACCGCTAACGCGCGAGCGATGCCAATGCGCTGTCGTTGCCCACCGGAAAACTCATGGGGAAATCGTTTGATGTAGCGCTTGCTGAGCCCCACCGTTTCGAGTAGTTCCTGTACCCGAGCCTCTGCTTCCTGACCATGCGCGAGCTTGAAAGTGCCAAGCGGTTCACCAACAATCTGTCCGATGGTCATCCGCGGATTGAGCGAAGCGTAGGGGTCTTGAAAGATGATTTGCAGGTGACGCCGATGCTCCCTGAGTTCACTACCTGACAGACTCGCGAGGTCGCGACCATGGTAGAGTACCTGGCCCCCGCTCGGGTTGGTCAAACGCAAGATGGCCCGGCCAAAGGTCGATTTTCCGCAGCCAGACTCACCTACTAGTCCCAGGGTCTCACCACGCTGGATATTGATCGATACTCCGTCTACAGCCTTCACAACGCGCCTGGTCTTGTTCCCAAAGAGAGTATCGATCACGCCGCCGCCGCCAAGATCGAAGTGAACTTTTAAATCTTTTACCGCGAGCAAAGGCTCGCCGTTCCTCACTGGAGGACTGGAGGCGTTGCGAGGCTGGCTGCTATCTACATTAGTCATTGGGACTGGCCAAGCCTCCGGATTCGGCGTAGACATCGCTTGCGAAGTGACAGAGCGAACCGTGGTCAGAAGTTATCTGGACGAACGGCGGAAATTCGTGTCGGCAGATCTCCTGGACCCGCTCGCAACGAGGCGCAAAGGGACAACCCGGCGGCAGGTGAGCCACATCGGGTGGCAGTCCAGGAATCTGATACAGCTTGCCCTGTTCAACGGTTGGATCCGGCACCGAGCGAAGCAGACCCTTCGTGTAGGGATTCGCCGGCCTGGCAAATAGATCCGACGTCTTCGCCTGCTCGAAGACTTTTCCCGCATACATGACGATAACGTGATCCGTCATACCGGCAACCACGCCGAGATCATGGGTAATCATGATCACGCTGGTTCCGGTCTCTTCTTTTAGTTTTTTAATGAGCTCAAGAATCTGAGCCTGGATCGTCACATCAAGTGCGGTTGTGGGTTCATCTGCGATCAGGAGTTCGGGCTCGCACGCCAGCGCCATCGCAATCATTACGCGTTGACGCATGCCACCGGAGAACTCGTGCGGATAGTTGTCGACTCGTTCACGTGCGTCAGGGATGCCGACAGTCTCGAGCATCTTTATAGCATGAGCGTAGGCTTGTTCTTTCGTATGGCCCAGGTGAAGCTCGGTCATCTCCATCAGTTGGCGCGAGATCTTCATGAAGGGATTCAGCGACGTCATTGGATCCTGAAAGATCATAGCAATGCGTCGCCCCCTGATTTTACGTATCGCACTCGTGGGCAAAAGCAAGATGTCCTGGCCGTTGAAGAGGATCTCGCCGCCAACGATCTTTCCCGGCGGATCAGGCACCAGGCGAATGATCGATAGGTTGGTCACGGACTTTCCTGATCCCGATTCACCAACGATGCCCAAGGTTTCACCGCGTTTCAAAACAAACGAAATCCCGTCAACGGCCTTCACCGTGCCGTCTTCAGTTTCAAAGTAAGTGCGAAGATCTCTTACTTCGAGTAATTGTCCGTTTGTTTGACTCATATCGATTGACCCATAGGACATATAAGACCTAAATGGACCTATAAACCCCGTCAGACCTTAGACCCTTCGCATCTGGGGATCGAGCGCATCCCGCAAGCCATCGCCGAGGAAGTTCAACGAAAAAAGTGTCAGCGCCATCGTCACTCCCGGAAAGATCAGTTGCCAGGGGAAGATCGCGATGTTCTGTACTCCGTCCGCAGCGAGGCTGCCCCAGGATGCAAGTGGAGGCTGAACGCCAAACCCAAGGAACGACAAGAACGCTTCAGTCAACATGATCTGAGGAATCGTTAAGGTGGCATAGACCACGACCGGTCCGAGGGTGTTTGGCACCAAATGCCGAAAAATAATCCGCGGCGCTGTCACGCCAGTCGCCCGCGCCGCCAACACAAACTCCTGATTCTTCAGCGATAACACCTGGCCTCGAACAATACGAGCCATGGTTAGCCACGACACAGATCCGATAGCTACAAATAGCAGCGTCAATTGCCCCCGCGGAGTCTGACTGCGAAACATCGAAAGTAACACGATCACAAGAATGACGTAGGGTAACGAATACAGAACGTCAACCAGACGCATCATCAAACTGTCTATCCGGCCACCCAGATAGCCGGCAATCGCGCCATAACTTACCCCGATTAGCAGAGACACCAGGGTGGAGATGATGCCTACAAACAATGAGATCTGTCCGCCCTGTAAAACCCGGGCCAATTGATCCCGACCGAGGTTGTCAGTTCCCATCGGATGCGTCCAGGAGAACTTTCCGTCCGGTCCAGTGAAAGGCGGAAACGACTTGACTAGCGCTGGCTTGTCAGTGGGAACGTAGTCAGGCGTAAAGCCCCAGGTCATCTTGATCAGTGTTGGCCCAAATATCGACGCGAGAGTTACGAGTACCACTACAATCAGCCCGAAGAGCGCCAGTTTGTTCTTGAGTAATCGTCGCCAGGCGTCCTTCCACAACGACGTGCCCTGGACAAACTGCGTTTGCTCAGCTGACCGGACATCACCTTCGGCAATGGCCATCTCCGGACCCAAACTGATCGTATCGGGATCCGGTTCAGCTACCGCTTCAGTGGGAGTGCCAAGTGGGTTTAGCGCCGGCTCCACGACTCCACTTTCACTGGCCTGTTTTAAAGAGTTCTCGTCCATGCGCCCGGTTTGCTAATACCTCACCCGCGGATCCAGGAAGGCGTACGCAATGTCCACCAGCAAGTTCATCAACAGTAACGTAATCGCTATGAAGGCCACGATGCCGATAATCAGCGGCTCATCCCGATTGAGCGACGCTTGAATAAAGTAGTTCCCCAAACCAGGCAGGGCGAAGATCTTTTCCACCACAACAGTGCCCGTAAGTAAGAAGGCGAGTGCGGGACCGGTATAGGAAACGACAGGCATCAATCCACCACGCAACGCGTGCTTGATGACCACATCTTTTTCACTCAAGCCCTTTGCTCGAGCGGTGCGAATGTAGTCAGAGCGTAGCACTTCGAGCATGCCGGCTCGGGTCAGGCGGGCTATGTAGGCAATGTAGATCGCCGACAACGTCACCACTGGCAAGATAATATTTCTGCTAAAAAAGCCATCCCACCGCGAAGGTGGCAACCAGTAGAGAGTGAGGGAGAATACGAGGACGAGAATTGGACCAAGGACGAAATTAGGCAATGAAATCCCCAACATTGCCAGGGTCATTGATGCATAGTCCCACTTTGAATTCTGTTTCAGAGCAGCAATCGAGCCGGCAGTGATGCCCACCACCAGGGCCAGCAGGTAGGCCAGCAAACCAACCGCGGCGGACACCGGTAAGGAGCGGGCAATGATGCTGTTAACTGATTGACCTTCGTATTTGAGCGAGGTACCGAAATCGAGATGACCTACTATCTGCCAAAGCATCTTGCCGTACTGCTGGTACCACGGTTTGTCGAGACCGTACTTGGCGCGGATATTCTGTTCGATGGTTGGGGGCAGTCTCTTTTCGCCGGAGTAGAAGTTTCCCGGGGCTAGTTTGATCAAGCCCCACGTGATGGAAATCACGACGAGGATAGTTGGAATGGTAACGAGAAGCCGCTTGATTATGAACCGAATCATCGTGTGGGCAACAAGGTCATTATCTCTTAGTCTGACAAACTAGGCGTGCCATAGTCCCACTTCGACCGATCACGTTCTATGTAGACAAACTTCCATGGATACAATGATGCCGCGTTTGGATACATCCCCTTCACGTAAGGCTTCTTGACCCAGTTAATGGAGGATGTATCGATGGGTATAACGGGCTGGGCATCGATCATATACTTCTCCGCCTTCGCAAGCAGTTCGTATCGCTTTTCGTGGTCGAGCATGCGATTCGCCTCATCGAGCATCGCCACGTACTTGGGGTCGATCCAGCCGGTACCACTCTCACCGCCCGTATAAAACAGACTCAGGAACGTGAACGGATCCATGTAGTCGGCGCCCCAGGCACCGCGAGAAAATCCTTTGTACTCGAGCGCAGAGCGCACGGCGAGAAAAGTTTTCCATTCCATGTTACGCAGGCCGACAGTGATACCCAGGTTCTGTTTCCACTGGGCTTGCATCCACTCAGCCATCGCCTTGTTAGATTCCTGGGTGTTGAAGGTGAATTCAACTTCCTTAACCGGAAACTTGGGACAGGAAAAACTGCCGTCGGGATTCTTCGTTACAGGGTATCCTGCTTCGCCCAGCAACTGACGAGCACGTTCGGGATCAAACTGGTCACCCTTTGGTTGAGGATATCCCTGGAAGATCCCCTCCGGCGTAAACGCAGTCAGTGGTTTCACGACCTTGCGCCAGGTGGCCCAGGCAACTTTGTCGATCGCCAGGTTGAAGGCCTTACGCACTCGTACATCATTCATGGGTGGCTTGGTGACATTGATTTGCAGGAAATCAATTCCCGCCTCCACCCCGTCCATATAATCCTTCTTGGTCCGAACAACATCCAGCCAGGCGTTGGGTACAGTGTGATTGAGCACTGCATCAATTTCGCCGACCTTGTAGAGGTTCATGCTTGTCGGATTGTCTTGACTCGGGAAAAACTGAATCTCATCGAGTCGCACATTCCCTGCATCCCAGTACATTGGATCTCGTTCGACGACCAACTTATCGTAGGGTTTCCAGGTTTTCACCTTGAAAGGTCCGCAGGTAACGATGTGGTTTGGTTGCGTCCACTGGTCTCCGTAGGTCTCAACCGCTTTGCGTGGTACAAGGCGAAAGAGTTGATGGGCCAACAAGCCGGAAAAGAAGGGCGCCGGCTGGACTAACGAAATGCGGACAGTGTATTTGTCGACTGCCTCAACGCCGATATCCTCAGCTTTTACTGGTACGAATTCCTTACCAGCCACTGCAGCTTTCAGCTTGGCATTCTTTTCCAGGAGAGCGTTCCGCTTTTTCTCCGCGCCCGGCAAAGTCAATCGCAATGGCGAATGCATCAAGCGATGGAATTCAGAGTCAGCATCAGGCTTGGCTTCCTCTTGAGTTGGCTTGAATTCGCCGTCACCGGCAACAGACTTCATACTCAACGGCTCAGGCGGCGAGTTTGGGTCGAAATCTTTGGCCAACAGGAATTCATTGGTCTTTGCATCCCGCACGAATACCGCGCCGGCGTTAAATTCCTGCGCATATTTTATGTAGTAGCCAAGGTATGCGTTGCGCGAGGCCGTCGCAGGCGACAGCGCCCGGCGAAAGCTGTAGATGAAATCGCTCGAGTCGATCGGATCCCCGTTCGACCAGCGCCCGTTATGTCTAAGGTGAAAAACGAACTCGGAGGAATCGTTGTTGATGTCCCAACGTTCCGCGAGGGCGGGGATGGGAAACAGCGTCTTGGGGTGATATTCAACCAGACCATCGTAGAGCGCCATGTAAATGCGCGCTTCCGGCTGACCGCTACTCACCACTGGATCGAGCGACTCGGGCTCGTCGCCCGTCACATAGCGGAGAATATTCCTCTCAGGAGCCACAGTTTTGCCGAAGAATTCTTCATTTTTGGAGGATACGTTGCAGGAAAGGGCACCACTTACCACTAGGGCAAGCGTCACCAGCGCAATAGTCTGCTGCCAAAGTCGGTAGCTCATCAGGAACTCCAAACTCAACGACCCAACCCGGGTCACTTCCATGTCGCAAGCAAAACGACCGGCAATTCTATTTCCAAAGTGAGGCGAGAGGAGACTCGCGACCTACATCGGTCCGGAGAGGCCTTCCGGGCGAAACAGAAGGCAAACGAAACTTAACATGCGCAAGGATTGTGAATCAAGAAGTGGGGCGGTTCGGATCAAAACCTTTCAACTGTCAGAATTCTCCGGCGGCTCGCCCACCGAAACATAGCGGCGGCCCAACCCGAGTTGGCGTAGCTTGTGCTGTAACGACTGGCGGTGCATGTCCAGGATTTCCGCAGCCCGAGTGACGTTGCCGTTGGTGTATTCGAGGCATCGTCCAATATAGCGTCGCTCAAACTCCCGCCGGTCCTCGCGGAAATCAGCCGTGAACGGAACCCGTAAACCATCGTCGCTCTCTTCACTCTCGGTAGTACTCGAGTGCGGGATTCCGGCCGTTACTTCGTCGGGCAGATCGCGTGGGCCAACCTCGTCACCTTCAGCCATAATTACCGCTCGATCGATGGTGTTCTTGAGTTCACGTACATTGCCCGGCCAGTTGTATTCGATTAAGCGTTTTAGGGCCAATTGACTCAGCGAACGTCGCGGCAATTCGTAACGTTCAGCGGCCAAACGCAAAAAGCCTTCAGCGAGTAACGGGATGTCTTCCCGTCGATCACGGAGCGGCGCAATATCGATCGTAACCACTCGCAGCCGGTAGAAGAGATCTGCCCGGAAATTGCCGTTGTTAATCTCCTGCTCCAAGGGTCGATGGGTTGCGCTCACGATACGCACATCAACTGGAATAGAATCGTTACCGCCCAGACGCTCAATACGTCGTTCTTCCAGCGCGCGCAATAACTTTGCCTGGACGTTGGCGCTCATGTCGCCGATTTCATCAAGAAACAAAGTACCGCCATCTGCTTGCTCAAACTTCCCTTCTCTTCTTCCGGCCGCACCGGTAAAAGCGCCTTTTTCATGACCGAAAAGTTCAGACTCAATCAACTCGGAAGGCAGCGCTGCGCAATTAACCGCGACAAAAGATCCGTTGCGCCGCACACCATTGCGCTCATGAATCTCACGGGCGACAAGTTCTTTTCCAGTGCCTGACTCACCTCGCACCAACACCGTCGCGTCCGTCTCCGCGACCTTTTCAATCATCGCGCGCACTCGTTGCATCGCCTCAGAATTTCCCACTAGTGCGCCTCTTTGCGACCGCTCAACCTCGATGCGCCGACGCAAGGAATAGTTCTCACGTCGCAGTTGGACCGTTTCAGCGGCGTTCTTCACCACTAGCCGCAGGTCATCGAGCTCAAATGGTTTAGAAAGGTAATCGTGAGCGCCGGCTTTGACAGCTTCCACGGCCATTCTTTCGGACCCATGCGCCGTCACAATAATCACCAATGGACCATTACCATTGTTGCTCTTGAGCTCGCGTAGAAAGTCCAGACCACTCAAGCCGGGTAGGTTGACATCCAGCAAAACCAGGTCAGTCTCCTGTTGTTTCAGAAGGGCCCTGGCGGCTTCTGCGGAACCTGCTTCGGAGATGTTGTAGCCAAAGGTGGTGAGGGCTCGACGCATGCCGTAGCGAGCGGCTTCCTCGTCGTCAACAATCATTAAGCGCAAGGTTTCTTTTCTCACTTCCGCGTAGTTTAGAACCTAACGACGGAATTTCCCTAGCGCATCGCGTGCCACAAGTTGAGTGAGCGGCGCTGGGGGCGCGTTAGAGGCCTGAAGGCTGTAACTTGTGCGAGGTGATCGCTTGCCCCCTTCCCAACTGCGCTGTTCAGGCAATCGCTGGCCCCTCAGTGCTGAGGACAAAAAACAGGGCGGGATGCACCCGCCCTGAAAACAGTTCGCAGCTCAAAACTTCTACTACCTGAGACTTCGCTTTGCCGACACCACCAAAATGATCGCATCTCCTGAAGGACCCGCGTTGAGCGTCCCCACCACCACCGGTTCCCCCTCCCGCATGCTGATGTCCGTGTTGAGCCCAGTGCTCTCGTAATTAATGGCCGCTGCGACCGGAGCACCAGTGGAAGCCACCGCCCCTATCTGAATTGGAATCCGCGCACCATAACTAAAGCCGGCCATTTGCACCAGCGATTGGCCCTCGGCATTATTGCTTAGGGTCACAGCTCGTACCTTGAACTCGCTAAAGCTGGGATTAACCCCGGTCGCGGGAGCGCCAAATGCGCCGCCCACCCAGCGCAAATCCAACCGGCCTCCATTCATAACCCGATTTACCAGGGTGGCGGCCAAACGATAGTTCTTGAATGGCAGTGAGCCCCGCAACTGCTTAACCACCGAATCGAGTGTCGCGGGTAATCTGGAATCCTCGATCTCCTGATTTGTAGCCACGATCAGATAGAGTTGAGTATCCAGATTTGTTTGGTTCTCCTTAGTCTGGCTGGCCTTTTCCTGATCGCCTGTCTGCGGAAACCCCTGCGCCAACACACTCACACTACTGCTCGCAACCACCAGCGCGATGATCAACGCTAGTACCATCTCGCCTAAACCTTTTCGCACATACATACTGTTTCATCTCCTTCGCCGACGAAAGTTTATCTGTCCAGTTGGGAGAGTAGCGTCAGGTGTAGTAATGGGCTGCTCTACCTGGCTTGATCTTTATGCGCTGCGGCCTTCAAGGCGACGCTTTCCCCAGACCAAAGCTAAACACGCCGTTGTTTAAACAAAGTTCCTTGAAGTCCGTTTGAGATTTTATTAGCTGGCGGTAGCGAGCGGCACGCGCAACTGAAAGAGCGCGCCTGATCCGGCTTTGGTCATATCGAGTGAGGCGGATCCACCAACTTCCTGCACGCGCTTGCGGACGATCGCCAGACCGAGGCCAGTGCCACGCTGGCGGGTGGTGAAGAACGGCTCCCAAATGCGCTCGCGCAAATCAGCCGGTACACCTGGACCAGTGTCACGGATGCTGACAAACAGCTCGTCGTTGGCAACCGTGGCAATCACTGAGACATGACCATTACTGGGAGTGGCTTGCAGCGCATTCAAGATGAGATTTGACAGCGCATCACGCACCGCTGAGACACACTTGCCGGCAAGCTGTACGTCAACTTTCGTTTCATACTGAAGATTGACGCCTTGCTCTCGCGCGTTTACTTGAAACAAGTCGATCACAGATTGCAGTAATTCATCGATTGCCAAGGGCTGCTCGGCGGGACTTTCTCTCCTGGCGAAACTCAAGAGTTGCGTGACGCTCTGGCTTAAACGATCCGTCTCCCCAACGATCAACTTCAGGTCACGCGCATATTCATTGCCGAGACTCTCATCCTCGCGCATTACCTGGGCAATCGACTTGATCGCTGATAACGGGTTCTTAATCTCGTGAGCCACTGTTGCCGCCATGCGACCTAGTGCTGCCAGTCGCTCTCGCTCAGCAAGTTCTCGCTCCAGGCGTACGTTCTCCTCCACCAGGCGTGAATCGTCGATTGCTATCGCCACCTGGTCGGCAAGTATTTCGAGGACCGAACGAGCATCCAAAGTGAGGCTGGCAACGGAAGCATCAATCGCGAGCAGCCCTTCGATCTTGTCCTCGCGCCGCAATGCGTAGGCGAGGTTGAAACCACGTTCCGTTAGTAATGGATTGTCCTGGACAGGTAACCAGCCGTTGGCGCGAGAGGCGTCGAGTACCGAGGCGATCCATGGTTCATAACCGTTCGAAGAAAATGGCCCTTCTCCCTTGAGGGACTTGTCGCCGTTGCTACTTTCCACGAAGATCTTCAACTGCCGAAAGCCCAAAACTTCTGTCGTCCGCTCTTCAACGAAATGTAACAGCTCAGAAAGGTCTTTATACTGGTCGGCATAGGAACCAATGCGCGAGACGATCTGCTTGTATAGCGCGGCTTCACGTTCGAAGAGTTTGTGAAAACGCCTGGCCAGAAAGCCTCGCATGGGAGCTGCGAGCAGCGTCAAAGCCAGAATGAGCAAGGCTTCAATCAAACCGGGACGCACTCCGTAGCGCTGCGTGGCCCAATCACCGATAGTGCGGATGCCAAACACGTATACGGTCAGCACTACAACGGCGAAGGTTGTGACCACCAGGCTCTCTTCAATAATTATTTCCAGGTAACGGTAGCG
>Ga0126377_10001104_pt1 | contig 17319 bp, 15 predicted proteins | sample PanSoiMetPlot_22_FD_92647 | JGI IMG/M metagenome (GOLD analysis project Ga0126377, IMG submission 92647) | Tropical forest soil microbial communities from Panama - MetaG Plot_22 | ecosystem: Environmental > Terrestrial > Soil > Tropical forest > Bulk soil | place: Panama | collected 2016-02-17 | reverse complement strand
GCGCACCGGAAGCTTGACGGGTTCCGCGGAGAAGCCGCATTAGGAACGTGGCTTTATCGGCTCGCGACGAATCACTGCCTGGACTATTTGCGGAGCCGGGCCGCACGAACCAGTCAGCTGACGGAAGAACTCGACGACGAGCCTGGGCAGTACGAGCCAGCCGGACGGGTCTCGCGGAGCAGGCGGTCACGAAGATGGATTTGGAGCGTGCGCTGGCGCAACTGCCTGAAGGCTGCCGCGCGGCGTTCCTGCTCCACGACGTGCAGGGCCTCGAGCACCGGGAAGTAGCCCAGGCGCTCGGCATCGCCGAAGGCACGTCAAAGTCGCAGGTGCACAAGGCGCGGCTCCGGCTGCGATCGTTGTTGTCGAGAGAGAAAAACGGGTAGACGGCGGGCACGATGCATACCGCATATCGCGAATCAATTCAGGAGCTGATCGACGGCACGATCGGCGGGATCCGCCGCGCCGAGCTCGAACGGCACCTCGCCGAGTGCGCCGAGTGCCGATCGTTCCTCGCCGACATGGAAACGATTCGCCGGACTGCCGAAACGCTCGATCCGCTGGTGCCGCCCGATCGAGTGTGGCTGCAGATTGCCGGCAGGCTGCGACAGGAAGGGCGCGTTCAGGCGCCTCCGGCACTGCCGGTCCGATCTCCGCGCTACGCCCTGCTGGCGATTGCGGCAGCGCTCGTGCTCGCTGTCGGCGCTGCGATCGTCGCCCTGGTGAGCCAGTACCGATCGAATCCTGCGACTCCTCCACCGACGACCGCGGCGGCCACGACCGCCGCACCCGCTGGCAATGCGAACGCCGATATCGCGGTCGAGAGCGTCGAAGCGGAATTCCGGTTGGCGGAGCAGCACTACCAGAACGCGATCGCGAAGCTCGAACAGGCCGCGCGGCTCGATCAAGCTGGGCACGATGGGAACACCCTTGACGCGCAGACGGCGGCGATGTTGCAAAAGAATCTCCAGGTGATCGATCAGGCGATCGCCGAGAGCCGGGACGCGGTGCGCTCGGAGCCCCTGAGCGCAGCGGCGCGCGACAGCCTGTTCGATGCGTTGCGCCGGAAGGTGGCGCTCCTGCAGGACACGATTGCGTTGATGAACGAAATGCGCAAAGGCAATTCCGCCGGCGCAGCCCAGATCGTAGACGGTGTGAACAAGTCGTAAATCGGATCTTCCGCCTAAGCAGGTGCTTCCGTCTGAAGGCGGAAGCTACATGAGATAGCAGACACTATGCGACAGACTCTCCTCACGTGCCTCACGCTTGCCGCGCTCACCGCCCCGGTTTCACCTGCGGGGGCGCAAGCGCTGCCCGAACGAATCCGCGCGATCGTCGGCGATCGCATGGAGATGGCTCGGACGGTTCGCTATCAGCAAGGGCGCGAGGAGCAGACAGACCGTCAGACCAAGACCGTCAAGATTGGCGCCGACGGTGAGCTGTCGCTCGCTAACATCTCGGGCGACATCACCGTCACGCGCGGAGGCGGCAGCGACGCGACGATAGAGATCGTCAAGACCGCCCGCGCGCGCACCGCCGACGAAGCAAAAGAGCTGCTCGGTCTCGTCACCGTGAACGTCGTCGAACGCACCGGCCGCGCCGAGGTGAAAGCGGTCTACCCGCGCGACGACGAGATGCGGCGCAATAATCGCCGCAACGTCAACGTGTCGGTCGCGTATAACGTCACCACACCTCCTGGAACACGGCTCACCGTCAATTCTATCTCCGGCTCAATCAAGGTATCCGACATCAAAGGGGATCTGTCGGCCAACTCGATCAGCGGGACCGTGCGAATCACCAACGCCGGCCGGGTGTCTGCCGCGAAGTCGATTTCCGGCGACGTCGAGGTTATCGAGACGCAGACCGACGGCGCGCTCGAGGCCAACAGCATCAGCGGCGGCGTCACGCTTCGCAAGGTATCCGCGCGCCGCATCGACGTCGGCAGCGTCAGCGGAGCGATCACGGTCCAGGACGTGACCAGCGATCGCGTCGCCGGTCATTCAATCAGCGGCGGGGTTGAATTCAGCGGGCCGCTCGCAAAGGGCGGCCGTTACGAGCTGAACTCCCACTCGGGGGACATCCGCGTCGTCCTCTCCGGCAGCACCGGCTTCGAGGTCGATGCGAACTCGTTCAGCGGCAATATCCGTTCGGACATACCGCTCAAGATCGGCGGCAATGACGATCGCGGCCGGCGTCGATCGCTGCAAGGCGTCTTTGGCGACGGAAGCGCCGTCCTCAGCCTGACGTCGTTTTCCGGCAGCGTCACCATCAGCCGCAAATAGCGGGCCTGCCACTACATACGTGTCACGATTTCCTACGGCTTAGGTAGCTGGCCGTGCGCCCGGAATCGCCTGGATCCAGACGATTCCCTGCTTATTCCACCGGGTCACACCGATAACCTCTATGGCACCTTCCTTGCTCAACTGTAAGGAAGCCACAGGCCTAGTTTGCCCGGTATAATGCCGGGGCGGGTCAGATTTTCGATTCTGCAGGGTGGATCGTGGAACCCTGAGGAAGCAAACCGCGTTGCGATGGAGATGTCGTATGAGAAAGCAGTGGGTTCTGGTGGGTATCCTGGCGGGTTCGCTGACCGCGGCCCCCGCATTCGCGCAGCACAAGGCGCCGAACCAACAGCCGGCAACCGACGCGGCTCCTACGGTCCCGACCGGTGAAGTCGTTCTCGGCACGATGACGCTCCCGAGGGCGACGACGGCCGACGGCAAGCCGCTGGCCGCTGGCACGTACCAAGTCAGGTTGACGGCTCAGGAAGCCAAGCCCGATGCGAAGGGCGCAAGCGAGAACGTCGAGCGCTGGGTCGAGTTCCTGCAGAAGGGCACCGTCAAAGGGCGCGAGATCGTCACCATCATTCCGCAGAACGAAGTGAAGAACGTGGTGAAGGATCGTCCGCCGGCACCTGGCGCCGCCGCGAAGGTGCAGACGCTGAGGGGCAATGAATTCATGCGCGCATGGTTCAACAAGGGAGGAAATCAGTTCCTCATTCATTTCCCCATCGGCGCGTAAGAAAGTAAAAGTTAAAGTTAAAAGGTAGAAGTGAAGAAGGGCCGGGGTAGACCCGACGCTTTTGCTTCTGCCTTTTGACTTTGACTTCTCACTTTAACTTTTAACTTTCAAATTGCCATCACGTCGAACTGCTCGTGATGCAGGTGTGTGTCGGGTTTGACCGTCACGGGCTTGCCGAGCGTCTGCTGCAAGTCTCGTAACAGCGCGCTTTCCTCTTCCTTCAACGCGCGCGCGATGTCAGGGTTCACGCGCAGGATCACTCCCTGGCCTTCGAGCTCCCCGCCAATCTTTTTCATCTCGGTCAGGATCTCGTAACAGATCGTCGATGCGGACTTGATGGACCCGGATCCCGAGCAGTACGGGCACGGATCGGTCAGCTGCCGTTCGATGCTCTGCTTCACGCGCTTCCGCGTGACGATGACCAGGCCGAAGTCCGAGACCTGAAGCGCCTTCGACGGGGAACGATCCTTTCGCAGCTCCTTCTCGACTTCCTGGAAGACCTTCTGGCGGTTCTTCTTCTCTTCCATGTCGATCAGATCGAGGACGATGATGCCGCCGAGGTCGCGCAGGCGGATCTGGCGGACGATCTCTTTCACCGCCTCCAGGTTCGTCTTCACGATAGTGTCTTCGAGCCGGCCGGTGCGCTTGCCAACGTAGCGGCCGGTGTTCACGTCGATCGCGACCAGCGCTTCTGTCTGGTTGATGACGAGATAGCCGCCCGACTTGAGCCACACCTTGCTGCGGAGCGCTTTATCGATCTCCGCCTGGACGCCATATTCTTCGAAGATCGGGTAGTCCTTCGTATAGTGCTTCACCCGCGACAGCAGGTTGGGCATGATCCGCTCGATCAGCGTGACCACGCGGCGGTATTCCTGATCGTTGTCGATGCGGATTGCGGTGTAGTCCTCGGTCAGCAGATCGCGCAGCAGCTTGGTGACGAGGCTCTGTTCCTGGAACAGCACGGCGGGCGGACGCCGGGCTTCCATCTTCTGGCGGATCTCGGTCCAGACCTGGTGAAAGTACTGCAGGTCGCTGACGATGTCTTCCTTCGAGCGTCCGCCGGCGGCCGTCCGGATGATGACGCCACCGGTAAAGCCGTGCTCCTCGCGGAACTCACGGACGATCCCGCGAAGCCGGGCCCGCTCTTCGCGCGAATCAATCTTGCGCGAAACGCCGACGTGATCGACGGTCGGCATGAAGACGAGAAACCGTCCCGGCATCGTGACGTGTGACGTCAACCTGGCACCCTTGGTGCCGAGCGGCTCCTTGACGACTTGAACGAGCACCTCCTGCCCTTCCTTCAAGAGGTCTTCGATCTTGGCCTGGGGACGGTCGTCGCGCGACTGCGCACGCGAGTCTCCGCGCGGCGTCGATCGGCGCTCGACGACGAGGCCGTTGGACTGCGGTGAGGGAGCAGCTTCGCCACCCGCCACCGCCATCAAGGGTTCGGCCGACGGCTCCGCCACCGGCGCGATCGCCGGCTCATCATCGTCGCCCGACTCGAGGCGATCGAACTCCTCGACCGTGTTGACGACTTCGGAAACGTAGAGAAAGGCGTCGCGCTCGAGGCCGATGTCAACGAAGGAGGACTGCATGCCGGGCAGGACCTTGGAGACCCGGCCCTTGTAGATGTTGCCCACCACCCCGCGCTGACGTTCGCGCTCGATGAAGATCTCGACGACCTGGTCCTCCTCGAGGATCGCGACCCGCGTGTCGTGATCGTTCGCGGAGATGATCATCTCCTTGTTCATTTACAAAACTCCACAAAATGGGGGAACGCGACGCACGGCGCACCGACACGCGGACCGGGCTCGGAGATGAGATGCTCCGGACCAGCCAGCACGCGAAGAGCGCGAGTATTACGAGCGTCATGTTCAAATCTGTCACCAAATGACTCAGTCGCAGCCGGATCCCGGATCGCACAATGGATCGCGGTGCGATGCGACCTAGTTCGTGAATCGCCTCATCCTGACATTCAGGACGAGGCCGAAAGCCGCGAGCGTCGCGATCATCGACGAGCCGCCATAGCTCATCAACGGCAGCGTCAGCCCTTTCACCGGGGCGAGGCCTGCAGACATCGTGACGTTGTAGATCACCTGAAATGCAAAGCCTGAAATGATGCCTCCCACCAGATACGCGCCGATGCGATCCTTGGCGAGCCGGGCCGCTTCGAGCGATCTGAGAATAACGAACAAATAGAGGCCCAGCGCGACGAGGACGCCGATGAAACCCTGCTCCTCCGCGAGGACTGAAAAGATGAAGTCGTTGTCGGCGACGGGCAGGAACTTGTACTGCCCCTGTGTCCCCTTCATGAAGCCTTTGCCCTTCAGGCCGCCCGACCCCACGGTGATGCGCGCCTGGATCTGCTGATAGCCCGCGTTACGCGGATCCTTTTCCGGATCAAGGAACGTCGTGATGCGCGACTTCTGGTAGTCCTTCAGCGCAACCTTCCATGCGACCGGTGCCAGCAGCACCGCGACGATCGCGACGATCGCAATGAGTCGCAGCCGCAGGCCGGCGAGATACGCGATGCCGAAGCACACCGGCACCAGCGTGACCGCCGTGCCCAGATCGGGTTGCTTCGCGATGAGAAGAAACGGGACGACGAAGAAAAGGCCGGCGATGACGAGATCGCCGTAATTACGCGCCCCCCGGCGGTTCTCGGCAAAGTACATCGCCAGGATCAGGGCCAGCGCGAGCCGGCCGAACTCCGACGGCTGCAGGTTGAAATGGCCAAGCGAGATCCACCGCTGCGACCCGCCCGCCCGGGTGCCGGCCGCCAGCACATAGACCAGCAGAAGTACGAGGCCGATGTAAAGGAAGAGGGAGTGCTCGGAGAGGAAGCGATAGTCGATCGCGAGGAAGACCGCCAGCGCCAGGACGCCGAGGCCAACGGCGTAGAGCTGAACCCAGAAGCGCGGACCGGAGTGACCGGTCCCATCCGGCAGCGTCACATACGTGGTGCTGTAAATCATCGACAAGCCGATAGCCGCGAGCAGGAGCACCGCCCCGAGCAGCAGCCAGTCGATGTGGAAGTAGAGCCGGCGTTCGAACATAAGGGCCTAGTTATTGCCCTCGGGGCCAGCGCCGTGTGCAAATGGATCGCGCAGGTCCAGATGCATGTCGTCGCGCGTGGGCGGCGGCGGCAGCGGCTGTTTATCCTTCTTCGCAAAGTACGTTGCGAGAATGTGTCTCGCCACCGACGCTGCGTTGGCGCTGTGGATGCCGTGCTCGAGAAATACCACGCCCGCGATTTCCGGGTTGTCGCGGGGCGCGAAGAATGTAAACCATCCGTGATCGCGAAGGTTCTTAGTGGTCTTGGCATTGGTGCGGCCCAGGTTGGAGATCACCTGTGCAGTCCCTGTTTTGCCGCACACGTCCTTGCCCTCTATTTTCGCGCGCCTAGCCGTTCCACGGTCACCGTTGACCACGAGCCACATGCCGTCACGGATCGCCTGCAACTTCTCGGACGACACGTCCACTTTCGACTGAGGCGGGGGCGGGGGCACCGGCTTCAACTCCGTTCCGTCGTCCATGGCCTTGACGAGGTGCGGGGTTACGCGGGTGCCGCCATTCGCCAGGGTCGCGGTGTAAACCGCCAGAGAGATCGGAGTGACCGAGACCTGCCCCTGACCGATCGCGACGGAAATCGTTTCACCGGCGTACCACTTCTTCTCTTTCGTGTTTTGCGCCTTCCATTCGGTCGAGGGAACGAGCCCCTGCAACTCGTTCGGCAGATCGATTCCCGATTTCACACCGAGACCGAACAGCGTTGCCCATTTGTTGATCTTGTCGACGCCGAGCATGTTGCCAACCGTGTAGAAGAACACGTCGCACGACTGTTCGATGGCGTGCCGCAGATCGATGCTCCCGTGACCGCCTTTCTGCCAGCACTTGAAGAAACGTCCATAGAACGTTTGCCCGCCGCCGCAGAAGACATGGAAATCAGGCGTGATGACTCCTTCCTCGAGACCGGCGAGCCCGACCGCCATCTTGAAGGTCGATCCCGGCGAGTAGCGCCCCTGAAGCGCACGATTCTGCAGAGGCCGAAGGTCGTCGGTGTTGAGTTCCGCCCAGGTGGTGCGATCGATGCCGACAGCGAATGCGTTCGGGTCGTACGCGGGCCGGCTGGTGAACGCCAGCACTTCGCCGTTCCGCGGATCGAGGACGACGGCGGCGCCGTTGAAACCGGTCGCTTCGAATCCGTCCTCGGTCGCCTTCTGGACGTCGGCGTCGAGCGTGAGCTGAATGCGCCGGCCTTCGCGTGGCGGTACGAGCGCGTCCGGGAGCGGCTGGCCAATCTCACGTCCAACGCTGTTGACGACAACCGTCTTGCTACCGTCTGTGCCCATGAGGTACTTGTTGTAGGCGTACTCGACCCCGGCCTGGCCAACGATCGATCCCGGCTCGATGCCCTCGTACTCCGCCCGTTGCAGCTGGTCCTCGCGGATTTCTCCCGTGTACCCAAACAAGTGTGCGGCCATTTCGGCGCCCGGATATTTCCGCGACGGCGCTTCCTGGGGGACGATCCCTGGCAACTCCCACTTTCTCGCCGACACCGCCATGTACTGCTCGAGCGTTGCATTCTCGATAAGAACGATCGGTCGGTAAGGCGGATCCCGCCGGCGGCGCTCAACCGTCTCGCGAAGTTGCGCCTCGTCAGTGTTGGTGGCGAACGCCAGAATGTGAAGCGTTTTGTCGAGGTCGTGCGTCTGCTCGCGGACCAGCGCAATGTTGAAGCTGTTGCGGTTATCGACGAGGACCTTGCCGTCCCGATCGAGCAACACGCCGCGAGGTGCCGGCAGCGGCAATTTGCGCAGATGGTTCTCTTCCGCCATCTCGCTGAACTTCTCGTGCTGCGCGACTTGAAAGATCCAGAACCCGATCGCCAGTGCGGCAAACGCCGCCGCCACGACGTACTGGATGACGCTCAGCCGCGCGGTCAGGCTGCGGCGATCGTCCGGCATCAGTGGAGTGGAACTCATGACTCAATACCTTCTACGAACCGAGGACGAAGAACGACGCCAGCTGTCGCGGCGCTGCAACATGTCGGGTCCGCGTTCGGCAACCAGGAACGCGGAAATCCCGACCGCACCGTTGACGACCGCCTGAATCAGCGCGCCATACAGGTCGAACCTGATCGCGCGCGACTCGACCAGCGCATACAGCGCCTGGAAACACGCTTCGTGAGCCATCGACGCGCCGAAAAACATCAGGAATCTCGGGACCGGCGTCGAGACGATGAACTGCGAACCGAGAACCCCGACGAAGAATCCCACGAGCGTCTTCGACAACCCGCCGATGCCAATCGTGCCTCCCGCGATGGCATCCTGCACGAGGCCCGCCGCAGAGCCGGCAAACAGCCCGAAGACGGGCCCGTACGCCAGCGCAACGTAAATCACCGCGACCAGCACCAGATTGACACGGGTCCCGCCTGCGAGCGACAGACCCGCCAGCGTGGTCTGCAACACCAGGGCAACCGCAAGCGCGGCAATCACCGCCGCCGTTTTCATTTTGCGGTTCCGGCGGGGGCCGCAGGCGCAGGGACCGGATCCTCGGGCGTCGCCGAACGGGCCGGCACGAGCACGACCAGAACCTCCTCGAGGCTGGAAAAATCAACCGCCGGCCGCACCGTTATCGCCCGGTAGAGTCCCGACCCGCGCTCGGAGGACTCGACCCACCCGATGGCGAATCCCTTGGGATAAATCCCATCGACCCCCGACGCGATAACCTTGTCTCCAGCCTTGACATCCGCCATGTTGGACACAAGGTCCATCGTCAAGGGTGGTTCCCGATCAGAGCCAACGACCATTCCTCCGGCACGATTCCGCTCGATCAGCGCGCCCGCGGCGGCGTTTCGATCGATGAGCAACTGCACACGTGCCGCGTGCGCCGCAGGCGGCCCCACGATCCGTCCGACAACCCCTGCCGGCGCAATGACGGCCATGTCGGCCTGAACTCCGTCAGCGGACCCGCGGCCTATCGTTATGGTCAGCATACCGGGATTGGGGTTTCCCGCGATGACCTCCGCGGCAACCGTTGGCAGTGCGGTCGCCGATTGCAGGCTCAGCAGTTGTTGAAGCTTCTCGGATCTGGCTGCAAGTGCTTCTTTCTGCTGCAGTTGCACCTGCAGATCAGCCAATTGCCTCTTCAGCGTCTCGTTTTCCGCCCGCGCTCCCCGGAGCCAGACGTAATTGCTCCATACATCACGGACGCTTCGCAGCGCGCCCCAGGTCCCGCCCTGGATACGCGCAAACACGCCGAACGTGAATTCCTGAAAGACCGGTACTCCAGACTTGGACTGCACCTGCGCCGAAATCAGAATCAGCTGCGCGACGGTGACCACGATCAGGAGGACGCCGGTTCGTCGGCGGATATCTAGCATCGGGATCCGGGAACCGGGAACCGGGATCCGCCGGACGGATGCAAAGCCGACCGATTGGCGTACCAACGGATCCCGCATCCCGGACCACGCATCCCGGCACTAATCAATAGAAATCTTCCTCAATAAGTTGAAGTCCGACAACATCTTGCCGGCACCGAGGACGACGGACGAGAGGGGATCTTCCGCCATGGCCAACGGCAGGCCAGTCTCTTCCCGAAGCCGCTTGTCCAGGTTCTTCAACAGCGATCCGCCCCCCGTCAACACGATGCCCCTGTCAACAATATCGGCCGATAGCTCCGGAGGTGTACGCTCGAGCGCCACGCGGACGGCGTCGACGATGACATTGACGGTTTCGGCCAGGGCCTCCCGGATTTCCTCGTCCGTGATGGTGATCGTTTTCGGCACCCCCTCGATCAGGTGCCGGCCCTTGATTTCCATCGTCATCCGCTCCTCGAGCTGGAACGCGGATCCGATCTCCATCTTGATCGCTTCGGCGGTTCGTTCGCCGATCAGCAGGTTGTAGGTCTTCTTGATGTACTGGATGATCGCCTCGTCCATCTCGTTTCCGGCGACGCGAACCGCTTTGCTGTAGACGATCCCGGCCAGCGAGATGACCGCGATGTCGGTCGTGCCTCCTCCGATGTCCACGATCATGTTGCCGGACGGCTCGGTGATGGGCATGCCGGCCCCGATCGCAGCCGCCATCGCCTCCTCGACGAGGTGCACTTCACTCGCCTTCGCACGGTAGGCACTGTCTTTCACAGCGCGCTTCTCGACCTGCGTGATCTCTGACGGCACTCCGATCACGATGCGCGGACGCACCCAGACATTGCGGTTGTGCGCCTTCTTGATGAAATAGGTCAGCATCTTCTCGGTGACCTCGAAGTCGGCGATGACTCCATCCTTCATCGGCTTGATCGCGACGATGTTGCCCGGCGTGCGCCCGAGCATGTCCTTCGCGTCCTTGCCGACCGCCTCGATGCGGCCGTTCACTTTGTTGATCGCCACGATCGACGGCTCGTTGACGACGATGCCCTTGCCGCGCGCATACACGCAGGTATTCGCCGTACCGAGGTCAATCGCAAGATCACTCGAGAAGAGGGAAAACAGAGAGCGGAGGCTCAACGAAAACTCCTTGCCATTGCTGATTTCTGATTGTTGGTTGCTGATTGACGATTGCTGATTAGGCGCGGTCGGTAGACCGCGCCTAATCAGCAATCAGCAATCGACAATCAGCAAGTTCACGTGCCAGCAATATGAATCCCATTTTTGCCATGGTCCTTCACCCAGTACATCGCCTCGTCGGCGGCCTGGATGAGACCGTCGGCAGACGCCGCCACGTCAGGCAGCGTCGCCACGCCGACCGATACGGTCAGGCGGATGTTCAAACCGTCGCCGCGCAGAAAGCTGAACGCGGCAATCCGATCGCGTACGCGATCGCCGACGGCAGCTGCTCCTTCGCTGCCGGTATCCGGAAGAATCAGCGCGAACTCGTCGCCGCCGAAGCGCGCGACCATGTCGGTCTCGCGGGCACTGGCGCGAATGACGCTTGCGGCCTCGACCAGCGCACGGCTGCCAAACAGATGTCCGTGCGTGTCGTTGATCGACTTGAAGCCGTCGAGATCGACAAAGAGCAGCGAGAGCGGACGTCCACTTCGAGAGGCGCGCTTCGTTTCGCGGCGGAGCACCTGCGAGAGATAGCGCGAGTTGTACAACTGCGTCAGATCGTCGGTGACCGACAGCGCCTCCGCACGCTGGATTCGCAGGGCATTCTCGAGCGCGATGGCGCCGGGCTCGATCCCCGCCAGCAGCGCCGCCAGCGCTGACGGCGCAAACCGGGGCGTCGTTCGTGATGGCGCACGGTCCATCGCCACCACCGCACCGATCGTCTGTCCACGACACGAGAGCGGAAACCCGAGCGCCGCACCGGTGGCCGTGTTGCCAATCCGCCGGTCGTCTGCGACGTTGGCGGTGAAAAAGACGTCGCCGCTGCGCATTACCCAGGCACCCACCGCCTGCGCCGCCGATTCAAATGGCGGCTCGAGCCCCTCGGCCGCCATTTCCCGGGTCTGGCCGCCGCCGTCGTCAGCCAGCACGAGCCAGCCCGGAACGGGAATCCATGCGGACAGACGCGACACCAGAGCCTCGGCGACGCGCTCCGGCTCGAGGCTCGCATTCACGGCGCGGATCATGTCGGCTAATACATCGGCACGCGCAAGCCGGCGCTTGAGCGCCGCCTGAAGAGGCCGAAGCCTGCGCGTCAGGTCCCGGCGCACGGCCGTCACGGATTTCCTGCTCGACCGGCGACGGGCGCGCGGCTGCGAACCTGTCCGAGTCAATCGGATTTTGGTCCTGTTGGAATGGTGAATTCCTCTAAGTCCTTCGATCCAGCGAAAATATAGCACAGTCGAAGGCTGAAATCGGGGCTGGATCCGCGATCCGGGATGCGGGATCCGAGGAAAAACGTCGGCATGAGCGGATCCCGGATCCCGCACCACGGACTCCGGCAAAGATCAAGAATCCCTATGTCATAATGGTCGTTTCAACCCCCCGCGAAAGAGGCTGCCGAAACCATGACGATGCTCGACCGGATGCGCCGACACAAGGGCTGGCTGAAGTGGAGCCTGGCCATTGTGATCCTGGCATTCATAGTCCTTTACATTCCCAGTTTTCTGAAGCAGGACGCGGCCGGCAACAGCGACGTCGTGGCATCGGTCGAAGGGCGCGAGATCACGGTGGGCCGCTTCCGGCAGGCGTATCAGCGACAGATGCAGAACTACCGGGCGCAATTCGGCGGGAACGTCGATGAGCGGATGCTGAAGCAACTCGGGATCGATCAGCGGATCGTTCAGCAGATGATCGAGGAAGAGACCGCGCTGGCCGAGGCCGCTCGTCTGGGGATTGCCGCCACCGACGAGGAAGTGCGGACGCGCATCGCGACGATGCCGGGGCTGATGGAGAACGGGCAGTTCATCGGCGAGCAGCGCTACCGGCAGCTGCTCCAGATGCAGAATCCGCCGATGACACCAAGCGACTTCGAAGAGCAGATCCGGCGGGGTATCACGCTGGAGAAACTCCAGGCCGCATTGACGAACTGGATCACCGTCAGCGACAAGGAGGTCGAGGAGGAATTCAGGCGTCGCAACGAGAAGGTGAAGATCGCCGTCGTGTCGTTCCCGGCTGACAAGTTCCGTGCGGGTCTGGACGTGACCGACGCGGAACTGTCGGCGTACTTCGAGGCGCACAAGGCCGAGCTGAAGATCCCCGAAAAGCGCAAGGTGAGGTTCGCGCTCGTGGACACACAGGCGATTCGAAACCGCACGCAGGTTTCGGCGGAGGAAATCCAGCGCAACTTCGAGGACAACAAGCAGCAGTACTCCACCCCGGAAATGGTGCGTGCCAGCCACATCCTGCTCAAGACCGAGGGAAAAGACGACGCGGCGGTGAAGAAGCAAGCGGAAGATCTCCTGGCGAAAGTGAAAGCCGGTGGCGATTTCGCGGCGCTGGCGACGAAGTTCTCGGAGGACGAGGGCAGCCGGGTCAAGGGAGGGGATCTCGATTTCTTCCCCAAGGGACAAATGGTCCCGGAATTCGACAAGGCCGCGTTCTCCATGCAGGTTGGAGAGATCAGTCCGCTCGTCAAGACGCAGTACGGCTACCACATCATCAAGGTCACTGATAAGAAGGCGGCCACGACGAAGTCGCTCGATGAGGTGCGCGCGCAGATCGAGGATCAGATCAAATGGGAGCGCGCGCAGGCTGAAGCGCAGCGGATTGCCGATGACGTCGCCAAGAGCCTGAAGAAGCCCACCGATTTCGACACCGTCGCCAAGGAGCGCGGCCTGACCGTCGGCGAGTCGAACTTGTTCAGCAAGGAAGAGCCAATCGCGGGACTCGGGATGGCGCCGGCCGTCGCGGAACGCGCGTTCGAGCTGAAAGACGGCGAAGTCAGCGAAGCGATTCGCACACCGCAGGGCTTTGCGTTCATCACGGTCACCGGAAGGCAGGACGCGTACGTCCCCAAACTGGATGAAGTGAAGGCCAAAGTGCGCGATGAAGTCATCAAGAGAAAAGCCGGCGAGGTGGCAAAACAGAAAGCCGTGACGATTGGAGCCCAGATGAAGTCAGGCGACTTCACCGCCGTTGCCAAGGCGGCCGGACTCGACGTCAAGACGACCGAGTTCATTGCGCGCGGCGCGCCGATCGGCGATATCGGCGTCAGCTCCGCCGTCGATGCGGTGGCGTTTGCCATGCAACCGGGAGCGGTCAGCGATCCGATCGCGACCGACAATGGCACCGTGATTGTGAAGATGCTCGAGCGTCAGGATCCGCCGGCTGGCGACGTCGCGACGGGCAAGGCGTCGCTCAGGACCGAGCTACTCAACCAGCGCCGCAACACGTTCTTCGCGTCGTATATGAACAAGGCTCGCGAGCGGATGAAGGTCAACGTCAACCGGGAGCTCATCGCGCAATTGGTTGCGTGATCCGGGATCCGCGGTGCGGGATCCGGGATCCGTGGGCTCCGGATCTTGCCTGCGTTCGGCTACGCCCCCAACCGGATCCCGCATCCCGGACAACGCGTCCCGGTTCAGTTCAGTAATTCACCTGGCGAACACATTCGGCATAATCGCCAGCGGCTCGCCTTTTCGGAACACGTGGAGCGGCGCGGTGAGCGATTGCAGCGCACGCGGGTCGCGAATCCCGAGCAGCGCGCCAAGCGCGCTGGCCTGCTCGGAAGCGCCGAACGGGTTTCTGACCAGGTCGTAAAACGACTTCCGTTCCGGGTAGACCACGATTTCCACTTCGGCATCCGGCGCAATCTTCGCGCGCTGTTTCGCCACCGCCAGCGCACGCTGGAGACCGCCGAGCTCGTCAACCAGACCAATCTGTTTTCCCTGTGAGCCGGTCCACACGCGTCCCTGCGCGATGGCGTCGATGCGCTCGGGCGTCGTATTGCGGCCAGCCGCCGCCTTCTCGACGAAGGTGTCGTACGTCGCCTGCATCTGCTCCTGCACTTTGGCGCGCTCCTCCGGTGTGAACGCGCGAACCGGTGAGTACAGATCCGCGTAGCGCCCCTTGGCGACCCCTTCCATGTTCATGCCGAGCTTCTTCAGCGTGCCGTCAATCACGAACTTGAGCATGACCACGCCGATTGATCCCGTGAGCGTGGACGGCTGGGCCACGATCGCGTGAGCAGGCATTGCGATGTAGTAGCCGCCAGACGCGGCGACGTCGGACATCGAGGCCACCAGCGGTTTCACGTTCCGCGTCAGCATCACCTCACGCCAGATGACGTCGGACGCAATCGCCGATCCTCCCGGGCTGTCGATCCGCAGGATGATGGCCTTGATCGAGGAGTCGGCCCTGGCCTTGCGCAACGATTCGGCCATCGTGTCGGCACCGACGACTCGACCCGACACGGAGTCGCTGTTGCTCTCGCCGGTCGCGATCACTCCGGTGGCAAAGATCACCGCGATCCGTTCACCACGATTGAGGCCGAGCGAGGCTGGCGACACACGACGATAGTCGCTCTCGGTCACGAAGTTGACCTTGCCATTCGACAACGACACCTTGTCATCGATTTCATCTTCATAGGCCACGTCGTCGACGAGCCCGGCACGAACCGCGTCCTCGGGCAGGAACGGACCATGATCGATGAGCGTCCGAACGTCGCTCTCTGACTTGCGACGGCCGTTGGCGATTCCGCGAACGAGCTGCTCGTACAAATCGGAGTTGAGCGACTCGGCCATCTCGCGATGCGCCGGCGTAAAGGTGTGCTCGGTGAACGTGTTCGAGGCGGTCTTGAACTCGCCGATGTGCATCGTGTCGGGGTAGGCGCCAATCTTGTCCAGCGTGCCGCGCAGGAACAGCTCGTAGTTCGCCATGCCGGTCAGATCGAGCGTCGAGGTCGGCACGAGAAAGACCTTGTCGCATGCCGTGGCGAGATAGAACTCCTGCTGGCCGCCGTATTCCAGAAATCCGACGATCGGCTTGCCGGAGCGGCGGAAGTCCGTGATGGCGTCGCGAACCTCCTGGATCTTGCCCCACAATGCCGCGGCACCCGTCGGGCGGATGATCACGCTGGAAATGCGTTTGTCGACCTTGGCCTTCCGCAGCGCGTCAACGAGTGTGTGCACGGTAGGCGGTGCTTCCAGGAACTGGCCGAGCACGCCGCCGGGCTCCTGTTCCTCGAGGTCGCCGCTGATCTTCAGCACGAGCGTCGAATTGCTCGCGACTTGCGGCGCACGTCCGACGAACAGGGCCATGGCCACGAGACCCATTGCTGAAATGGCCACAGCAAGGATGATGAGCACGAGCACTATCCAGACGCCTCGTCTGACTGCCACGTCACGCCTCCTGGCATCGAGTATAGCCGTGTGCTGTCCGAGCATCGCGCGAGTCCACGCGAACGTCGCACCTGATTGATCGGACAGCGTACTGGGAAGCCGCTTACACACCTGAGCATGCAGATACTGCTCAGTACCCATCGCATGCATATGGATGAGTAAGCCGCCTTCCCACCGTTCACATCGCCACGCCCAACCTCAACAGTTAAGTCACCAGAAACGGGCTACTTGCAAGGCTGAGCTTATTTGGGCACGCCAGATGCACTAAAGCCCGGCGGAGGTGTAGCGTGCGTAAGCTACTGAATAACAGGCTCTTAGCAGCAGTCTGCCTGTCTATGTTCGTAGCCGGATGCGGCAGCAGCCCGACCGCGCCAACCGGCACGGGCGGGAACCAGACGAACAACGGAACGCCTACGCCATCACCGTCGCCTGAGCCGGTGCCGCCGGCCAACCCGGCTCCTGCGCCTGCACCACCGCCGGCGCCGACACCGTCGCCTGTGCCGGCACCATCGCCAGCGCCACCCGCACCGGCGCCATCACCCGCGCCGGCAGGGCCGGTGACGCGGTATTCCGCGCATGTCGCCACGGTGCATTGGTACGACACGCCGGTATTTGACTCGCCGGACTTTGAAGTCCTGCGCTACTCGGACCGCATCGTCATTGGAACGACCACGATTCCGATCGTGGTGCAGGACGAACGCAGTCTCGTCGCCAAGACGCCTGAGATGACTTTTTCAGTGAGTGATTCGAACTGGATCTTCAACGGAGTCGCGGGGCAAGGGTCAGGCAGCTGGACGAAACAGGAGTCGAACTAAGGGAGACGGATGCGGATGGGAGGGCAAATCCTCCCATCCGCATCGTGCGCTACTGCTGCGCAGCGGGCTTCGCGAACACGGTATCCGCGACCGGCGCATTGATCTTGACGTCGGTGAACTTCTCGGTCGTCACCGCATTCCACGTCGAGTGCTTCACGGTGAACGGTTCCTTCACGCCGCTGACATCCCGATAGTCGCTGTAGTCGATCTGCTCGCCGAGCGCGAGAATTCCGAATCCGCCGACCGATCCGGAGGTCACGGTGCGGCGTACGAGCAGACCTGACTCGCGGTCGAAGGCAAGATCCTCAGTGACGTTCGCGTACGGGCTACCGGTCAGAACGACCGCCTGTTTGCCGTCGATCGTTTCGTAGGCCGGCTTCACGGTCAGGTTCTGATAGCGCTGCTTCACATTGAGTGGCAGCGCGAAATCGGCCAGGCGGAATCCCTGCTGCACCTGGAAGCCAGCAATGTCGCGCGGGTTCGCGCCGCCGCCAAAACCACCGCCACCGCCGCCGCCAACCTGCCATGCGGCCGTGCCGTTCGTCGCCCGAATCGTGGGATTGGGCTGCGACGCAATTTCGATCCGGGCTTCGCCACTGCTCTTTTCGGTGATCGTGACGTTCGCGGTTGTTAGATCGCGATTGGTGACGGTGCCGGTCATCACGCGGGTCTTTGCATTCTGCAGCGCCTGCTGTCCGCCAAGCGCCTGCACGTACTTCGACAGCACTTCATCAACCGTCTCGGTGACTGC
>Ga0126377_10001103_pt1 | contig 17325 bp, 16 predicted proteins | sample PanSoiMetPlot_22_FD_92647 | JGI IMG/M metagenome (GOLD analysis project Ga0126377, IMG submission 92647) | Tropical forest soil microbial communities from Panama - MetaG Plot_22 | ecosystem: Environmental > Terrestrial > Soil > Tropical forest > Bulk soil | place: Panama | collected 2016-02-17 | reverse complement strand
CGGCGACGAGTCAGGTACTTTGCGGGCCCGCGCGGTCTCGGCATTCGCCGATCCTCGATCCCGCTCCCACGACCGGACCAGCCCTCCGGGCCACCGTCTATACGCCGATCGCGGACGGCTTACCGTGCGAACACGTCGTGCAGCGAGGTGGGGTTGGCGCCGTGGCGGGCGGAGCTGCCGGGCGGTCCGACCTGGAGCAGGACGGGCGACGCCGCGGCGCCGGCATCGAAGAGAAGGCCGGCCACCTTCACGCCGTCGACGTCGTCCACCGTCATGGCGATCGCGCCGCCCTCCGGGCGCAGGGTGGCCAGGCCGAGGCCCAGCACCACCGTGTCGGGACGCGTGACCCGGATGGTGTCGTCGAGGGCGTAGATCCCGGGCGTGAGCAGGAGGTGCTTTCCTGCGTCGAGGGCCGCATTGATGGTGGCGGCGCTGTCGACGCCGGCGCGCGCGACGTGGAACTGGTCGATCGGGATCGACGTGCCCGGCGTCTGCCCGTCGCCCCACGTGATGCCGCTCGTGCTGGTACGCACGTCCGGGACGTAGACGGCGTAGTTCTCGCCGTCGAGGTAGAGGAACGGCTTCTCGCGCGAGATCGGCGTCGCGTCGACGACGGTGTTGGGCGTCTCGGGCCAGGTGCCTCCGGGGAGGTTGTCCGGGATGCCCAGGAACACCATGTTCCACACGTGGCCGGTCCAGCTGCCCCACTGGGAGTTGCGCGAGATCCACTGCTGCTGCGACCCGCTGTTGACGTCGAAGTCGATGACCGAGTCGGAGATCCATCCGCCGCTCGTCCACCCGCCGTTCAGGTGCAGGACGAGATTGTTGTTCCTGACGTGCATGCGGCGGAACGGGATGGCCTGCGACACCGCCCACGACATGCCTCCGCCCGGCGGGGTCACCGAGAAGTTCTCCACCCCGCGCCAGAAGTTCTGGGTGGCGTTGTTGTCGGGCAGGACCGGGTCCGAATGCACCTGGTTGGTGATGTTGACCTCGTCGGGCATCGCGCCCAGCCCGAGGACCTGCGTGTAGAAGCCGACCGGGATGTCGATGTCGTAGGTGCCGGGGCGGAACAGGAACGCGCGGCGGCCGTCGCCGAACTGCGCGTTCTGCTGCTGACCGTACACATCGTCGACCTGGTCCTGGACGCTCTGCTGCGACATCGACGGGTCGAAGACGAGCACGTTGGGGCCGAAGTCGGGCGCGATGCCGGGGACCGGGCTCGCGGCCGCGTCGTCGGAAGACTCATTGCTCGGCGGGCTCGGGCTGGGGCCCGGATCCCGAGGGACGGTGTCGGTCCCGCAGGCGCACAGCGCCACGAGCGCGCTCAGCGATGCATGCGCTCGAAGCCGGAAGAGAGCTCTCGTCGACATCACTTCTCCTTCCGCTGAGATCGGTCCCGGCGTGCAACAGCTGTCCAGTATGGCGTCCGGCGACGTGTTCGAGAATGATGGTTCCTCCGACGTCTTGATGTCTCTTACGGCGAATGCGCAGCGACCGTCGGTGAATGACGTGGTAGTCGCCCGCGGTCCGTCCCCTTCGCATCGACCCGCGGGGCGTGCCGGGCTCCGACGGCGAATCGCCGGTATGCGGGTGAAAGCATCTTCTCGCTGAGGCGTATCGGTCGCCAGACGCGTCGCTCGGAGCCCAGGTAAGGCGCGAGTCCACGTTGGGCCCCATCCGGGGGCGTGCGTCGCAGTCGACGACCCTCACGAACGGGCGCTTGTTCTGCCCATCCCCGGCCGGGTCTGCGCATGGGGTACGGGGTACGATGCCTCGATGCTGAAGCGGTGGGTCGTGATCGCCTTCCTGTTCGCCGGTTGCGAGAACTCGAAGGCCCCGGAGCCTGCGGCCGCACCGCCGGCGGCGACACCGGCGCCGGCCGCCGCGAGCGACGACGTCCGCGAGAAGTGGGCCGCCGCTCATGCCGCCGTCGAGTCGCTCCAGAAAGAGCTCGAGAAGACCGAGGTGGCGATCACCATCTACAGGAACAACGTCCTCGGGAACAAGGGCGAGGTCACGACCGAGGCGACGATCAAGGAGGCCCACGAGCGGCTCCCGATCCTCGAGAGGGAGAAGGCGGAGCTCGTCGCCAGGCTCGCCGGGGCCAGGGCCGAGGAGGCGAAGTACGCGGCGGGCGCCGGGGCGGCCCGCACGCAGGGCAGCCAGGTAAGTGACGAGTGCAAGGCGAACCCGCTCGCCAAGGGCTGCAGCTAGACCAGGCCCGGCTCCTTCGCGATCAGCGTGGCTCGGCCGCGATGATGTGGATGCTCGCCCCGCGCGAGAGACCCAGGGTCACGGCGGTGCCGGGCGGGACCCTGGCCAGCGAATGGTAGGAGAACGGATCGCCGCGCAGGTCGTTGCCGTCGATCGAGACGATCGTATCGCCGACCTCGAGGCCGCTCTTCGCGGCTGGACCGTCCGGTCGGATCGCGGCGACGGACGGGTTTGCCGTCGCGGGATCCGCGCCCTCGGGAGGTAGCCCGAGGTCGAAGCCGAGATCGCCGATTCGCGCGCCTGGTGGGGGCGAAGCGCGAAGGTCGCCGACATCGTTCGTGCGCCCGGGTGCCAGGATCGCGGGCCTGCGGACCCTGCCGTGGGGCGCGTCATCGAGGCCCGAGTCGGCGGTGATCTGCAGGGGCGTCACGTGAGGGAGCGCTGGAGAGCGCTGGGCGCTGCTGGGCCGGCCCGTTCATCCGCGCGAGTGGGCGGCGGCGAGATCATCGACTCTCGACGCTGGTCACCTTCTGGACGATTTTCCAGGATCCGCCAATTCGCGCGCATGACAGCATGTCAGTGAAGTAGCGTGGCGGAATCTGCAATTTTACTTTCAAGGACGCGAGCCCTCCCATGACGTCTATCGACAGGATCTCATCGTGGCGCTCCAGGCCCAGCTGCCTCGGAGCCTTCATGGTGCGGACCGCTGTCAGCCACGTCGCAATCGGCGTCACGCTCATGGTGATGTCGTCGCCGACTCTTGCCACGGAGCTGACCGAGCTCGATGGATGAAACAGAGACGCAAACCTGTCAGCGTCCATGTCATAGGCAGCGTCGAAATAGGCCTGCGCCATGACGACCAGTGCACGCATATCGTTATCCATATGACGGCAGCCTATACTCTGGAGCCCGACCGATTCGCATCCTGGCGCTTCGCGCCGTTGTAAGCCGGGCTAAGTAATCCCGATGAGCACGAGCGATCCCCCTCTCTCCACCAGCGATTTCGGCCAGCTCCGCGCCTTCGTCGCCGTCGCCGAGGCGCGGAGCTTCAGTCGAGCGGCCGAGAAGCTCGGCGTCTCGTCGTCGGCGCTGAGCCAGCTGGTCCGCGGGCTCGAGGAGCGCGTCGGCGTCCGGCTCCTCCATCGCAACACCCGGCATGTTTCGTTGACCCAGGCGGGCGACCAGCTGCTCCAGCGGGTCAGGCCCGCGGTCCAGGAGCTCGCTGCCGCGATCGGAGAGACAAGGGAGCTTCGCGCTCGCCCGGCCGGCATCGTCCGGATTCACTGCTTCCGGACCGCCGCGGAGCTGTTCCTGCGGCCCATCCTGCGGTCCTTCCATGACGCGTACCCCGACGTCGTCCTCGACATCACGCTGGACGATGAGGTCGTGGACATCGTGGCCGGCGGTTACGACGCCGCGATCCGCATCGGCGAGGTCATCGAGCAGGACATGATCGCCATCAAGCTCGGTCCAGATCTGCGTCAGATGGTCGTCGCCTCACCGGACTATATCGCCCGGCGCGGCACGCCCAGTCATCCGCGCGACCTCGCATCCCACGAGTGCATCGGCTGGCGCTGGCCCGGTCACGAGGCAACTCACAGATGGGAGTTCCTCGAAGGTGGTGCGTGGTTCGACGTCGCCGTCGAGGGACCGGTCATCACCAACCTCAAGGACTTCGGGCTGCAGGCGGCCATCGATGGACTCGGCATCGCGTTCGCCACGGAACAGATGATCGCGCCGCATGTCGCCGCGGGCCGGCTGGTGGTGTTGCTCGAACCCTGGTCGGGGCTGTTTCCCGGGTACTATCTCTGTTATCCGGCGCAGCGGCAGATGGCTCCGCCGCTGCGGGCATTCATCGACTCGGTTCGCTCCAAGGCGAGGGACTCCGCGGTCTGATCGCTCCGCTCGCCTCAGCTCCGGGGATGGCGCGGGCTCAGGCCGATCGCCTGGGGAAGCTGGCCGGCGATCTCGGCGATGAGGGTGCGCAGCCAGAGCGAGGCCGGGTCGGCGTGGGCGCGCCGCGGAAACGCCATGACCTGGACGTCGATGCCGGGATCCAGGGGCGGCCGGATCAGCCGGAGCGCCAGCGGGCCGCGCAGCGCCGCGGCGAGGCGGCTCGGGACGAACGCGACCAGGTCGGTCTGCGCGGCCACGCGCAGCGCCTGCAGGTAGCTCGGCACGGTGAGCGCGATCGAGCGCTCGATGCCGTGCTCGCTCAGCCACGCGTCGATGTAGTCGGTCGTCCGCTCGGCCCCGACCACGGCGACGTGACGCGCGGCGAGGAAGCGGTCCATGCGTGACAGCCTGGTGCCGGTCGGGTGGCCGCGGCGGACCGCCAGGATGTCGGTGTCGGCGTACAGCCGCTCGCGATGAAACCCGGCCAGCGCGTCGGCGGTGCAGCAGATCGCGAGGTCGAGCGAACGCGCGAGGTCGTCGCTCAGGGTGACCGGGTCTCGCCACGACACGATGTCGAGCCGGACCCCGGGCGCCTCCGCGCTCACCCGCGCGAGCAGCGCCGGGATGATGGTCTCGACCACGAGGTCCGGCATCATCACCAGAAACCGCCGGTCGCTCGTCGCCGGATCGAACGCCTCGGCGGAGAACAGCCCGCGGACCTGCTCGAGCGCGCGGGCCGTCGGTCCGCGCAGCGCCTGCGCCCGCGGCGTCAGGTCCATCCGGCTGCCCACGCGGACCAGCAGCGGATCGCCGAACAGCGCGCGCAGGCGAGCGAGCGCGTGGCTCGCGGCGGGCTGCGACAGCCCGATGCGCCGGCCCGCCTGACCGACGTGGGCCTCCGCCAGCAGGGCGTCGAGCGCGACGAGCAGGTTGAGGTCGAGCGCCGCTAGATTCACCCGGTGAATGTACACCATCCAGAACATCGATTGGACGGATTGCAGCCGGCGGGGGATGGTGCGGACCGGAGGGCAACCATGACTCGTTCGTTTGCCGATCGCGCCGACGTCACGATGACGATCAACGGCGAACCGCGGCGGCTGGAGGTCCCGGCGTCCGCCACCCTGCTCGACCTGCTCCGCGACCAGCTCGGGCTGACCGGCGCCAAGCGCGCGTGCGACCGCGGCACGTGCGGTGCCTGCACCGTGCTGGTCGATGGGCGGCGCATCTATGCGTGCCTCGCGCTCGCCGCGATGCAGGACGGAAGGTGTGTCCTGACCATCGAGGGGCTCGCGCGCGGCGGCGAGCTGCACCCGATCCAGCGCGCCTTCGTCGCACACGACGCCCTGCAGTGCGGCTACTGCACGCCTGGACAGATCCTGTCCGCGGTCGGCCTCCTCGGCGAGGGCCGCGCCACCGACGAGGAGAGCCTGCGCGAGCAGATGAGCGGCAACCTGTGCCGGTGCGGCGCCTATCCCCAGATCGTCGCGGCGATCCGCGACGCGGCGGGAGCCTGACCGTGCGGCCGTTCGACCATGCCCGCGCGGCCAGCGTGCGCGACGCGCTCGACCTCGCCGCCGCCCGGCCGGGCGCCGTGTTCATCGCCGGGGGCAGCGACCTCGTGCCCCTGTGGAAGGACGGCGTGTCCGCGCCGCCCGCGGTCATCGACATCAGCCGGCTGCCGCTCGACCACATCGACGTGGCCGACGGCGCGATCGCCATCGGCGCGCTCGCCCGGATGGCCGACGTCGCGGATCACCCCGTCATCCGGCGCGACGCCCCGGCCGTCGCCGAGGCGCTGCTCGCGAGCGCGTCGCCCCAGCTGCGCAACGCCGCGACGATCGGGGGCAACCTCCTGCAACGCACGCGGTGCCCCTACTTCCGGACTCCCGGCTTCCCGTGCAACAAGCGAGCGGCCGGCAGCGGGTGCTCGGCGCGCGGCGGCGACGACCGCCGCCACGCGATCTTCGGAGCCAGCGAGCGCTGCGCCGCCACCCACGCGTCGGACCTCGCCGTCGCGCTGGTCGCGCTCGATGCCTCGGTCGAGCTGTGCGGACCGGACGGGAGCCGCACCGTCGGGATCGAGGACCTCCACGTCGCGCCGGGCGACCGCCCCGAGCGCGAGACCGTGCTCCGGCCCGGCGAGCTCATCACGGCGATCCGCGTGCCGGCGAGCGCGCTGGCGCGGCGGTCGCGCTACCTCAAGGTCCGCGACCGAGCATCCTTCGACTTCGCGGTCGTCTCGGTCGCGGCCGCGCTCGACATCGCGGACGGCCAGGTGCGCGAGGCCCGGATCGCCGCCGGCGGGGTCGGCACCGTGCCCTGGCGGCTGCGCGGCAGCGAGCGCGCGCTCCGCGGCGCGCGCTGCGCCGACCCCGACGGCGTGGGGAGCCCCGGCATCGACGACGCCGCCGCGCGCGCCACCGACGGGGCGCGGCCGCTCGGCAGGAACGGGTTCAAGCTCGAGCTGCTGCGGCGCTGCGTCCGCCGCGTGCTCGCCGAGCTCACCGGGGCCCTCGAGCCCCGAGGGGCCGGAGGTGCCGCGTGACGATCGCCGGCCGCCCGTCGCCGCGCATCGACGCGGTCGTCAAGGTCACCGGCGCCGCGCGCTACGAGGGCGATGCCGACCTGGCCGGCGCGCTCCACGCGGCGCTGGTCCCGGCAGCGGTCGCGAGCGGCCGGGTGACGCGCATCGACGATACCGCCGCGCGCCGGATCGCCGGCGTCGTCGCCGTCATGACGCACGCGACCGCCCCGCGGATCGCGGGCGCGACCTCGCCGATCATGTTGCAGGATCCGACGGTGTGCTTCGCCGGCCAGCCGGTGGCCGTGGTCGTCGCCGAGACCGTCGCCCAGGCGCGGCTGGGTGCCGCCGCCGTCGAGGTGACCTGCGACGAGGCGCCCGCGGTCACCACGATGCACGGGGCGCTCGATCGCGCGTACGCGCCCGCGTCCGCCGGCCACGTCGAGACCGACAGCCGGCGCGGCGATCCCGAGCACGCGCCCCGGCCGTTCGAGGTCGCGCGCCGCTACACGACGCCGACGCACCTCCACCACCCGCTCGAGCCGCCGTTCGTCCTCGCGCGCTGGGACGGCGACGAGCTCCTCGTCCACGCGACCACCCAGGCGGTGTTCTCCCACCGCCGGCGGCTCGCCGACTGCTTCGGCGTGCCGGCCGACCGCGTCCGCGTCGTGTCGCGGCTGCTCGGCGGCGGCTTCGGCGCGAAGGGCAGCGGCCTGTTCCCCTGCATGGCGCTCTGCGTGATGGCCGCGCGCCATGCCGGCCGGCCGGTCGCGCTCGAGCTCTCGCGGGCCGAGATGTTCACGCTGATCGGACGCCGCCAGGAGACGGTCCAGGACCTCCGCGTCGCCGCCACCCTCGACGGCGCGCTGACCGCGATCACCCACGACACGGTCGCGCCGACCTCGATGTTCGGCGAGTACGCCGACCCGACGGCCACCGTGTCGCGCGTGCTCTACGCCTGCCCGAACGTCGCGACGTCGCACCGGCTGGTGCGCGTCCACGCGCCGCAGCCCAACCCGATGCGCGCACCGGGCGAGGGCCCGGGCAGCTTCGCGCTCGAGTCGGCGCTCGACGAGCTGGCGTACGACCTCGGCATCGACCCGCTCGCGCTGCGCCTCCAGAATCGCGCCGCCGGCGACCAGCACACCGGCCTGCCGTGGTCGAGCAACCAGCTCGAGGAATGCTGCCGCGTCGCCGCCGATGCGTTCGGCTGGCATGCTCGCCCCGCGCAGGTAGGCAGCCTCCGCGACGGCCGGCTTCGCCTCGGCTGGGGGATGGCCGCGGCCTGCTACCCGGTCTACCGGATGGCATCGCACGCCCAGGTCGCGGTCGATCCCGACGGCGGCGTGACGGTCCGCTGCGGCACGCAGGATCTGGGCACCGGCACGACCACGATCCTCGCCCAGCTCGCCGCGGGCGCCCTCGGCGTGCCGCTCGATCGGGTCGCCGTCGAGATCGGCGATACCGACCTCCCCGAGGGCCCGTACTCCGGCGGCGCGCACGTGTCGGCGAGCGTCACGCCGGCGGTCGAGCGTGCCGCGCGGGCGCTGCGCGATCGGCTGATCGAGCGAGCGATCGCCGACCCCGCCTCGCCGCTTTTCGGGCTCGAGCCGGAGCGCGTCGCGATCGCCGACGGCGTCATGATCGGGGCCGGTCGATCGGAGCGGGTGGCGGACGTCGTCGCCCGGACCGGCGGGCTCGCGTGCACGGCCCACGCCGCGCCCGAGAGCCGGCCGATCGCCAGCTCGTATGCCCACGGAGCGATCTTCGTCGAGGTCGGCGTCGATCCCGAGCTCGGCGAGGTCCGCGCCCGGCGCATCTCCGCCGCCTACGCCTGCGGCCGCATCCTCAACCCGCTCCTCGCCAGGAGCCAGCTCGTCGGCGGCCTCATCCTCGGGATCGGCATGGCGCTCCACGAGGCGGCGACGACCGATGTCCGCTCCGGCCGTATCGTCAACGCCAGCCTCGCCGACTACGCGATCGCCGCCCACGCCGACATGCCTCGCTTCGACGTCGCTTTCGTCGACGACGACGATCCTCACCTCGACGGAGGGGTCAAGGGCGTCGGGATGATCGGCACCGTCGGGATCGCGGCCGCCATCGCCAACGCCGTGTTCCACGCGACCGGGCGGCGGATCCGCGATCTGCCGATCCGGCCCGAGGCCTTCATCGATTGACCGGGGAGCTCGCCGCGACTGACGTACGGAGCGGTTCGACACCGCGCCGCGTGTGAGCGCCCCGATGGCCGATGGCGTTCAGTCGCGGCAGCCGGGCTGACCCCAGCGGCCCTTGCAGTCGACGATCATCCAGAAGGTGCCGGCGATGAGGAAGCCGCACAGGAATCCGACCGCGTGGTTTCCCACGGTCTCGAGGCTCGAGTCGCTGCCGCGCAAGGCATCGAAGGCGAAGCCTCCGCCGACGCCGGCCGCGAGGAGTGCGGTCAGGCCGATCGGCTTGCGGAAGCTGACCGACCGGAAGGTCCGCACCTCGAACGCGACCTCGCGCATCTGGACCAGCGGACAGTCGGCCTGCGATATCCGGTCGTCGGCGAAGGGCGCGACGTCGCGGCACCTCCGGGCCAGCGCCGCGATCGACAGCGGGTGGCCGCCGCGGCGGAGCGGCTGATCTGCGCGCAGGACCTCGGGGCGCGTCCGCGTGCCGTCGCGGTCGTCGCGTTCCTCGACCATCTCCACCGTGGCCCTGCCCTTCGAGCGCAGGGCGCCGAGGTTGCGGTGGACCTCGCTCCCGGTGACGGTCAGGCGGTGCTGGACCGTGCAGGCCGGCATCGATCCGACCAGGACGACAGCCACGAGACGAGCGAATGCGCTGCACGGCTTCACGCCCCTAACCTACCGCAGACCGCGCGAGCCAGGCGGAGGAGCTCACCCATCCTCGTCGACGATGGTCAGGGCCCCGACCATCACCTGGCCGTCGAGGTGTGTGGTGACGGTCGCCTGGTCGTCCGCGAGGTCGGGGCCGAAGTCGACGCTCACCTCGTTCGAGCACAGTGTGGCGAACTGCTGGCACAGGACCCAGCGGTAGGCCGTCTCGTGGGCGCGGAACACGTCGCGGTAGGCGCCGTCGTTGTCGGGGATGTCCACCAGCGCGCCGTTGCGGTAGAGTTCGACCAGGTCTCCCTCGGCGCCGCTCCAGCGCAGGGTCACCCGGAACTCGAACCGCTCGGGGTCGCGCGCGATGCGCAGGATCGACAGCACCGGGGTCGCGGCCGGGGCGGAGACGGTGACGAGCCTGGTGCGCGATGAGCTGAGGCCGTTTTCGTCGGTCACGGTCAGGGTCACGTCGTAGTCGCCGGGCGCCGCGTAGGTGTGCTCTACCTCCGATTCGGAGGACGAGGTCCCGTCGCCGAAGTCCCAGCGCCATTCGACGACGGCCGGCGGAGTGCCGCAGCCGATGCCGGAGCTGACGTCGAAGAAGAAGACGGTCGCGCCGTTCGCGACGAACGAGAAGTCGGCAAACGGAGGAAACGGATCCGGGGGCACGTCGGCCGCGTGCAGCTTCCAGCGCTCGAGGGTTCCGCTCTGCCCCTGGCTTCGGTCGGATATCGAGAGCCGCCACGCGCCGGCCGCCGGCCGACCGTCGAAGCCGGAGACCTGGTAGGTGACGTGGAGGTCGTCCTGGTCGCCGCCGGCCCGGTCGTGCAGCGTCACCGCCGTGCCGTCGGGCCCGATCAGCTGAACGACGAGATCGCCGACCGATGGATGCGTGATATCGACATCCACGGCCAGATCGGCGATCGCGAACTCGTCGGCGACGTCGATCGTGCTGGCGACGCCGGCAGCATCGCCGTCGGGAATGACGAGCGGAGTGTCCCCACTCGGGTAGGAGGTGACGTTCGAGCCGAACGGCAGGACGGTCAGCACCGCCGTCGCGCTCGCGGTCCTGCCCTCCGCGTCGGTCGCGGTGATGGTGAGGTCGTGGTCGCCGAGCGGTGTATCGCACGCCGTGCTCACCGAGAGGAGCGACAACCCGGGCACCTGCACCTCCTCCGGCTCGAACAGGAAGTCGGGCAGCGGAGGGTCGGACGTGAAGCCGAGCGACACGGTGCCGGTCGCGCCGAACGACTCGACGTCGACGACGAACTTCGCCGAGTCGAAACCGCGCGCAGCGGTTCGCCTGGCGGAGGACAGGCTCAGGTCGAAGGGCGGGTCGCCGGGCGCGCGAACCCGGAGCGAGACCGTCCGCGTCCGGACCAGGTCGCCGCTCTGCCCGGTGATGGTCAGGCTGTACACGCCCGCTGCGGTGGCGGGCGCGGTCGCGATCGAGAGCGTGCCGGTCCCGGGGGCGGTCACCGCCGGCGTCAAGGTGACGGTCGCGTCGAGGTCGGGCCGGGCGGCGACGGCGAGCGCCACGTCCCCGGCGAAGCCGACCAGCGACGCGATGTCGACCTCGAAGGAGGCGGTCTCGCCCTGGATGATCGCGAGCCGGTTCGGCGCCACGGTCATGTCGAATCGCGGCACCGGCGGGCCGGTCCGCTCCAGGACCGCCGCCGCGTTCAGCCGCCGGCCGCTGACCGTCAAGCCATCGAGGGCGGGGATCGGGTCGCCCGAGGTGAGCAGGAGATCCTTGAGCTCGTCGACCGTGAGCGTGTCGTCGACCGACAGCGCAAGCGCGGCGACGCCGGACACGTGGGGGGTCGCCATCGAGGTTCCGCTCTTGGTGGCGTAGCCGCCGCCCGGGACCGTCGACAGGATGTCGACCCCCGGCGCCGCGAGGTCGACCGACTCCGCTCCGAAGTTCGAGAAGTCGGCCAGCCGGTCGTCGTGATCGGTGGCGGCCACCGCGACGACGTTGGGCGCATCGTAGCCGGACGGGTAGTTCGGGTTGTCGTCGCTGTCGGTGCCCTCGTTGCCGGCCGCCGCCACGAAGAGGAGGTTCGCGTCGCCGGCCGAGGTGATGGCGTCGAGCAGCGCCTGGCTGAAGGCACCGCCGCCCCAGCTGTTCGACAGGACGCGCACGCCGACGCCGGCGGCGCGCTGGGCGACGGCGTAGTCGATCGATTGCAGGGCGTCCTCGAGCGTGCCGCTGCCCTGCTCGTCCAGGAACTTGATGGCCATGATGCGGACGTTCCAGTTGACGCCGACCACGCCGACGCCGTTGTCGCCGACCGCGCCGATCGTGCCGGAGACGTGCGTGCCGTGCGAAAAGTCGTCGAACGGGTCGCCGCTGTCCGCCACGGCGTTGAAGCCGTGCACGTCGTCGATGACGCCGTTTCCCTCGTCATCGATTCCGTTGTCCGGGATCTCGCCCGGGTTCACCCACAGGTTGGCGGCCAGATCCTCGTGGGCGTCGTCGATGCCGCTGTCGATCACGCCGACCACGACATCGGCGCTGCCCGTGCTGCGCTCCCAGGCCTCGACCGCGTCGATGTCGGCGTCCGGCGTGCCGCCGTTCTGTCCGGTGTTGTCGAGGCCGTCGAGCTCGCCGAGGCGCGGATCGTCCGGCACCGCGGAGCTCCGATACCGGACGTTGGGCTCGGCGTAGAGGACGTCCGGGTCGGCGCGCAGCTCCTCGATGGCCGACTCGACGTCGGCGTCTCCATCGAGCCGGATGGCCGCCAGCTCTCCGTTCGCGATGTGGGCGAAGCGATCGTCGACGCCGTCCGCGTCGTCGTCGGCGATGGCGATGGCGCCGCTCACGCGCGCCGTCGACGAGCGCAGCCCGGACGCGGTGCGCGGGGCGCGGAACCGGACGATCACGGAGTCGCCGGCACGCCCGGGCTGCCGCGCGGAGTCCGCGCTCCTCGGTCCGCGCCCATCGCTGTCCCTGTCATCGCCCGAGAGATCGCACGCGCCCACGAGCAGCACGAGTGCCGTCGCGCCGAGAACTGCCTGACGTTCCATGTCGAGCCTCCGCCGCGCCGGTCGTATCGGCGCCTTCGATGCCCGTAGTGACGGCCGGCGAGCGGGACGGCTCAAACATGTCCGCCGTCACAGGGCGGCCGCGTCAGGGCAGCTCGTCCCAGTGCGATCGGTTCGTCGTCGCCGCCGACCGGTCGCTGGCATCTGAATCCGCCGCCTGCGCTTCCACGAACGCGACATCGGCTTCCATCTGGGCGCCAAACACGACGGCGCTCGATCACAGCCGTTCGGGCTCCTCCATTCGCGCGTATAGTGCGCCGGCATTCACATCGAGTTGCCAGGAGGTGTTGCTGTGAAAAGAGAAAAGGCCAGGAAACTGACTCTTCATCGAGAGACGGTCCGGCTGCTGTCCGGAGAACAGCTCACCAGGGTCCAGGGCGGCGGCGCGGAGGCGCCCGTCGAATCCGAGCAGTGCTCGGGGACAAAGTGTCAGAGCTGTCAGCGTGCCGGTTGTAACGCCTGACATCGCGCTTCGAGACTCGAAGCCTCCCTCGCGATGAAGGCCCGCACCAGTCCGGTCTGGACCGCGCTCCTCACCGGTGCGGATCGCGCCGAGGCGATGTCGCTGGTCCATGACACCGCCCGCGACATGCTGAGGTGTACACCGGTCCAGCCCGTCGTCGCCGCGAACGAGGCTGTGCTGCTGGGATATCTGGCCCGGCTGCACAGCGACGAAGATGCGCGCAGACGGATGCACGAGCGCCTCGACCTGGCCGCCGATCTCCTGGTGAGAGTCCCTGTTTCAGCGGGCCTGTACGCTGGAGTCTGCGGGGTCGGATGGGCGGTCGCGCACCTCGAGCGCATCGGACTCCTGTCTGCGGAGGAGGGTGAAGATGCCAATGAGGAGATCGACGCCGGGCTGGTCGCCTCCCTCGAGAATGTCCCGTGGCGAGGAGACTACGACCTGATTTCAGGTCTCACCGGGTCTGCGGTTTACGCGCTGGAGCGGCTTCCGCGCGGTCGAGCGAGGAAGTGCCTGCAGGAGGTCGTCGCCCGACTGGGCGAGACCGCGATGGTCACCGTCGATGGCACGACATGGTTGCGCGAGGCCCGATGGTTGGGCCCCGGAACACGCGAGGTCCATCCCGAGGGCTGGTTCGACGTCGGGATGGCCCACGGTGTGCCCGGCGTGGTGTCCGCCCTGGCCAGGATCGGCGGAGCCGGGATCGCGGCGAAGCAGTCGGGCGACCTGGTGGCGGAAGCCTTGCGCTGGATGCGCGCTCAACGCATCCCGGCGGGGGACCGACCGTCGCTCTATCCGGCGGCCGTTCGCCCCGGACAGGGGCCGTTGCCTTCCCGCACGGCCTGGTGCTACGGCGATCCCGGCGTGGCCCTCGCGTTCCTCGCCGCCGGTCGCCACCTCCATGAGCCCGCATGGGAGGCTGAGGCCCGCGACATCGGCCTCGCCTGTGTCGCTCGCACGGCGGAACAGTGCGGCATCGACGATATGGGCCTGTGTCATGGTGCCGTCGGACTTGGCCACGTATTCGCGCGCCTCCATCACTCTCTGGGCGACGAGGAATTCGCGGACGCGGCGCGGCGATGGTGGCGCATCGGCCTCGGAATGCGTCGCCCTGGCCAGGGTATCGGTGGCGTCTTCACCCTGGAGGACGCTGCGGGCACCGGGGCCGCCCGGTGGCAGTCCAGCTCGCACTTCTTGAATGGCGCCGTCGGAGTGGCCTTGAGTCTCCTCGGCGCGGCGACATCCTGCGAGCCCGAGTGGGACCGGTTGCTTCTCGCGGACGTGTGAGGAGCTCGCCGGCGCTGCCAGGGATCGCCAGCTGACGCCGGAACGACATGGAACTACCTTTGATCGCCCGCGTAGACGGGAGTACATGACACTCTCGTGCCCGATTGGACGTGGGCGGCGCCCTCGTCGAGGACGAACACGCCGTGCCATCGGGAGCCTCCTCCTGCGAGGCGGATGTGCTCTACCAGGAAGTGGGCGTGCTCGACTCGCAGATCGCCATGCGCGTCGGAGATCGAGACCGTGAAGCGGGTGCCGGCGGGGAAGCGATCGTGCTCGAATGCGGGGGCGAGCACGACGCCGCGGCCCCGGATGCAGAACGAGTTTTCGACGACGAAGGTCAGCGCGGTCAGCGCTGTCGCCTCGCGGGATGCGTCCCCGGACACGCTGTGGTCGTTGTCCCCATTCATCGGCGACTCCCTGCGTGACGTCTTCTGGGCGCGAAGAACATGAGGTGCTGCCAGGGCAGCTCGTCGAAGGAGCGGACCTCTTCGAACCCGCTGGCTCCCAGCTCGAGCAGGATCTGCTTCTTCGACATCTTGTGCTCCGGCTTGATCGGCACCCCGGGATCTTCGGCACGAAACTCGAGCAGCGCGAGCACGCCGCGGGCGCTGAGGGCGCGCTCGAGATGGCCGAGCATTGCCGCGGGATCGTCGAGCTCGTGATAGACGTCGGAGAGCAGGATCAGGTCGCACGTTCCCGCGGGCAGCTCCGGATCCGCCGACGTGCCGAGCAGTGTCTGCACGTTCGTGACGTGAGCGGCCCGCGCGCGCTCGTCCAGGAGGCGCAGCATTTCCGGCTGGATGTCGACGGCGATCGCCCGTCCCCTCGGGGCGACCATCTTCGCCATCTCGAGCGTGTGGTAGCCATTCCCCGCGCCGACATCGCAGGCGACGTCGCCGGGCTGAAGTCGCAGCTCTCTCAACATGCGCGCCGCGCTCTCCTCGGCTTCGCGCTCCGGTCGAACCAACCACCCTGCCCCCTCGTGCGACATGGTCTGCGCGATGCGCCGGCCCATGTAGTAGCCCGCACGCGGCTCGGCGCCGGCAGAGGGCGGCGGCCCGGCCTCGCTCGACGGCCGTGAGCCCTGGCACGCGATCGAGAGCGCGGCCACGAAGAGGATGAGGGCTGTGGAAGCGCGCCGCACGTCGGCGAGTAGTGTAGCGTGGCCACCCGTGACGACCCAATCGCTACCCGGTGCCGTGATCGAAGTCGCTGATGGCTTCTGGAACATTCGCGGCTCGTTCAAGATCGCAGCCGTCGTCGACATCGGGACGCACGCGTCGCTGGTGCGACGGAAGAACGGCAGATTCGTGCTGCTCGACACCTGCGAGTTCCCACCCGAGGTCCGCGAATGGCTCCTCGCGAGGACGCGCGGCGGCGACGACGTGGAGGCGGTGCTTCATCTGCATCCGTTTCACACGCTGCATGTCGAGTCCGGCCACGCCCTGTTCCCCAAGGCCACGCACCACGGAACGACGCGACATGCCGAGCGAGCGCCCACCGTCCCCTTCGACCCATTGCGCACCGACGACCCGAAGCTGCACGAGCTCTTCGCGGAGGATTTCGACTTCATGGTCCCGCGTGGCGTCGACTTCATCCCGTCGGACCCCAGGCTTCATTTCTCGTCGGTCCTCGCGTTCCACTCCGCGTCGAAGACGCTGCATGTCGACGACACGGTGCTCCACCTCCGTCTGCCGCCGCCGCTCAGCTTCTTCAAGTCACCGGTCACCCGTTTCCATCCGACGCTCGGCAAGGTGTTGCAGCGGCGACCGGGCGCCGTCGCCACGTTCCGCGCCTGGGCCGCTGAGCTGATCGACCGCGCCTCGGGCATCGACAACCTCTGCGCCGCGCACTCGTCATCCCTGCTCCACCGGGACAACCAGGGCGACTCCATCGCGCGACGGCTGCAGGATGCTCTCGCCAAGGTCAAGGGCACCCTCGAAGCGCACGAGCGAGTGCACGGCTGAAGGTCGCACCGACGCCCTCTGTCGGCGACGCGACAGACAGCTCGGTGTGGGTACGCCGTCGTCCGCTTCTACAGGCCCGAGGCGATCGGGCCGGTGCGGATGCCGGTCGCCAGGTCGTAGCCCGATTCGATGGACGCCACCTGAGCATCCTTCCTGGCGAGACCCATGAGCTGCCTGAGGACGTAGACACTCTCGATACCGGTGCAGTGTGCCCCGAGGACCTGCGCCACCTTCAGGTCCTTGAGCTTGCGCGCCGTCCACTTCAGGGTCTCTGGCCTGGCGTTGTAGAGATGGAAGCCGCCGATGACCGCGGCCACCGGCGCCACGCGCACGACGGTGCGGGCATGTTCGATGGTGTTGATGATGCCTGCGTGGCCGCAGCCGGAGAGGACGACGAGGCCGCGCGGTGTGTCGAAGACGAGGGCCTGGTCGTCGGCGACGTCGTCGGGGACCCAGGTCTTGCCGCGCTTGACCTCGATCTTCGGCGGATAGTTCTTCTCGGGATTGGGGCGCGGAATGGGGCCGGTCAGCCACACACCTGCCAATAGCTCGACGGGGCCGTCGTGCTCGATGAAGCGACCGCCGGTGGCCTCGTAGGCCTTGCGCCAGGCCAGGACGGAGTTCTGCATGCCGCCGCGGCGCTCGTCGAGGCCCCCCTTGCCGATGTGGACGCGCGACATGGCATGGGGATGGGCGGTCATGAGCTCGCGGCGGAGGGTCATGAGCCCGGTGGTGTGGTCGTCGTGGAAGTGGCTGAAGACCACGTCCTCGACGTCGCCGAGGTCGATGTTGAGCTCGCGGGCGTTGTCGAGGACAGTGCGCGGGCGGGCGCCGGTGTCGAAGAGTATCTTCTTGCCGCCGGATTCGACGAGCGCGGCGAAGCCCCACTCGCCGATGCCTTCGTCGGCGAGCATCGTCGACAGGACGGTGATCTTGAGATCTTTGAGCCTGGGCTTGACGTGGGCGCCGGCGTGGGCGGTCTGAGCCGTGGCGGCGACGGCGGCTCCTGCGAGGACGAGGACGACGCGGCGGTCGGGCATGGTGCCTTATCCCGCCGGCGGTGCCGTGTGGTCAAGCCAGCCGACGAGCCGCTGG
>Ga0126377_10001102_pt1 | contig 17334 bp, 13 predicted proteins | sample PanSoiMetPlot_22_FD_92647 | JGI IMG/M metagenome (GOLD analysis project Ga0126377, IMG submission 92647) | Tropical forest soil microbial communities from Panama - MetaG Plot_22 | ecosystem: Environmental > Terrestrial > Soil > Tropical forest > Bulk soil | place: Panama | collected 2016-02-17 | reverse complement strand
GGCGACGGCAAGACCCGCCGCGACTACAGCTTCATAGGCGACATCGCGCGCGGCGTGGTGGCCGCCTGCGAGCGCGTCGACGCCGGCCAGCACCAGATCTACAACCTGGGCGGGACCGCGACCACGTCGCTGGCCGAGCTGGTCGCCCTCATCGAGCAGGTGGTCGGCAAGGCGGCGCTGCTCGACCGGCAGCCCGATCAGCCGGGCGATGTGCCGGTGACGTACGCCGACATCACCGGCGCGGCGCGCGATCTCGGCTACGCCCCGACCACGTCGCTCGAGGACGGAGTGCGCGCGTTCTGGCGCTGGGTTCAGGACGAGGACAGAGCCGGCCGGCCGATCGCGTAGTAGCGGAAGCCGGCCCGGCGCGCCTGGTCCGCGCTCCACACGTTGCGCCCGTCGAACAGCGCGTCGCCCCGCATGCGCGCGCGGATCTCGCTGAAGTCGGGGCGGCGGAACTCGTGCCACTCGGTGACCAGGACCAGCGCATCGGCCCCCTCGGCGGCCTCGTAGGCCCCGCTGGCGTAGCGCAGGAGGTCGCCGAGCTCGGCGCGCACGTTGGCCATCGCGGCCGGGTCGTAGCCGACCACCTCGGCGCCGGCGGCGGCCAGCCCGCGCACCGCCTCCAGCGCCGGCGACTCGCGGATGTCGTCGGTCTCCGGCTTGAACGAGAGGCCCCACACGGCGACGCGGCGGCCGTCGAGCCGGCCGCGCTCGTCGCCCAGGTGCTCGACCACCCGGGCGGCGAGCACCTTCTTCTGCCGCTCGTTGGCGCGCACGACCGCGTCCACCACCCACAGCTCGTGGCCGACGTCGCTCGCGGTGGCCAGGAGCGCGACCAGGTCCTTCGGGAAGCAGGAGCCGCCGAATCCGGGCCCGGGATAGAGGAACTGCGGCCCGACGCGCGGGTCGGCCCCGACGCCCGCGCGCACCTTCTCGATGTCGGCGCCCACCTTCTCGGCCAGGAGGGCGAGCTCGTTCATGAAGGAGATGCGCGTCGCCAGCATCGCGTTGGCCGCGTACTTGAGGAGCTCGGCCGAGCGGATGTCCATGACCTGGATGCGGTTGCGGCTGCGCACGAACGGCGCGTAGAGGTCCTCGAGCACCTGGCGCGCGCGCTCGTCGTCGACGCCGAGCACCACGCGCGCGGGCTTCATGAAGTCGTTGACCGCGTCGCCCTCCTTCAGGAACTCCGGGTTGGAGGCGACCGAGAACGGGGTGCCGCGCGCGGTCTCGGTCACCGCCTCGCGCACGCGGTCCGCGGTGCCGACCGGGACGGTGCTCTTGGTCGCGATCACGGCCCAGCCGGTCAAGCCGCGCCCGATGTCGCGCGCCGCGGCGATGACCTGATCGAGGTTGGCCCGGCCGCCCTCGTCCGGGGGCGTGCCGACCGCAATGAAGATGACGCTGGCGCCGGCCACCGCGCCGGCCACGTCGGTCGTGAAGGTGAGACGGCCGCGCGAGGTGTTGCGCTGGAGGAGGTCGGCCAGGCCCGGCTCGTAGATGGGAACGACGCCCTTCTCGAGCCCCGCAATCCGCGCGCGATCGATGTCCACGCAGGTCACATGGCTGCCGAAGTCGGCGAATCCGGTGCCGGCGACCAGCCCCACATAGCCGGTCCCAATCACAGCGACTTTCATCGCGCCAGGCTAGCACACGGCATGTGTGCGATCGCCTGAACCCTCGAAACGTCACGGGGCACTAACCGAGCTGCGTCCCCGGGCTCTGGCCCCTCACGGACTGCTATGGTATGCGGGCTGACCAGGCAATGAGGCTTCTGGCTTGCGCAATTGCTGTTGCGATCTCCTCGGGCACCACCGCGGCATGCGGTGAGCCGCCGCCGTCCTCCTATCCTTCGGGCGCGGGCTCGGTCGTGATGCCGGCCTCGGTCGAGGCGCCCCTCGGACCGGGTGACGTGTTCGAGCTCCACATCTACTACGGGTCCAACGAGCTCAAGTCGTCGCACCGGCTGAACGCGTCCGGCAAGATCTCGGTCCAGTTCATCGGCGCGGTCGATGCGTCGGGCCGGCGGGTGGCGGAGCTGGAGGGCGAGATCCAGAAGCGGCTGGCCGACGGCTACCTGCGCCAGCCGGTGGTCTCCATCACCCTGATGGAGGCCAACTCCCAGCGCATCTCGGTCTACGGCCAGGTGGAGAAGGCCAGCACGATCCCGTACGTGCCCGGGATGACGATCGTCGAGGCCATCGCGCAGAGCGGCGGCTTCAAGTCGATGGCCAAGAAGAACGGCGTGCAGGTCACCCGCGTCGTCCAGGGCAAGAAGGTGAGCTTCACGGTGCCGGTCGATTCGATCGGCGAGGGCAAGCGCCCCAACTTCCCGATGGAGCCGGGGGACACGGTCTTCGTCCCCGAGCGTCTCTTCTGACGTCACCGGTGTAGTCTCGATCGAGCGGGTCCGCCGGGGGTTCTCATGCGACAGCGCGATCGCAATACCTGGGTGGTCACGGTCGCGGCGCTGGTCACCTCGGTGTTCGCGATCGGCGGCGCGCACCGCTACTCGGTGATCGCCATCGGCCTCCTGTCGGCCACCGCGCTCTGCCTTCAGGTGACCTCGCAGCGCCGCCTGGCCCGGCGCACGCCGCTCTTCTTCCTGCTGGCCGTGGCCGCGGGCCTCACGCTCCTCCAGCTGGTGCCGCTTCCGGCCGGGGTCATGAGCCTCCTCGATCCCGAGGCCCACGACCTCATCACCGAGGGCGCGACTCTCGCCGGCGCCGGCGAGCCCAGCATCATGCCGCTGTCGCTCGACCCGCCCGGGACGCTGTTCGAGCTGGTCAAGCTCGGCTCCTACCTGGCGCTGGCCTACGTGGTGCTGCGCATGGCGGCCAGCGAGCGCGGGCGTGTCCGCATTCTCACCGCGGTGGCGCTGGTCATCGGGGCGGCGGCGGGCATCGGCTTCATCCACAAGCTGCTCCAGGCCAGGTCGCTCTACGGCCTGTATCAGCCGCGCTACGCCTACGCCGAGTTCCTCGGGCCGCTCCTCAACCGCAACCACTTCGCCTCGCTGCTCGCGGCCGGCACGCTGGTCTCGGGCGGGCTGGCCATGCGCGAGCGCATCCCGCTGGCCCATCGCGTCTCGTGGGGCGCGTGCGGCGTCCTCTGCCTGGTGGAGTCGCTGCTCATCCAGTCGCGCGGGGCGGCGGTCGGCGTGGCCCTCGGCATGGGCGTCTTCGGCGGCATCCTGGTCCTGCAGCGCTGGCTGCAGGAGAGCTCGCGCAAGAACCGCCGGCCCGACCTGGCCAAGGTGACCATCCCGGCCACGATCGTGGTCCTGTGCGGGCTCACCATGGTGGTGTTCTTCAGCGCCGGGGGCGTGAGCGAGCAGCTCACGGCGACCACCGCGGCCGAGATCACCGAGCCGCACAGCAAGTTCGTGGCGTGGCGGTCGGCGGCCACGCTCATCGGAGACAGCCCGTGGATCGGCGTGGGGCGCGGGGCCTTCGAGCCGGCGTTCACGCGGGTGCATCCGAGCAGCGGCTTTCTCACCTTCAGCCACGTCGAGAACGAGTACCTGCAGGCGGTCGTGGACTGGGGCATCCCGGGGGCGCTGGCGCTGGCCGCCATCGCCGCCTGGGCCGCGATGATGGTGCTCCGCCGGTGGAACGGCGGGGCGCTGGCCGCGTCGGGGCTCGGCGTCATGGTCGCGGTGTCTGCCCACAGCGTGGTGGACTTCGGGCTCGAGCTGCCCGGCCTGGCGGTGCCGATCCTCATGGTGATGGCGACGCTCACCCACGTGCCGGTCGTGGAGATGTCGCCGGCGCGGGCGGCGCGCGCGCGGCTGTGGCGCGGCGGGGGCGCGGCGCTGCTGGTCGCCGCCGTGGCGCTCCTGGCCACGCCGCTGGGGCGCACCCTGCACGAGGACCACAACGACCTCAGCGACAACTCGCCGCCGCCGATCGAGCAGGCGCGCGAGGCGATGGGTCGGCATCCGGTCGACTACCTCTCCACCGCCTACGTCGCGGCCGGCATGTTCCAGGCCGGCAACGTGGCCGGGAAGTATCTCCTCAACCACGCGCTCCTGCTCCACCCGATGCACCCGGAGCTGCACCGGCTGGCCGCGCAGATGCTGGCCCACAGCGGGCGGCCGGGGCAGGCGCTCATCGAGTACCAGCTGGCCATCTCGACCACGAACAACCCGGTCGAGCTGGTGCGCGAGCTGATCCGCATGTTCCCGAAGCCGGCGGACGCCATCAAGGCGCTGCCGGTCCGCCACCTCCACCCGCGGCGGATCGCGCGCATCCTGGTCGAGGAGGGCCACCCCGAGGTGGCGCTGCCCTACCTCAAGCTCGTGGTCGTGCAGTATCCGCGCGACCTGCTGACGTTCAAGGACCTGGCCGACCTGGCCGAGAAGCAGAAGGACCACGCCGCCTCGGAGATGGCCGCGCGGCGCATGGCCCAGCTGGAGCCGACCCAGGAGAACCTGATCGCGCTCGGCCACATCCTCGTCGAGCGCAAGGAGTGGAACGAGGCGGAGCGGACCGCGAAGCGCGCGCTCGACAAGCACGGCCAGCTGACCGAGGTGCTCGAGGCCAACATGATCCTGGCCGATGTCTACATCGGCGCGCAGAGGTGGCCGGCCGCGCGCCAGCAGCTCATCGACATGCGCGAGCGGCCCGAGATCTACCTGCTCGCGCGCCGCGAGATCCACCGGCGGCTGGCCGCGGTCGAGGAGGCGCTGGGCAACCTGCGCCAGGCCGAGTGGGAGCGGCAGAGCGCCAAGGGTCCGTAGCGCGTCCGCGGCCGTCGAGCGTTCCGCGCGCGCGAGCTTCGCACGGCAGGGGCGCTGCCGGCCGCCGGGCACCCGTGGCTGCCAGCCGCTACCGGAGGCGGTAGCCGTAGTAGCGGTTGAGCGGGCCGCCGAGGAGCTCGAACAGGATGCGGTCGCGGCGCGACAGGTCGCGGCGCCACTTCTCGTCGAGGCGGATCTCCTCCGACTTGCCGTGCGCCATGCGGTTGCCCTGGATGCCGAACCACCGGTGGCTGCGGTAGCGCAGCATGGCCGGCTCGAACTCGATGCCCAGGAAGCGGCAGACCCGGTCCAGCACCTCGCTCGGCCGGGTGGCCAGGTCCTCGTAGCGAACCGTGAGCCACTCGCCCTCGCCGAACGTGGGCCGCAAGACCGCCGCCATCGCGGTCGGCTTGACCCACTGGCCGAAGCTGAACAGGAAGTCGTCGTACTTGCGGTTGTAGGAGTGGAGGACCGCGCGGCCGTCGCGCACCGCGTGCAGCACCTTGATCGGCACGCGCCCGGAGCGGCGCAGGAGGTAGAGCTGCTGCCACGACTTGGAGGAGTCGATGAGGATGCGGCGGCCCGACTCGGCCGCCACGCACTCGAGCAGGCGGATCTGCGGCTCCACCCAGGCCGCCAGCTCCTCGCGGCTCCAGCCCACGAACGTCTTCCACGACGGATGATCGATGGCCAGCTGGTCGAACGGCGCGCCGTACGACTCCTCGTAGCGCGCGCGGACCTTCTGCCACAGCTCGCCCTCGAGCGGGTTGGGCTGGCGCGACGCCGCGCGCGGGCCGAGCAGCCCGCCGATCTTGCGCAGCTCGCTGAGAGCCAGCATCTCGGAGTGGCCGTTCAGCAGCATGCTGAGCAGCGTCGACCCGCAGTGCCCCGCACCGAGGATGTACGCGACGCTGAACGGCGACTGCGCGGTCATGGGACGGCTCACGCGGCCGCGGGGCCGGAGAGCTTGCGATCGATCGCGCGGCCGATGATCTCGCAGTGGCGGACCACGTAGTCGACCTCCTCGATCGGCGTCGGATGCGGGCCCTCGCCGCGCAGGTGGCGGGCGAGGCCCAGGATGATGCGCGAGTGGGGCGAGTCGCCGCGCAGGTGCTGGACCGCGTAGCGCGGCCGGTCGGCGGCGGCGCGCAGCAGCGTGCGCCCGGCGTCGAGCAGCCCGCGCCCGACCGCGCGCTTCCACTTCGCGTCCCCCACCGTGCTGAGCGACGCGAAGTCGCTGAGGATGTCGACCGTGATCGAGCCCTCGGTGCCGTGGAGAGTGAAGACGCGCCGGTTCTGCTCGCAGTGGGCCGAGAAGTGGATGGTGGCCAGGCAGCCGCCGTTCTTGAGGCTGATGACGACCTCGTCGGCCGGCGCGCCGGAGGGGGCGTCCGCGGTGCGCGCGATGGTGACGTCGGCCAGCTCGTGCGGGCCGGCGAAGTAATGGGTGAGGTAGAGCTCGTGCGGCAGCGTCTCGAACCAGCGCCCGCCGGGCAGGCTGTGCGACCAGTGGTTGTCGCCGACCAGCATGCGGTCGCTCGACGGGCTGGTCATGAACTCGCGCTGGACCCGGAGGATGCGCCCGATGCGCCCCTCGTCGACCCACTGCTTGGCCTGCTGCACGCTGGGCAGGAACTTGAGGTTGTGGATGACCGCCAGCTTGCTGGGCGAGCCGGCCAGGAGCGCGGTGATGCGGTCCCAGTCGCGCACGTCGGTGACGACCGGCTTCTCCATGACGATGTGGCGCCCGGCGGCCACCGCCTGCTCGGCGATGCGCGCGTGGGTCTGCGGCGGCGTGCACACGTCCACCACGTCGCACCCGGCCAGGAGCGCCTCGAGGCTGTCGGCGATGGTCGGCACGCCGAACTCGCGGGCGCGCTTCTCGGCCAGCTCGCGGCCGAGATCGAAGACGGCGGCGCACCTGAACCCGTCGACGCGCGCCCACGCCTTGAGGTGCGCGGCCGAGATGAGGCCGCAGCCGACGATGCCCACTTTCATGTCACTGCTCATGTCTTGGTCTGTACTCCCACGGGGCGGCGCATCGGCGGCCCCATCTGGCGGGCGCGGGCGCGGGCCCGCCTGGCCGCCTGCGGCGACTGGACTCCTCGCCGCTCGTAGTCCTTGAGCGCGATGAACAGGGCCAGGAGCACCCATAGCAGGGTGAAGCGCAGGCCCTGGTGCGTGAGGCCGTAGGCGCTGGCGGGCATGAGCAGGAGGATGTAGCGCAGCCGCCCGCGTTCCATCACCCGCCAGGCGAACACGCCGAACAGGATGGTCCCGATGATGCCGTAGCAGAAGAAGATGGTCCCGGCCGAGGAGTGGAGCTCGTGGGCGCCGATGGCGCTCGTGTCCTTGAAGCGGCGGTAGCCGCCCTCCCCGGCGCCGAAGAACCAGAGCTCCTTGTTGTCGAGGATGCGGTCGTAGCCCCGCTCCTCGAAGAAGTCAGCGCTCTGGTCGGTCTCGATGCGGGTGCGCGCGCGGTCGATCGCGTCGGTGACGCGGTTGGAGGTGACCAGGAGGAGCAGCGCGCCCAGCACCGACACGACGATGAAGCGCGGGTTGGACAGGAGGCCGACGATGACCAGGATCGCGGTCGCGCCCAGCGCGGCCTTCGAGGACGAGAGGAGCGCCAGGTAGGCCGACGCCAGGAGGCCGACGGTGGCCGACACCGTGCCGAGCCCGAGCCGACGCCTGCCCAGGCACAGGATGCTGGCGCTCAGCACCGCGAAGTAGCCCAGCTGGTTCGGGTTGTTGAAGAGCACGGCGCTGCGGCTGGCGCCGCGCGAGAAGACGAACGAGACCAGGACTTGCAGGACGACCGAGGCGAGCGTGAGCTGGAGGGTCAGCCACAGGAAGCGCTCGCGGTAGCGCGAGTAGAGGACCAGCGCGAGCAGGAAGAAGACGCCGTTGTAGATGTAGAACGAGAGCGTGAAGAGAAAGCCGTTCTTGGTGTCGATGAGCGAGTAGTTGTTGAGCGCGACCGTCCAGGTCACGTTGACCAGCATGGTGTAGGCGGTGAACACCAGGAGCGCGCGCGTGGGAGCGACCGCCGCCGGGAAGAGCCGGTTGCTGCCGGTCGCGAACACCACGGGGACGAGCAGGAACATGAGCAGGTCGCCTGGCTGAGGCAGCCCGCTCTTGATGACGTAGACCGGGAACAGGAGGATGTAGAGCGACCACAGGAGGAGCGACGGGTCGCGCATGACGCGTACGGTCTCGGCCACCAGCTGCTGCAGCCCGCGCGGGATGCGGCTCCGTCTCATGCTCGCCTCCTCAGCCCCTCGATGAGGCTCGCGATGCGCTCCGCGGCACTGCCTCGGTGGGCCAGATGGCGCTCGAGGTAGCGCGCCCGCACCGCGCCGGCCGGGTCGCTGGCCTCGCTGGTGGCGCCGGCCGCGCCGTTCGCGCCGTTCGCCGGGCCTCTCGCCGCCGCGCCGCGGCCGCCGCGGCCGCCGGCGCCGTCGCCGTCGCCGAGCAGGGCCTCGACGCGCCCGGCCAGGCCGTCGCCGAGCTCGAGGCCGCGGGCCGCCCCGCTCTGCACGTAGTCGAACACGAAGCCCGCGCCCGGCACGGCGAGCACGCCGAGCGGGCGGCCGAACAGCAGCGCCTCGAGGCCGACGGTGGACGCCAGCACGACGGCCGCGCCGCAGCAGGCCAGCGCCGCGAAGATGGACACGTCGTCGAGCACGCGGACCCGCTCGCCGGCCCGGCTCTCGGCCGCGGCGCGGCGGAAGGCCGCCACGTCCTCGCGCGGGTGGAGCTTGACCACGAGCATGCGCCCGCTCTCGGCCAGGAGGTCGGCCACCTCGTCGGCGAAGCGGCGGAAGAGCGCCATCTTCTCGGTCGTCGTGCAGTAGCCCTGGTCGTCGATCGGATTGGAGAGATAGAGGAGCGGCGGCCGCGCCAGGCCGAGCTCGCGCGCGAGCGCATCGCCCTGGGTGCGCCAGGCTCCCGCGTCGAAGCCGTCGAAGCGCGGGTTGCCGGTCACCTGGATCCGGTCGGCCGGCGCCCCCTGCGAGCGGAAGTACTCGGCGCTGGCCTCGCCCCACGCGCAGATCGCGGCGGCCCCGCCGCGGCCATAGGCGTCCTCCTCGCGCACGCCGGGGAGAGGGAAGCGGATGCCCTCCTGCATGAGCACGAAGGGCTTGCCGGTCATGCGGCTCATGCTCGCGATCTCGCGGTACGGGAAGGCGGCGTCGTTGGGCACGACCACGGCGTCGCTGTCGCGCGTGAGCCAGGCCAGGCGCGGCGCAAGCCACCCGGCCCACACGGCGAGCTGCGCGGCGCGCCGGGCCGGGCGCGCGCGCCCGCCCTCGATGCCGAACGAGGCGCCCATCGACGGGTCCTTACGCACGCGCGCCGGCACCGCGCGGCGGAGGTCGATGCCCGGCACCGGCAGCGGCGAGGTCGCGAAGCCGCGCAGCTCGGCCATCGACACCGCGCGGCACCGCACCCCGCGCCCGATGAGCGCGGCCATGACCGGTGCCATCATCTCGGCGTGGTGGCGCGGGTTGGAGTAGACGAACGAGACGCGGCTCAACCCGGGCCTCCTCCGATGGCGTCCTGGTAGCGCGCGACCGACTCGGCCACCGAGAAGCGCTGCACCGACAGGCGGGCGGCCGCGCCCATGCGATCGCGCAGCTCGGGCGAGCGCAGGAGGGCGAGCGCGCGGTCGGCGAGCGCCGCGCTGTCGCTGACCGGGACCAGGAAGCCGTCGCGGCCCGACTCCTGGATCACCTCGCGCGGCCCGTGGTCGCAGTCGGTGGACACGACCGGGGTGCCGCACGCCATGGACTGGATGATGGAGCCGGGCAGTCCCTCCACGGTCGAAGACTGCAGGAGAAGCCGCGCCCTGGCCATGTACTTGAACGGGTTTGGGTCGAAGCCGGCGAAGTCGACGGCGTCGGCCAGGCCGAGGCCGCGGGCCAGCTCGACCAGGCGGGCGCGCTCTGGCCCGTTGCCGAGGATGATGAGGCGTGCCGCCGCGACGTCCTGCCGGATGCGGGCGAAGGCGTCGAGCAGCGTGGGATAGTCCTTGATGTCGATGAGCCGGCCGACCGCCACGATGACCGGGTGCTCGCGGCCGCCGGCGCCGGGGCCGGCGCCCAGCCACCGGTGCTCGACGGGCGCTGCGGCGAGCGCGTCGACCTCGTCGGTCACCATCGGGTTGTAGACCACCTTGATGCGCGCGGCGGCCAGGCCGAGCACGCGTGCCAGCTCGTCGGCCACTCCCTGCGACACGGCGGTGACGAGATCGGCGAAGCGGTAGGTGAGCCGCTTGAGCGCGACCATCGCGCTCTGCCGCGCGTGAAGCCGGCCGTGCCCGCGGTAGAGCGTGCTGCGCTCCGACAGGACCAGGCGGCCGCGCGCGCCCGCCGCGCGGTGAGCCGCGGCGGCGGGGATGTTGGCCACGCTCGCGGTCGAGAACAGGACGTCCGGCCGCTCGGCGCGCAGGAGCCGTCGCAGCGCGATGCCGCTGGTGGCCAGGCGCGCGGCGCCGAGCTCGACGACCGGCACGTCGGGCGGCAGCTCCGCCATGAGCGCGCCGCGCCTGCGCACGAGCACGAGCGTGGGCCGGAAGCGGGCGCGGTCGAGGTTCTGCAGGAGGGTCAGGGTGACGCGATCCGCGCCCCCATCGTCGAGCGTGGGGCGGAAGAAGAAGACGCGCTTCACCATGCGTCCACCAGCTCCGCGAGTCTCGTCAGGTCGTCGACGCAGCGCTCGCCCGAGCGCGACCAGTGCTCGGCCATCGGCGGGGTGGAGCGGGCGAGAAAATGCGTGCCGGCCTCGGCGGCGGCGCGGGCGTCGCTGGAGCCGTCGCCGACGAAGAGGATCTCGCGCATGCCGAGGCCGTGGCGCGAGGCGATGTCGGCCAGGATGTTTGCCTTCTCGCGCGGCGAGCCCCACACCTCGGCGAAGTAGCCGCGCAGCTCGCGCGCGTCCACCACCCGGTCGAGCTCGCCCTGCGGCGTGCCCGACGCGACGAACATCGGGATGCGCCCGGCCAGCGCGGCCAGCGCGTCCTCGGCGCCGGGCACGAACGGGCACTCGAGGACCTTGCGCAGCGCGATCGCGCTGAAGCGATCGCCCAGCTCGAGCCGCTCGGTCTCGGCCAGCGGCTTCTCGAGGATGTTCTGATAGATCCACTCGAACTTCACGAAGCGCGAGATGCCGAGGTTGGCCAGGTGGTGCTCGCGCACCTGCGCCACCTGGGTCGGCCCCAGGTGCGCGAACAGCTCGCAGAAGGCGTCGGTCTTGATCTCGGCCGACTCCAGGATCACGCCGTCGAAGTCGAACACCACCGCGCGCAGGCGGGCGCGCGGCGCGCTGTGCGCGTCACTCGTGCCCGCGCGATCCATGCAGCTCCTCGACCATCTGGAGCAGGCCCTGCCCCATGTCGACGTACTCGGTGGTGACGAGCTTCCGCCCCGGCTTGGGCGTGAAGGCGTAGGGCGTGACGCTGTAGTGGCCGGTGCGCGGACCCTCCGGCGGGCGGTAGTCCACCGCCACCGGGCGGCCCAGGATCTCCTGGAACATGGTGAAGAGGTCGGCGGCGCGCAGCGCGCTCGGCCCGGTCAGGAGGAGGTGCTTGCCCTCGAACTCGGCGGCCATCGCGTCGACCGACAGGCGCGCCGCGTCCTCGACGTGGATGTACTCGCGGATGTCCTCCGGCGTGCCGGTATAGCCGATGCGGCCCTCGCCCATGGCCTGCGACAGGAGGCGATAGACGCCGTTGGCGCGGTCGGCGCGCGGGCCGTACAGGCTGCCGTAGCGCAGGACCGTGTAGCGCAGCCCGTAGCAGGCCGCGTACTCCTCGATGTAGCTCTCGCACGCCTGCTTGGAGCAGCGGTAGAAGCCGCCCTCGCGGCTGTACACGTAGACCGTGCTGGCGAACAGGAAGCGCGGCACGCCGGCGGCGCGCATGGCCTCGAGCAGGTGCACGGTGCCGACGATGTTGGCCTGCACGGTGTCGAGCGGGCGGGTGCGGGCGGCGTTGAGGTCGGAGAAGCCGGCCAGGTGATAGACCACGTCGTGCCCGCGCACCGCGGTGGTGAGCGCGTCGAGGCTGGCCAGGTCGCCCTGCACCATCCGCGCGGCGGCCGGCAGCCAGCGCGACGGCGCGCGGTCGAACACCGTGACGTCGTGGCCGCGCTCGACCAGCGCGTCGACCAGGTGACTGCCCATGAAGCCGGAGCCGCCGGTGACCAGGGCGCGCGCCATCCGGCTCAGGCGCTCCCCAGCGCGGCGAGCAGGTTCTCGACCGCCTCGCGCTCCATGCGCTCGCGAGCCTCGCGCGCGTACGAGCCGATGTGCGCGGTGAGGACCGCGTTGGGCAGCTCGCGCAGCGGCCCGGCGTAGGGCTCGACCTCGAAGCAGTCGAGATAGGCGAGCGCGCCCGGATGCGCGCGCAGGTGCGCGGCCAGCGCCTCCTCGTCGACCAGCCCGCCGCGCGAGGTGTTGACCAGGACGGCGTCGCCGCGCATGGCGGCCAGCTGGGCCGCGCCGATCATGTGGTGCGCGGCCACCGTGTACGGAACGTGGAGCGAGACGACGTCGGCGTCGCGCAGGAGCGCGTCGAGCTCGGCGTAGCGCGCGCCGAGCGCGGCGGCGGCCGCGTCGTCGCGCACAGGGTCGTAGGCGATGAGCGGGCAGTCGAAGCCGGCGAGCAGGCGGGCGACGCCGCGCCCGACCCGGCCGAACCCGACCAGGCCGACGGTCTTGCCGCGCAGGAGGCGGCCCATCGGCTTCTTCCAGGTGCCGGCGCGGATGCCGGCGTGGCAGTCGGGCACGCGGCGCAGCGCGCCGAGCAGGCCGGCCAGGGTCAGCTCGGCGACCGCGTCGACGTGCGCGGTGGGCGTGTTGACGACGGCGATGCCGAGCTCGCGCGCGGCGGCGAGGTCGATGCCGTCCATGCCGACGCCGACGCGCGAGATGGCCTTGAGGCCCGGGTGCGCGCGCAGCGTGTCGGCGGGCAGCTTCTCGGTCCCGGCGACGAGGCCGACCACGCCGTCGAGGAAGCCGCGCGCCTCGTCGGGGGTGAGCTGGCGGCCGTGCGGGTTGAGCCGGACATCGAAGCCGAGCTCGCGCAGGAGGTCGAGCGGCTGGCTGTTCTCGGCCGCGAACGAGCTGGTCGAGACGGCGACGAGGCGGCTCACTGGCCCTTCTCCTTGGAGGGTTTGGCGGCCGCGGCGGCCGCGGCGGCGGCGATCTCGGCGACCGGCTCGCGGTGGGCGGCGCGCAGCTCGGCGACCGCGTCGGGATTCTCCACCCACCACTGCGAGAAGTAGACGTCGATGAGCCCGTGCACGTCGCGGCCGGTGCACCAGGGGCGGATGATGGGATAGACGCGCTTGCCCATCCACCACCACGGGTTGGGCCCGTCCTCGGCCTGGACGGTCTGCTTGCGGAACGCCCACACGCCTTGATCATAGTAATAGGCGCGCGGATAGGACTGCCGCTCGGTCGAGACCTTGCGCGGCCCGCCGAACGTGGTGACCAGGCCGTCGGCGCCGATCTCGAGCGCGCGATACGGGTGGTCGTCGGCCGCCTCCCAGATCGTCATGACCGAGTCGATGTCGCGGCGCTCGTCGAGCAGCTCGAGCGCGCGGTCGATGATCGGCCCGTCGATCATGACGGTGTTGCCGAGCAGGAGGACCACGTTCTCGAGGTTCTCGACCCGCGCGTCCACGTACTCGACCGCGTGCTTGATGACCACGCCGTGATTGATGGAATCTCCGCCCAGCTCATCGGGCCGCGGGATGATCTTGGCCCCGGCCGCGCGCGACGCCTCGGCGATCGCCTCACCGTCGGTCGACACCCACACCTCCTGGATGCGCGCGGCGTCGAGGGCGGCCTGGATCGGGTACTGGACCATGGGGCGGCCGCCCAGGCTCATCACGTTCTTGTTGATGATGGACTTGGAGCCGGCGCGAGCGGTGACGATGGCGACGTTCATGGCTATCTGGCTGGCGGCGAGGGGGAGCGGCGAGGGGTCGCGGCAAGGAGGGGCCGGCGAGGGGGCCCGGCGACCGCAAACCGCGAGGCGAGGCGCCGGTTTATAGCGAGGTTTGATGCCCGGCGGAACCCGGCCGTTCGGCAGCCTCAGTCCAGCAGTGACGCGGCTTCTCGGTCGAGCAGCCAAGTGGCCGCCCCGCCTCGCGGCTGGACCAGGCTGGCCGGCACGGTACCGGGCGGATCGTGGAGCGCGGACCGCACCGCCTCCGCCTTGCTGGCCCCGGACACCAGGAAAACCACGCGATCCACGCAGTTGAGCAGCGGATAGGTCCCCGTGATGCGCCGCCCCTCGCGGGCCGGCACGTAGAGCCGCAGGCTCTCCGCGAGCGCCTCCGACCCCGGGAACAGCGAGGCGGTATGCCCATCGGTCCCGAGCCCGAGCAGCGCGAGATCGAGCCCGACCGGCTCCCCGGCGACCGCGCGCAGATCCTCCTCCGCCAGCCGCGCCGCCCGCTCGGGATCGATCTCCCCGCGGATGCGGTGCACCCGCTCCGGCGGAAACCGCGCCGGGTCGAGCCACGCCCGCCGCACCATGCGGTAGTTCGACTCGACGTGGTCGGGAGGCACCGCCCGCTCATCGCCGAAGAAGATGTGCACGCCCTTGTAGTCGCCCGGCTGCGCCCCCCGCCCGACCAGCTCGTACGTATGGCTCGGCGTCGTCCCCCCCGCGAGCAGCAGCCGCTTTCGTCCGGCGCGGATCTCGCGCAGCACCATCTCCGCCGCCGCCCGCGCCAGCGCCTCCGCATCGTCGTGGATCTCGACCGTCATGCCTCGAATCCTACCGCGAACGACTGCCCATGTAGTCGCGGCGTCCAGTGCCGCAATTTGCGGCACTAGACAGTCTTTTTCGAATCTGGCAGAGCTCGTTTCTACGTTCCTCCGCTGAAGCAGCACTCGCGTCCGACAAGGAGGGGAGCGAGGAACGTGCGAGGGTCGTCAGCTGTGCCAGGCAAGCGCGTCCGCCAGATGTGACGCGCCACGAGGTGACCGAGGCGATCTCGCCACCTCGTGAAACAGATCGCGGACGAGTGCCCGCTCGCGTCCATCGGCGAGTGCGGACACTCGAACGGCCGAGTAGCGCCCCGCCATCGGCGAGGCGCAACGGGACAGCTGCGTCCTCGAGTCGTCATCACCGCCGGGAGGAGCCATGAAGAGACGTGCGAAAGACGTAGCCGATTTCAACGCCAGCGACCGCTGCCACTCGAGGCGAAGACGGGCACGACCACGTGGCAACCATGTCATGTGGCCGGCAGCGACGGTGGCCGCGCTTGCCGCGTGCCTGTCCGGCGACGACGGCACAGGCCGCATGGGCGAGCAGAGCGACTCGGCTGGCGCCGGCGGCGCGCCCGGCGCCGGTACTGCGGCCATCCAGCTGCCGCCGGGCGGCATCGTCGATACCCAGCCCAACTCCGGCTGGACCGAGGGCAGCTTCTCGGTCAACGACAACGGCGCCGCCGAGTATCACCTTCCTCTCTGGGTCCCTGACGGCCGCGGCGGTCTCCAGCCCGAGATCGCCCTCCACTACAACAGCCAGACCGGCAACGGCCTGGTCGGCGTCGGCTGGTCCCTCGTCGCCGGACTCTCCTCCATCACGCCGTGCGCCCGGACTCTGGCCCAGGACGGCCGGGTCGAGAACCCGGGCTTCGCCAGGAACGACGCCGCCTATTGCCTTGACGGGCAGCGATTGCGACCGGCCGAGGGGGGCGGTCCCCTGGAGCAGGACTACCGGACAGAACAGGACACATTCGCTCGCATCCGGGCGTATGAAACACCGGAGGAGACCGACGACCCGCCGGCCTACTTCAAGGTGTGGACCAAGGACGGGCGCATTCTGACCTACGACGCCCCGCTTCGCGCGTACGGCGTCTTCGGGGCAAACCGGTCCGGGTCGATTGAGGAACCCTCCGTCGACCACACGCCCGACCGAGCGACGGCCGCCTGGGCACTGCGGACCATCGAGGACCGAAACGGAAACTCGATGACGATCGAGTACGAGACCATCGAAGGAACGGAACAAGACCAGTGGTCGGTCGAGATGGTCCCGCACGCCATCACATACGGGCCCAACCGCAAGGTGGAGTTTCTCTATGAGGACCGGGAGGATCCGGTGAACACATTCCGGGCCGGAACAGGAACCGGTACGTTCGGCCCCTTCCCCTCCGTCTATGGTGGTGTTCACACGGAGCTTGGCCGCGTCCTGAAGACAATCAGAATGACGACGGGCACCACGTTGCTGCGCGAGTACACGCTGTTGTATCAGCAGAGCAACATCACCGGGCGCAGCGAGCTCGGCACCGTGACCGAATGCGATGGTGGAAGCTCCAGCACCCCGCCGGTCTGCCTCGACTCACTTCAGTTCGACTGGTCCCACGGTTCGACGACCAGCTACGCAGTCGTCGACACCGACATCACCGACGTCGCGCTGGCCGCGTGGGGCAAGCACTACTACATCCCCGGCGACATCGACGGTGACGGCAGGGACGACCTCGTCTATCGAGATCAAGACAACAACTGGAAGATGCGTTTCAGCACCGGGGAAGGTTTCACGGCGGCCCAGGATACGGGCATCCCGCGCGTCCGCGCCGACTACGACCCCCAGGTCCGACCGATCGACTTCGATCGCGACGGACGGATGGACCTCATGGTCGAGGTTCCGCGCACCGGAATCACGACAAAGCTCACCCTCTTTCGGTCGACAGGAACGACCTACCAGGAGGTCTTCAGCGACGACGTGGGGATGTGGAAGAGCACCAATGGCGACATTCTCGGAGGCATCTGGGGTGGGTTCTTCGCCGATCTGGACGGCAATGGCCTCCCTGACTACATCGCACCCGTCCTCGAGCAAAGGCCGGACCGTCAACCGGACAACGTCCTCCGCTGGCGGTACGCACTCAATAGCGAGTCCGGGTTCGGCCCCATTCGATCTCAAACCGAGTTTCAGCGCACCGATGGCCCGCTCGACTCGTGGTTCAGCGGGCAGGTGCCGTACGACTACCAGATTCGCACGGCCTACATCGACGGGCCTCTTGCGCATCCCGTGTACTGGAGCCCCGGTCCTCAACACATTGCATACGGAAGTCCCATTCTGGACGCAATTCCACCGATCGGACTCGCCCTCCTCAATATCCCCTTCCAGCGCGAGCCCGAAAACACCGACCGCAGGAATCTCCACTTCGCCGACGTAAACGGGGATGGACTCGAGGACGCCGTCTACCCCTGCACAGGGATGAAGGTGCAGCTCGCGATCGGAGGCGGGTTCTCGGGCTTGATAGACGGCCCGCCCGATGTGGCACCGTGCCCGATCGTCGCGGACGACAACATTCGCGTGCGCGTCGCTGACTTCACGGGCGACGGCAGCGATGACCTCTTGCTCATCCACACGGGACGTCCCACGGACGGAACCGACTATCAGCACGGCATCCAGCTCTACACCTGGACCGGGCGGGGCCTGACTCGGCGGTCCACCATGGTCGCTTCGACACCGGTCTGGGATTCCTCACCTCTCGCCGCGATCCAGCCGCTCGACTTCAATGGCGACGGCCTCATGGACCTCGCCCAGGTGTGGGCGACGTCGC
>Ga0126377_10001101_pt1 | contig 17345 bp, 14 predicted proteins | sample PanSoiMetPlot_22_FD_92647 | JGI IMG/M metagenome (GOLD analysis project Ga0126377, IMG submission 92647) | Tropical forest soil microbial communities from Panama - MetaG Plot_22 | ecosystem: Environmental > Terrestrial > Soil > Tropical forest > Bulk soil | place: Panama | collected 2016-02-17 | reverse complement strand
GAATCCGTACGACACGCTTCCTGACGTACCGTCGTTCTCGCTGACCAGCGACGACATGACAGACGGCCAGCGGCTCGCGGACACCCACGTGCACGACAGTGCCGGCGGGGACAACATCAGCCCGTCGCTCATGTGGTCGGGTGCGCCGGCCGAGACACGCGGCTACGCGGTGACGTGCTACGACCCCGACGCGCCAACGACGTCCGGCTTCTGGCACTGGCTCGTTGTCGGGCTGGGCGCCGACGTGACATCGCTGCCGACCGGAGCCGGTGCCGACGGGTCGACGACCATTCCGGCCGGCGCGACGCGACTCATGAACGACATGGGCCGCAAGGCGTACGACGGCTCCGCGCCGCCGCCCGGGCATGGCGAGCACCGCTACATGTTCGCCGTACACGCACTCGACACCGACAACCTCGGCATCCCGGACTCGGTCACGCCCGGCTATGCCGGCTTCAACATCGTCGGGCACACCATCGCGCGCGCCGTGCTGATCGCGACCTGGTCGCGCTGATCGGATGACGCGGCCGGGCGGTTGTCGCCCGGCCGCGCACGTCGCACGGCAGTGCGTCATTACGCTCGTACGGGTGAGCGTCGCGGTCCGCGTGATTCCGTGCCTTGACGTGGCGGCCGGCCGCGTCGTGAAGGGCGTGAACTTCGCGAACCTGCGAGATGCCGGTGACCCGGTGGAGTTGGCCGCCGCCTACGAGGCGCAGGGCGCGGACGAGGTCACGTTCCTCGACGTCACGGCGTCCGCCGAGGGTCTCGCACTGATGCTCGATGTGATCCGGCGGACCGCGGAGAGCGTGTTCGTACCCCTGACGGTCGGCGGCGGCGTACGAACTCCCGACGACGTCGACGTGCTGCTGCGCGCCGGCGCCGACAAGGTCGCCGTGAACACCGCCGCGATCGCGCGACCCGTGCTCATTCGCGAGATCGCGCAGCGCTACGGCAGTCAGGTGCTGGTGCTGTCGGTCGACGCACGGCGTACGCCGTCGGGCGGCTTCGAGGTCACCACGCATGGCGGGCGGCGATCCGCCGGACGGGATGCGATCGAGTGGGCCGCCGAGGGTGCCGCGCTCGGTGCCGGCGAGATCCTGCTCAACGCGATGGACACCGACGGCACCCGTCGCGGCTTCGACCTCGAGCTGGTACGCCTGGTGCGGCGCGCGGTGCGGGTACCGCTCATCGCGTCGGGCGGCGCCGGGGCCGCGGCGGACTTCCCACCAGCGGTCGAGGCGGGCGCCGACGCGGTTCTCGCGGCGAGCATCTTCCATTTCGGCGACGTGTCGATCGGGGACGTGAAGCGGGCGCTCTGCGACGCCGGCCACCCGGTGCGCTGACCGGCGCTCCGGCCGTCGGGTGAACCTACTTCAGGGTGAGAAGCTGGTCGATAAGCGAGTCGCCGAGCCAGGTCTCGTAACGGTCCGGCGTCCAACCGCGTTCGATGACGAGGGTGCGATAGATCTCCGGCAGCACGAGGGCGACGTAGATGTCGACGGCCTGGTCGACCGTGACGCGCGGCGTGAGGCGGCTCGAGATCGCGGTCAGATGGCGACGGAACGCGCGTTCGCGGTTGGCCAGCACGATGCGTTGCGCTCGGTCGATCTGCGGGTCGACGCGGGCCGCCTCCTGGTAGGTCGCGAGCACGTCGTACATGATCTCGAACTGTCGGCGTTGCAGAGCCGCCGCTACTCGCAACCCGGCCGCCGGATCTGGGTTGTGCATCGCGTCCTCGTGATGGCGGTCAACCTCCAGATGGGCGACCACGCGGTGCGCGATGTCCTGCAGGATCGCGGCCTTGCTGCCGAACGCCGAATAGATCGTCGGCGCCGGGATGTCGGCGGCCTCGGCGATCGCGGCGATGGTGGTCGCTACGTAGCCTCGCTCGGCAAACAGCCCGCGCGCCGCGCGGCCGATCTGTTCCTTGGTGGCGAGCGCCTGACGCTGGCGATGCGTCGGTACATTAGGCACCGTGGCCATGGTCGGCACAGTACCAGTTCGCTCGCCAAAGTAACGCTATGACAACCCGTCGCGCGCTATGCCGTGTCGAGTTGCACTAGCTCCGGCGCGCGCTGGCCCCGGCAGCCCCGGCTCACGCGGCGGTGGCCTCGGCCGCTTCGACCGCCCGCGCCGGTTCTGGCGGCACCGCGACTCGTGCCGGCACCGTGACTCGTGCCGGAACCGTGGCGTCGGTGGCGGGATCGGGCACCGACAGAAGCGGAATCATGACGTGCGCGAGCGGCCCGATCGAGACCGCGAACAACAGCGTCACCCAGCCCACCGTGCCGCCCATCAGCCATCCGATCGCGAGCACCGTCACCTCGATGGCGGTACGGACCACACGGATCTGCCCGTACCAACGGCCGGACCACTTCGTGGCCAGACCGGTCATGAGGCCGTCGCGCGGCCCCGGCCCTAGGCGCGCACCGATGTAGAGACCGGATGCGACGCCGGTCGCGACGATGCCGACCAGCGCGTACGCCCAGCGGAGCCACAGCGCGTGCGGGATCGGCAGCACGTCGTTGACCGCGTCGACGACCACGCCAATGACAATCGCGTTGGCGATGGTGCCGAAGCCGGGTCGCTGCCGCAAGGGGATCCAAAACAGCAGTACGACCACACCGACGGCGATAACCACCGTGCCGAAGCTCGCGCCGGTCAGCCGCGCCATGCCCTGGTGGAACACGTCCCACGGATCGAGCCCGAGCTTGGCGGAAATCATCAGGCTCATCCCGATGCCATAAAGACACAGGCCGACGAACAACGCGGTAAAACGGCGTGCCGGTCGATAGCGCCACGGGAGGTTGCCAAGCGAGGCCATACGTGCCACTCTGAGGGCCAATTCCGAGGTGTCAAAGAGCCAATTGGTGGTGAGTGGCCGTGACACGGGCGATTCGCGGCAGCCAACTCGTACGGCTGCTGGGGCGATGGCGATTCAGTACGGGTTTCCGCAACGCGCCGGACTACGTCGCGCTCGCGGACACGCTGCGCGGTCTCATCAACGATGGACGGCTGGCGCTCGACGTACGTCTGCCGGCCGAACGGGAGCTTGCCGAGACGCTGCAAGTCAGCCGTACCACCGTGACGGCGTCGTACAACCTGCTGCGCTCGTCCGGTCATCTCGACAGCCGACGTGGCGCGGGTAGCTGGACGCGACTGCCCGGCGGGGCGCGCGTCGGGCAGAGCGGTTGGTGGGCACCGGCCGGCGCACCCGATCTCATCGACTTCGCCACCGCCGCACTCGGCGCGCCGGCCGAGATGACCGACGCCGCACACGACGCGGTCGCGGCACTGCCGCGATATCTGTCTGGTGCGGGATATCACCCGACCGGCATCCCGGAGCTGCGCGCCGCCGTCGCGGACGGGTACGCCGCCCGCGGTGTGCCGACGATCCCCGAGCAGATCATGGTCACCAACGGCGTACAGCACGCGCTCGACCTCACGCTGCGACTGCTCGCCCCGCCCGGCACCGCCGTACTGACCGAGTCGCCGACCTATCCCAACGCGCTCGCCGCGTTCGGTGCTCGACGAGCCCGCGTCCACACGTTCGGCGTCGCCGACGGCTGGGACACCGACCTGCTGCTCGGTGCGGTACGCCAGATCAGCGCGCGGGTCGCGTACCTGATCCCGGAATTCCAGAACCCGACCGGCCACCTGATGGACGACGAGACGCGATCGAAGTTGCCCGGCGTCGCGCATGCCGCCGGTACGGACCTGATCATCGACGAGTCGTTTGTCGACCTGTCACTCGACGGCGTGACGATGCCACCACCGGTCGCCTCGTACGACCGCCACGCGCGGGTGGTGTCGATCGGTGGCATGAGCAAGCCCTACTGGGGCGGGCTGCGCATCGGATGGATCCGCGCGGCCGAGGCGATCGTGCAGCGGCTAGCCGCGGTGCGAGTCGGCGTCGACATGTCCGGTCCGGTCCTCGATCAACTCGTCGCTGTCGAGTTGCTGGCGCGGTCCGCGACGATCGTGCCGGCCCGCCGCGCCGAGTTGCGCGAGCAGCGGGACGCGTTGGCGGCCGCGGTACGCGCCGAGTTGCCCGCCTGGCGGTTCACGATGCCGTCCGGCGGTGTGACGTTGTGGGCCGAGCTCGACGGGCCGCTGTCGAGCGCGCTGTCGCGTGCCGCGGAGCCGTTCGGCGTACGACTCGCGCCAGGTCCGAGGTTCGGTGTCGACGGCACGCTGGAGCGGTTCCTGCGGCTGCCGTTCACACTCCCGCCGGTGGTGCTCGTCGAGGCGGTGTCGCGCATCGCCGCGGCACACGGCGACGTCGCGGTCGGCGCGCGCCGTGCGTGGGAGACGCCGACGCTCGTCGCCTGATGCGGCGGCGTGAACCAACCTGACGCGGCCGCCCGATACAAACGCCGAGCGGCGCCGACCAGCAATGGTCGGCGCCGCTCGAGGCGTCGTAGGTGTGCGGCGAACCGGTCAGCCGACCGAGTCGCCCTGGTGCTGCTGGCCTTGCTGCGGCGGCGGTGCGTAGCCACCGGTCGGCGGCTGGTAGCCACCCGGCGCGGGCGGCTGGTAGCCACCCGATTGCGCAGGCGGGCCGCCCGGCAGGGTCACTGGGCTCTGCAACATGCCGAGGTGACCGAGGATCGCGGCGGCCAGCGCGACGATCGCCAGCAGCAGCATCAGGATTCCGCCCCAGCCGATAGCGGAGCTGCCGATCCCGAACAACGAGCCCGCGATCTCGATGAAGACGAACAGTGCGATCGCGACCTGCGCGTGGCTGCGGCGGAATCCGGCGTATTCGCGGTCGCGCGGCCACCACATCGCGAGCACCGCGGTCGCGAGCAGCAGAAGGTTGGCGACCGCCGTCCACCAACCGAGCGGAGACTCGAAGTTCCACAGGTTCACGTGCGCGCCCGGCACGTTGATGTCGAACCCGGTGATCTTCGGGACGTCGACCGACACGATGGGCGTGAACGAGAAGATGAAGAACAGCACGGCCGCGCCGGCCACGATCACGTCCGACAAGGCGAACGTCAGGTTGCGTCCCGCGCGCCCCCCGGACGCCGGGTATTGCGGTTGGTTGGGGTTCACGAGCCTGCTCCTATCACCGAGGGGGTCGCAACTGTCGAGCTCGATCACGGAATCCTATAGGTCACACGCCACATGTGCCGTCGTCAATCACGCGTACGGGCAGGCATAAGGAGGCTTGCGGCCCATATCGACGGCACAATGGCAGGCCGCACAGGCCGCGTCAAGCCTGCCGCGCCATCGTGGTGCGTCGACTCGCCGATGACGCCTCGCCCTACCGGCGCCGGAGCACCGTCCGCGAGCACGCACTACAGCTCGGCGAGCGCACCCTCGTACATCTTCTCGATGTTCTCGGCGAACGTGGTCTCGACGGCGCGGCGCTTCACTTTCAGTGACGGTGTCAACTCGCCGTGTTCGATCGACAGGTCGCGCGGCAGGATGGTGAACTTCTTGACGGTTTCCCAGCGGTTGAGCTTCTCGTTCAGCTCGGTGACGTACCCGTCGACGAGCTGCCGGGCCTCGTCGGACGCGACGATCTCGGCGTACGGCTTGCCGGCCAGCGGCCCGGCGGCGGCCCACGCCACGATCGCGTCTGGGTCGAGCGTCACCACCATCGTGCAGTAGTTGCGCGCCTGTCCGACGATCAGCGCCTGCGACGTGTAGGGGCAGATCGCCTTGAACATGCCCTCGATATGCGACGGCGCCACGTATTTGCCGCCGGACGTCTTGATGAGGTCCTTCTTCCGGTCGGTGATCCGCAGATATCCGTCCGCGTCCAGCTCGCCGATGTCGCCGGTGCGGAAGAAGCCATCGTCGGTGAACGCGGCCGCGGTCTCGTCCGGCAGGTTGTGGTAGCCGCGCATCACGGGCAGACCGCGGATCAGGATCTCGCCGTCCACGTCGATCTTGCACTCGAGGTCGCCGAGGTGCTGCCCCACGGTGCCGATGCGCAGGCCGTCCACCGGGTTGACGAAGTTGCCGGCGGACGTCTCGGTCAACCCGTACCCCTCATAGATCGGCAGGCCCGCGGCGGCGAAGAACTCTGAGATGTCGCGCGACAGCGGCGCGGCGCCGGACACCAGCACGCGGATCCGACCGCCGAGGCGCTCGCGCAGCTTCGAGAAGACAAGCTTGTCCGCGACGCGGCGTTGGGCCGCGAGCCCGGCGGGCACCGGCACGCCGGCTAGCTCGAGCGTGACGGCCTGCCGGCCGACCCGGACCGCCCACGCGAAGATCTTTGCCTTCGCGCCGCCCGCCGACGCGGCCGACCCGACCGCGGCGTTGTAGACCTTCTCGAACACGCGCGGAGCGGCGCACATCAACGTCGGCTGCACGCGCGCAAGGTTGACCACGAGCTTGTCGACACGTCCGTCCACATAGGTCGGCAGGCCGGCATGCACCAGGCTGCACGCCAGCGTCTTGCCGAACGAGTGGGACAATGGCAGCCACAGATATTGCAGGTCGTCGGAGCGCACCAGCCCGTTGCGGCCCTGTGCCACGGCCTGCCAACACCACCCGGCGTGCAGCAGTTCGACGCCCTTCGGACGGCCGGTGGTGCCGGACGTGTAGATCACGGTCGCGAGGTGGTCCGGCGCGACCGCTGCCACCGAGCGGGACACCAGGTCGGGGTCCGCGGCCAACGCGTCCGCGCCGCGCTGCTCCAGGTCCGCGAGAGACATGGTGGGTACGCCGACCGAAATGTGCTCGCCTTCGGTGGCATCGATCAGCACCACGTGCCGCAGGTGCTCGAGCGTCGCGCCGGAGACCTTCGTGGCCTGCGCGGCATTCTCCGCGATCAGAACGACCGACTCGGAGTCGCCGAGGATGAACGACGCCTCGTCCGCCTCGGTGGTCGGGTAGACAGTTGTGGTCGCGGCGCCGGCATTCATGATGCCGAAGTCGGCTAGCAACCACTCCACGCGCGTATTCGACAAGATCGCGACGCGGTCCTCCGGACGAACCCCGAGTCCGAGCAGGCCGGCGCCGATGTTCGCGGCGCGCGCACCGACCTCACCCCACGTCATCCAGCCGATGCCGTCGTCGGCGACCGGAAAGCCGAACGCACGGCCGTGCGGCGTGGCGGCGACGCGCTGCGCGAGCATGTCGGGGATGCAGCGGTACGGGATCTCGAGCGACATCGGTGGCGTCCTTCGGATCGGCGGCGCAGGCGTGTTACCGAAGGGTAGGCGGACCCGTATGCGCATGGCCACCCCCGCGCATGCCGTGCCGACCATCGATGCCGGGATCGACACGTCGTCGCTGACGCCACGGCGGTCGGTGCGGCGATCCGATCAGCTCGTCACGTCCCGTCCGCCGAAGCGCGCCCACGCGGCACTCGTGAAGATCGCCACGTAGATCAGCGCGGAGAGCAGCCCCGGCACCGTACGGTCGATGGCGATCGGGTTGCGCAGCAGGTCGCCGAAGGACAGCCAATAGTGCGTGGGCAGGTAGCGGTGGATCGCGCTGAGTTGCGGGATGGCGTCGGAGATCTCGCTGCCGAGCGCGATGACGAGCACGGCGATGGCCGCGCCGATGGGCTGCTCGGTCAACGTCGAAACGAAGAGCCCGATGGCGCCCAGCGCGGTGAGCATGACTGTGATGTAGACGCAGACCAACAGCACGCGCCACATGCCCTCGCCGAACGACACCGGGGTGCCGGAGAACGTGGCCATCGGTCCGCCGCCGAACAGGATCAGGCCGAGCACCGCGCCGACGACCGCGACCAGCAGTGTCGCGGCGGACGCGAACACCACGATGGCCGCGAACTTTACGGCGAGCAGCCGGGTCCGGCCGGCCGGGACCGCCAGTAGGTAACGCAACGTACCGAGATTCGCTTCGCCCGCGATCGCGTCGGCGGAAATCGCCGCAACCGCGATCGGCAAGAACAGCGGCAGCTCGAGCGCAAGCGCGGCGAGCGCCGCAAATAGGCCGTTGTGCGTGATGTTGACGAAGAATTCGGGGCCGTCACCGCTCGGTCCGGACATCTTCGTCGCAACGTTGACCAGGATCGGCACCGCACACAGGATGGCGAGGCCCACCCAGTTCCGCCGCCGCCCGAAGATGAGCCACAGCTCGGAGCGAAAGAACCGGGTCGAGAACCATCGCGGCGGCGACGCGCCGGCATCATCGGGGTAGGTGTGCGAGCGGGGCTTGACCGCCTCGCCACTCGCCACCGCGTCGTTGCCGGTCGCGTCGTTTTTGCCGGTCGCGTCGTTTTTGCCGTCCGCGTCGTCCGCGTCGCCGGCCGGACCCGTACGGAGATCAGCCGCTGACATCGAAGCCCTCGCCGGTCAGTCGTACGAACATCTCCTCCAGATCGGCGGCGAGCACTCGCAGCCCGGACAGCGGCACGTCGGCGTGTACGAGGGCGGGCGCGACCTGCTCCGCGGATACGCCGCCGAGCAACGCGGTCACCGTGTCGGTGTGGGTATCCACGTCGGTAAGGCCGAGCCCGGCCAGCACCGTACCGGCGGCGTCCGGCCGCGTCGTGCGTACCTCGATGCGGGGCGCCCCGCCGGCGCGCAGTTCGGCCAGGCCGCCCTGGGCCACCAGCCGGCCGAGGTGCATGACGCCGACGTGCGTGCACACCTGCTCCACCTCGGACAGCAGGTGCGTGGACAGCACGACGGTGGTACCGGCCGCGGCCAGGTCGGTGAGCAGCAGGCGCACCTCGCGGGTGCCCTGCGGATCGAGGCCGTTGGTCGGCTCGTCGAGGATGAGCAGATCGCGCGGCCGCAGCAGCGCGGCGGCGAGCGCGAGTCGCTGGCGCATGCCGAGCGAGAAGATCCGATATCGCTTGCCTGCCGCGGCCAGCAGCCCCACCCGGTCCAGCGCGGCGTCGATGCGCCGATCGGTGGTGGTCGGCGAGACCGTCCGGTCGGCGGCGTCAAGCCGGCGCAGGTTGTCGCGCCCGGATAGGTAGGGATGAAACGCCGGCCCTTCGACGAGGGCGCCGATGCGGGGCAGCACGTCGCGCGCGGCCGCCGGCATCGGCGCGTCGAGCAGCTCGTGAGTGCCGGCGGTCGGCCGGATGAGGCCGAGCAGCAACCGGATCGTGGTGGTCTTGCCGGAACCGTTCGGTCCGAGGAAGCCGTAGACCGCGCCGTGCGGGACGGCCAGATCGATACGGTCGACCGCGACCTGGCCCGACCGGAACCTCTTGGTGAGACCGGCGCTGGCGATCGCTAGCGTCACGTGTGTGCCGGGCTCGGGCTCGCTGGCGCTGGCGCCGGGGTGGGCGGCGCAGCCGGCATCGGTGGGGCGGCGTGCGGTGACGGCGCGGTGAGTTGGCCGGCGCTCGAGGACGCCGCGCTCAGCAACGCGGACGGCGCGACGGCGCCGGCGAAGACGCGTCCATCATCAGTCACGAGGACAGACAGTAGTCGAGTCGAGAGCATTCGGCCGCTACCCCATGTGCCGCTGACGCGCGGCAGCGCACCGATGATCGCGCCGAGTGGGTTGCCCGGTCGCGTGCCGCGGATGTCGGGCGGTGCGGCTGAGCCACCCGACGACGTGGCACCCGATGAGGTCGTCACAGTCCCGGGCAGTCGCGCGGCGAGGATGGCGGTCCACCCGGTGCCGATCACGGTCGCTTGTGGCCGCTCCGCCGGCCCTGGCTTGGCGTTCGTCGGCGGCTGCTTGCTGGGTGCGGTCGTGTCGGGTGCGGTCGCGGCGTGCCCGGCCGACGGGCGGATCTCGGTGACCTTCGCGCCGGCCGGCGGATCGAAGTGGAACAGCGTGGCGTCCGGCCGGTCGAAGCTCACCTGAGTGAAGCCGACCTCGAACGCCGGGCTTGCGTGTCCGCGCGCGAACACGCGCAACCGCAACGGAACGCTCTTCGCGCTGTCGATGGCGATCCGGATGCTCGCCACGAGAGAACGCGAGTCACGCGGCGCGATGACCAACTCGTACGCGGGCCGGCCGGCGACCGTGACCGCGCCGGCGTTGCGGATCGACGTGGTCTTGTCGAGCAGCCCCAACAACGCGGTCGCGGCCTGCTCTGGTGATGTCGGCAGCAGCGACGGGTAGGGCATCGGCCCGCCGTTCGGGACTCCCGGTTGCGCCGGGCCGGACGGCAGCCGCAGATGCTGCGCTTCGTTGTCCGCACTGGACCAGATCCACAGATCGGGGCCGTTGCGGACCACGTCGGACTCGCCCAACGCACCGAGCAGCGCGACCCGGCTCATGGTTGGGCCGGCCGACCACACCCGCAGGGTGTGCGAGCCGGACAGCAGCAGCGACCAGTCTGCCGTACCGTCGCCGCCGATGTTGTTCGGCAGTGCGGGCAACCCGAGATCGGCGCGCTCCACGACGGTGCCCGACACGCCCGCGGTGTCCGCGCTGCTGAGGGCGACCAGCAGCTGCGCGGCGGTGCGCGGCGGCAGCGACGCACTCGCGCCGGATCGGATCACGGCCGTCATCGCGGCGATGAGGGCGATCGCGCACACCACGCCGAGCGGCACAAGCCAACGCAGCGCGGGACGGGTCGCGAAGGACCGCATCAGTCAACCTCCTCGGCGGGCGTCCGCGTTGGGTCCCGCCGTCCGGTTATGTGCTAGATGCCTATCATGTCTGGCCGCGCTGTGGCCATACTGAGCAGGTCAGTCATGCCGTGCGCGTACGCCATTGTGGGCTATTGGCATGGTCGGCGTGGCAGGGTCGGCGCGTCGATACGACGGCGGCCCGCCCGCCCTGTGGCGACCCTGAGACGACCGCGTGACGGCCAACCAAGGCCGTGACACGCTGGACCAATGCGGATACTTGTGGTCGAGGACGAACCCCGCCTGGGACGGGCATTACAGCGCGGCCTGACCGCCGAGGGATACCGGGTCGATCTCGCCACCGATGGGATCGCCGGCCTCGAGGCCATCCGCCACGAGGCGTACGACACGATCGTGCTCGACATCATGTTGCCGAGGCTGTCCGGCTATCGCGTGGTGCGGACCATGCGCGAAGAAGGCATCTGGTCACCGGTGCTGATCTTGTCGGCGAAGGACGGCGAATATGACGAGGCCGACGGCCTCGACTGCGGCGCCGACGACTACCTGACCAAGCCGTTTTCGTTTGTCGTGCTGCTCGCTCGGCTGCGTGCGCTGCACCGCCGCGGCGCACCCGAGCGCCCCACGGTGCTGACCGTCGGAACACTGCGGCTCGACCCGGCCAGCCGCCGCGTGGTGCGCGACGACACCGAGATCACGCTCACCGCCCGGGAGTACGCTCTGCTCGAATATTTGATGCGGCGGCAGGACCAGGTGGTCACGAAGATCGAACTGTTGGACCGGGTGTGGGACGCGGGTGCCGACACCGACCCGAACGTTGTCGAGGTCTACGTCGGATACCTGCGCCGCAAGATCGATCAGCCGTTCGCCCGGCACTCGCTGCAGACCGTGCGTGGCGCCGGCTATCGACTCGTCGATGACACGCGCGGCGGCGATCTGCGGATGGCTGCGGTGGACGGCTCGGCGTCCGACGCGGATGCGGTCTCCGACGCGTTCGCCGACTCGGCCATCGCAAGCGATGCGGTCTCCGACGGCGGGGCGCCACCGACCGACACGGTCGGCGCCGCGGCCGGCCGCAAATCGCAGGCGCGAGCGGCGGACGGGGACGTCCCGGCCGCCGCCACACCACGTGACACGTGAGAGGTAGCACATGCGCTGGTGGCGCCGGCTGAGTCTGCGCGGGCGGCTCACGCTCGTGGGTTCGGTCGGTCTGGCCGCTGGTCTCGCGCTGGGTGGCGTGCTCATCCTGCTGGTGCTGCACTTCGTGCTGGTCAATTCGCTGGACTCGTCGGGTCGCAACACGGCGAGCGACGTGGCCTATCTCGTCGACGCCGGCAAGATCTCCACGCCGATCCCGTCGGCCGGTCCCGCGCTGGTCCAAGTTGTGACCCTCGACGGGACCGTACGGGCGGCGTCGAGCTTCAGTGACGACCTGGTGCCGATGCTCGATCCGAACCAGTTCGAGCGGGCCCGCGAGGGACACGTGATCGTGTTGCCCAGCGATCGCGTGCAGGCCGGCAACACGAGCGGCTCGATGCGTGTGGTGGCGGTCGAGGCGACCGAGGGCCGGACGCCCGAGTGGGTGCTCGTCGCCTCGCCGACGAAGTCTGTCGAGGAGAGCACCGAGGCCGTCCAATCCGTCCTGTTGGTGGCCTACCCGCTGCTGCTTGCCGCGCTCGCGCTGTTCACGTTCCGAGTGGTGGGTTGGTCACTGCGACCGGTCGAGTCGCTGCGCCAGGGTGCCGCCAAGATCAGCGTCAGCGGCCGGCGGTTCGGCCGGCTGCCGGTGCCGGACGCCAAGGACGAGGTGAACCGGCTCGCGGTCACGCTCAACGACATGCTCGACCGGCTGGATGCCGCCCGGGCGCGACAGCAGGCGTTCGTGGCAGACGCCGCGCACGAGTTGCGGAGCCCGATCGCAAGCCTGCGTACCCAGCTCGAAGTGGCCGCCCATCTCGACGAGCCGCCGCTCGCCGACGAGCTGATGGCCGACGTAGCGCGGCTCGGACGGCTCGTCGACGACCTGCTGCTGTTGGCGCGTGCCGACGAAGGCGATCCGCGGCTGCGTCTTGTCGAGGCGGTCGACGTCGGCGAACTCGCGGCCACTGTGGTGCACGGATACGGCAACGCGCGGGTACCCGTGTCGTGCCACGCCGCGCCGGGCGCACTCACGCTGGGCGACCCGGTCGCGGTCGGGCGCGTCATCGACAACCTCGTCGGCAACGCGGTCAAGCACGCGACGACCAAGGTCGCGGTGCAGGTCGCGCAGGCACCCGACGCCGTGCACCTGGTCGTCACGGACGACGGGCCGGGCATACCGGCCGCCGACCGCGAACGCGTGTTCCGCCGCTTCACCCGGCTGGACAACTCACGCGCCCGCAGCGACGACCAGGGCGCCGGCCTCGGCCTCGCGATCGTCCGGGAGCTGCTGCGGCTGCACAACGGCAACATCGCACTCGGCGACGCCTCGCCGGGGCTTCGCGTCGACGTGACATTGCCGACCGCCGGGCCGGACGGCGAGCTGCGCGCGGAATCGCCGGACCCGGTGACCTCACCCACCGCCGAGGTCGGGCAGCGCTGACCCGCGGGTACGGCCAACCGATGTCACCATGACCCGTTCGGCGTGATGTCGTCTGTCACCGGGCCGCACTATCGTCATCGGCGTGATGTCCCGGCACCTCGAGCGTTATGACTGGGTGCCAGGGCGCGATGTGGATACCGCGCGGTGGCCGTTCACCGTGCCGGCAGTCGCGCAACTCGTCCGGGACGGCGGCTTCGAGGTGCCGCCCGGCATCACATTCCTGGTCGGTGAGAACGGCAGCGGCAAGTCGACGCTCATCGAGGCGTTCGCGGTGGCGTACCCACGACGCGGCGCCGAGTCGACCAGCAAGCTGCGCGTCACCGGGCCGAACCCGAGCGACGAGGACTCGCCGCTGCACTGGCACCTGCGCGCGAGGACGCATCGGCTCGCCGCGCCGGGCGGCTTCTTCCTGCGCGCCGAGACGATGCACGAATATCTGGCGCAGATCGACCGGTCGCCGGCCGACCTTCGAGCGTGGGGCGGCGAGCGCGTGCAGGCCCGGTCGCACGGCGAGTCGTTCATCGCGATCCTGCGCCACCGGTTCGCCGATCGCGGTGTCTACTTCCTCGACGAGCCGGAGTCCGCGCTGTCGTTCCAGTCCAGCCTCGCATTGCTCATGGTGCTCGATGCCTTGCGCCAGGAGGGCTCGCAGGCAATCGTTGCGACGCACTCGCCGCTGATCGCCGCGCTGCCGGGCGCAACGACGTACGAGCTCGGCGACTGGGGCATGCGCCGCGTCGAGTGGGACGACCTCGACGTGGTGGCGAACTGGCGCGACTTCCTCACCGCGCCCGGTCGTTGGCTGCGCCACGTCGTCGACGCGACCGGCGACTAGCGAGCCGCGACCAGCGAGCCGCTGTCAGACGCCGAGGCGTGCGGTTCGCAGCCGGCCGGCGAGGTCGGCGGGACCGTCGACGTCCACGTAGGCCGCGCCCTGCCGGCCGGAGAAGAACAGCGCCATCTCGCCCGGCTCGCCGGTGGCTCGGATCGTCGGTCCACCGAGGCCGGCCGAGATCGGCGGGTAGCCGGGGCTCACGATCGACAGGGCCGCCGGGAACCCGCGAAGGCGGAACCGTGCCGCCAGGCGTACCTGCGCAATAAGCGCATCGTCGAGACCACGCGGCAGCGTGCGCGGCGCCCAACCGGACACGCCGCGACGGACGTCCTCGTGATGGATGAAGAACTCCGCCGTGTTGACCGCGCGGTCGATGGCCGGCAGTCCGGCCAGCGACCACGGCGACGGATGGCGGACGAGGTCGACCAGATGGCGGTAGTCCTGGGCGGCCGCCGCGCGCCGCACTGCCTCCAGGTGACCGGCCAGCGGCTTGAAAACGATGCCGGCCGCGGCATCCGGGCGGCGGTCACGCACGACAAGATGCGCGGCGAGATCTCGAGTGGTCCAGCCGGCACACAGCGTGGGCTGACCGGGACCGACGGTGTCGAAGAGGTCGCATAGCGCGGCGCGTTCGCTGCGCGCGAAGTTCGGCCGGCCCATTCGGATGATGTTAGAACGCCGGCCGCCCGGAACGAAGTGGCGGGAAACACGCGTGCGTACGAGTGGGTCGGCATGAAAGGGTAAGGACCGAAGCGCGGATGGTCCGATACGTCGATGATCCGGGGACGGCAGCGGGACCTTGGTCCGCGCTTCGTCGAGCGCAATGGGTGGGGATGCGCGTTGGTTCGGGATGCGCCACGGGTTGGCGCGCGCAGGCGTCGGGACAGGGGCACGGAGTCAGGGATGCGGTCAGAGCCGGGGGTGTTGAGTCAAGGGCTCGCCGTGTTGGGCCGGGCGATCCGGGACGAACCTCGGATCTTCGCGTTCGCGGTCACCGGCAGCTGCATGTTCGGCCTTGCCACGGTCGCCACCGCCTACGTGATCGGCGACGTCGTCGGCGACGTGATCGAGCCGGCGTTCGCCCACCACCGGGTCGATGTCGCGGCGTCCACCCTCGGCGCCCTCGCCATCCTTGGCATCGCCGCGATCCGTGTGCTTGGCATCTTCGGCCGGCGGCTCGGCGCCGGCGCGATGCAATACCGCCTGCAAGCCCGCTACCGTCGGGCGGTCACCCGCCGCTATCTCGAGCTCCCGCTCGCGTGGCACCAGCGGCACGCGACCGGCACGCTGCTGTCCAACGCAAACGCGGACGTGGAGGCGGCGTGGTATCCGATCGCGCCGCTGCCGTTCGCGGTCGGTACGGTCGTGATGCTGATCGGCGCGGTCGTCTCGCTGTTCGTCGTGGACTGGGCGCTGGCGCTGGTGAGTTGCGCGGTCTTTCCCGGCCTGTTCGGTGCGAACTTCTGGTATGCCCGGCGGATGTCGCCGCGCATCTCGCATGCCCAGCAGCTGCGTGCCGAGGTGTCCGCCGCGGCGCATGAGAGCTTCGACGGCGCACTGGTCGTCAAGACCATGGGCCGGGAGACGTACGAGACCGAACGGTTCGCCATCAAGGCCGCCGAGCTGCGATCGGCGATGATCAATGTCGGCCGGGTACGAGGCCTGTTCGACCCGATCCTCGATGCGCTGCCGAGCCTCGGAACGCTCGCCGTACTGATCGTCGGCGGCGTACGGCTCCGGCAGGGTGCCGTGAGCCTGCCCGAGGTGATCAGCGTCGCGTTCCTGTTCAGCGTGCTCGCCGTCCCGGTACGAGCGATCGGCTTCGTCCTCGGCGAGCTGCCCCGTGCCGCGGTCGGCTTCGGTCGGGTGGCCAACGTCCTGGCCGCGACCGGTCAGATGAACTACGGCACTACGACGCTCGACTCGGCCGGCGACGGGCCAGTTGACCTGCGCTTCGAGCACGTGTCGTTCGCGTACCCGTCCGGACCGCCGGTGCTGCGCGACGTGACGTTCACCGTGCCGGCGGGCGCCACGGTCGCCGTCGTCGGACCGACCGGCGCCGGCAAGTCGACCATCGCCTCGCTCGCGGTCCGGTTGATGGATCCGGCGGACGGCCGGATCCTTCTCGGCGGCACCGCGATCGCCGAGCTCAGCGCGGCGAGCCTCGCCGACACCGTGGCGCTCGTGCCACAGGTGCCGTTCGTCTTCGACGACACGGTGGCCGGCAACGTGGCACTCGAGCGCGCCGGCATCGACGACGAGACCGTCGCCGAAGCGTTGCGTGTCGCCCAGGCCGAGCGGTTCGTCGCCGCCTTGCCGGCCGGCACCGAGACCGGCGTGGGGGAGCGGGGCACAACGCTCTCCGGCGGGCAGCGCCAGCGATTGACGCTCGCCCGCGCCCTGGCCGGCCGACCGCGCGTACTGGTGATCGACGATGCGACGAGCGCCGTTGACCCGCGCGTGGAGGGGGCGATCCTGGCCGCGCTGCGGGACCGTACGCGGGGCTCGGTTGCCTCGATCCTGGTGGTGGCCTACCGTCGCGCCACGATCGCGCTCGCCGACCTGGTGGTCTACGTCGAGTCGGGCCGCGTTGTGGCAACGGGTACGCACGAGGAACTGCTCGCCACCGTCGGCGGGTACGCGGCGCTGGTCACCGCGTACGAAACCGCGGAACAGGATGCGGCGCGCGTCGAACTGGTGGCCGACGGCACCGGAAGCGATCCCGAGGACGACCGGGAGCTGGTGGGATGAGCGGCTCGCAGACGGCCACCCGCGACCAGGTCCACCCGGCGAACGTCGAGTCGACGTGGCGGGTGTTGCGGCGCGGCCTCGCGCTCACGCCGCAGGTGCGCGCCGGGCTCGCCGGCACGATCGGTCTCGCCGCGATCGGCACGTGTGGCAAGGTCGCCATCCCGATCGCGATCCAGCAGGGCATCGACAAGGGACTTTCGGCGCCGGGCGGCCCGAACCTGCGAGTGCTGGTCGAGATCGTCGCGATCACGGTGCTCGTCCTATCGATCACGCTCTACTGCACGTACCTGATGAACGTGCGGCTATACACCGTCAGCGAGACGGCGCTCGCGGGCGTCCGCACCCGTACGTTCCGCCACATCCACGACCTCTCGATGCTGCACCAGCAGTCCGAGCGGCGGGGATCACTGGTCGCGCGGGTGTGCACCGACGTTGACCAGATCAGCCAATTCCTGCAGTGGGGCGGCGTGATCCTGCTGGTCAGCGTCGGCCAGTTGGTGCTCACCACGGTCGTGATGGCGACCTACTCGTGGCAGCTCACCGCGCTCGTCTGGCTCGCGTTCCTGCCGCTGGCGGTGGTCATCCGGGTCTTCCAGAAGCGGCTGTCGCGCCGCTACACGGCGGTTCGCGAGCGCATCGGTGCGATGCTCGCCGCGGTCGCCGAGAGCGTCGTCGGGGCCAGCGT
>Ga0126377_10001100_pt1 | contig 17353 bp, 21 predicted proteins | sample PanSoiMetPlot_22_FD_92647 | JGI IMG/M metagenome (GOLD analysis project Ga0126377, IMG submission 92647) | Tropical forest soil microbial communities from Panama - MetaG Plot_22 | ecosystem: Environmental > Terrestrial > Soil > Tropical forest > Bulk soil | place: Panama | collected 2016-02-17 | reverse complement strand
GTTCGGGTCCTGCCCCACAATCGAGATCTCAAACCGGCGGGCCGCGACGTTCGTCTGCGGGTTACGCGAAATGAAGTGGCGCGCCGACCAGGAGACGAGCGAATACAACCCGAAAATCATCACCCCGGCGAAGAGAACCGCTGTCGCGTAAAACGCATGACGTGATTGGTGAAAGAGGAAGAATAGGCGAGCGGAGAACGGCGCCGGAATCTGCTGCGCCAGGTTCCGGCGGTTGCGTGGAAGCGCAGGGGACATCGCGCGCATCTCTTCGAGGATCGCGCTGTAGCATCGCGCTTCGAGAAGCCAGTCGTAGACTCGTGTGTTTTTGAGAAATCGGAAGCGGCGGAGCGATTGCTGTAATCGGGCCTGCCGCTCCACCTGCTTGCTGCGGGTGTTGTTCAAAAAGCGGAGGCGCGCTTCGGGGCGGTCGAAGAACATCGCATAATGCTCAACGGCTTTTGAATAGAGCTGCGCCGGGTCGGCGCCCTTTTTTCCCGCCGGCGCCGGACCGTTATTGACGCGGCCATTATTGACGCGACCGTAATTCGCCCGGCCGTTTATTGGCTGGCCGCCACGCGGCCGGGCGCTGGTCGGCCGGTTGTCGCGTGGCGGATAGCTCTGTATGCCGATGATCTCAGTCTTCAACTTTCAACTCTTCTTTTATTTCGTCGTAACGATGAAGGTCTCAATCAAGTTCTTTGACCTGAGCTGATTGCCATATCTCATCGCCGCTTCGCGCGAAGCGAAACCGCTGCTTTGCTGCACGCGGTACCAGATGCCCTTGCCAGGGATGTCGGCCTTGACCACGCGAAACTCCTCGCTGCTACCGGTCGCCGAATTAAGCCGGGCGGCCACCGCATTGGCCTCGCCCTGATCTTTGAACGAAACGATCTGAATCGTCAGGTTGCCTTTGCTGGAAGATGGCGGAACAATGGGTTGAGACGGGGGCGGCGCGGGCTTCGGTGTTTCTGTACGTCCATTCGGCCCCTCGGGCTTGGGAGGGTTGACAGGCGGAAGAGGCGCCACTTGGCCTTCCTTCGACTTGGCGTCCGAAGCCGCCGTTGAATCCGGTTGTTTCGGCTGACCGGACGAACCCTCATCTTTCACCGCGCCGGGTTGAGTGCTTGGAGGTTGATTTGGAGGCGCGGGATTTGTGGGTTGATTCCCGTTTGGAGTATTCGCAGACACTTCCTGATTCCGCGCGCCGAGCTTGGCCCTGATGAAATCTCCTAGAAAGAAGTAAGCCAAAAAACAAAGGACGCCGAAAACACCGACTATCACTCCGACGCGCAGGAACAGTCCGCCTCGACCGCTTCTGACCTCCTCTTCCTCGTCACCCGTTCCTTCGGGTAAAACGGGCCATCCCATGAACTCCTGCTCGGCAGGCTCGGCGTAATCCTGCGTTTCGCGCTGACGCGCCCCGCCAGTTCCGTAGTTGTCAATCGGCCCCGACCCCCTCTCGTAAGCTGAGTAATCGTAAACGGAGTTCTGATCCTGTCCCGGCGATGAAAATACATCTTCGTATATCGGCGCGCCGCCTTCCACCGTCGGATAGCTCGGCTGTCCCTGAATAGGAACGTCCAGCACGTCGTCGAAATCATCCCCGATCCGTGTCGCGTAGACATCCTGATTCTGATTGAATGACTGACCGCCCAGCGATTGTGAAGACGGCTGGGCGCCGCTGTTTGAGCTATTGCTGGCAAACGGCAGCCGCGCCGTTTGTCGTTTCCCGTTGCTGTCGAATCCTGCCCCCTGATCCATTCTGACCTCGATGATTGTCGCGCACCGTGCGCAAACCACGCGTGATGAGTCAGCCTGGTTCTCGAACTGACACTTCGGACAAATAACTTTCATATAACCCACTTCAACTTTCTGTGGCCATCCGGTCACAAATTGCGATTGCCCGCAGACCCGGCGTTCATCAGGATAAACATTCATCAGTCATCTTGATGAAGGCATGGGGGGCGCGGCGGCGATATTGAACGCTGGGAGGTCTGGCAGGCTTATTGTTTAAGACGCTCTGTACTCTTCCAACCGGGGCGATCATCACACCTGATAGCGTCTGATTCGAAAAATGGGGGATACGCCTCAAATGCTATTGGTCTGTTTCACATAAGTCGGCTTATCGCCCACTTGCCAGTGGCGGATTGTAGCGCGATAGGTAGGGCTAGGCAAGGATAATCAGGTTAGGAAGTGAATCAGCCCGGGCAGGTTGGGCCGGATGTCACCGCGCTTATAATCTATCAATCCCCGCTGACGGAATTCGATCATCATTCCAGTGACGACTTCGCGCGTCGAACCGATCAACTCGGCCAATTCTTCGTGAGTTAACCGCACGCTCGATTCGCCGGATCGCGCCGCCTCGTCCGAGAGCCTGAGCAGCGCGCGCGCCAGCCGGTGGTGATTGTCGTCGAAAACCAGCGATTCGATTTGGCGATGCGCCTCGGCCAGCCGCGCGGCCACGTGCCGCATCGCGTCGCGCATCAATGAGGGGTCGCGGTGCGCGGCCTGCCAGAAATCGGCGATTCGGATCAGGGCCACTCGCGTGGTGTCGAGCGCGACGGCCTCATCGCCGCGCCGCGTCTCAACCTCGTCTCCGACCAGAGCCAGTTCGCCGAAGATGTCCCCGCTATAACGAATCGAAACTATCTTCCTGGCGCCTTCCGGGGAAGAGCGCAGTATTTTCACGCGCCCTTTCAACACGACATAAACCTCAGCCACCGGATCGTCGAGCGCGTAAATCGCCATCCCGCGCCAGAAAGTCCGCTCAATGTGCGGCAGACTCAAAAGGCCCGGAAACCAAGAAGCGCGGTTTTTATCCGCCGTCTTCAAATCCGCCAGCTTTAAATTGGTCGAATTCATTTCTCCCTCCTTCTAGAATCTTATCGGTTTACAATCAATTCGCGCGGATTCAATCTTCCTATTCGTTCTTCCACACCCGATCCGGCTTCAGTGGTCCGCAAATACTCCGCCACCGGCTTCGCCAGTTTTTCCGCCAAAGCGGCGTTTTCATTCTCCGGCAGGTCAGACGTTACCAGGACTATGCGCTTGGCGGTTTGATAGGCGCCGAGGGCGATGTGATCGTAAGTGAATCGCTGTGTTCCCTGAGCCGGGCCGCTAAAAGTCGGGACCGCGCCTGATTTCATTGCCCGGCTGTCACGGCCCGTTACGAACAGCGAGATCAAAGTGGTATCTCGCGTGTAGACCAGATGCGCGAATCTGCGTCCGCCGAAATCGCAGACGTGGGCGGCGCGCAGCAGCAACCCTGCGGCCCCGTCCGCGGCTACCTTATCCAGCTTCGAGCAGGCAGGGTCGAATTCTCTGACCGAGTCAGGCATTTCAGCCGTCCCGGACGCGCCAACGTAATATGCGCCGCAGGTCCGATGGTCACCCACCGTCTCGGCGACCAGGTTGGCGCTCAATTCGAGCGCCATTATCTGTTCTTTGGAAAACCGCTGAGGATCGCCGTTTCCGCGCTGCAGACCGCGCAGGCCCCGGATCCCTCCAATGAGCAGCGCGAGCGCCACCACGACCGCAGCCGGCGCCAGAAGCCGCGTCCTGAAAAGAGTGGCGAACCAACCGCCGGCGCCCACTTCTTCGTCCAGCCGCGCGGAGCCGTCCCCCAACCCCGCCTCCGACCGCAATTTCGCCCGAAGCTGTTCCATCGCCCGTTCGCTCATCTTCTCCCGCGAACAAGCCTGCCGCAGCGACGCGCGCAAGAGCCGGCGCGCGGACATTTCATTCCGACAAGGGGAGCAGCGCTCGGCGTGACAGAGCATCGTGTGATTAGTCTCGACCGCCAACTCTCCGCAGAGATAGGAATCGATCAACTCTTTGAAATTCTGGCAATCCATCAAGAAATCCTGGCACTCTCAGTTCGCGACCTGATAACCGGCTTCGCGGGCGTAATTGGCCAGTTCCATCCGCAGTAACTTTCTCCCCCTGTGCAAGCGCGACATCACGGTGCCGAGCGGAATTCGCAGCGTGTTGGCGATCTCCCGGTAAGACAGGTCTTCGACATCGGCCAACACCACGGGGAGCTGAAAATCGCGCGGGATGCGCTCGAGCGCGGCCAGCACCTCCTCTTCCGTCAAACGCTGCGGCGTCGGCGGATCGTAAGCGATCGTTTCCGCGATCGTCTCTTCAATCGGCGCCAGTTCCAACTTCGCTCTTCTGATTCCGTCGTAATAAACGTTGAAAAGAATTTTGTAGAGCCAGGCGCGCAGGTTGGTTCCGATTTCAAATCTGTGGAAGGATCGCCAAGCCTGAAGATAAGTCTCCTGGATCAGATCCTCGGCCTTCTCCCGATCTCGACACACTCTTAGCGCGACGCGGAAAAGCTGGTCGGAAAAGCTCAAAGCTTCCGCCTCGAAAATTTCGAGTCGCTGCAGATTGTCGTTTCTTTCCAACCTCGTTGCCTCTTTGCCCGGACAAACAACTCTAAATCGTGTATCGCCAAAGCGATGACGAATATTCCCGAACACAAAATTTTTTTCAATGAGAGTTTACCGCGCGCCGAAGTTGACACCGTTTCACGCTGACGCCTATAATCTGCGGCTTTCTAAGCGAAGAAATACCGGAGGCGATACAATAATGGCTTATGCAATCATTCGCACAGGCGGAAAACAATTTCGCGTCAGTCCCGGGGATGTGATTCGCATTCCCACTCTGGCTGATAAAAATGAAGGCGACACTGTCACCTTCGACGATGTTCTGGTCGCCGGCGCCGATGACGGCGTTCGTATCGGCGCGCCGACGGTTTCCGGAGCGCGCGTCACAGCGACCGTGGTCAAGAACGGTCGCGGCCCGAAGATCATCGTCTTCAAGTTTAAACGGCGCAAACACTACAAACGCACAAAAGGGCATCGCCAGGGTTTCACCGCGATAAAGATTGATTCGATCGCATAAGATTCAATATTATTAGCGGGCAATTTTTTGCTCTAAGGAGTTCTCAGTTAATGGCACACAAAAAAGGCGTAGGCAGTTCACGCAATGGCCGCGATTCAGCGGCGCAGCGCCTGGGCGTCAAGCGTTTCGGCGGCGAGTCGGTTTCAGGCGGCTCCATTCTGGTCCGGCAGCGCGGGACTAGATTCAAACCCGGAGTCAACGTCGGCATCGGCAGCGACGACACGCTATACGCCAAGATCACCGGCATCGTCAAATTTGAAGATCGCGGGCGCAAAGGACGATTCATAAGTGTTTATCCCCACGAGTAGTAGAACGGTGATGCGGATAGTCGAAGCGGAGCAGTAGAGACCTGGACTCCCTAATGGTCGGCGATGAATGACCAATAACGAATATCTCCCGTGACCGGCCACCCAGGCTCGACTACTGACTACCGATGTTTATTGACCGCGCGATAATTCATGTTAAAGGCGGAGACGGCGGCACTGGAGTGACGGCGTTCAGGCGTGAGAAGTTCGTGCCACGCGGCGGGCCTTCAGGCGGTGACGGAGGCGACGGCGGTTCGGTTTATATCGAATCGTCTGAAGGCATGAACACTTTGCTTCATTTTCGTTACAACCCCGAACACAAAGCCGGACGCGGGCGCCACGGTGAAGGGAGCAAGCGTCACGGAGCAAAAGGCGAAGACATTACCCTGCAAGCGCCGGTTGGAACTGTTGTAATTGATGAGGCGACCGGCGAGATTATTCACGACTTCACCCGAGCCGGAGAAAAAATACTAGTTGCCTCAGGCGGACGTGGTGGACGCGGCAACGCCCAGTTTGCCTCCCCAGTCAATAGAGCCCCACGACGCCATGAAGAAGGCCGGCCGGGACAGGAGCGCTCGCTCACGCTTGAGCTTAAGCTGATTGCCGATGTCGGGTTGGTTGGTTTGCCCAACGCGGGCAAATCAACTCTGATTTCGCGCATCTCAGCGGCGCGTCCGAAGATCGCTGACTATCCCTTTACAACACTTGAACCGAACCTGGGCGTGGTTGACCTGGGCGATTTCAAAACATTTGTCGTCGCGGACATTCCGGGATTGATCGAGGGAGCGCATGCCGGAGCCGGATTGGGCGATCGTTTCCTGCGTCATGTCGAGCGCACGAAACTCTTGCTGCATCTGGTCGACGTTTCAGTTCTCGCGCAGGACCCGATCTCTGATTACAAAATCGTCTCGCGCGAAATTGAAGCATACAGTCGTCAGGTCGCGGCGAAACCCAAGATCGTGGTCGGCGCCAAGCTCGACGCGGCGCTTACTAAATCCGAGGATTTGGGGGAAGAATCGGGATATTCCTTATTGGACGAGTTCAAAGAATTTTGCGAGCGCGAAGGTTTGGAATTTCATGCGATCTCAGCGGTGACAGGTCAGGGTTTGAACGAGTTGTTGCGCGCGGTCGAGCGACGGCTGGATGAGTTGCGACGACAAGAGCGACAAGGGATTGATGAAGAAGCGGCGTCCAAAGTCGCTTAAGCGGTCGGCGGTTACTCTCATTATTTTTGGATCAAAAGCGAGGAACGTTTGCGGCGACGCATAGGAGTTTATGGCGGGACGTTCGATCCGGTTCATAACGGTCATTTCAAAGTGGCCGAGGCGGCGCTGACCGCTTTCGCTATGGATCAAATGCTCTTCGTCCCGGCTTTCACGCCGCCGCACAAGCGCAAGCGGGCGATCAGTTCCCCGTTCCACAGACTGGCGATGTTGGCGCTGGCGACGGCTGATTCGCCGACGATGTTCGTCTCGACTGTTGAACTCGAAGCGCCGTCGCAGCCGTACACAATTGAGACGCTGGGCCGGTTACAGGCCGAGCTCGATCCTGCGCGGTTGTTCTTTGTCATGGGAGGCGATTCGTTCAGGGAAGTTACCAGTTGGCGCGAATACGAAGAGATTCTGAGCGCGTACGACGTCATCGTCGCGACGCGCCCCGGCTTTGACTGGTTCGGGAATGATGATCATACCCTGAGGCGTCTTGCGCCTCAGTTGGAGACGCGAATCGTTGATCTGCGCGGCGCCTTTCCGTCAGACGAAGATTTGAAATCGCCGCGCATCTTTCTGACTGATTATGTCGCCGTTGATGTTTCGGCGACCGGCATCCGCGAGGCGGTCGAGCAGGGACGCTCGATTGACGAGATGGTTCCGCCGTCCGTTGCGGCTTACATCAAAAAATACCAGTTGTATCGGAAACCTTAATGTCAAAAGTCGCAATATCGAAAGTGGCCGAAGAAGAGATGGAGCATGGCGAAATGAATGTGGGAGCCTCTGGACTCTCGCCTGAAGATCAACTGATTTTCGAGCATGTGCGGATCGCGACTCACGCGGCCGATCAAAAGAAGGCGCAGGAGATTCTCGTCTTGCGGCTGTCGGCAATCACGGAGTTCACAGACTACTTCATCATCTGCTCCGGCGCTTCGACGCGCCAGACGCAGGCCATCGCCGACGCAGTTATCGAGGAGTTGAAGAAGGCGCAAACGCGCCCACTCCACACCGAAGGCTACAACAACGCTGAATGGATTCTGATAGATTACGGCGCGTTCGTCATTCACATATTCACCGAAGAGTCGCGAAAATTTTATGACCTGGAAAGGCTCTGGCGCGACGCTGAAAGGGTTGAAGTTTAAGCCCTGGGAGCGCAGGCGCCCTTGCCTGCGAAGAATGAATGTGAAACTGCACTTCGTTTGGATCGGCAAGACCAGAAACGACGCCTGCGCCGCGCTGATTGACAATTATCTGGAGCGAATCAAACACTTCGCCCCCTGTGAAGTAAGTGAGTTGAAAGAATTGTCAGGCGCCGACGAAAAGCGCGCGATCGTCACGGAAGGACGCAAACTGATATCAGCGATCGAACGCGACGATTTCGTGGCGCTGCTTGACGAGGAAGGAGGAGCCTTGGATTCGCCCCAGTTCGCCCGGTTCATAGACAAACACCGGCAGGCCGGGACCAAACGGCTGGCTTTCGTAATCGGCGGATTCGCGGGCGTGAGTGATGAAGTCAAAGAGCGCGCCGACATGCGGCTATCGCTTTCACGGATGACCCTGACGCATGAACTGGCGCGCGTGATATTGACGGAACAGGTTTATCGGGCTTTTACGCTGCTGGCAGGATTGCCTTATCACAAGTTTTGATTTTTCCCCAACCGCCTAGGCGGTAATTCCAGACCGAGGAGAAGAGTGGATGGACAAAAAGAGACTTAAAATGTTCCACGACAGATTAGTGACGGAACGCGCCGCTCTGAGAGGCGTCGTCGGACGCAATGAAGATTACGGTCGCGAAGCCGACATCGAAGCCACGCAAGATCCCGCGGATAAGGCTGCGAATTCTTACACGAAGGAGCTTCTCTTCAGCCAGTCTACGAACGACCGGCAGATTCTTTTTCAGATTGATGAAGCCCTTCAGCGCATCCAGGACGAGGAGTATGGCGTCTGCGCCAACTGCGGCAAGGAGATCGGACCGAAGCGGCTCGAGGCGCTGCCATGGGTGCGCTACTGTATAACCTGTCAGGATCTCTCCGAACGCGGTCTGCTCAACGAAGAAGAATAAGCGATGGGTCGAAACGGTATGGCGGAAATCAAACAGCAAAATGACGCCTTAAAGCTTTGTTGTTTGATTTCCGCTTTCGGTTTTCGCTTTGGTCGGTGTTTCGCCTATCAATCGCAATATGCTTAAGGAATGTTTGGGACAACGGCGGCGAGGCTCAGGTTGAATTATCGAAACACCCGAAATGGCGATCGCCTTGTATCCGGGCCGGATTCATTCTGTAGTGAGAGTGGCGATAAAGCGTACCGATAGTTATAAAGACGCGAAAAGTCAGAACAGGCGCCGAGAATTTTCCACAGCAAAACACTTTTTTCCCACCGCGCAACATCCAATACTTTTTGAGGATCATCTCGCCACGCGCGCGCCACCGCCCTTCATGACCTTCTCCACTTCGGCCAACGTGGCCATCGAAGTGTCTCCGGGCGTAGTCATCGCGAGCGCGCCATGAGCCGCGCCGTATTCGACCGCGAGTTGCGGCCCCTTGCCGATCAGGAAGCCGTAGATCAATCCGGACGCGAACGAATCGCCGCCGCCGACCCGGTCGAAGATTTCGAGGTTCTCGCGCAGCCGCGCCTGATGGAACTCGCCGTCGCAATAACATACAGCGCCCCAATCGTTGACCGTCGCTGTTTTAGCGTTGCGCAGCGTCGTCGCCACGACCTTGAAATCGGGATATTCGCTGACCGCGCGTTCGATCATCTTCTTGAAGTTGGTCACGTCGAGATTCGAAAGATGTTCGTCCATCCCTTCGACCTCGAATCCGAGCGCGGCGGTGAAGTCCTCTTCGTTGCCGATCATCACGTCGACCAGGGGGGCGAGACCTCGATTGACCTCCCGCGCGCGCGCGCTCCCGCCGATTCCCTTCCACAACGATTCGCGGTAGTTGAGGTCATAAGAGATGATCGTTCCATGCCTCTTCGCGACCTCCATGGCTTCGCGTGCGACCAGCGGCGTAGTTTCAGACAGCGCGCAGAAAATGCCGCCGCAATGAAACCATCGCGCGCCTTCATCGCCGAATATCTTCTCCCAGTTGATGTCGCCGGGCTTGAGCTGCGACACCGCCGTGTGGCCGCGATCGGAACAACCGACCGCGGCGCGCGCGCCGAAGCCTCGTTCGGTGAAGTTCAATCCATTGCGCGTGGTCCTTCCAACGCCGTCATACGGCGTCCACTTCACATGCGATTGATCGACGCCGCCCTGATAAATCAAATCCTGAACCAGCCGTCCCACCGGATTGTCGGCGAACGCGGTCACGACCGCCGTTTCCATTCCGAAGCAACGCTTTAACCCGCGCGCGACGTTGTATTCGCCGCCGCCTTCCCACACCTGAAAAGTCCTCGTCTTTTGAATTCGCCCGTCTCCCGGATCTAGCCGCAACATCACTTCCCCGAGCGCGACCAGGTCCCATTTGCATTGATCTTTCGGTTTGATCTTTAAACCCGCCATAACTCAAATCCTGAATCAGTACCGCGAGCGGTAGCGAGCGTGTCTCCATCGCTCTTTTATTGATGGAGACACGCTCGCTACCGCTCGCGGTACTGATTGCTACGCAACTCGCGAACTAGCGCCGTGGCCTCGCGCGCCAATTGTTTAACCTTCGCGAAATCGCCCGCCTCAAACAACTCCGGCTTGACCATCCAGCTCCCGCCGCAAGCCACCACCTGAGGCAGGGCCAGATACAGGCCGATGTTCTTCGCATCGATCCCTCCGGTCGGGATGAATCGAACATGTCTGTACGGCGCGCAGATCGCCTGCAAAAATTTCACGCCCCCCATCGGTTCCGCCGGAAAGAATTTCAACACGTCGACGCCCTTTGACAGGACCATCTCGATCTCTGTCGGCGTGCAAACGCCGGGAAAAATCCTGACGCCTTTCGATAAACAGTGATCAACTACTGTCGGGTTCGCGCCCGGCGAAACGACGAATTCGGCGCCGGCGTTTACCGCAGTTTCCGCCTGCTCAGTGGTCAGCACAGTCCCGGCGCCTAGAAGAATGTCCGGAAAGCGCGATCGAATACTCTCGATGGCTTCAGCCGCCGCCGCGGTGCGGAACGTGATCTCGGCGCATGGCAGTCCGCCTTCGAGCAACGCTTCGGCTAGCGGCAATGCGTGATCGGGTTTTGGGATGGTGACGACCGGAATGATCCCGATCTCCTGCGAGCGCTCGACAATGCCCATAAATGTTTCCTCGATGATGCGGTTGGAATCTTGTTAGGGAGGCGCATCTTATTGGCGCGGGACGCCGAACGCAAGAGCCTGGCGCGCTGGATCAATAACCGGCGTCAATCGAGTTGGTCTCCGATGGTATCCATCTCCGCTCGTTTTTGTGACGTCCGCTCTGCGGGCGCGATTGTTGTCGAGCCACTCGTCCAGCGCGGCTCATACGGGCAGTGGCGACAGCCCGACCCGCAACAATGCCCGCGCTTCAAGTGATAGAGCCGGGTGAAGACTATGAAATCGCCCTCCCTATAAAAGTCTTCATTTTCGAGAATCTCGCTCATCGTCACAGCTTTAGCGCTTCAACTTCGCATCGCAGATTACATTTGAATAGTGATTCATCATAAGCAGGGGGCGTTGGAGTGGCAAGTCGCATTCATCAATGCAAACGCGATTAAAAACCGTGCTAAAATGATAGAGGGCAATTGGAGCTTGAAGCTATGATCAAGGTATTGAACCACCTCACGATCAGAGACAAACAGGCGCTGGCGATGTTCATTGGTCTAGCGCTGCTGTGTACTCTTTATTTCGCGTCGGGCATTCTGGTCACTTACGTTTCTCAGCCGGCCGGCGCTATGGAGGTGGCGAGAGACGGTAAGGGGTTCATAGTGCGCGGGCTCGGATTGCAGTCCTTCGCATTGGCTGAGCGGGTACGCAACGAGATCGAGGGTCGTCACGGCGTGCCCGCCGACATAGAGGCCGCCCCGACCGGTCAGGGCTTTCTGATAAAAATCGGGCCCCTCGTGAAACGCGCCGACGCCGAAACCCTGGTGAATGAACTCCGCGTTTCACATAACATCATTGCCCGAATCGTCCAGAACTGATGAGACTGAGCCTGCCGTTTTCCCGATCTACGTTCGCGCCTGATGGTCTGTTATGGCAATCGATTGCCGCCGTCGTCTCGGCGCTACTATTGATCCTATCCTTTCCACCATTTGAATTGAGCTTTCTCGCCTGGGTCGCGCTCGCCCCTTTATTGAAGGTGATCGCTGAAGGCGTGACCGTGCGGCGCGCGCTGTGGCTCGGATGGCTCGCCGGGATCGAATTCACTTTCTTCGCTGAAAACTGGATCGCGCATTCGATGACGCATTTCGGTCAGATGCTGACGGTCGTCGCATACGCCGTTGCGATGGTGTTCGCCGCAATTTTAGCCGTCTTCCCGGCCATTTTTGCGGCAGCGATGGCGATGCTCACACGGAGATTCGGATGGAAGGCGATAGCGTTTGCGCCGGCCGTCTGGGTGGCGACTGAGTGGTTGCGTCCGATTTTGACGGGCGTGACTTGGAACGCGCTAGGCGTTTCGCAAGCCCGACATTTCAGAATCGCCAGCCTGTCGCAACTCGGCGGCGTCTATCTGGTAAGCGCGGAGATCATGGCCGTGAACTCGCTGATCATCCTGGCGCTAAAATTCAGAGAGCGTCCGGTCGCAAGAGCCGCGGCTCTTTTATTCTTCCTCGCGGCGATATTTTATCTACTACCCCCGCAACTCCGCCGCCAATCGCCGGAAGGCGCGACCGTTACCGTCGTGGGCGTGCAGCCGAATCTTCCTCCTGATTCCATCGGAACGTCGCGCGAACTGGATAACGTCATCAGACTTACAAAAGAAGCCATCAATCGCGCGCCGGACAAGAGAGCCGATATTGTGATATGGGCCGAATCGCCGCTCGCGCTTTTTTATGAAAACGACGCGGCGGTCCGTGAAAAACTGGACGCGCTGGCCAGAGAGACGGGCAGCTACCTGATCGTCAGCACGGCCACGAACGAAAGGGACAGGTACTTCAATAGCGTACACACCGTCAGCCCGCGCGCCGGCTCGCCAATCGGCTCGCAGCCTAAACCGCTGCGGCGATACGATAAGATTCGCCTGGTGCCTTTCGGAGAATACGTGCCGTGGCGCCCCCTGCTGGGACGCTTCGTTCCTGCGATCGTCGGAGATTTCACTCCCGGCGATGAAGCGGTGGTGAATCTATTGAGACTCGGCGTTGAACGCGTGGCGATTACGGAAGACGGAGGCGCGCCTTCCGCCGCCATAGAACGGACCACGAATTACGTCCGCGTCGGCTCGTTCATCTGCTACGAAGCGGCTTATCCGAATCTCGTGCGGCGATTCGTACAAAACGGCGCGACGCTGCTGGTCAACGTCTCGAACGACGCCTGGTTCGGAAATACCGCCGGCGCGCGCCAACACCTGATGCACGCGATGATGCGCGCCATCGAAAACGACCGCGATCTGTCGCGTGTGACCAATTCCGGAATCAGCGCGCTCCTCACGGCTGACGGCCGCGTAGTTGACCCTTTGCCGATGTTCTCTTCGACCGCCCAGGTATGGCAGGCGCGGACGCGCAGCGATCGGACCATTTACACCCGGCACGGCGACTGGTTCGCCACCGGCTGCGCCCTTCTGACAGCCGCCGTTCTCATCGCGCTTAGATTTTTTCGATGATTCCGCCGGCTCGTCTTCGTATTGATGTTCGGCGCCCGACGATTCCTTGACAGAGGAAAATGCGATTGTTAGTCTCATTGTTTTCAAACACCGGTACCATAACAACTTTAGGAGAGTCACGATGAAGCGAACCTTTCAACCTAATAACCGCCGTCGCGCCAAAACTCATGGATTTCGCGAGCGCATGAGCGCCAAAGGTGGCCGTCTAGTTCTCAAACGCCGTCGCGCGAAAGGACGCAAAAGACTGACGCCTAGCCATTACTGATGCAAACATTGCGCAGCGCCCGGCAGTTCCGCAGGGTTTATGAGCAAGGCTTCAAAGTTCACACTCCTTTCTTTTCGGCATTCCTTCTGAGAAATGAAGTAGGCGAACAGAGATATGGATTCACCGTCACTAAGAAAATTGGCAATGCGGTGGTTCGCAATCGCTGTAAGAGAAGACTCAGGGAGGTCGTGAAGAAATATGGGCCATGCGTTTCCTATCCCGGAGGTTTAGACATCGTTCTCAATGTCAAAGCCGGATTGGCGGAGGCTGATTTCAAACAGCTCCAAGAATCATTTGCGCGGGTAATGAGCAGATTTTGTGATTTTGCGAAGAGGCAGGGCGCCTAAAGCCAAACAAGCTGGAATCAGTCATGAAATGGATCGCAGTTCATCTTTTGAAATTTTATAAATACGCGATCTCGCCATTGCTTCCTCCAGCGTGCCGCTTCACGCCGACATGTTCGGAGTATACTGTTGAAGCGATGGTGAGATACGGATTCATAAAAGGCGCGTGGCTCGGAGTGAAACGATTGTTGCGCTGCCACCCCTTCAGTGATGGGGGCTATGATCCGGTTCGCTAAATGAAACACGCGCGCGTAAGCAGCCGGTCGCGAGCGGCGCCAAACACCCGCATACGCGGGGCGCCACACATTTTCATAAGTTCGAGTTTATAGATGGAAAAAAGACTAGTTTTATTTCTTATCCTGTCAGCGGTGATTTTTATCGGGTGGTCGTATTTCTTCGCTCCTCATCCCGAGACGCCGCGGCAAAACGGTAAGGCGGCTTTGACAACTTCCTCCCCTTCTCCGTCGGTCGCCGTTACGCCCGAAAGCCAAACACAGCCGACAGTCGGCGTCGCGACACCGGCGGCGACTCAGGCTGAGCTTCGCCAGATCAAGGTCAAGTCCGATCATTGGGTGGCTAATTTGTCGAACAGAGGCGGCGTGCTGACTGAATGGACGATGACTCAATTTCCTGACGGCAAGGCGATTGACCCGCCTCAGGGCGTCAATCTGATCTCCAAGGAGCTCAGCCAGAAGATAGGCGCGCCGTTCCGTTTCTATATTCCGGAAGACCCGGCGCTAGAGAATGAGCTGAACTCCGCGGCTTACACCATAGAAAATCTCCCTGAGCAGGAACTCACTATAAAAGAAGGTGAGAAGAAAGAGATCAAGTTCTCCTACGCCAATAACGGCGTGGAAGCCGTCAAAACGATTATCTTCAAGGGAGAGGGAGAAAAAAGTTCAGGCTTCGACTTCGATTTCGTTGGAAGCGTCAGGCGCAATGGAATCCCGGTTCAGGCTTATGTCGTCATCGGTCCGAACTTCGGCGATCAAAGCGTAAAGGAAATCAATACGTACAAACATGCGCCTCAGTTGACCTACGCCACAAACGACGGCGACATAGAGAGGCAAACGGTAGGCGGCTTTAAAGGCGCGACGTATGATATATCCCTGCCCGTCACGTGGGCCGCGGTCGATGACAACTACTTCGCAATGGCGTTTGTGCCGCAACAATCGGCTAAAGCTGTCGGTCTTCTGAAAGACAAATCTGTCTCGATCGCCGTATCGCTCAATGACGGCGCCGTTAATCATGTTTACGCCGGCCCAAAGGACATCTCCCTGTTGAGCAAGGTTAGCGGCGATTTCGGAATCAATAATAAGAGGCCGCTGGAGGACATTGTCAGCTACGGCATCCTGGACTTCGTGAGAGGCATGGTCAAACCGATCGCGCAGTTCATGCTCAAAGCCTTGCGCGCCATAAATGAGTATACTCACAACTTCGGTTGGTCAATCGTCATTCTGACAGTGGCGTTGAACATGCTCTTCTTCCCTCTACGCTGGAGAAGCTCCGTCGTAATGAAACGCGCGGCCGCGCTGGCGCCAAGAATGAAGGACCTCCAGGAGCGGATGAAGAAATTGGACAAGAACGATCCGCGCATGCTCGACCTTCAAAAAGAACAGATCGCGTTGATGAAGGAAGGCAACCCGCTGATGGGCTGTCTGCCGTTGCTTTTGCAGATGCCGTTCTTCATAGCGGTCTACGCCATTCTCACCGTATCGATCGAAGTTCGTAACGCGCCATTCTTCGGCTGGATTCACGACCTTTCATCGAAGGATCCGTATTACATTCTGCCGATCGTCATGTGCGCTACAATGATCATTCAAACGGCGCTGACGCCAACTACGGCTGATCCGATACAGAAGAAGGTTCAATACGTCATGCCGGTAGTCCTGACCCTCGCGATTTTCATTTCCGCCCCCGCGGGTTTGGCGCTGTACTGGATGGTGGGGAACCTGGTAGGCATCGCGCAACAGTACGTTATCAATCGTCTCAATCCGACGAATCCGCCTGCCGCCGCCGCTGATACATCCGATTCTGACAGACAGGGTCCGAAACCGCCCAAGGGCGGGCCGGGTCCCAAGTCCCCGAAGGGGAGAAAGACCAAAGAGGTTCTTGCGAATTAGTTATGACACTGGAAAATTTTGAAGGAATGAAAAGCAAAGTCGAAGGCTTCGTGAATGATTTGATCGATAAATCATCGCTAGACCTGAGAGTCGAAGTGAGCGAACCGGAGCCGAATAGCATCGAAGTCATGTTCCAGGGATTTGATCTCCCGTTGCTTCTGGGACACAACGCGGAACTGCTAGACGCCTTGCAATACATCGCCCGCCGGGCTTTCGCCGACGCGGTGGCGGCGGGAGTGCAGATCGATTTCGACGCGAATGGCTATCGCGACGCGCGCAAACAGGAGCTGGAGATAATGGCCCATAAAGCGGCTGAGAAAGTGAAAGTGACCAAGTCGCCATTCGTGTTCGATCCGATGAACGCGCAGGACCGCCGGATCATTCACACGGCCCTGGTCGATTTCCAGGGGATCAGGACGGAAAGCGAAGGAGATGGGCAGATGCGAAGAGTGAAAGTTCTTCCTGCCTGAAATATCCCGCTTCCCTTTCTCGCCGCAAGTGACGCCCATTCCCCAGCTCCAATGTCTTCGCACCGATTCAAAACGATTGCGGCCATCGCAACGCCTCAAGGCTATGGGGGTATCGGCGTTGTCCGGATCAGTGGAGACCAATCTACCGATTACGCCCGTCGATTATTGCGAGGCGGAGACCATGCGGTCTTCACTCCCAACCAGGCTTCATTCCAGCATCTGATCAATCCCGAAACAGGCGCGACGATTGATGACGCGATAATCACGTTCTTCAAAGCGCCTCACTCGTTTACAGGCGAAGATGTCGTCGAAATCTCCTGCCACGGAAGCCCGGTGGTCTTGTCGGAAATTCTCAGGTTGTTGACTTCACTCGGAGTCGAACTCGCTCAGCCCGGTGAATTCAGCATGCGCGCGTTTCTGAATCAACGCATGGACCTGACACAGGCCGAGGCGATCAAGGACCTCATTCACGCTCAAACAACCCATCAGGCGCGTGTCGCCGCAAAACAGTTGGGAGGCGAAATCTCGAAGCAGTTGCAGCCGATAAAGGAAGGACTGGTTGAGCTGATTGTTCATTTCGAATCGTCAGTCGAATTCGTCGAAGACGATCTCGACCCGCTGAATGGAGCCCTCTTTCTCTCGCGCATAGACCATTTCATCGATAAACTCGGCGCGCTCGCTTCCAGTTACCGGGTAGGAAAACTCATTCGCTCGGGAATCAAACTGGCTTTGATCGGGCGTCCGAATGTCGGCAAATCGTCACTCTTCAACGCCCTGCTCGGAAGGGAGAGAGCTATCGTCACTCATATGCCTGGCACCACGCGCGATACGCTTAACGAATCGTTCGTCATCAATGGCATTCCGGTCGACCTGATAGACACGGCGGGAATCAGAGAGACGGAGGACATCGTCGAACAGATCGGCGTTGAAAGGACTAAGACCGCGATCGCCGAGGCTGACCTGATCATAGCGGTCGTCGAATCGACCTCGACTCTTCTTTCCGAAGAGATTG
>Ga0126377_10001099_pt1 | contig 17365 bp, 18 predicted proteins | sample PanSoiMetPlot_22_FD_92647 | JGI IMG/M metagenome (GOLD analysis project Ga0126377, IMG submission 92647) | Tropical forest soil microbial communities from Panama - MetaG Plot_22 | ecosystem: Environmental > Terrestrial > Soil > Tropical forest > Bulk soil | place: Panama | collected 2016-02-17 | reverse complement strand
CTCGCCGAAATTGCCGCGCAAGCGCGTGATGCGTCCATCGAGATCCCGCGCAAGGCCGATCAGATGCTCCTCCTGGCCATCCTCGCATGCCATACGATAGTGGCGGCCGTTGATGGTCACGCTCACCTGGGCCACGACGACGCTCCCACGAATTCCTTCATGTCTTCATCCATCATGTCCGTTGATGACCGAACGAATGGTCGCCATCGCAGAGTCGAGACGGCGCGCGACGTCCTCGTTGGTCGCTTCGAGCTGGCGCGCGCGGGCGGTCACCGCGTCGAGTTCGGAGGCGAGGCGCGAACGATCGGAGCCGAGCGCATAGACCTGGGTGAGCAGCTTCTGTTCATCGTGGTCTGACTCGCGGCGATGTTCGACGGCAGCTTCCAGCGCATCAAGCGCAAGTTGCAGCCGCCTCGTTGCCGCGTCGATCACATTCGGATCGCTCATCGCCGCCTCGTTCGGCCCTGGCGGGCCTACGAATTGTCGGATAACTCCGAATTTTTGTGCGAACAAAAGGATTTAGAAAAGAAAGCTTACGTGTTATCGCGGCCGGGCGTCAACGCACAGGGCGGCGTTTTCCACGTTTGCGCGAAAAAAACCCCAGCCAACCGGCGCTTGACGTGGACGTCATCGTCGGTTCGGACCCGTCGCGTTGACTCGGGAGCCCCATCCTGCTTAAGCCGCTGGTTCATGACCGCTAAAGTCTCTCCAGCCGTTGCGCAGCCTCGTCTTTCGAACGACGGCGCACCTGTCGCTGCACGCTCCGAGCACGACCGCATGGCCAATGCGATTCGCGCACTCGCCATGGATGCCGTTGAGCAAGCGAAATCCGGCCATCCCGGCCTCCCGATGGGGGCGGCCGACATCGCGACCGTCTTGTTCACGCGCTTCCTGCGGTTCGATCCGGCCGATCCGGTCTGGCCCGACCGTGACCGATTCGTGCTGTCGGCCGGTCACGGCTCGATGTTGATCTACGCGCTACTTCATCTCCTGGGCTACGAAGGGATGACGCTTGATCAGCTCAAACGGTTCCGCCAGCTCGGTTCGATCACCGCCGGCCATCCCGAATACGGCCATGCGCCGGGCGTCGAGACCACCACCGGCCCGCTCGGCCAGGGCCTCGGCAATGCCGTCGGCATGGCGATCGCGGAACGCCATCTCGCCGCGGTGTTCGGCAGCGAGGTGGTCGATCATGCGACCTATGTGCTCGCCTCCGACGGCGACCTGATGGAGGGCATCAGCCAGGAGGCGATCGCGCTGGCCGGACACCTCAAGCTGTCGAAGCTCGTCGTGCTGTTCGACGACAACGGCATCTCAATCGATGGGCCATTGACGCTTGCCGACTCGGTCGACCAGGTCAAGCGCTTCGAAGCGGCCGGCTGGGCCGCAACGCGAATCGACGGGCACGATCCCCAAGCCATTGCGGCTGTGCTGGAGAAGGCCAAGTCGTCCGATCGTCCCTCGCTCATTGCCTGCCGTACCACAATAGGCTTCGGCGCGCCGACCAAGGCGGGCAGCGAAAAGAGCCACGGCTCGGCGCTTGGCGCCGAAGAGATCGCTGGTGCGCGCCAGGCCCTCGGCTGGAGCCACGGGCCGTTCGAGATTCCCGCCGACATCCGTGATGCTTGGCGCAACGCCGGCGAACGCGGCAAGCTGGCGCATCAGGCGTGGTCGCACCGGCTCGCTGCGCTCTCCCCCGAGACGCGCGCCGAGTTCGAGCGACGCATGCGCGGCGACATCGCGCGCGACAAGCTCGGCGCCGCCGTGCGCGCGGTGAAGGACAAGCTCGCGGCGACGCCTCAGGACGTCGCAACGCGCGTCGCCTCGCAATTCGCGCTCGACACGCTGGTCCCCGCGCTGCCGGAGATGATCGGCGGCTCGGCGGATCTGACGGGATCGAACAACACCAGGCCCAAGGGCATGGCGGCGTTGACCGCGGCCGATCCCACCGGACGCTTTATCCACTATGGCGTGCGCGAGCACGGCATGGCGGCGGCGATGAACGGAATGGCGCTCCATGGCGGCGTCGTGCCCTATTCCGGAACGTTCCTCGTCTTCTCCGACTACTGCCGGCCCGCGATCCGGCTCGCCGCGCTGATGGGTCGGCGCGTCATCCATGTGATGACGCACGACTCGATCGGGCTCGGCGAGGACGGACCGACGCATCAGCCGGTCGAGCACCTCGCCGCGTTGCGCGCAATTCCCAACCTCATGGTCTTCCGGCCCTGCGACGCCGCCGAAACCGTCGAATGCTGGGAGCTGGCGCTCGCCGCCAAGACGACGCCGAGCATCCTCGCGCTGACGCGCCAGAACTTGCCGCAACTGCGGCTCGGCCCAAACGAGACCAATCGATGCGTGGCCGGCGCCTATGAAATCGCGTCGGCGGCCGGCGAGGCCAAGGTCTCGATCTTCGCCTCAGGCTCGGAAGTCGCCATCGCGGTCGAGGCGTGCAAGCTCCTGGCGCAACACGCGATCACCGCCCGCGTCGTGTCCGTGCCGTGCTTCGAACTGTTCCTGGCGTTACCCGACGACGTGCGCCGTGCGGTCATCGGTCGTGCGCCGGTGAAGGTCGCGGTCGAGGCCGCGATCCGGCAGGGATGGGACGCCATCATCGGCAGCGACGGGGTGTTCGTCGGCATGACCGGTTTCGGGGCGAGCGCGCCTTACCAGGACCTCTACAGACATTTCGGCATCACCGCCGAGGCGGTCGCGCAGGCGGCGTTGACCAAACTCGATGAAAGATGAGCCTTTTCCGGCGACTTCAGGCTTGTGATCCCTCGCCGTCGGCGCAATAAAGCGTTTCTCCGCGCGGCCGGGAACCGCGCGCACAGGGAGACCCGGGAATGTCGGTTCGCGTCGCCATCAACGGATTCGGCCGCATCGGCCGCAACATCCTGCGCGCCATCGTCGAAGCCGAACGCAACGATATCGAAGTCGTGGCCGTCAACGACCTCGCGCCGGTCGAGACCAACGCGCATCTCCTGCGTTACGACTCGGTGCACGGCCGCTTCCCCGCCGACGTCAAGGTCGAGGGCGACGCGATCCGCGTCGGCAACGGCACGATCCGGGTCACGGCGATCAAGGATCCCAGCACGCTGCCGTGGAAGGCGCTCGGCGTCGACATCGCGCTCGAGTGCACCGGCATCTTCACCTCGAAGGACAAGGCCAAAGCCCATCTCGACGCCGGCGCCAAGCGCGTGCTGGTGTCGGCGCCCGCCGACGGCGTCGACCTGACCGTTGTCTATGGCGTGAACCACGACAAGCTGACCAGGGATCACAGGATCGTCTCCAACGCCTCGTGCACCACCAATTGTCTCGCGCCCGTCGCCAAGGTGCTCAACGACGCAGTCGGCATCGACAAGGGTTTCATGACGACAATCCATGCCTACACCAACGACCAGCCCTCACTCGACCAGGTGCACAAGGACCTCTATCGCGCCCGTGCCGCGGCGCTGTCGATGATCCCAACCTCGACCGGCGCGGCGAAAGCCGTCGGCCTCGTCCTGCCGGAGCTTAACGGCAAGCTCGATGGCGTCGCCATCCGCGTGCCGACGCCCAACGTGTCGGTTGTTGACTTCAAGTTCGTTGCCAAGCGCGCGACGTCAAAGGACGAGATCAACAGCGCGGTGAAACGCGCAGCCGACCAGCAACTCAAGGGCATCCTCGGCTATACCAACGAGCCCAATGTCTCGATCGATTTCAATCACGACCCGCATTCCTCGGTGTTCCACATGGACCAGACCAAGGTCATGGACGGCACGCTGGTGCGTGTGATGTCGTGGTACGACAACGAATGGGGCTTTTCGAACCGCATGGCCGACACCGCGGCAGCGATGGGCAAGCTGATCTGAACTGAACCGAAGGCTCCCGTCGTCCGCGGCCATTTCCAGCCGGCCGCGAAGGACGACGGAGCAGAATGAACGAATGCCGGCATTCCGAACCCTCGATCAGGCCGACGTGAAGGGCAAACGCATCTTGTTGCGCGTCGACCTCAACGTGCCGATGGACAACGGCAAGGTCGCCGACCCGACGCGCATCGCGCGCGTCGCGCCGACCATCACCGAGATCGCTGACAAGGGCGGCAAGGTGATCTTGCTTGCGCATTTCGGCCGGCCCAAGGGCCGCGATCCCAAGGAGTCGCTCAAGCCCGTTGCCGCCGCGGTCGCCTCGGTCATCGGGCGTCCCGTCGCCTTTGCCGACGATTGCGTGGGCGCAGCTGCCGAGGCCGCGGTTGCGACCATGACCAACGGTGACATTCTCTGCCTGGAGAACACGCGTTTCCACCATGGGGAAGAGAAGAACGATCCGGCTTTCGTCGCCGCCTTGGCCAAGCTCGGCGACCTGTGGGTCAACGACGCATTTTCGGCGGCTCACCGGGCGCACGCCTCGACCGAGGGGCTCGGACACAAGCTTCCGGCCTTCGCCGGGCGCACCATGCAGGCCGAGCTCGATGCGCTGGCGAAGGCGCTCGAGGCGCCGCAGCGGCCGGTCGCCGCCATCGTCGGCGGCGCCAAGGTATCGACCAAGCTCGACCTCCTCGGCAATCTCGTCGCCAAGGTCGACGCGCTCATCATCGGTGGCGGCATGGCAAACACTTTTCTCGCCGCCCTCGGCAACAGCATCGGCAATTCGCTCGCCGAGCACGACTTGCTGCCGACGGCGCGTGACATCCTTGCCAAGGCTAAATCCAAGGGCTGCGAGATCGTACTGCCGATCGATGCCGTTGCGGCACAGAGGTTCGAGGCCCATGCCCCGTCGCGCGTGGTATCGGTGAATGCCGTGGGCGCAACGGACATGATCCTCGACATTGGACCCCTGACTGTCGAATACGTCGTATCCGTGCTGGCGCGGATGAAAACCCTGGTCTGGAACGGGCCGTTCGGAGCCTTCGAATTGCAACCGTTCGGCAACGGCACAATCGAGGTGGCCGAAGCGGCGGCGGAATTGACGCAAGCCGGCAAGCTCGTATCGGTCGCCGGCGGCGGCGACACGGTGGCAGCCCTCAATATTGCCGGGGTTGCCGACCGTCTTACTTATGTGTCGACAGCAGGCGGCGCTTTCCTCGAATGGATGGAAGGCAAGCCCATGCCGGGCGTCGAGGTTCTGCGAGCAACGTGAAATTTCCCCTCCCGCTCGGCGAAGCAGGACGCTAGAAATGCGGGGACAGCACCAGCCCTGCTGGTGGACGGCATACGGTATGAGGAGGATCCGATGAACTTTGCCGAATTGAACAGGGTTGCCGAGGCGATGGTCGCGCGCGGCCGCGGCATTCTCGCCGCCGACGAGTCCTCGGGCACGATCAAGAAGCGCTTCGACGCCATCGGCGCCGAATCGACGCCCGATACACGCCGCGATTATCGCGAACTCCTGTTCCGTTCGACCGAGGCGATGAAGAACCACATTTCCGGCGTGATCCTCTACGATGAAACCATCCGCCAGAATGCCAAGGACGATACCCCGCTGATCAAGCTGATCGAGCAGGCCGGCGCACTGCCCGGCATCAAGGTCGACAAAGGCACCAAGCCGCTGCCGTTCTGCCCCGGCGAGCTCATCACTGAAGGCCTCGATGGCCTGCGCGAGCGTCTGGTCGAATATCGCGGGTTCGGCGCCAAGTTCGCCAAGTGGCGCGCGGTGATCGATATCGGCGCCGGGATCCCGAGCTACACCTGCATCAAGGCCAACGCGCACGCGCTCGCGCGCTATGCCGCGTTGTGTCAGGAGGAGGAGATCGTCCCGATCGTCGAGCCGGAAGTGCTGATGGACGGCGAGCACGACATCGATCGCTGCTACACCGCCACCGAGTGGGTGCTCAAGGCCACGTTCGAGGAACTCTACTACAACCGCGTGCTGCTCGAAGGGATGGTGCTCAAGCCCAATATGGCGATCCCGGGTAAGAAATCACCGCAGCGCGCCTCGGTCGAGGAAGTTGCCGACAAGACCGTCCGCGTACTCAAGGCCTGCGTGCCCGCGTCCGTGCCGGGCATCGCTTTCCTGTCCGGCGGACAATCGGACGAAGAGGCGACCGCACATCTCGATGCCATGAACAGGATCGGTGGCCTGCCTTGGACGCTGACCTTCTCCTATGGCCGCGCCCTGCAGGCCGCGCCGCAGAAGGCATGGGGGGGCAAGAACGAAAATGTCGCAGCCGCGCAACGCGCTTTCCACCATCGCGCGCGCATGAACGGCCTTGCCGCGCTCGGCCAGTGGAAGGCTGACCTCGAGAAGAAGGCGGCATGAGTGATGTGACCTTGTCTCCGGCCTCGGAGACAGGAATCACGCCTGTTTTCCGCCCGATTGACGTCGCATTGCCATCTCCTCGACGTCTCAAGGGCACATGATGGACACACAGCGCCTCGGCCCGCGACTTTATCTGACGACGCCTCCGATCGACGATCCGGCGGTGTTCACCGATACGCTCGGCGTCGCGCTCGCGAGCGCCGACGTCGCCGCCGTGCTGCTGCGGCTCGATGATGCCGATGAACGCACGCTGATCGAGCGTGTCGCGACGATCGCGCCCATCGTGCAGGGCGGGGGCGCCGCGCTTGTGCTCGACGGCCGCTCAGAGCTCGTTGAGCGAGCGCGCGTCGACGGCGCGCACCTAACCGGCGTCGCAGCGTTCACTACGGCGCTGCCGTTGCTCAAGCCTCGCCTGATCGCGGGTGCCGGCGGACTGACGAGCCGCGACGACGCCATGTGGGCCGGCGAGCGGGGCGCCGACTACGTCATGTTTGGCGAGCCCGGCCACGACGGCGGTCGGCCCTCGTTCGCCGCCATCATCGAGCGCGTCGCATGGTGGGCCGAGTTGTTCGAGGTGCCGTGCGTGGGCTACGCCGCGAGCTTCGAGGAGGTCGCTGCGCTGGCGCGGGCACACGCCGAGTTCGTCGCCGTCGGCGATTTGGTCTTTGCCGATCGGCGCGGGCCGGCGGCAGCGCTCGCCGAAGTGACCGCGCGATTGATGCCAGAGGGCGTCACATGACAGCGGCGCAACGAACGGCCTTGATCGCCTGCGCGCTCGTCCTGCAGGCGCTTCCGGACACGGCCGCGGCCCAGGGCCCGATCGAGCTGACCCCGCCTGCGGCCAAGCCGGCAGCACCGCCGAAGCCGAGGCATGCACCAGCGAACCACGCCGCGCCGCCGCACAAGGCGGCGACGCCGGACACGCCGCCGGCGTCTGCACCGCCGCCGCCAACGCCACCGAGCAATACCGCCGAGGCCGTCATCCCTGGCCGCGATCCCGATCTGCCGTTCGGCGCCTTCCAGCGCGGCTACTATATTTCCGCCTTCGTCCTCGCCACCAAACGGGTGGAGGAGAAAGGCGACAGAAAATCAATGACGCTGCTAGGCGAGCTCTACGCCCAGGGTCTCGGCGTGCCGCGTGACGACAAGAAAGCATCGGAGTGGTACAAGCTCGCCGCCGATCGCGGCGACCGCGACGCCATGTTCGCGCTGGCGATGTTTCGCTTCACCGGGCGCAATGGACCGGCCGACCGCGCCGAGGCGGCACGGCTTCTTGCAGCCGCCGCGAAGCTCGGCCATCCCGTCGCCGCCTACAATCTCGGCCTGCTCTACCTCGAAGGCCAGCAGTTTCCGCAGGATGACGCCCGCGCCGCGGAACTGTTTCGCGCCGCCGCCACCGCCGGCAATTCCGAAGCGCAGTACGCGCTCGCGACGTTCTACAAGGACGGCCGCGGCGTGCCCAAGGATGATCGCGAAGCGGCAAGGCTGCTCGCCGCGGCGGCGCTGGTCGACAATACCGACGCCATGGTCGAATATGCCATCGCGCTGTTTAATGGCACCGGGACTGCGAAGAACGAGACGTTGGCCGCTGCTATCTTCCTCAAGGCGGCCCGCAAGGGCAGCCCGATCGCACAGAACCGGATCGCCCGCATCCTCGCCGCCGGTCGCGGCGTACCGGCCGATCCGGTACAGGCGGCCAAATGGCATCTCATTGCCAAGGCTGGCGGCGCTGGCGACCCGTTTCTCGACGACTTCGTGCACAAGCAGAACTCCGAGGTACGCGAAGCGGCGCAGAAAGCCGCGAAGCCTTGGCTCGACGAGATTGCGCGCTCACGCTCTTGACGAGGGTCGGCCGGCCGGGCCACATCACGCGCGACCATCCACGCTGCAGACCTCCGATCACGAACCGACAGCCACGGACCCGCCCATGGCCAAGATCAACGGCAACGATATTCGCCCTGGCATGCTGATCGAACACGACGGCTCGTTGTGGATCGCGGTCAAGACCGTGAAGGTCAAGCCCGGCAAGGGGCCGGCCTATAATCAGGTCGAATTGAAGAACCTGCTCGACGGCCGCAAGCTCAACAACCGTTTCGGCTCGGATGATCGCGTCGAGGAATTCCACCTCGAGTACCGCGACTTCCAGTTTCTATACCGCCAGGGCAGCAATCTCGTGTTCATGGACACCGACACCTACGAGCAGATCGAGCTCGACGAGGACTTCATCGGCGAACGCGCGCTGTTTCTGCAGGACGGCATGACGGTCAAGGTCGAGCTCTACCAAGCGCGTCCGATCGGCATAAGGCTGCCCGACCACGTCGTCCTTGAGATCATCGAGGCCGATCCCGTGCTGAAAGGCCAGACCGCCGCCTCCTCCTACAAGCCGGCCAAGCTCGAGAACGGACTGCGCCTGCTGGTGCCGCCCTTCGTCACCGCCGGCGAGAAGGTCGTGGTCGACACCAACGAAGTGGCCTACGTCAGACGAGCGGAGTGATGCTCCGTTCTGCTCTTCTCAACGTGATGATCGCCGCCGCACGCAAGGCCGGCCGCAGCCTCAAGCGCGATTTCGGCGAGGTCGAGCATCTGCAAGTGTCGGTTAAGGGGCCCGGCAACTTCGTCACGGCCGCCGACCACCGCGCCGAGGAAATTCTGCAGGCGGAACTCGTCAAGGCGCGTCCCGGCTACGGCTTTCTCGGCGAGGAGAGCGGCCGGACCGAGGGTAGCGACAAGACCCACACTTGGATCGTCGATCCGCTCGACGGCACGACCAACTTCCTGCACGGCATTCCCCAGTTCGCGGTCTCGATCGCGCTCGAACGCGACGGCGTGATCGTCGCCGGCGTGGTCTACAGTCCCGCCAACGACGATCTGTTCACGGCCGAACGCGGCAAAGGCGCATTCCTCAACGACAGGCGCATCCGGGTCGCTGCGCGTCAGCAGCTCAACCAGGCGGTCGTCGCTTGCGGGCTGCCGCATCACGGCCGCGGCGACCTCGTGCTGGCGGGCAGGGAACTCGCTGCCGTTGCTGAAAGGGTCGCCGGCCTGCGCCGATTCGGCGCCGCCGCGCTCGATCTTGCGTGGCTCGCCGCTGGACGCTGCGATATATATTGGGAACGCGATCTGTCGCCCTGGGACATGGCGGCCGGCCTGATTCTGGTGCGGGAGGCGGGCGGGTTCGCGAGCGACCTCGACGGCGGCGAGGCGATGTTCGGCAAGGCCAATATCATCGCCGGCAACGAGACGTTGCACCACGAATTGCTCGCCCTCCTCAAGACGGCGGCCGCGCTCTAATGTTCCGACGAAAAAGCGAATGCCACCTTTCCTGAAAAAGCGTCAGAGCACATTCGGTTTCACCAGAAACCGAATGTGCTCTCGCATCTTGCATTCATCGTATTTTCGGACGGAAAACCGGATGCTACTTTTCCTGAAAAATGCTCAAGGAGCGGCCGTCATCCACCGCACGATGGGTCGATCGACGATCGCCGGTCGACAAAGGCACCAGTTGCCGTTTTCTTTCGCCGTGCCTGTGCCATATTGAAGGCTGACCAAGGGCGCGCCATGGCTCAGCAAGACATTGATCCCTTCAAGCTTTCCTCGCCCCGGATCTATCTGGTCCGGATGATCGTCTTCCTGATCCTGTGCGGGTTGATCGTGTTCGTCATCCAGCAACAGATATGGGTGGCGTTCAAAGCTAATCCGCCGCTCAACGCGTTGATTATCGGGGTGTTTCTCATCGGCGTCATTTTGGCGTTCCGCCAAGTCTTGCGGCTGTTTCCCGAGGTCGCATGGGTCAACAGCTTCCGCGTCGCCGATCCCGGGATCGCCGTCGAGCGGGCGCCAGTGCTGCTCGCGCCGATGGCGTCGATTCTCGGCGATCGCGTGGGCCGCATGACGATGTCGCCGCAGACCATGCGCGGCCTGATGGATTCGATCGCGACCCGCCTCGACGAGGCGCGCGACATGTCGCGCTACATGACCGGGCTTCTGATTTTCCTTGGCCTGCTCGGCACGTTCTGGGGCCTGATCGACACGGTCGGTTCGGTTGGCAAGGTCATCGAGAACCTCAAAGTGGGCGGCGAAGCCGGCGCCATGTTCGACGCACTCAAGGAGGGTTTGGCGGCACCGCTCGGCGGCATGGGCATTTCGTTCTCGTCCTCCCTGTTTGGGCTCGCCGGATCGCTCGTCCTCGGCTTCCTCGACCTGCAGACCAGCCAAGCGCAGAACCGTTTCTACACCGACCTCGAAGACTGGCTAGCGACGACGGTGCGCGACCTCGGCGTCGAGAGCGATACGCGCGGCGCGCCGATGATGGCCGGCCCCGTCAGCCACGACCTGCGCGCCGCGATCGAGCGCCTACGCGAAGCTGTCATGGAGTTCGGATCGAGCAAGGCGGCGACGGCCGCGATGGCGAATCTCGCCGAAGCGATCCAGGGGCTCGTTCAACACATGCGCACCGAGCAGCAGATGATTCGCGACTGGGTCGACTCCCAGGCCGAGCAGCACCGCGAAATCCGCCGCCTGCTTGAACATCTGGTGCGCGAAAACGTACGGAAGTGACCGATGGCACTCGCACGCGGCCGCCGTGATCGCGGCATCGACTACTGGCCGGGGTTCGTCGACGCGCTGTCGACGCTCGTGCTCGGCATCATCTTTCTTCTCACCGTGTTCGTGGTCGTGCAGTTCTTCCTGTCGCAAGAGGTCGCCGGCAAGGACACCGCGCTGTCGCGGCTCAACGCGCAGATCGCCCAGCTCACCGAGCTGTTGTCGATGGAGAAGACCGGCAAGCTCTCGCTCGAGGAGCAGATCGCACAATTGCGTGCCAATCTCGCCGGTGCCGAAAGCGAACGCGACCGCCTCAGGGCCCAAGCCGGCGAGAACGGCCTGAGCGGTGCCGCAGCGCAGGGACGCATCGCCGAATTGTCGGCCTCGCTCGGGGAAGAGAAAAAGATCAGTGCCCGCGCGCTGGCGCAGGTCGAGATCCTCAATCAGCAGATCACGCAATTGCGCCGCCAGCTCGCGGCCCTCGAGGAAGCGCTCGATGCTTCGGAGAAACGCGACAGGGAATCGCAGACGCGCATTGCCGACCTCGGACAGCGGCTCAATGTCGCGCTCGCTCAGCGCGTACAGGAACTGTCGCGCTATCGCTCCGACTTCTTCGGCCGGCTGCGCGAAATTTTGGGCAATCGGCCCGATATCCGCATCGTCGGCGATCGCTTCGTGTTCCAGTCGGAAATCTTCTTCGACAGCGGTCAAGCGGTGCTGCGGCCCGAAGGCCGCGCCGAGCTCGACAAGCTCGCCACCGCGCTGCTCGAGCTCAGCGGCAAGATTCCAGGCGAGATCGCCTGGGTGCTGCGCATCGACGGCCATACCGATGTCCGCCCGATCGCAAGCCTCCAATTCCCCTCGAATTGGGAGCTGTCGGCGGCGCGCGCGATCGCGGTGGTGCAATACCTGATTTCCAAGGGCATCTCGCCGCAGCGCCTGGTCGCGGCCGGCTTCGGCGAGTTCCAGCCTCTCGACGCCGACAAGACCGAGGAGGCCTACCGCCGCAACCGTCGCATCGAATTGAAGCTGACGGAGCGGTGAGCGCGCCGGGATTTATGCTGCGTCCTTACGCGGCCACTGACGAGCCGGCAGCCATAGAACTGTGGCGGCGCACCTGGCAGCGGCATTATCCGCACATTGATTTTTCGGCGCGCGTCGGCTGGTGGCGTGAACGTTGGCGTAACGAGCTCGTTGCCGCGGCCACGATCACGGTTGCGGAGTGCGACCAGGCAATGGTCGGCTTCGTCACCGTCGATCCGCGAACCGGCTATCTCGACCAGATCGTCGTCGCGCCGGAGCTTTGGGGATCGGACTTGGGCCGCGCCCTGCTCGATCAAGCGAAGTGCATCTCGCCGGCACACCTCGCCGTCCACGTCAACCAGGACAACGCGCGCGCCATTCGCTTCTATCAGAAGCACGGGTTCGTCATCGCCGGTAGCGACGTGAATCCCCGCTCCGGTGCGCCGCTCCATCTCATGCGGTGGCGGATAGCAGGTGGTTGATGTTCCTGAAAATCCTCCAGCTTTCTACGCCGCCTGGAATTGCAGTTTGGCAAGGCGCGCATAGAGGCCGCCGCGAGCCACCAGAGTCTCGTGAGTCCCCTCCTCGGCGATCCGCCCCTGGTCCATGACCAGGATGCGGTCGCACTTGAGCACGGTCGCCAAGCGGTGCGCGATGACGATCGTGGTGCGGTCCCGCATCATGCGTGCAAGCGCGGCCTGCACGAGAACCTCGCTTTCGGCATCGAGCGAGGAGGTCGCCTCGTCGAGCAGAAGCAGCGGCGCTTCGCGCAGGATGGCGCGCGCGATGGCGATGCGCTGGCGCTGGCCGCCCGAGAGCGTCACACCCCGCTCGCCGATCGGCGTGTCGAAGCCCTGCGGCAGCCGCGCGATGAACTCCGAGGCCGCTGCGAGCTCCGCAGCCTGGCGCACCTCGGCCTCCGACGCTTGCGGCCGGCCGAAGCGGATGTTGTCGGCGACGGTCGCCGCGAACACCATGACGTCCTGCGGCACGAGCGCGATGCGCGAGCGCGCCTCGCGCGGATCGACGTCGGGCAGCCGCGCACCGTCGAGCAGCACACAACCCGCAAGCGGATCGTAGAAACGCTGGATGAGGTGAAAAATCGTGCTCTTGCCGGCGCCCGACGGTCCGACGATTGCGACCTTCTCGGCGGGCCGCACGCGCAGCGACACGCCGTCGAGCACGGGCACCTGCGGTCGCGTCGGATAGGAAAAGCGCACGACGTCGAATGCGACCTCGCCGCGCGCCGGCCGGGGCAACGCCACCGGATGGGCGGGCGCCCTGATCACCGGCTCAATTGCGAGAAGTTCGGCCAAGCGCTCGGCGGAGCCCGCGGCCTGCGACACCTCGCCCCAGACTTCGCTCAACTGGCCAAGCCCGGTCGCCGCGAAGGCGGCAAACAGCACGAATTGGCTGAGCCGCCCGGGCGTAATCGAGCCGTCAAGCACGTCCTGCGCGCCGACCCACAGGATGATCACGACGCTCGCCGACGCCAGAAAGATGATGATGGCGGTGAGCACGGCCCTCGCCCGGGTCGAGTAGAGTGCAGCGTGATAGGCGCGCTCGATCGCCGCCGAAAAACGCACACTGGCGAGTTGCTCGTTGGTGAATGCCTGCAGTGTGCGCACCGCACCGATCAACTCTGCTGCATAAGCCGAGGCATCTGCGAGGGTGTCCTGCGCGGTGCGCGAACGGCGGCGCACCAGACGGCCGAAGGCGACGAGCGGCAGAACGATCACCGGGATTGCGGCGAGAACGAAGCCGGAGAGACGCGGGCTCGTCACCACCATCATGGTCACCGAGCCGAAAAAGAGAACGACATTGCGCAGCGCGATCGATACCGACGCGCCGACCGCCGACTTGATCTGCGTGGTGTCGGCGGTCAGCCGCGAGATCAGTTCGCCGGTCTTGGCGGTGTCGAAGAAGGTGGCCGACAACGAGGTGACATGGTCGAACACGGTAGCGCGCAGGTCGGCGACGACGCGCTCGCCAAGCGTGATCACGAGGTAATAGCGGGTCGCGCTGGCCACCGCGAGCACGGCGACGACGACGATCATTACACTGAAGTACTGGTTGATCAGCTCGACGCCCTCGGCGCTGAAGCCGAAGTCGATCATCCGACGCAGCGCGATCGGAACCGCCAGCGTCGCCAGCGAGGCAACCAGCAAGGCCACGATGGCGGCCGCCACGCGGCCGCGATACCGGGCGACGTAGGGTAGCAGTGACAACAACGGCTTAAGCTTGCGGCTGCGCCCGGACTTGTCGTCCGGCACGGCAGCTGCCGCGAACCCGCCAGCATCGCTCCCGGCGATGTCACTCATGCAGCACTCCCCCAAGCGGCGTCTCGTGCCAGCCAAATGAGGCCCGACAATGCCCCGCCGGCAGGGGCGTGACAATGGGCCGGCCGGTGGCTTGTCTCGTGCCGGGGCCTGAGGTAAGAGAGCCCACGATTTTGCACAAAAACCACATCAGCGAGCGCCGCTCGGCCGGCGCGGAGACGATCAGCCATGAAGCCCGACATCCATCCCGAATATCACACCGTCAAGGTGGTGATGACCGACGGAACCGAGTTCACCACCCGCACCACCTGGGGTAAGCCGGGCGACACGCTCCACCTCGACATCGATCCCAAGTCGCACCCGGCCTGGACCGGCGGCCAGCAACAGCTGGTCGACCGCGGCGGACGCTTGTCGCGCTTCCAGAAGAAGTTCTCGGGGTTCCTTAAGAAGGAATGAAGCACTACAGCCGATCGAATTGAACCGGATCTGGTTGCAGATTCGCGGCGGAATGGCGGTTGATCCTTGCGTGGGAAAAGTGGGCACCGCTTGCCGCAGACAATGCGATCAACGAACGAGCCAGCGCATGTCCGATCAACGTAGCCGGAACGCACGCTAGCGGCCGCAAAAGCCCCGCCAAGCTTTCTTATCGCCGGCGACCGCCAATCACAGCGCGTTCGGCAAAAAGCAACCTGCCGTCTTGCGTTGGAACACGTGCTCTAAACACAATGCGGGCGTCAGCCGTCACGCCGCTCGAAAGCCGCCTTGAGCAGCCCCAGTTGGTTTTCCAGCGGATGGCCGTTCTGCTGCGGCTCCTGATCGCCGCTGTGAATCGTGGCGTCCAACCGACGCACCCTCCCCTGCAGCGCCTTGGAGCGCTCGATCAACATGCGCAGGCGTTCCGGCAATAGCTTGACGGCGTCGTCACGATCGGCCTCGCCGACCGCAAGCCTGACCTTGAATTTCTCCTTGTTGGCCTGCGCCAGCGACATCTCGCCTTCGTTGACGGCGCGATGAAGCAGCAGCCAGGAAGCTAGCTGCATCAGCCGCGTGGTCAACCGCATGCTTTCGGTCGCATAGGCGAGCGCGGCTGCGCGTTCGAGCTGTTTGGATTCCTGCCGGCCGACGCCGTCGAGATAGGCCGCCGTTTCCTCAACCAGGGCCATGCCCTCGCGAAACAACGCCGAGAATGCCTGGGAGCTCGTCAGCCTTTCGCCAAACGAGATCGGCCCGGCTTCGCCCGTGGACTTGTCTGCCATATACGCCTCACACCCACTTAAAGATGCCCGCCATACCGGCGCCTGTCCAGCGGCTGCGTCAAAAACCTCAAGATATAGTTGCCAGCGGCGGAAAGGCCCGATTGTCCAGGTCCGAGATGACGAAAAAAAAGAGCCGCCTTAGCCGGCGGCTCGAAGGTGATAACAGGGAGGCGTCAAACAGAGTGGACAGGAGCCACTCGATGTCCAGCAGATGGACAATGCCAGTAATGAAGGAGAAAGCTTAACGATAGGTTAAGGATTACAAATTCATTGCGCATTTTTCGTAAGCCACTTCTCCGCAAGGCTTATTCCGGCGCAGTCATTTCTTGAAAACCTGATCGGCGGCCGAACGCGACGCACGCTTCGCCGCCGTCGCTGCCTCCAGGCGGGATATCTCGGCCTTGAGCGCCTCGATACGTTCCGACAATTCTTCGACCGACAGAAGCGCAAGATCCTGGCCGATCTCGTGCACGAGCTTCTTCTTCGGCCGATCGTCGTCGTCGATCACCGGCATGCCGGCCTCCGGAGCGCCTTCGGCACGAGTCAGTCTCAACTGTCGCGTCCGAACACAGCGCCGCATGACGATAAAGGACCCAGTTCCGCTTGTCACATCGCTTCCCGCGCCGTCGTGTCGCAACGACAGCCACTTCCGATCGAACCGGACCGGATCTGCTTGCAGACCCGCACGGAAATGTCCGCCGATCCTTGTGTGTCGCATGGTCTTGTCGGCGAACTGGCATCTCCTTCGTCAGAACATGCACCACAGCGCGTTCCGGCTCAGTTGAACCGGAAACGCGCTCCAGCTTCTTTAGTTGATCGCATCTTTTGCGGAAACCGGTGCCCTCTTTTCCGGAAAATGCTCTAGCTCTAGAGAGACGCCCTGCTCGGCCGACGGGACTCTTTGCGACAAACGAGGTCGACGATGACATTGCCAGCCCGCATGACCGCGATCGCCATTCCGGCGGACCCGATATGCTGGTACCCGAGGACCGGCCCGTACCGATTCCCGGTCCCGGCGAGATTTTGGTGAAGGTCGCTGCCTCCGGCGTCAACCGGCCCGACGTGATGCAGCGCATGGGGCTCTATCCACCGCCGAAAAGCGCGCCCGACATCCCGGGGCTCGAAATCGACCCCGCGTGAATTGCTGGAACGAAGGCGACCAAGTCGCCGCGCTGGTGGTCGGCGGCGGCTATGCGGCAATATTGCCTCGCGCATGAAACCCACACGCTCCCACTGCCGGCGGGCGTCGCCCGGTCGCGGCGGCGGCGCTCCCCGAAACCGTCTTCACCGTCTGGCACAACGTGTGTGAGCACTGCGCCCTTCGGGCCAGCGAGACCTTGCTCGTCCATGGCGGCAGTTTGGGCATCGGCACGACGGCGATCCAGATGGCGAAAAGCTTCGGCGCGCGCGTGGTCGTCACCGCCCGCACCGCCGAGAAAATGCGCGGGCATGCCGCGAGCTCGGCGCTGACGTTGCCGTTAACTATAAGACCGAAGACTTCGCAGCCGCCGTCAAAACGTGGACCGGCGGCCGCGGTGCCGAGGTTACTCTCGACATGGTCGGCGGCGACTACATCGAACGCAACTACGAAGCGGCCGCCATCGAGGACCGCATCGTGCAGATCGCCTTCCAGGGTTCGCTACGCGCCAACATCGACTTCCGCCGCATCATGCTCAAACGCCTGCACCACACCGGCTCGACCCTCCGCTCACGCTCGGTCAAGGACAACGCGGCGATCGCGCGCGCCGTCGAGGACGAAGGTGTGGCCGCTGATCGCCGAAAAGCGCATCGAACCGATCGTCGACAAGACGTTCCCGCTCGCGCACGCGGCCCAAGTCCACGCCCGCACGGAGTCGAGCATGCATGTTGGCGAGATCGTGCTGACGCTGTGACCCAGGCCCCTGCGACCCGAGCGTCGGATACCTTGCTCTTGCCGCATCGCCCCGCTACTCCTGAGACGGCCCCACGGGGCATTGTCTGGCTGGGAGGTTGGTGTTTGCGTTTTATCAATGTTGTCAATGTATTGGT
>Ga0126377_10001098_pt1 | contig 17370 bp, 13 predicted proteins | sample PanSoiMetPlot_22_FD_92647 | JGI IMG/M metagenome (GOLD analysis project Ga0126377, IMG submission 92647) | Tropical forest soil microbial communities from Panama - MetaG Plot_22 | ecosystem: Environmental > Terrestrial > Soil > Tropical forest > Bulk soil | place: Panama | collected 2016-02-17 | reverse complement strand
TCCCATTCCGAACACGGAAGTTAAGCCTGATACCGCCGATGGTACTGCACGGGAAACTGTGTGGGAGAGTAGGTCGCTGCCGGCAGTAATACAAACGAAACCGCCCGACGTTGGAGTTCAACTCACGTCGGGCGTTTTTGTTTGTACGGCCGACGTCATGACCTTCGGCCACGCACTTTCCGATGCGGTACCATCGTCGAGGCAAAGCCACGCAATGAACGCTTTGTTACACGACCTGCTGCATCACCAGCTCTGGGCCGACGCCGAACTGTGGAACGCCAGCTGCGCACACGAGCCGGCGCGCCATGACGCCGCGCTCCGGGAGCGCTTCCATCACATCCACCAGGTCCAGCGCTTTTTCATCTGGGCCACGCTGGACCGCGCCAATCAGCCCGCCCTGACGCAACCCGGCGATTTCGCGTCCTTCGAGGACCTCCGGCAGTACGCGCGCGAGACGCACAAGACAATCACGGGTGCCACGTCCTCGCTGAACGACGCGCAGCTCGCCGAGTCGCTGTCGGTGCCGTGGTTCACGGATCCTCCGCTGACGATCACCGTTGCCGAGGCCCTGACGCAGATGGCGATGCACAGCCAGCATCACCGCGGACAGAACGCGACGCGCCTGCGCGAGCTTGGCGCCACGCCGCCGATGATCGACCTCATCGTCTGGTACTGGAAAGGCCGTCCGACACCCTCGTGGCGATCCTGATCACCGGCGCGTCGGGATTCATCGGCGGCGCGATCGCCGAACGATTCGTGAACCGTACCGAGGTTCGCGGCCTGACGCACCATCCCGACAAGAACCGGTTCGGCGGCCTCGTCACGAACACCGCGTACGATTTCGACACGCCGGATCGCATGGCGCCCGCCTTCGACGGCGTGGACGTCTTCGTGAACACTTACTACGTCAGGTTCAATCACGGCCCGGCAAGCTTTGCCGGGGCCGTGGAGCAGTCGCGTGTGCTCATCAATCTCGCGCGGACGCGCGGCGTCCGCAGGATCGTTCACGTCAGCGTCAGCAACGCAAGCGAATCGTCCGACCTGCCGTACTACGCGAACAAGGCGCGCATCGAGCGGCTCGTACGCGAGTCCGGCCTCATCTACACGATCCTCCGGCCGGCTATCGTCATTGGCCCGGGCGATATTCTCGTCAACAACATCGCGTACTTCCTTCGCCGTCTGCCGGTTTTCACGATGTTCGGGCGTGGCGACTATCGCGTCCAGCCCATGACACTGGATGCGTTCGCCAGCGTCGGGGCCGAGGCAGTCGAGGGCGCGTATGCCGGTGAAACCGTCGCGGTTGCCGGGCCTGACGATTACACGTTTCTCGAGCTGGTCCATGAGATCCGGCGGGCCGTGAGAAGCCGGGCAGTCATCGTGCGTGCGCCGACATCGGCTGCGATGGCGGGCCTGACTGTGGCGGGTTGGCTGCTGCGGGACGTCGTGCTGACTCGAGACGAGGTCCGCGGCCTGGTCGGCGAATACCTGTTCAGCGATCGCCCGCTGCGTCGCGGACGCAGCTTCAGCGAGTGGGTCGCGGATGCGGCCGCTACCGGGCTCGGCCGCCAGTACGCGAGCGAGCTGGCGCGCCATTTTCGTTGAGCACGGTTGCAGGGGACGCCCGCGCCTGCGATCATGTCGCCCGCATGATCACCAGACACTTCACAAGGGTGCTCCTCCCGCTGGCCCTGGGCGTTCCGCTGTTCGCCGGGGCGTTCTCGCGCGCGACAGCGCTGCAGGAGAATCGCGTCGAACCGGCGCTCTTCTCCGGGCTCCGCTGGCGATCGATCGGGCCCTTCCGCGCGGGACGCGTGAATGGCGTCGCGGGCGTGCCGGGCCAACCAAGTGTTTTCTATTCTGGTTCTGTCGGCGGTGGCGTGTGGAAGACCATCAACGCCGGCCGCACCTGGTTCCCCATCTTCGATTCGCAGCCGATCGCGTCGATTGGTGCCATTGCTGTCGCCCCCTCGAATCCCAGCATCGTGTATGTCGGAACCGGAGAAGCCGACATGCGCTCGCAGATTTCGTTCGGCAATGGCGTGTACAAGTCCACAGACGCAGGCGCGACGTGGACGCACATCGGCCTCGACGCCACGAGGCAGATTGGTAAAGTGATCGTTCATCCCCGGGATCCGAACATCGTGTTCGTCGCGGCACTCGGGCATGTCTACGGCGCCAATCCGGATCGCGGCGTCTATCGCACGAGAGATGGCGGCGCGACCTGGGAGAAGGTGCTGTTCAAGAGCGCCGACGTCGGCGCCATCGATCTCACGTTCGATCCCGCGGATCCTCAGCACCTGTACGCATCGCTGTGGGCAACTCGTCGTCCGCCATGGAGCGTGTATCCGCCCTCGAACGGGCTGGGCAGCGGCCTCTACAAGTCCACTGACGGGGGCACCAGTTGGCGGCCGCTGACGGCAGGTCTACCGGCAGCGGGTGTCGGACGTATCGGCGTGGCCGTGGCGCCAAGCGATCACAACCGCGTCTACGCGATCGTCGACGCGACGGAGGGCGGCCTGTACCGTTCCGACGATGCCGGCGCGACGTGGGTGAAGGCGTCGGCCGATCGCCGCATCTGGGGCCGTGGCTGGTACTTCGGCAAGGTCGTTGTCGATCCGAAGAATGCAGATCTCCTGTACATCTCCAATACCGGGGTTTACCGTTCGCGTGACGGCGGTCGCACGTTTGGTGAACCGTTCAAGGGATCGCCCGGCGGCGACGACTATCACCAGCTGTGGATCTACCCGGACGATGGCAATCGGATGATCCTCGGCGGCGATCAAGGCGCGGTGATCAGTGTGGACGGTCTGTCGGAGCATCCGACGTGGACGTCGTGGCTGAATCAGTCAATCGCGGAGCTCTATCACGTCGCGCCCGACTTCAGCTTTCCTTACTGGTTGACCGGCGCGCAGCAGGACAGCGGCGCCGTCCGTGTGCGCAGCCGTGGCCGGTTCGCGACCATCACCATGCGCGACTGGGAACCGCTTTGTGCCGGCGGCGAATCGGGTTACACGGCGCCCGATCCGGTGCACCCGGACCTGATGTTCGGCGGCACGGTCACGCGCTGCAGCGTGGAGACCGGCGAGTCGAAAAACGTCACGCCGGAAGTGAACCTTCCCGCACCGGCGCGTCACACCTGGACGAACCCGCTGGTCTTCTCGCTGGCCGGCGACCGCCACGCGCTGTACTTCGGCGACCAGTTCCTGTTCAAGACGACTGATCACGGCGAGCACTGGACCCGCATCAGCGACGACCTCTCTCGGTCCAACCCGACCGCGCCCGCCAACCTCGACTCCGCCACGGCCGACGACTTCGATCGCGCACGAGGCCGAGGAGGCGTCATCTACACAATCGCGCCATCGCCCCTGCGCGCGCCTCTCATCTGGATCGGCACCGACGATGGGCTCGTCAAGCTGACGCCAGACGACGGGAAGACGTGGCGGGACCTGACGCCGCGCGACGTGACTCCCTGGAGCAAGGTCGTGATGATGGACGCGTCGCACTTCGATCCGGACGAAGCGTATGCCGCGGTCGATCGCCACAGGTTGACTGATAACGATCCGTACATCTACCGGACCAAGGACGCGGGCAAGTCGTGGCAGAAGATCACGCGCGGGCTGCCGGCGGGTGTCTACGTGCAGACAGTCAAAGAGGATCCGAAGATGCGCGGGCTGCTCGCCGCCGGGACTGAACTCGGCGTCTTCGTGTCGTTCAACGACGGCGACGACTGGCAGTCCCTCCAGCTCAATCTGCCGCCGACGTCGATGCGCGATCTCGCGTTCAAGGATAACGATCTCATCGTCGCGACGCACGGTCGCGGCTTCTGGGTGCTCGACGATATCAGCGCGCTCCGTCAGGCAGTGAATCCTGCGGCCGCGACGAGCGCGAGCGGCGCGGCAACCGCGATTCTCTTCAAGCCGAGCGACGCGATCATCCTGCCGACACCTAGCGATGAAGGGACGCCGACGCAGAAGGATGAGCCGTGGGCAGAGAACCCTCCGACGGGGGCGATCATCGACTACTACCTGCGCTCAGCGGCTTCGGGTCCGGTCACGCTGGAGATCATGAACGCCGACGGCCGGGTAGTGCGTCGGTACTCGAGCGCGGACCCCGCTGTCGCCGTAAATCCGAGCGCCCTGGCGGTGACCAGCGTGTGGCAGCGCCCGACCGAGCCCCTGGCAGCATCTGCCGGGATGCACCGCTGGGTGTGGGATTTCCGGCCGCAGCCTCCCGAGGGTGGGCGTGGCGGACGCGGCGGTGGTGGCGGGCGTGGCGGTCAGCTTCCCGTCGCGTCGGGCACATACTCAGTCCGGCTGACCGTCAACGGCCAGAGCTACACGCAGCCGCTCTCGGTCAGGCCCGACCCCAGGAGGCAGTGATCTACCCAGCGTCTTCGAGCGACCGGATCGCGTACACGAACGAACCGATCGTGAACACGACGAATGCCGCGGCCTCCATGGCCACGAGGCGTCCGTCACCCATCCCGATCGTGGCGTATCGGAGCACGTCGATCTGCCACGTGATGGGGTTCGCCAGCGCCGCGACGCGCACCGCCTTCGGCAGCGGGTCGAGCGGGTAGAACATCGAGCTCGCGAACAGGAACACGAAATAGAACACCGACGTCACCGTGTTGAACGCGTCGTTCCGGCGGATGCGCAGCGCGAAAATCGCGTAGAAGAAGAACCACCCTGCCGTTCCGATGATCGTGGCGGCCAGCAGCAGCGGGAATCGATCCAGGCGCACCGATACGCCCACGAACGTCACGGCCAGCCCGAGCGTCAGCACGCACTGAACGAGGCCGACGCCCACGTTGAACAGCACCTTTCCCAGCAGGTACTGCGAGCGGCTCATCGGGTACGTCAGCATTTCATAGAAGATGCCGTTGTCCCGATCGAGAAAGAACGACCAGGACGTATTGGACGCGATGCCGAAGCTGGCCATGCCCAGCACGCCGGCGAGAAAAAAGGCGTTGTAGTCCACGCCGGGCACGCTCGTGAACGTCAACGATGCGCTCATGCTGATACCGAACACCAGCAGATACCCGAGCGGATAGAACAGATCCCAGAAAATGAACATCGAGTTCGTCGCGCGGATCTTTCCCTCGCGAAACATCACCGCGACGAGAGCGTGTGCGGTCATCGCTCGACTCCAGTCGGCTGCTGCGTCAGCTCGACGAACACGTCCTCGAGGCTGGCGCCGCCAATTTCGACGCGCAGGATGCGGCCCTGCCTCGCGAGCAGCGCGACGAGCTCCAGCACCCGGGCCTCTTCGTCCCTGAGACGCAGTTGTACGGTGTTGTGAACGATCTTCACGCTCTCCGCATCGTAGCCGGCGAGCAGCGTCGACAGGGAATCGGGCACGCGTTCGAAGCTCAATGTCACCTCGTACAATCGCTCGGTCAGCAGCTTCAGCGAATGCAGATCGCCGTGCGCCACGCGGCGGCCGCGATTGATGATGAGGATGTCGTCGCACAACTCCTCGGCTTCCGTGAGGATCTGGGTGGTGAGCACGATCGTCCTGCCTCGCGCCGCCTGGCCGCGCAGCAGGTCCATGACCGACCGCTTCAGGATCGGATCCATTCCCGTCGAGAATTCGTCCAGGAACACGATCGGCACGTCCACCATGAACATCTTCGCCACCTGCACGCGCCGGCGCATTCCCCCGCTCAGATCCTGGACCTTGCGCGAGGCGACATCGGCGATCCCGAAACGCGTCATCACCTCGTCCGCGCGGCTCCGCGCAACCGCGCCCGCCAGGCCGTGAAAGCGCGAGAACGTCAGCAGGTTGTCGCGGACGTTCAGCAGCAGGTCTGCCGCTTGTTCCTGAATCACCACGCCGATTCGTTTTCTGACTTCGAGCGGCGCGTTCTCGACATCGTGACCCAGCACTTCGACGCGGCCGGACGTCGGACGCGTCAGGGTCGTCATGATTCGGAGCGTGGTGGTTTTGCCGGCGCCGTTCGGTCCCAGCAGGCCGAAGATGGACCCCTGCCGCACCGAGAAGCTGAGGTCGTCTACGGCCTGGACCGGCGGCTGCCGCCGCGGTCGATACGTCTTCACCAGGTGTTCTACCAGGATCGCGGGTTGCGACACGGACTCCGCCTTTCAAACTCGCTTGGAACGGACGTGAACATCCTCTCGCCGGAGATCCCGCAGCCACGGACCGGGGCGGGCGACTAACGGATGCGAACAGGGAGTGCGGAGCTAGCGGCCGATTTTCATGGTCGTGCGGTCAGCTGTCCACGATCTTAGTCCGGGGCCTCGCGGGCGTCAAAGGAAGTCTTCGCCTGCTAACCGCGCGTCCGCTTTGCTGCCGCGACCGCGTCGCGTGCCCACTCGGCGAGCGCAGGTGGACTCTCGAGCACATCGAGCGGCACCGAATAGTAGCGCCGCTGACCTGCGCCTTTCTTCGCGTACGGCACGAACGGTTTCATCCCTGTCTTCAGATACGCCGGGCGGGTCAGATCGTCTGTCTTGAAGTACAGCACGTCACGAGCGATCACCCCGAAGAACACGCTGCCGCAGTACAGCCCGACGCCGCCGAACATGGCGCGGGCGGTCACACCCTCCAGCTCCGACAGCTGATCGACGACGAACGCCGCGAACACCTCGCTCGTCGTCAGTCCGGATGGTGTTCTCGGACGCGTTGCGCGCTGACGTCCGCCGCGCTCGGCCCGGGCTTGCGCACGGTGGCGACGAGAAGAGCTCCTGGCCATTACGACGATGTAATCAGATTACTGATTCGTCGAGTGATGCGACGATCGAGATCCGTTTGTGCGCCATTTTTCGAGCTGAGCAGCAGGGAACACCATTTGCCTATGGGCGACAGCACAGGGGGACGTATGGAGAGCGCTGCGCAAATTGGCCCGTCGATCCACATCAAGGGTCAGGTCTTCGCCCAGGAACCGCTGACGATCGCCGGCCACGTTACGGGAACGATCGATGTCACAGGCCACCCGCTGACCGTCACGGACTCGGGTCAGATCGCAGCCGATATCGTCGCCCACACCATCGTCATCGGCGGCAACGTGAACGGCAAGCTCCTCGCCGACGGTCGCATCGTCGTCAACAAGACGGCGACGTTCGAAGGAGACCTGTCAGCGCCGGCGGTCAGCGTTCACGACGGCGCGGTCGTGCAGGGCCGTCTCGAAATCGCCGGTCGCCGGTAGCATCCAGCCAGGCTCATTTCGATCTCACCGGCTGAAACAATTCGCGAATGATCACGTCGCGCAGCGCGTTGTCGGCTGCGCGCGTCGTCTTTTCGTGATCGCGTGTCGATGTCGCATCGGTGTTGAACGACACGACGTAGCCCGATCGGGTCGGTCGGTGGAGGTACAGGTGAGAGATGAAGCCGTTCTGATCTCCACTGTGACCGATGAGCTCGATTGTGCCGGTCGAGCTCCCTTTCGACGGATAGCGCTCGATGAACGAGGACAGGCCGGCCTGGACGTCCTCGCCGCTGCCGCCCTCGCCGTCCGTCGCCCGAATCTGCGGCGTGAACATCTCGTCGAGCGACGAGCGTTTGAGAATCGCGTCGTTTCCGTCGATGAAGAACGTCAGCCACTTCGTCATGTCGCCGAGCGGCGCGTTCAGCCCGCCGTTCGAGACCGTGATGCCGGTGTCGAAATCAAAGCGCTGTTCCTTCAGGCCTTCGTCATTGCGCACGTAGCTGTGGGATCGGTGCGCGACCAGATGGTACGGCGCCCGGTCGAAGAAGCTGCGCGTCATGCCGAGCGGCATGAAGATGTTCTTTGTGATGTAGACCTCGTAGTCGTCCCCTGAAAACAACTCGATGATCCGTCCAAGGAAAATCACGCCAGGGTTCGAGTAGCTGTACTTGGTTCCCGGTTTGAAGAGGATCTCCGTATACGGAAACATCGCGACGACCTGATCCCAGCGGGTCGGCTCGAACGGATGCCATGGCTGGTCGCCGCCCCACGGCCACGTCCCGGCGCGGAAGCCGGCGCTGTGCGACATCAGCTGCCTGATCGTCACCTGTGAGATATCGCCGAACGGATTGTGGACCTGCCGGAGCTCGGGCACGTATTTGACCGCGGGATCGTCGAGCGAGAAAAGTCCGCGGTCGCGCAGCTGCATGATGGCGACCCCGGTCAGCGTCTTGGTGATCGACGCCCAGTGGTAGATCGTTTCCTCGTCCACGGGGCGCTTCGTGGCGAGATCCTGGTAGCCGACGAAGTGCTTCAGGGCGACCGCCCCGTCCCTGACGAACATCAGGCTGCTGCCCACAATTCCCGCCTGCTCAACGCGTTGACGATAGACCGCGACTACTCGTGACGACGGATCGCCTGCGGGCGTGGCCTGCATCGCGAGGGTTGTGGCGAGGACGACGCCGGCGGGAAGACGGAACACCGCAACATGCTACAGTACCGCCGCTCTTCGGCACCTCACTCACATTCGACGCATGACAGCCACGCACAAGACCGTTGCGGTCGCGATCGCGATATCGCTCCTCGTGCAGGTGTCCGCGCATGGCCAGGCGCCGACGGCGAAGGGACGAACGGGCCTTGCGCTCGAGCCAATCACGACCGCCTGGACCGGCGACTTCGACGGCATGTCGGAACGCCGGCTGGTTCGCGTGCTGACCGTCTACAGCAAGACGCTGTACTTCATCGACAAAGGCACGCCCCGCGGCACCGCTTACGATCAGGGCAAGCTGCTGGAAGATTTCGTCAACAAGAGCGCCGGCACCGGTCAGCTGAAAATCAACGTCCAGTTCGTCCCGATGTCTCGAGACGAGCTGATCCCGGCGCTCCTCGAGGGCCGCGGCGACATCATCATGGCCGACATGACGGTGACGCCCGAGCGCAAGCAGCGAGTCGATTTCACCGCACCATGGATCGACGGTGTCGACGAGATCGTCGTGACGAGTCCCGGCGGACCGCCCGTCGAATCCACGGATGACCTCGCCGGGAAGGACGTCTTCGTCAGGGAATCGAGCAGTTACTTTCAAAGCCTGACGAAGCTCAACGAACGGTTCAAGCAGGAAGGGAAGCCGCTCGTCACGATTACGCCGGCGCCGGAGGAGCTCGAGGACGAGGATCTGCTCGAGATGGCAAATGCCGATCTCGTGAAGGTGCTCGTTGTCGACAACCACAAGGCGTGGTTCTGGCAGCGTGTGTGGCCGCGATTGAAACTGCATCCGACCGTCGGCGTCCGGACCGGCGGCGAGATCGCCTGGGCGATCCGCAAGGACAGTCCGAAGCTGCTGCAAACGCTCAACCGGTTCATGGGGGAGAACGGGCCCGACTCGCTGAACTCGCGGATGCTGTTCCGGCGATACCTGCTGAACACACAGTACGTGAAGAACAGCCAGGCGGCGGACGCGCGCTTCCGCAAGGTCGTCGCGATGTTCCGCAAGTATGGCAGCCGGTACAACCTCGATTGGATGCTGATGGCCGCGCAGGGCTACCAGGAATCTCGTCTCGATCAGAGCGCGCGGAGCCAGGTCGGCGCCATTGGCGTCATGCAGGTCATGCCCGACACCGGCAAGGACCTCAAGGTGGGCGACATCACGCAGATCGATCCGAACATCCACGCGGGGATCAAGTACATCAGGTTCATGATCGACCAGCAGTTCGCCGGCGAGCCGATGACGGACCTCGACAAGGGCCTGTTTGCCTTTGCGGCGTACAACGCCGGTCCCGGAAGGATTCGTCAGCTGCGCCGCGAAGCTGCCGCCAAGGGACTTGATCCGAACGTCTGGTTCAACAACGTGGAGCGGATTGCCGCCGAGCGCATCGGCCGCGAGACGGTGACGTACGTTTCCAACATTTACAAGTACTATGTGGCTTATCTGCTCGTGCAGGGCGAGTACATGCAGCGGCGGGAGCTGAAACAAAAAGCCCCCGCCACCCGGGAGCATTGATGAGCAACAGGTTCGTGTCCATGTTCTTCGCGTTCGCGATGGTCGCGACCGTTTCGGCCGGCCCCAAGTTCATCGCCGTCTGGAAATCACCCGACGTCGCGCGATTGAATTTTGCCGGCAAGAAAGTCGCGGCGCTGGCGATCACCGACGATCAGTCCCTTCAGATGTCGGCTGAAGAAGCGCTGACGCGCGAGCTGGCGGCCCGCGGCGTCAACGGCGTCGCTGCGTACCGGCTGCTTCCCCGCCCGGAGATGAAGGACGCGGACAAGGCGAAGGGCTGGTTCGAGCGCGCCGCCGTCGACGGCGTCGTCGCGTTGCGGCCGGTGCGAAAAGACACCGAGAAGCAATACACGCCGGCGGTCTGGTCCTCCGCGTACTACCAGAATTTCTGGGGCTATTACAGCTACGGCTGGAGCGGCGTCTACATTCCCGGGTCATCGACGGAAACCACGACCATCGTCGTGGAGACGCTCATCTTCAACGTGCGGAGCGGCCAGTTGATGTGGGCCGGCACCAGCGAGACGAAGGACCCGAAACAGCTTCAGTCGTTCGTCAAGGATCTCGTCAACGAAGCCGTCGACGAGATGAAAAAGCTGAAGATGGTCGGGTAGCCAGGCTACTCGTAGCGCAGGGCCTTGAGCGGATCGAGGCGTGTTGCGCGACTCGCCGGCCACACGCACGCCGCGAGCGAGACTATCGCCATGAGCGCGGCAATGGACCCGATGGTCAGCGGATCCCGCGCGCTCGTTTGTGCGAGCAGCGTCTGCAGCAGCCGTCCCACGCCGAACGCGCCGGCAACGCCGATCGGTAAACCGATCGCCAACTGAACCAAGGCACGCTTCATCACCAGCCACATCACCTGCGTCGACTGCGCGCCGAGCGCCATCCGGACGCCGATTTCCGAGGTCCGCTGCGTGACCGAATATGCCGTCACCGCATAAAGTCCGATTGCCGACAGCACGAGCGCGATGCCGGCAAAAATCGCGAACATGCTCCCGAACACGCGCAAGGGCCAGCGCGTCTGCGCGAGCAGTTGATCCATCGTCTGGATCGAGAAGAGGGGCAAGTCGGGCTCGATGGCGCGCATTTCTTCGCGGACGAGCGCCGTCACGGTCCCGGGCTCCGACTGCGTCCGGACCACGAGCGTGAGGAATCGCTGAGCATCGGCTCGGTACGGCAGGTACACGACCGGATCGGGATCGGGCTCCTGGAAGTTGCGTTGGCGGACACTGGGAATGACGCCGACGATCGTCGCCGTCACTGGCGGCGAGGGCAGCTGTGGTGACGCGTCGAGAAGGCGGATCTGTCGCCCCAGCGGATCCTCGGCGCCGAAGTGCATCGCCACGAAGCGCTGGTTGACCAGCGCGCTCTCGTGGCCCGGCGTGCCGTCGAGATCTGTCAGCGCCCGTCCGCGGACGATCTTCAGGCCCATCGTGTCGAAGTAACCGGGGCTCACGCTTACCATCGTCACTTCCGGCAGACGTTCGCCCGGCGTGGCCGGCCGCCCGTTCAACTCGAGTTGACGCGGAAAGCCGCCGGTCAACGGGAGATGGGTCGTCAGCGCTCCCGCCTGGATCGCCGTGACGCCACGGAGGCGCTCCTCGATGTGTTGAAACAGCGCGATTCGCGGTTCGGGCTTCGGATATTTGGCGAGCGGCAGATACAACCGCATCGTCAGCAGTCGCGTCGTGTCGACGCCGAGGTCCATGGTGTAAAGCGTCATGAAGCTGCGCATCATGAAACCGGCGCCCGCGAGGAGCACCAGCGTCAGCACGACTTCGACGACGATCAGCGCGCTCGTCCAGCGGCGGGCGCGCATGCCGCCCGTGCCGCTGCGGCCGCCGCCTTCCTTCATCACTTCGTTCACGTCGGTGCGCGACACGTGCAGCGCCGGCGCGAGCCCGAACACGATGGTCGTTCCGACGCAGATCGCGCCGATGAACAGGAACACCGTCGAATCCATCGTGAACTTCATCCAGTACGGCTTGCCGACCTCGGTGGTCACACGATCGAATGCCCTGACACCTGCGTAGCCGAGGACGACGCCGAGCAGTCCGCTCGCGACAGACAGCATCAGGCTTTCGACGAGCAGTTGCCGCACGATGCGCCAGCGGCCGGCCCCGAGCGAGACCCGCACGGCGATCTCGCGCGAACGATGTGCAGAACGCGCGAGAAGCAGGTTCGCCACGTTGGCGCAGGCGATGAGGAGCACGAAGGCCACCGCGCCCATCAGCGCTAGGAAGATCAGCTTGATCTGCGGCCCGGTCTGCCGTTCGTTGAAGGTCGTGACATTGAGCCTGACATCCTTGTTTGTGTCTGGGAAATCGCGCCGGAGCCTTTCCGTGATGGTGTCGAGCTCCGCTTGTGCTTGAGCCTTCGTCACTCCGGGCGCGAGCCGGCCCAGCGTCTGAAAGCTCCGGACGTCGCGCTTCGATTCCCGCAGCTCGGGCGGCAGCTGCGACAGCGGCATCCAGAGGTCGTTGTTGTTGGGAAACCGCATGTCCGGCGGCATGATGCCGATGACCGTGCATGCCGTGCTGTTGACTTTGATCGTCCGTCCGACGAGGGCGGGATCGGCGCCGTAGCGGTTTTTCCAGATCCCGTCGCCGACGATGACGACCGGTTCGGCCCCGGGCTTGTCGTCGTCGGCACCGAAGTCACGACCGATGATCGGTCGCTGACCGATCTGCGAGAAGAAATTCGCCGACCCGTACGATCCTGAAAACTGCTCCGGCGCGCGGCCCTCGTCGCTGACGTTCATGATCGTCGAGAGGAAGACCGACAGGCCAGAGAAGGCACGCGAGCCGGCTCGAAAGTCTTCGAAGTCGAGCAGGGAAACGCCAATCAGGCGGCCCCGTGCGTCCCTGCCACCGATGGACATGATGCGGTCGGGGTCGTCGAACGGAACGCCGCGGATCAGGACGGCGTTGACGAACGTGAACACCGCGCTGTTCGCGCCCAGGCCGAGCGCGAGCGCGACGACGGCGACCAGCGTGAACCACTTATCCTTGATGAGGAGCCGGACCGCAAACCGGATGTCCTGCAGCAGCGACATTCACTCGTACCGCAGGGCCACGATTGGATCGACCTTCGTGGCTCGCAGGGCCGGGATGTAGCTCGCGATCAGCGTCACGCCCGCCAGCAGCAGGGCTACGGCGCCAAACGTGATCGGATCGGTCGCACTCACGCCGAAGAGCAGGTCCTTCAATACCCGTGTCGCGGCAAAGGCCGCGACAGCACCAAGCGCGATGCCGAGAAACGCCATCGTCATCGCGTTTTTCAGGATCGAAACCAGGACCGTACGCCGATCGGCGCCGAGCGCCATCCGCACGCCGATTTCCTGCGTGCCCTGCGTGACGGTGTAGGACACGACACCATAAATGCCGACGGCCGCGAGGACAAGCGCGAGGAGCGCGAAAGCTCCAAGCAGGAGCCGGGTGAAACGCCTGGCCGACAGAGAGTTGCTGATGACGTCCTGCATGCTCTGCTCGCCGTACATCACCATGTTCGCGCTGACCTGACCGACCGCCTGCCGGAGTGCCGGCGCAAGGGCGTACGGATCGCCGCTCGCGCGCACCACGTAATTGGAATCGGTCGAGGCCAGATCCATGACGCTGTCAGGAATTGCTCGGAACGGAATGTACAACTGCGAATGCACCTTTGCCCGGGCATCGGCGTCGAGGCCCCAGTGTTTGATGTGGCCGACGATGCCGACGACCTCGCACTTCATCGACAACACGTCGAGGTTGATATGCTGGCCGAGGGGATTCTCGTTCGGAAACGCCTTGTCGGCGAGCTCCTCATCCACGGCGACGACGCACGGCGTCTTTTCGGTGTCCTGTTCTGAGATGAACCGGCCTCGGAGGAGCGGGATGCCCATCACGTCGAGATACGAAGAGTCGACGCCGTAGAACAGCGCGAGATCCATCTGGCTCTGTTCGGCAGGCTTCGGCCGGCCCTCGACCCAGTAGGGGAGCTCCGAATCGCCATCCATCGGAACACCCCCAAAGAGCACGCTGACGGACCTGACACCAGGAACGGATCGCAACTGTTCGAGCGTTCGCACGAACCCGCTGCGAACCGCCGCGGGCGCTCCGTGCACAGCCGGGGATCCTGCGATGCCCAATGTCAGCACGTGCTGCGGATCGAACCCCGGTTTGACGCTCCACAGCTGCGACATCGTTCGCATCATCAGGCCGGCTGACGCCGTCAGAACCAGGCCAAGCGCCACTTCCACGATGACCAGCGCCGGCAGCAGCCGGTGACGGCTCGTCGTGCCCCGAACGCCTTCCTTCAGCGCCTCGTTCACGTCTGCGCGCGCGCTGCGCAGTGCGGGCATGGCGCCGAACAGCACGCTGGCGACCAGGGCGACGAGCGCGGTGAAGCCGAGCACCGATGGATCGAGATGAATCTGCTCCGCGCGAGGGAGCTCGCTGGTGATTCTTGCCACTATCAGGACGTTCACCGATGTGGCGACCGCCAGTCCGAACAATCCACCGAACACCGCAAGGAGGACGCTCTCCGTCAGGAGTTGCCGTACGATGCGTCCGCTCGACGCGCCCAGCGCGCCACGAATCGCGAATTCGCGGCGCCTCGAGCTCGCGCGGGCCAGCAGCAGGTTGGCCACATTGGCGCACGCGATCAGCAGCACGAACCCGACCGCGCCAAGCAGCATCAGCAGCGGTGTCCGCACGTCGCCCGTCAGGTCGTCGCGGAGCGAGACGCTGTAGATGCCGCGATCCTTATTCTCGACGGGGTACTCGCGCGCCAGCGCCGTCGCGACGGCGTCCAGCTCCGACTGCGCCTGTCGTGGCGAAATGTCGGCATTGAGTCGTCCGACGACGCGCATTCCCATCCCCGTGCTGCGGTTCCAGAAGAGCGGCTCGGTCCATTGGCCGATGGGGATGAGGATCGACACCCGCCGCCACACGACATCGTCGCTCGGGACGACTCCGATAATCGTGTACAGGCGTTCGTTCAGTGTGAGCGAGCGGCCGACGACGTTGGGGTCGCCGCCGAAGCGGGTTTTCCAGAAGTCCGACGTGAGCACGGCGACCGGCGCCGCGCCACGCTGGTCTTCAGCGTCGGCAAACGTGCGGCCGATGATCGGCTTGACGCCGAGAACGGCGAAGATGGTCGACGACGCCATCTGGCCGCGGAGCCGCTCGGGGCTTCCCTGGCCCGTCAGGGTGAAGCTGTCGCCGCGGTATGCCGCCATCCGTTCGAACGAGCGGCTGCGGTCGCGCCAGTCGAGGAAGTTGGGGTACGACACCGAGGATTCCCGGAATTGCGGAATGCTGGTGTAGAGCTTCAGCAGGCGATCGGCCCCCGAATAGGGCAGGGGCCGCAGGAGCACGCCGTTCACAATGCTGAACATCGCCGTGTTGGCGCCAATGCCGAGCGCAAGGGCCGTCACCGCGATGAGCGTGAATGCCGGCGATTTCCACAACGTGCGCACGCCGAAGCGCAGATCCTGGAGCAGGGTTCCGATCGGATCTCTCCTTGTTGCCCATTACGTGGGCAGCGGGCACGAGGTTCCGTCGTTTACGCGGCCTGCCCTGCTGACGTGGCGGATGATTCCTGAGGTCCGAGCGGGAGGCAGGCGTCACGTTCCTGCCGGCGGCGCTCGCGGAACCGTTGAAATGCGGCCCGGTCGTTCTCGAGGCCGCACAGCGATCTCCAGGTCGAGCCGGCAAACGTGTGTGCGAGCATCTCCCACCCGTGCCGCGCGACGAAGCCGGGATTGCGCCGGCAGGCCTCCGGAAAATGCTTCAACTTGATCCACCGCTCGGCCCGCCACCGCAGGAACTCGACCTCGTCCGCGGCGACATGCGCGGTGCGGACGACCGCCGTCGTGCCGTCGTAGTGGGAGACGTCCTCGTCGACGATCAGGCCGCGCTCGCGGAACTCGGTGGTCATCGGCGTCCGCGGATACGGCGTGGGATGCTGAATATACGGCCAGTCGACGTACTGCCGCGCAAACGCCAGATTGGTCTCGATGGCCTCGCGCGTGTCGTCGGGGTTGCCGACGATCAACCCGCCGACCACGTACATCCCGTTGCGGTGGAGATGTTCAATCGCCTCGATGCTGGCGTTCCCAACCGTGCGGCCGTGTTCGCGCCGCGCGTTCTTGGCGCGAGCCTTCAGAAACGCGAGGTCATCCTCCAGGATGTTCTCGATACCGAGGAACACGTAGCGGAAGCCGGCACGGCGCATCAGCGGCGCCAGCGTGGCGCCATGCTGCGCGAGCGGCGCGGTCATCGCCTGGACGAAATACTCGGTGTCGTCGAAGCCTGCGTCGATGATGGCCTCGCATAACGCCGCGAAGCGGCGGATATCGAGCGTGATGTTGTCGTCGACCAGGAACAGCGATTTCGCGCCGTTGGCCCGCGCATCCGAGATGTCCGCGATCACGCGATCGATCGCGTACGGATGGAAGTTGCGGCCTCGCATCTCGATGATCGAACAGAAGCTGCAGTCGAACGTGCACCCGCGCGACGTCTCGACGACGTCGATCTGGCGTCCGAGCAGCGTGTAGCCGCTCAGCACGCGGGAGCGGCGATTCGGAAGACGGAGCTTTTCGGTCGCGAGCGCAATGACCGGCCGCGCGGGATTGCGCACGATTCGCGCGCCGTCTCGATACGACAGGCCGCCGATCGGTGACAGGTGCCGGAAATCGCCGCCCTCCAGCGCGCGCAGGAGCTCGCGGAGCGTGTGCTCGCCCTCGCCGCGGACGATGAAATCGACGTCGGGCGATGATTCGTACGCATCCGGAGCGAGGCTCGGATCGTAGCCGCCCACCACGATGCGTGCCGATGGTCGAATCATGCGGACGAGACGCGCAATCTGCAGCGCCGTCTTCCGCTGAAACGTCATCACCGAGAGCCCCACGACGTCGGGCGCATGGTCGGCGACGAGCTTCTCGACGGTCGCGCGGACCGCCGAGCGCGCAAGTATGAGGTCTGCAACCGCGACACGATGATGCGCGTCGACGTTGGCCGCGAGCGAAGCGAGCGCGCCGTTCGGCATCCGGATCGCGACCGGCGGCATGTGTTCGAACGAGTCGGGCATCGACAGCAGCAGGACGTTCATGCGACGTTCACTCGTGGCAATACGGCTGAGCCGGGCCGCGTGCTGGCTCGCCGAGGCATCGGAAGAACTTTGACACAGGTTGGCGGCTCTGGCCACCGTTCCGAGGAACGGCGATCATTCTTTAGGCGGATCGGCGCCGATCGGTTTCAGCAGGAGATCCTGGAAATCGAAGCTGAAGTCGGTGGCGGGCGATACGGCGGTCATACGGACCTGGTCGATCGATCCGTCCGGCTTCAAGGCGAACGACACGAAGGCGTCGGCCCGCAGCTCGCGGTCGCGCCACCGGGCGACGAACGTGTCGTGCTGCCAGTGCTCGAGCGTTCCTTCGAGCGCGGGTGTGCGCGTGAACCGGATAGCCAGCTTTCCGCCGGTCGTCGTAATCGCGACGTCGCC
>Ga0126377_10001097_pt1 | contig 17379 bp, 12 predicted proteins | sample PanSoiMetPlot_22_FD_92647 | JGI IMG/M metagenome (GOLD analysis project Ga0126377, IMG submission 92647) | Tropical forest soil microbial communities from Panama - MetaG Plot_22 | ecosystem: Environmental > Terrestrial > Soil > Tropical forest > Bulk soil | place: Panama | collected 2016-02-17 | reverse complement strand
CGGCGAGGGAGACGCGTGGGCCGACTGGCCGGACTGGGAGGTCAAGCTGCCCTCGGGTACCGGCGAGGGAGACGCGTGGGCCGACTGGCCGGACTGGGAGGTCAAGCTGCCCTCGGGTACCGGGCAGGACGAAGCGCCGCGCAGGGACCTCTTGCTCGTGCGGCCGCTCGTCGGCCCGCGGGACTAGCCGTGCGCATCACCGTCGTCGCCGATCCTCCCGACAACGACCTGCGGGTGACCGCCGAGAAGCTGGTCGGCGCGACGCGCGTGACCTCGCTCGCCGCGCTCGAGGCCATGCTCGACCGACTGCCGCCGGTACCCGGCGGTGGCGCGACGCTCGACCTCGTCGCTCACACGACGGGTCCGAAGCTCCTCCGGCTCGGGGCGACGGTCCTCGATCCGGAGACGCCGCGGGTCGCGGCCACGTTTGCGCGGCTCGGCCGCGAGGGCGTGCTGCCGCGCCTCGGGATCGCGGCGCTCCGCCTGCTCGGCTGCCGGAGCGGGCGCCAGCGCGGTGCCGAGGCGGTGGTCGCGTTCGCCGACCTTCTCGGCGTGCGCGTCTATGGCACCACGGCCAATCTGCGCTCGCGTCACTACGACAGCGAGGGACTGGATCCCGCCGCCGAGGTGCTCCTCGCCAGCGATCTGCTCCTCCGCCGCCAGGTATCGAGCCGGAGCCTGCTTCCCGATCTCGACCCGCGCCAGAGTCGTTCTCGACAGTAGGTCGGCGCACGGGCGCGGCAGGCACGTTCGGGCCTCCCAACTTCGGGAGGAACGTGCTGTCATCGGCCCACCATGATCTCGGCGCTGTTCGATCCCGACAGCTGGCGGGAAGTCGCCGGCTTCTCCTTCACGGACATCACCTACCACCGCGCGGTCGATATCGGGGCGGTGCGCATCGCCTTCCATCGCCCGGAGGTGCGGAACGCCTTCCGGCCGCAGACCGTCGACGAGCTCTATCGCGCGCTCGACCACGCCCGCATGACCACCGACGTCGGCTGCGTCCTCCTGACCGGCAACGGCCCGTCGCCCAGGGACGGCGGCTGGGCCTTCTGCTCCGGTGGGGACCAGCGGATCCGCGGGCGTGACGGCTACAAGTACGCCGACGGCGAGACCGCCGACAAGATCGATCCGGGGCGGACCGGGAGGCTGCACATCCTGGAGGTGCAGCGCCTGATCCGCTTCATGCCGAAGGTCGTCGTCTGCGTCGTCCCCGGCTGGGCGGCCGGGGGAGGCCACAGCCTCCACGTGGTGTGCGACCTCTCGCTCGCGAGCCGGGAGCACGCGCGCTTCAAGCAGACCGACGCCGACGTCGCGAGCTTCGACGGCGGGTTCGGCTCGGCCTACCTCGCGCGCCAGGTCGGCCAGAAGTTCGCGAGAGAGATCTTCTTCCTGGGCAACGAGTACAGCGCGGAGCAGGCCTGCCGGATGGGCATGGTCAACGCCGTCGTCGACCATGTCGATCTGGAGCGGACCGCGCTCGAGTGGGCGGCCCGGATCTGCAGCAAGAGCCCTACCGCCCAGCGCATGCTCAAGTACGCCTTCAACGCCATCGACGACGGCCTCGTGGGGCAGCAACTCTTCGCCGGCGAGGCCACGCGGCTGGCCTACATGACGGAGGAGGCCGCCGAGGGACGCGACTCGTTCCTCGACAAGCGACCTCCCGACTGGTCCCGGTTTCCCTGGCACTACTGACCGCCGGCGGCGGTGGTTGTGGAGTAAGCTGCCGCGGAAGGGAAGGGGCAGGGAAGGGGGCAGGGCGCATGGACAAGGGGCCTTCCGCCGGCGACGGATCATCGGGTCTGGCCGACGCTCACACGCTGACGTCGCCGCTCGGCGAGGCTCATACGCTGCCCGTGACCGCCTCGAACGCGGGCGCGGAGGCGGGAGACACCGTCGGCCCGTATCGACTGGTCCGCCCGATCGGCGAGGGAGGCATGGGCGAGGTGTGGGAGGCGGATCAGCTGAGCCCGGTGCGACGGCGCGTCGCGCTCAAGCTGATCAAGCCGCGGATGGGGTCGAGCGAGATCATCGCTCGCTTCGAGTCCGAGCGGCAGGCCCTGGCGCTCATGCAGCACCCGTCGATCGCCCAGATCTTCGATGCCGGGACCACGCGCGACGGGCGACCCTACTTCGCGATGGAGCTGGTCGACGGGGTTCCGGTCACCCGCTACTGCGACGAGCAGAGGCAGGACGTGGCGGCGCGGCTCCGCCTGTTCCAGCACATCTGCGACGCCGTCCAGCACGCGCACCGCAAGGGCGTGATCCATCGCGACCTCAAGCCGTCGAACGTGCTGGTGACGGTCGAGGCCGGCGCGGCGATGCCGAAGGTGATCGACTTCGGCCTGGCCAAGGCGACCCAGGCGCAGCTGGGCGACCTCACGCAGACCGAGCACGGCGTGTGGATGGGGACGCCTGCGTATGCCAGCCCGGAGCAGATGCTCTTCATCGACGGCGGCGTGGACACACGCAGCGACGTCTACTCGCTGGCGATGCTCCTCTACGAGCTCCTGGTGGGGGCGCTGCCGTTCGACGTCACCGGATCGGGGACGGTGTTCGAGCTGAGGCAGCGGGTCTCCGAGGCGGAGTTCCCGCGGCCGAGCGCCCGCTTCTCGAGCCTGCCCGACCGGGACGCGATCGCGGCGGCGCGGGGCTCGGACTCCGCCCCGCTCCGGCGGCAGCTGGCCGGCGACCTCGGCTGGATCGTGCTGAAGGGGCTCGAGCGCTACCCCGCCCGCCGGTACGGATCGGTGGACGAGCTGTCGGCCGACATCGGACGGCATCTGCGCGACGAGCCGGTCGCGGCCGGACCGCCCAGCGCCGCCTACCGCGCGCGGAAGTTCGTCCGCCGGCACCGCGCCGGCGTGGCGGCGGCGAGTGGGCTCGTGCTGGCGATGGCCGCCATCTCGCTGACGACGGCGGTGCAGAACCGACGCATCGCCGGTGAGCGCGACCGCGCCGCGGCCGAGGCGGCCAAGGCGGCGGCGGTGACCGGCTTCCTGCAGGAGACCATCGGCGCCGCCGACCCCTGGCAGAGCGGGCGCGACGTCAGCGTGCGCGAGACGCTCGCCCGGGCGGCCGCGCGCGTGGACTCGTCGTTCGTGGGACAGCCGCTCGTGGCCGCCGCGGTCCGCCGCGCGATCGGCAGGACCTACGTGGAGCTGGGGCGGTACGACGATGCCAGGCCGCTCCTCGAGTCGGCGCTGGCCGCGCGGACCGAGCTCCTCGGACCGCAGCACCTCGACGTCGCCGAGAGCCAGGACGATCTGGCGGTCCTGCTGCAGCGGCGCGGGGATCTCGATGCCGCGCTGGCGCACGATCGAGCCGCGCTCGCGATCCGGCGCGCTCCTGGCACGCTGCAGCACCTCTCGCTCACGCTCTACGAGCGGGGAGAATTCGAGGCGGCGACGCGCGCCGGAGAGGAGGGCCTGGCGCTGTACGAGGAGGGGCCGGGCAAGTCCAGTCGTGAGGCGTCGGAGAGCCTCAACGTGCTGTCGGCCATCGCCGGCGCGCAGGGCGACGACGCCCGCAGCGAGGCGCTGGCGCTGCGGACAGTGGAGATCCGGCGCGCCGTCGCCGGGCCCGACGCCCCCTACACGGCCGACGCGCTGAACCAGCTCGCGATCGTGCGCCAGGCCCAGGGCAGGCTCGCCGAATCGGAGGCGCTCTACCGGGAGGCGCTCGCCATCGTTCGCTCCCGGCTGGGCGCCGATCACCCGCAGACCGTGCTCACCATGGAGAACCTCGGCGGCGCGCTCCTGCAGGCGAAGCGCTACGACGAGACGCTGGCGCTCCTGCGCGACGTCCTGGCCATCCGGCGGGCCAACCTCGGCGCGGACAACCCCAGCGTCACCCGGACGATGCTCAACATCGCCACCACCGAGATGAAGGCGGGCAAGCTCGAGTCGGCGGAGGCCGGGTTCCAGGAGGCGCTGCCGCGAATTCGCTCCGAGCGGGGCGCCGATCACCCCGACGTCGCCTCCACGCTGGCCAACTTCGGGCAGCTGCGAGACAAGCAGGGGCGCGAGGAGGACGCCCTGTCGCTCTACCGCGAGGCGCTGGCGATCCAGGTGCGCAAGCTGCCCCCCGCGCATCCGCGCCTGGCGCGCACCCAGCTGGCGATGGGACGGATCCTGACCCGGCGGGGCGAGCACGAGGAGGCCGAGAAGCTGCTCCTGGCCGCGAGAGAGGCGCTGCGAGGCGACGCGGAGCAGGCGCGCTCGGCCGCCGACGCGCTGGCCGAGCTGTACGTCGCGTGGGGCAAGCCGGAGCAGGCGGCGCGGGTGAAGGCTCAGCGCTCGCCCTGATCCTCGGTCGAGTCCGGGCGGTCAGCCCTCGCCGCGCGTCACGGGATCACCCGAGCGTGGACGGTCTTTCGCACGCCGCCGTCGGTGAGCGTGAAGTCGACGTGGTGGACCAGCACGCCCTCGTCCATCTCGGTGCGGGCATCGACCAGCGCGTACCCGTAGCCCAGCGGGGTGAGGAAGTGGGGGTCGACGAACTCCGGGCTGGGCGATGCCAGCGTCTGGAAGTAGGCCGGCAGCACGTCCAGGTCCCAGTGCTCGCCGTCGATGACCCGCCGGTCGAGCACGATCGTGGTCTCCGACAGCGTCGACCGCTCGACGAACGTCCGCAAGAACCCTCTGATCGCGTTCATCAGGCACTGCTCCTCGAACACACCCATGAAGTGGGCGCGCCGGGCGACGACGGCGGCGTCGCTCTCGCCCCAGAAGCTCCACTTGATGAGCGTCGCCAGGTCCTCGGCGAATTCGCGGTCGCGGATGGGATAGCTCGAGCGAGTCAGCACCAACCGGGGCGCATCTGCCACCTCGGTGCGAGTCTTCAGGAAGTCGACGATGTCGGCCTCGTTCTGCGGGTGCGCGATGATGACCACGTCGTCCAGCGTCTCGCCGCTCATCAGCGCGTCGCGCGCGTCGACGCCGCCGTACGGGTTCACCGTCGCGCCGGCGAGCTCGGCGTCGATGCGCGCGCGGGTCTCCGGCTCGAGGTCGCGGAAGTCGCACTGGAGCCCGTCCACGACGGAAGGCGGCGATTCGCTCTCCTCGGTCTCCTCCCCCTCCGGGGGCGCCGGCGAGCGGTACAGCAGCGTCTCGGCCGCCAGCGCCCTGGCGAGCTCCTCCTGATCGAGCTCGGACCCGCACAGCTCCTCGCCACAGCCGCCGAGGCCGACGGCCGGTAAGACGACGACGACGGCGGCGACGATTGCGACGGCCAGGCGCCGGGGCGCGAGCGGCCTCACGGAGCCACTCCGAATCATCGCTCCACGGTAGTTCCGGCGATCCTCCGGTGTCCAGCTCTGCACCCGTGCGGTCATCCACATCGACTCCTGGCCCGGCGGATGGCGGCCGCGAGGCCGCCCGTCAGGGGCTCGTCGGCGTGACATCTCGCACCTGGAGCGCGTGGCTAGGGCGCGTCGGGTAGTCGCTCGGGGAGGCCGAACAGGGGATAGAGGCGAGGGGCGGCGAACCTCGTCATGTGCGTGACCTGGCCGTCGCGCATCGAGACGACGTTGATCGCCTCACCGCGGAAGTCTCCGCCCGCGAGCGGAGCGGTGTACACCGCGACGGCGGACTGACCGCTGGCCGCCAGCGGAACGAGCCTGTAGCGATGGGGCTGGGTGGCCATGATGTCGGCGAGAAACCGGCGGATGGCGTCGCGTCCTGCGTACCACTCGGGTTGCGGCGGCATCGAGAGACGGGCGTCCTCGGCGAGCAGCGACGCGAAGGCGTCGAGGTCCCCGCTCTCCCACGTGGTGATGTAGCGCCGCAACAGGCCCTCGTCCGATGGACCGACAGCGGAGCCGTCGGCCTCTGTCCGCGATTCGACGCTCTTGCGCGCCCGCTGGAGCAGCGAGTTGACGGACGCGATGCTCGTGTCCAGATGGTTCGCCGTCTCCTCGGGTCGCCACCCGAGGACGTCCACGAGCAGGAGCGCCGCGCGCTGCTTCGGCGACAGGAACTGAAGCGCGCTGATGAACGCGAGGCCGATGCTCTCGCGCAGCGACACGCGCCGGTGCGGTCCGGGTTCCGCGACATCGGACGCATCGAACAGCGAGTCGGGCGCCGGCTCGATCCAGACCTCCTCGTGCAGAGGAGGGCCGAAGCCCGCTCCCGGCGCCGCCGCCGGGGCGAGCAGGTGGGGGAGGGCGCGACGGCGCCGGCGGGTCCTGAGGACGTCGAGGGAGGCGTTGGTCGCGATCTTGTAGAGCCAGGCGCGTGTCGAGCTGCTCGACCGCCGTTCCTCGAACCGCTGCCAGGCTCGCAGCAGGCTCTCCTGGGCGATCTCCTCGGCCTCCTGAAGAGAACCGAGCATCCGGTAGCAGTGCAGCGTGATCGCGCGCCGATGGGGCTCCAGCTGCGTCCGGACGTCCTCCTCCGTGGCCCGGGGGTCCATCCCCGCAACGTGCCACCGATTCTCGAGGGTTGCCAACGCGATGGTCCTTCATGGAGCCGTCTTGTCTGCAGCGGCGATGAATTCGGGCGCCTCGCGTCGTCTCGCCATCAGAAGGTCGAAATCACAACCAAGGAGATGACATGCCCATCGGATATCTCGACGTCCCCACTGGTCTCGAGCTCGGCAGGAAGAGAGAGCTGGTGCAGGCGATGTACGAGGCGCTGAAGGAGGCCTATCCCTTCCCGGACGACACGCGGATCTTCGTGCGAGAGTGGCCCCTCGACAGCATGAGCCAGAATGGGGTCCTGGGCGCGGAACCCCCCAGGCCCGCGTTCGTGGCCCACGTTCCCCAGGGCCTCGACATCGATGCCAAGCGCAAGATGATGGCGAAGATCCACGCGGCGGTGGCCGATGCCTACCACCTGCCCGAGTTCATCACCTTCTTGCACGAGCATTCGCTCGACCTCGTGGCGGTCAATGGCGCTCTGCTGGCGGACGACCAGCAGCGGGTCGAGGAGCAGCGAAAGGTCTACAGGTGATCCGACCGGCCACGCCGGCGGCGTGAGGCCGGCGGCTGCCGGCGGGTTCTACGCGTGGGTCACGGGTTCTGGAACAGGCCGCGGACCTCGGTCGCGCTCAGCGCGCGGCTGTAGATGCGGAGCTCGTCCACCTGGCCGGCCAGGTACGGGTCGGCCGCGTACTGTGAACGGCCGATGAAGGTCGCGCTGGTGCCGCCGAGGGACGAGGGCGTGAGCGAGATGGAGCCCCGCGCGACCTCGGCGCCGTCGACGTAGAGGATCCCGGTGCCGCTCGCGACGGTCACGGCGACGTGCTTCCACGTGGCGGTCGGGAGGGTGGCCGCGGCGCTGATGCGCTGCTCGGCGCCGGCGCCGCCGGTCGTGATGGCAAAGCGGAGGCCGCCGGCGCTGCTCCTCGGGGTCAGGAACATGTAGGAGCCGGTGCCGGAGCCGAAGTCGAAGATGCGCGCCCACTGCGCGCTGGCGGCGAGGTTCACCCAGGTGGCGACCGTGAAGCTGCCGACACCCGCGAGCAGGCCCGACGGCAGCCTCGCGTGGCCGGAGGTGCCGTCGAGCCGCAGCGCGTTGTTCTTCCGGCCCGCGGCGAAGGTCGCGCCGCCGGCGAGAGATGCCGGGCCTCCGCTCGGGTTTCCCGACGAGTCGGCGGCCGTGGTGCCGCCGGTCTCGTCGAAGCGGTAGTAGGCCACGGCCTCGGGCGGCGGCGCGCCGGCCACGTTCCAGTACACGGTGTAGCGCTGGTGGTGCATCTTGTAGAACGGGATGAGATGGACCTGCGCGCCGCCGGCCTGGGCGGTGAAGTCGAGCGGCACCTGGGTGGCCTGGATCGACGACGGCGCGAGCGTCGGCAGCCCGGTCAGCTGGGTCGTGCCGTAGGCGCCGGCCAGGACGATGCCGCCGTAGCGGACCGACTGCACGGTCGCCGAGTCGGGCGTCCGGTCGAGCGCGATCGCCGCCGGCATGGTCACGTCGATCACGTCGCCGTTCTGCTAGCTCCGGTCGACGGTCGCGTAGCTCCCCGGTGCGGGGGTGAGCGGCTGCGCCGCCCCGTTGATGGCCAGCCTCCAGCCGGGCTGCACCCAGGACGGCACCCGGATCTTGATCGGCAGGGAGACGGGGCCGCCGCTGGTCCCGACGGTGAGCCGCGTGGTGAGCTGCTCCGGGAACTGCGTGTCCTGCCGGACCGTGACGCCCTTCTCCGGCCAGCTCAGCGACGACGCGATGAAGAGGTTCACGTACAGCGCGTCGGCGGAGCGGAAGTAGATGCTGTCGGCGAACTTGGTCTGGCTCTCCATGCCAGTCCCGTGGTCGCAGGTGAAGTTGTTGTAGTCGTTCGCGTAGGTCTTGATGCCGCCCGCGCGCAGCGGCGTGTAGTAGGTGACGAATCCGTGGGCGGACTGCGGATCCTGCTCGCCGAGGATCTGGTTGAAGAGAGCCCGCTCGTAGTAGTCCATGTAGCGGGTCTGCGTCGGGTCGGTGAAGAACAGCTGCCGCGTCAGCTTGAGCATGTTGTACGTGTTGCAGACCTCGCACGTCGAGTCGCTGAGCTGCGACGCGATGGCGTCCGGCACCTGGAAGTACTCGCCGTTGCTGTTGCCGCCGATGGCGTAGGTGTGGTGGGCGAGGACGATGTCCCAGAAGTTCTGGGCGATGGTGCGGTAGCGCGCCGTCTGGGTCTGGTGGTACTCGCGGATGGCGCCCAGGATCTTCGGGATCTGCGTGTTCGCGTGAAATCCGGCCAGCCGGTCCTGGTTCGCGGCCAGCGGGTCGTAGATCTGCGCGTGGTCGAAGCGCTGCGCGGTGGCGAGGTGCCTCGCATCGCCGGTCTGCTGGTACAGGTTGACGAGCACCTCGTTCATGCCGCCGAACTCGGTGCGGAGCACGTTCTGCATCGCGGTCTGGCTGAGACGCCCGGTGCGCCAGTCGACCCAGGCGGCCTTGCCGGTCAGGACCGTGAGCGCCTGCTGGTTCCCGGCCAGGAGGTACTGGTCGAGGAGCCCGGCCATGATCTTGTGGAGGGTGTAGTACGGCGCCCAGACCGCCTGGGACGCCTCGAGCCGGTCGAAGAAGCTCTCCGGATACGCGGACAGATAGCCTGTGTGGAAGCCGACCGCGGCGGCGCGCGCCTGGCATTTCGCCAGCTCGGCGACGAGGTAGTCGCCCTTGCTCTTCAGGGCGGCCTGGCCCGTGTTCGCGTAGGCGAGCGCGAGCCCGGACAGGAGGTGCCCCATCGAGTGGCCGCGCAGCTCGGTGGTCGGCGACTCCCATCCGCCCACCGCCGCCGCCGAGGAGGACAGGCCGACGTTCAGGCGGAACGTGTGGAGCATCCGGTCCGGGTCGATGAAGGCGAGGTAGGCCGTCGTCCGGCCCATGTTCGCCTTGAAGGGGCCGTCGAGCAGGGTCACACGCGACAGAGGGAACTCGAAGACCGACACACCCGCGTCCGGCCTCGCCACGGCCAGCTCGAGCGCTTCGACGTCCTCGCCGTCGCCGCCCGGCGCGCAGCCCGAGAGGAGCAACGCGCCGGCGACCCCCGCGCCCGACGTCTGGAGGAAGCCACGTCGCGAGATCACTCGTTCGGACACGCTCATCGGACCCTCCCGGGACGAGGAGAGGCCTGCGTTTGGGCGCGGAGAGACAGCTCACGCACCGCCCGCGGCAGGCGCGCGGGCGAATTTGTGAACGTTCACAGAGACCGCCCTCCCATATGCCGCCTCCGCGCGCACGATGTCAACTGCCATATTGAGGGCGACCAACTCGAATTCTCCGAGCCGTTCGAAAGGCACGTCCAGCCCGATCGGGAGTGCGGGAATGACGAGCACAAACCCGGAATGCGGAAAACGATCCCGGCGTCGAGAGATGACGCGCCCCGCGCGGGGTGAGGTGGGGCGGCCGGGACTCGCCCATTGTCAGGAAGAGCAAACTCCGACTACATGGCAGCGAGCGGTCGCGCCGCGCAATCGGCTCCGGCGATGCTCGCCCGAGCAGCGGGTTGTCGGGACGCGGCCGCGAATGCGCGGGAGGGTCCGATGAAACCCACGAAGGCTCGCTCCACGGTTGTGGGCTGCGCGCTGCTCTCGATGTCCATCGGAGCATGCGTCATCGACGACGAGGGGCTGTCCTCGTCAGATGCGGAGATCGAGATCGCCGCCGTCGGCTTCGGGTCGACCGCGACGGCCCAGCACAGCGGCCGCTGCATGGACGTCTTCGGCGCCCAGACCGGTGACAACGTCGACCTCATCCAGTGGAACTGTCACGGCGGCGCCAACCAGTCGTTTGTGTTCAACCCGGTCGCCGGCACGAGCGACACGTACACGATCAGCACCTTCTCGGCCGGCAAGTGCGCCGGCGTCCTCGGCGCATCGACCGCCGACGGCGCCCGCGTGGTCCAGGCCGGCTGCACCGGCGCCACCAGCCAGCGCTTCCGCCTCGTCGCGGTGACGGTGAGCGGGACGGACCGGACGTTCAACCTCCAGGCCGTGCACAGCGGCAAGTGCGTCGCGGCCAGCGGCGGCTCCACCGCCAACGGCGCGCAGCTGGTCCAGCTCCCCTGCTCGACGGCGACCGCCCGCGTCTGGCGCCTGCCGTCCTACAACCCGGGCGGCGGCCCCAGCACGTACTCGAACCCGATCCGACCGCGCGGCCCGGATCCGTTCATGCGCTACTACAACGGCTTCTACTACCTGGTCACCACGACCTGGAACAGCACGATCACGATGCGCCGCTCGCCGACGCTGGCCGGCATCGCCAGCGCGCCGGACGTCGTGATCTTCGACCTGACCTCGCGGCCGACCGGCTGCTGCAACATGTGGGCGCCGGAGATCCACCTCCTGAGCGGCCCGAGCGGCCAGCGCTGGTATCTCTACTACACGGCGTCGCGCAACGTCGCCAACTACCTCCCGACCCAGCGGATTCACGTCCTCGAGAGCGCGGGGCTCGATCCGATGGGGCCCTACACGTTCAAGGCGGACCTCCTCGACCCGCAGAACGACAACACCTGGGAGCTGGACCCCAGCATCCTGCAGCTCAATGGCCAGCTCTACCTGCTCGGCACCTACCTCGAGGGCACGCAGCCGCTCTTCATCCGGCCGATGAGCAATCCGTGGACCGCCAGCGGCACGCGGCGGCGGCTGTCGACCCCGACGTTCTCGTGGGAGACGGTCGGCGGCGCCGTCGACGAGGGCGCCGAGGTCATCCAGCGCAACGGCCAGACGTTCATCGCGTTCTCGGCGAGCCACTGCTCGACGCCGGACTACAAGGTCGGGCTGCTCACCTACAGCGGCGGCGACCCGCTGAGCCAGTCGTCCTGGGTGAAGTCGTCCAGTCCGATCTTCACCCGCAACGACGCCGGGGGCGCGTTCGGGCCCGGGCACCACAGCTTCTTCAAGTCGCCGGACGGCACGCAGGACTGGATCGCGTACCACGCGAACGCGACCATCAATGGCGGATGCGACATCAACCGCTCCACCCGCGCCCAGCGGATCACGTGGAACGGGAACGGCACGCCCAGCTTCGGGACGCCGGCCGCGATCGGGGCGGTGCTGCCGTCCCCGTCGGGCGAGCCGGCGCCCTGAGCGCATGGGCGCGAACCTCGCGGAGCCTTCGCCAAAGGAACCGGTCAGTGAAACATCGAGTCCCGCAGCGCCCCTCTGGCGGGGAGCTGGACGGCGTCGACTCGCGTCCTCGTCGTCCCCCGCTCCCCGTCCGGTTCCGGCGCCGGCGATTGTGAACGCTCACAACTGCTACACCCGCTCGATGGCGGCGCCGAGCGCGCGCAGGCGGGACTCGATGTTGGCGTAGCCGCGGTCGATCTGCTGGGCGTTCTGGATGACGCTCTCGCCCTCGGCCACGAGGGCGGCGAGGAGGAGGGCCATGCCGGCGCGGATGTCCGGCGACGACATGGTCTGGCCGTAGAGGCGGGCGGGGCCCTCGACGATGACGCGGTGCGGATCGCACACGGTCACGCGGGCGCCCATGGCGATGAGCTTGTCCACCCAGTACAGCCGGCTCTCGTACATCCACTCGTGGATGAGCACCGAGCCGCGGCAGCGAGTGGCGAGCACGACCGCGATGGAGACGAGGTCGGCGGGGAAGCCGGGCCACGGCGCGTCGTGGATGCGGGCGAGGGCGCCGTGGAGGCCGTGCTGGACCTCGAGCTCCTGGCCGGCCGGCACCCATATGTCGTCGCCGCGGGCCTCGAAGCGCACGCCGAGGCGCGAGAAGGCGATGGCGGTGATGCGGTGGTCGGCCGGGCGCGCCCGCTTGATGAGCAGCGGGCCCCCGGTCATCGCCGACAGCGCGATGAAGCTGCCCACCTCGAGGTAGTCGGGGCCGACCGCGAAGGCGCAGCCGTGCAGCCGGGGCACGCCGTGGACGGCGAGCGTGTTGGTGCCGATGCCCTCGATCCGGCCGCCCATGGCGGCGATGAGGTTGCACACGTCCTGGACGTGCGGCTCGCTGGCGGCGTTCCTGATGATCGTCGTCCCGCGGGCGAGCGACGCGGCCATGACCACGTTCTCGGTCGCCATCACGCTCATCTCCTCGAGGAAGATGTCGCGCCCGACCAGGCCGTGCGGCGCGCGCATGACGTAGCGGTCGGGGAAGACCTCGATCTCGGCGCCCAGCTGCTGCAGGGCCGATACGTGGGTGTCCAGCGGCCGGCGGCCGATGCGATCGCCGCCCGGGACCGGCAGCGTGCATGCTCCGGCCCGGGCCAGGAGCGGGCCGGCCAGCGCGAAGCTCGCGCGCATGCGGCGACACAGCTCCGGGTCGGGCGCGTGCGAGGTGAGCGCGCGCGTCGTCATCGTCACGCGGCCGGTGGCCAGCCCATCCACCTCGGCGCCGACGGCGGCGATGAGCCCCGCCATCGTGTGTACGTCGCGGATGGACGGGACGTTGTCGAGCGTGACCGGCTCGTCGGTGAGCAGGGTCGCCGCGAGCATGGGGAGGGCGGCGTTCTTGTTGCCCTCGACCGCGATCTCTCCGGTGAGCTCGTGCCCGCCCTGGATGATGAAGGTGTCCATGCGCAGGCGACCATAGCCCGGCCGCCGCGCGTTGTCCTCCTGCCGGGGGAGCGAGCGCGCGCGTGCGGGCCGGATCCGGCCCGCACGCGCGGCACCACCATCAGCTAGCAGGGTCCGTCGGGACAGCAGTCGCCGAACTGGGTGCAGACGGCGTCGCAGAAGCATCCGCCGGGCGCCTGCCCGCCGCAGGTGTCGTTCTGCACGCAGCTGTTGGGGTCGGCCTGGCCGCCGCAGACCTGGTCGATGTCGCCGCAGCAGTCGCCGAAGTTCACGCACTGGTCGTCACACTGACAGGACGCGTTCGGGTCGAACTGGCCGCAGCGCCCCTCGCAGCTGTCGCCGCCGCCGCCGCCGCCGTTGCAGTCGAACTGACCGGCGTCGAAATCGACGAAGAGGAGGATGTTGGGCGAGCCGTTGACGCCGCCGATGCAGTTCACGCTGGCGCTCGCGACCATCGCCGCCAGCACCTGGTCGGGGCTGAGGCCGGGATTCGAGCCGCGGATGAGCGCGGCCGCGCCGGTGATGTGCGGGGTCGCCATCGACGTGCCGGAGATGGTCTGGGTCGCGTTGTCGCTGCCGATGTTGGCGCCCAGGATGCTCACGCCGGGGGCGAAGAGGTCCACGCACGACCCGAAGTTGGAGAACGAGGCCCGCACGTCGGAGTCGTCCTTGGCGGCCACCGTGATGGCGGCCGGCTCGCTCGCCGGCGACGTGTTGCAGGCGTCCTGGTTCTCGTTGCCCGCGGCGACCGCGAACACGACCCCGGAGGCCACCGCGCTGGCGACCGCGTCGTTGAGCGCCTGCGAGAAGCCGCCGCCGAGGCTCATGTTGGCCACGCACACGCGGCCGTTGCTGGCGCAGTCGGTGCGCACGAAGTCGATGCCGGCGATGACGCCGTCGATGGTGCCCGAGCCGTTGCAGTCGAGCACGCGCGACGAGTGCAGCGTCACGCCCTTGGCCACGCCGAAGTTGGTGCCGCCGACCGTGCTGGCCACGTGCGAGCCGTGGCCGTTGCAGTCGTCCGGGTCGGTGTCGTTGTCGACGAAGTCGGCGCCGTTGCCGACCCGGCCGGTGAACTCGACGTGGCTCGCGTTGATGCCGGTGTCGACGATGTACGCGTCGACGCCGCTGCCGTCGCGGCCGAAGTCGTCGTACTGCCCGTCGAGCGGCAGCTGCCGCTGGTCGATGCGGTCGAGCCCGTCCGGCCCGTTGCCGACGTCGTGCACGGTGTCGAGGTGGACGGTGGCGTTCTGCTCGACGTACGCGACGTCCGGATCCCTGCGCAGCGAATCGAGCGCCTTCGGGGTCAGGGTGGCCGCGAAGCCGGGGATGACGCTGTAGGTCCGCTCGACCGAGCTGGAGTCGCCCAGCGCCTTCATCCGGTCGGCCGACTGACTCACGAGGTCGCTGGTGACGCCGTCCTTGTACACCACGATGTATCGGTTCGGGATGGCATCGGTCGAGCCCTGGCCGACGAGGGGGGCCACGCTGTTGCTGGCGACATCATCGGTGTCCGCCGCGCAGCTCGCGATCAGGGCCGCGCCAGCGACGGTGACGAGGATGTGAGACCACTTCTGTCTTGTCATGAGACTCCTCCCTCCGTTGACGGGAACATCGACCGGGTCCGGGACCCGCAAGACACGAAAAGCGGACGCACGTGCAGCGCTGGCTTCGATCGAGAGACCGAGCTTGGCCCTCGGCGCGCCGCGTCACCGCCGGAGCGGGGCGCGAGGCGCCTGGAAGATGATCGTTTCTGTCAGCCAGCGATGCTTGCGCGCCGCTTGATTCTGCGTCGCGCGCGACTATGACCTGCACGTGAATGGGGTGTCAACGAGCCTGTCTGAAAATGCATATCTCACTCAGAGTGATATGGCCGTGAGAAGAGGGAACACGAACTGGCTGGCACCGAGTGACCACATCAGTGGTCACTCGGCCAGACGACGAGTCCGGCGGGCTGAGAGGACGTGCTCGCGGGAGCGACCCCGACCTACACGGGGGCTCTGCCCATCGCCTGCGGTCCCGACGCCGCTTCACCGCCGGGCCGTTGACGCGCCGCAGCCGTCGCAGCGTCGCAACTCGCGATCAGCGCCTGCATCGGTGACTGTCCGCATCGGTGACTGCATGCTTGTCGCGCGATTGACACCTTGGGAAGCGGCGCGTCAGTGCCAGAATTGGTCAGCCGGATAGCAAGTCTCGAAAGCTGGCTGGAGGCCGGTGCGTCTCGATGTGACCCGCCGGCGCGATTCGAGTTGACGCGGGCCGGATCGGCGCCGGACCATCGCGCCCAGCATCCGACCGTGGCCGTGACCGAGCACATCGCCAGCCAGACCGCTCAGACCGTGGCGGTGCTGCGCGCCGTCCACCAGCTCTTCGACGGAGCGCCGAGGATCCTGGAGGATCCGGTCGTCCTCGATCTTCTCCCGCCCCCGGTGTCCGAGGACCTGCGCGCCCATCCCGAGCGGTTCCAGGCGCCGGCCGTGCGCGGCCTGCGCAGCCACGTGGTCGTGCGCAGCCGCTTCGCCGAGGATCGGCTCGCCGAGGCCGCCGCGCGCGGGATGGGCCAGTACGTCGTGCTCGGCGCCGGCTACGACACCTTCGGCTTCCGTCAGCCAGGGTGGGCCGGGGCCCTGCGCATCTTCGAGGTGGATCAGCCCGCCACGCAGGCATTCAAGCGCGAGCGCCTGGCCGCGGCCGGAATCGACGTGCCGGCGAACGTCCAGCTGGTGTCGATCGACTTCGAGTGCGAGGCGCTGCACGAGCGCCTGGCGGCCGCGGGCGTGCGGCTGGATCAGCCGGTCTTCTTCTCGTGGCTGGGAGTCACCGTCTACCTGACCACCGACGCGATCGACGCCGTCTTCCGCATGGTCGCGGCGCTGCCGCCCTCGAGCGAGATCGTCTTCACCTTCGCCCAGCCGCTGTCGGATCGCCCGGAAGACGCGGCCCGGGTGGCGATGGCCGATCGCGCCGCCGCCGTCGGGGAGCCGTGGATCACCTTCTTCGAGCCGCAGGTGCTGGCCGACGATCTGCGCGCCCTCGGCTTCTCCCGGGTGGAGCTCCTGACCCCCGCCGAGACCTCGGCCCGCTACTTCCGCGGCCGGGCCGATCTGTCGGTGCCGCGCCAGATCTCGATCGCGGCCGCCGTCCGCTGAGGCGCGCACCCGCACGGGTGGCAGGGACCAGCCGGCGTCGCTGGCCGGGGGACCCCACGAGGGCGTCGTCCCACGCCCGTCACGTCTCGCCGCGGCCGCGTGCGCGATGATCGCTCACCTCCACCCGCGAGCGGCCGAAACGGAGTGATGGAGGAGAACAGGCTCCTCGCGGTGAGGGGGATGGGATGAAGCCGACGAGAATCCGGCGGGCAGTCCTGCTGATCGGGCTCGCGCACGCGGCGCTGGCCGCGGCACACGCGGCCGAGGCGCTGGCCCAGGACGCGGCGACCACGAGCGGCACGGTGAGCGGCGTGGTGCGCGATCCGACGCGAGGCGAGGCCCTGATCGGGGTCACCGTCGTGGCCACGTCGCCGTCGCTGCAGGGCATACAGGCCGCCATCACCGACGAGCGCGGCGAGTACCGGCTTCCCGGGCTGCCGCCCGGCGACTACACGCTGACCGCGTACTACGGCGACATCGTCGTGGCCCGGCCGGGCGTGCGCATCCAGCTCGGCCAGGCGGTGACGGTCAACCTCGACGTCGGCGTCGCGGCCGCCGGCACTGCCGCCGGCACGGGCACCGGCGGCGCCGCCCGCCCCGCCGGGGGTGAGGTCATCACCGTCGAAGGGCGCGCGCCGGTGGTCGACCAGGGCAGCACCAAGACCGGCCTGGTCATCTCCGAGGCCGAAACCCGCAACCTGCCGACCGGGCGCACCTACCTCGACGCCGCGCGCAACGCGCCCGGGGCCGAGGACGACCGCTACGGCATCTCCTACTCCGGCTCGACCTCGCCCGAGAACCTCTACCTCATCGACGGCATGAACACGACCGGGCCGAGCTTCGGGCTCGCCACCACCGTCCTGCCCAGCGAGTTCCTGCAGCAGATCGAGACCGTGACCGGCGGATACGGCGCCGAGCTCGGCCGCTCGAGCGGCGGCATCATCAACGTGCTGACCAAGGCCGGCGGCAACGAGATCCACGGCAGCGTGTTCAGCACGGTGACGCCGGGCGGGCTGCGCCCGGGCCGGCGCTTCCTGCCCAGCGACCGCAGCGCGCTCACGTTCCAGCGCGATCCCGGCACCGAGTGGGACGTGGGCGGCGAGGTCGGCGGGCCCATCGTCAGGGACCGGCTCTGGTTCCACGGCGGCGTGGCTCCGTCGTTCGGCACCACGAACGTCCAGCGCCTCATCTCGACCCAGGTGGACGGCGACGGCGACGGGGCGCCGGATCCGGGCGCGGGCGGCTTCGCCGTGAGCG
>Ga0126377_10001096_pt1 | contig 17401 bp, 16 predicted proteins | sample PanSoiMetPlot_22_FD_92647 | JGI IMG/M metagenome (GOLD analysis project Ga0126377, IMG submission 92647) | Tropical forest soil microbial communities from Panama - MetaG Plot_22 | ecosystem: Environmental > Terrestrial > Soil > Tropical forest > Bulk soil | place: Panama | collected 2016-02-17 | reverse complement strand
GTTGCGCTCGGCGGTCGACTTGGCGTTGACGGTTGCGTATGCCCTCATGCGTGCTCCGGTCAGCCGCCGGTGGCGCGGCGATCGCGGCTGCGTTGGAAGAAGTGGCCCGGGATGGGGTCGTCCTGCTCGCCGGACAGCACGTCGAGCCGGCGAGCGGCCAGGCGGATCGCGCGGCTGGCCGGCGAGTCGGGCCGCGACAGGACGATCGGCTCCCCCTCGGCCGCCGCGTCCGACACCGCCGCGTCGAACGGGATGGCCGGCAGCGGGACCAGGGTGAACTCGAGGAAGCGATTGACCAGCGAGGTGAGCCGGCCCACCACCTCGTCCGCCTCGTCCTGGTTGCGCACCCGGTTGGGCAGGACGTAGGCCCGTCGCACCTGCTGCTTGCGGCTCAGCACCTTGATGCAGGCGTAGGCGTCGGCCAGCGCGAGCGGCTCCGGCGTGGCCACCACGACCACGGTCGGCACCGCGCCGGCCATCTCGACCTGGTTCTTGCCGATGCCGGCGCCGATGTCGACGATGAGCGTGTCGAAGCTGCCGGCCAGGCCGTCGATGGCGTCGAGCAGCCGCGTGCGGGCGTCGCCGTTCATGTTCTCGAGCTGGAAGCAGCCGTTCAGCGCGGGCAGGAGGTGGAGGCCGTGGGCGGGCACCAGGACCTCGTCGACCGGGAGGCCGTGCAGGACGTCGAGCGCGCTGCGATCGGGCGCCACTCCGAGCAGGAGGTTGAGGTCGGCCATGCCCATGTCGCCGTCGACCAGCAGCGCGCGGGCGCCCAGGCCGGCGTAGGTGACGGCGAGGTTGACCGCGACCGCGCTCTTGCCCACGCCGCCCTTGCCGCCGGTCACCGCGATCGCGCGCGGCCGGTGCGGCGAGATGGAGGTGATTCCCTCGTCGCGCAGCTGGCGCAGCTTGCCGGCCTGATCGAGTCGGTTCATGCGGTGCGAGACCCCGCCGGTCGGTTGTGGAGCGCGTAGTCGAGCAGCGCCGCGTCGTCGACGTCCTCCAGGTCCTCGGGCACCGCCTGGCCCATGGTGAGGTGGGCGACCGGGAGGCCGAGGCGCGCCGGGGCGCGCACCAGCTGGGCGAGGTCGTCGGCCTCGTCCAGCTTGGTGAAGAGCAGGCGATCGACCGACAGCGCGCTGCGGTAGCGCGCGGTCGCCTGATCCATGTAGGCCGGCGCGGACGGCGCCGGCAGGACCAGGTGGGTCTCGAGGCCCTCGATGGCCGACAGCGTGGAGGCCAGCTCGCTCTGGGCCAGCTGGTCGCGCGGGCTGCGCCCCGAGGTGTCGACGTAGACCAGGTCGCAGTCGACCAGCGAGTGGAGCGCGCGGGCCAGCTCGATCCGGTTGGTGGCCAGGAACAGCGGGGCCGGGATGAGCTCGGCGTAGACGCGCAGCTGCTCCTCGCCGCCGACCCGGTAGTCGTCGAGCGTGATGAGCCCGACCCGGAAGCCGCGCACCAGCGCGGCGCGGGCGGCCAGCTTGGCCACCGTGGTGGTCTTGCCGGCGCCGGTGGGCCCGATCAGCGCGACCACGCGGCCGCTCGACCGCGCGGTGAGGCGGGCGGTCCTGGCCACCTGCTCGAGCGGGGGCGGGGCGGGCGCTGCCGCGCCGGCGCCGAGCGCGTCGATGCTGCGCTTGAGCTCGGCCAGCTCGTGGCGCAGGGCGGCGCTGTCGGTGGGGTTCCCGCGGGCCATGGTGCGCAGCGCGCGCAGCTCGGAGCGGAGCGGCGCCATGATGCGCTCGACGTCCGCCTCGGCCAGGGCGGGCGGCTGGGTGCCGGATGGGTTCGCCGGCGGGGTCTCTGCGTCGGTCGCCTGGTCCACCTCGGTCACGGCGGTGATCTCGATGCCGGCGTCCACCACACCGCGGCGCAGCTCGCGGGTCGACAGGATGATCGCGTGCTCACCCAGCTCGCGCTTGGCCTGGGCCAGCGCGTCGCGCATGTTGGCGGCCTTGTACTTCGCGACTCTCATGCAGCACTCTCCTGCCCGCCGATGACGTTGTGGGTCACGAAGGGCACCGACGGGTCGATCTCGCGGTAGCTCAGCACGGTCAATCCAGGTACGTGGCGCTGCGCCACCGCCGCCACGGTGCGGCGGATGTCGGGCGCCACCACCAGGACCGCCGGCACATCCGACTCGACGGCCTTTCGGGTGTGCTCCTCGATCTCGCCCGTGAGCTTGGACAGAGCTCGTGCATTGCGCGTGCCGCCGTCGCGGAACATCTCCTCGGCACGCGGCGAGAGCACCAGCGCGCGCAGCTGCCCTCCGTCGGTGAGACTCTGGCGGGTGAGGCGCCGCGCGAGGCGCTGACGCACCTGCTCGGTCAACTCGCCAGGATCCTTCACCTGGCCCGCGTGGTCGGCGAGCGCCTCCAGGATGGTGCGCAGATCGCGGATGGAGACGTTCTCGCGCAGCAAGTTGCGGAGAACCTTGATGACGTCGCCGAGCGACATGAGGTGTGGGATCAGCTCCTCGACCACCTTGCCGTGGTGCTTGCCTGCCAGGTCGAGCAGCTCCTGCACCTCGCGCCGGCCGAGCAGATCGCCGGCATGTCGCCTGATGACTTCGGTGACGTGTGTCGCCACGACTGACGACGCGTCCACCACGGTGCAGCCGGCGGCCTCGGCGCGGCTGCGCTCCGACGCGCCGATCCACCTGGCCGGCAGACCGAACACCGGCTCGCGCGCCGCATCGCCCGGCAGGGAGGCGATGGCGCGACCCGTGGCATCGATGGCCATGAGGCGACCGGCGCGGATCTCTCCCTCTGCCACCGTCACGCCGGAGATGGAGATGCGGTAGCCGCCCGGGCGCAGGCGAAGATCATCGCGCACGTGGACCGGCGGCACGATGAGGCCGAGGTCGAGCGCGATGTGCTTTCGCAGGTCGGCGACGCGGGCGAGGATCTCGCCGCTCCTGCTGGCGTCGACCAGCGGCAGGAGGTCGAGGCCCACATCCAGCGACAGGAGCTCGACCGGCATCGCGGCCTCGATGTCGGCCCGCTGCGCCTCCGGGTCGTTGCGCGGGGGCAGGGCGGCGGCGCCCGGCGCGGCGCTGAGCTCGCCGGCCACGACCCCGCGCTCCGGCTGGGCGCCGGTGGCCCGCCTGGCCCCGAGCCAGCCGGCCACGGCCAGGCCGATGAAGACGAGGTGGGGCATGCCGGGCAGGAGCCCGATGAGGAGCAGGATGCCGGCCGCCACCTTGATGGGGCGCGGGCGCGAGAGCAGCTGGGTGCCCAGCGCGCCGGCCAGCTGATCGTCGCCGCTGCGCGTGATGAGCAGGGCGGCGCCGGTCGACACCAGGAGGGCCGGGATCTGGGTGACCAGGCCGTCGCCGATCGACATCGTGGTGTAGGCGTGGGCGGCGTCCCCGGCCGACATGCCCTTCTGGGCGATGCCGATGATCATGCCGCCGACGATGTTGATGGCGACGATGAGGATGCCGGCGACCGCGTCGCCGCGGACGAACTTGGAGGCGCCGTCCATGGCGCCGTGGAAGTCGGCCTCCTGCTCGATCGCCTTGCGGCGGGCGCGCGCGTCCTTCTCGGTGATGAGGCCGGCGCCCAGGTCGGCGTCGATCGCCATCTGCTTGCCGGGCATCGAGTCGAGGGTGAAGCGCGCGCTCACCTCCGAGATGCGCTCGGCGCCCTTGGTGATGACGATGAAGTTGACGATGACCAGGATGAGGAAGACGACCGCGCCGACCACGAAGTTGTTGCCGACCGCGAACTCGCCGAACGCGTGGATGATGTTGCCGGCCGCGTGCGTGCTCTTGTCGCCGTTGGTGAGGATGAGGCGGGTGGTGGCGACGTTGAGGGCCAGGCGCAGCAGGGTCACGAACAGCAGCAGCGACGGGAACGCGCTGAACTCGAGCGGCCGCTCGACGTAGAACGCGACCAGGAAGGTGAGGATGGCGGCGCACAGGCTGAGCGCCAGCAGCATGTCGAGCAGCGCCGGCGGCAGCGGCACCACCGTCAGGGCCAGGATGCCGACCAGGCCGACGGCGACGACGATGTCGGCGCGCGAGGACCGGTTCACCGCCTGCGCTCCCTCAGCCGATAGACATAGGCCAGGACCTCGGCCACCGCCTGATAGAGCTGGGCCGGGATCTCACGCCCCTCGGGCACGAGCTTGTAGATGAGGCGGGTGAGCGGCGGCCGCTCCAGGATCGGCACGCCGGCCCGGCGGGCCAGCTCGCGGATGTGGGCGGCGACCGCGCGCCGGCCCTTGACCAGGACGCGCGGCGCCCGGTCGTCGCGCGCGCTGTAGCGCAGGGCGACGGCGTACTCGGTCGGGTTGACCAGCACCACGTCCGCCCTCTTGACCTCGACCAGGCGACGGCGCGACAGCTCGCGCATGCGGCGGCGGCGGCGGGCGCGCAGGTGCGGATCGCCCTCCTGCTCGCGCATCTCGCGCCTGATCTCGTCGGGCGACATCATGAGCTGCCTCATGTGCCGCCGGCGGGCCTGGACGTAGTCGAACACCGCCATGGCGGCGAGGGCGGCGCCGGCGCCGAGCGCGACGCGGGCGGCGCCGGAGGCCAGCTGGCGGCCGAGGGCGGTCGCCTCGAGGGCGGGCGCGGCCAGGAAGCGGTCGATCTCGAGCGACAGCACGATCGCGACCACGCCGGCGACCGCGCCGGTCTTGAGCACCGCCCTGAGCACGCGGCCGGCGCCCTGGCGGGGCGACAGCGCGTGGCCGAGGGCCTGCAGGCCGAGGACCTTGCCGAGATCGAAGCCGGGCTTCTTGAAGGTGGGCGGCCAGCCGAGCTGGACCAGCCCGGTGGCGAGGAAGCCGAGCACGGCGCCGGCGGCGACCGGCGCGACCGCTGCGGTGAAGACGCGGCCGGCGGCGCCGAGGTCGGGCGCGCGGTCCGGGCTGTCGAGGCCGATGCCGGCGGCGCGCATGAGGTCGGCGAGCGACGACGCGGTCGCGCCGCCGAAGCCGATGAGGCAGAACAGCCCGCCCAGGAGGGCGGCGGTCGAGGTGAGCTCGGGCGAGCGGGCGACGTCGCCGCGCTTGCGCGCCTCGGCCAGCCGGCGCGGCGTCGGCTTGTGAGTCTTCTGCGCCTGGTCGGCCACGTCGGTCAGAGCTCGGTGAAGGCGGCCAGCGCGTCGGTGGCGCGCTCGCCGATCGCGCTCAGCTCGTGCACGAACACCGGCGCGGTCGCGATGAGCACGATCGCGCCGAAGATGAGCATGCCGGCCAGCATGACGGAGAAGACGTTGAGGGCCGGCGCGGCGCGCGAGGCCAGCGCCAGGCCGAGGTTGGTCAAGGTGCCGGCGATGACGGCCGGCGCGGCCAGGCGCAGCGCGGCGACCAGCACGTCGGCCGACTGGTGGATGATGCGATCGATCCCGCCGTGCAGGCTGAACGGGTCGGACGGCGCCGCCGCCAGCACGCGCACGCCGGCCTCGAGGCCGCCGGCGGCCAGGAAGGCGAGGCCGGCGATCGACAGCGCCACCTGGCGGAGCGTGGACGACGGCTCGCCGCGCGAGGGGTCGACCGAGTGGGCGAAGCCGAGGCCCACCTGGAGGCCGATGAGCTCTCCGCCGGCCTCGGCGCCGGCCAGGATCAGGCGCGCGGTGGTGCCGGCGATGAGGCCGAGCAGGATCTCGGCGGGCACAGCCAGGGGGAGGTCGGCCGGCGCCAGCGGCGGCCGGATCGGCGACACCGCGAGCGCGAGGACAGCGGCCACCGCGGCGCGCGCCTTGACCGGCAGCTGGCGCTCGCCGACCATCGGCGCGGCCTGCAGGAAGGCGGCGGCGCGGCAGAAGGCGGCCAGGAAGCCGGCGATGGCGCCCTGGTCGAGGGTCATTGCCGGTCCTCGACGCCGACGTCGCCGGCCGCCTGCACCGCGGACGAGGTGAAGTGCGACAGGCGATCGAGCAGCCCGTGGCCGAACATGGCCAGGACCAGCCCGATGGCCAGCAGCTTGGGCACGAACGAGAACGAGCTGTCGTTCATCTGGGTGGCGGCCTGGATGAGCGAGGTCAGGACGCCGACCGCCAGCGCCCCGATGACCAGCGGGGCCGCCACCATCGCGGCGGTGACGAGGCCCTCGCGCCAGAAGTCGAGCAGCGAGCTCATCCGGCGGCTCCGCGCAGGAGCGAGCCGACCACCATGTGCCAGCCGTCGATGGCGACGAACACCAGCAGCTTGATGGGCAGCGAGATGATGGGCGGCGGCAGCATGACCATGCCCAGCGCCGACAGCACCGACGCCACCACCAGGTCGATGACCAGGAAGGGGAGCAGGATGATGAGGCCCATCTTGAAGGCGGTGTGCAGCTCGCTCACCACGAAGGCGGGCACCGCGATGCGGAGCGGCACATCGGTGACCGCGGTCGGGCGGGGCGCGCTCGACACGTCGTAGAACAGCTCCAGGTCCTGGGGTCGCGTGCGCTTGATGAGGAAGTCGCGCAGGGGCGGCGTGGCGGCCTCGACCGCCTGGCTCTCGGACATCTCGTCGTCGAGGTAGGGGCGCACGCCGCGCTGATAGATCTCGCCGCCGATCGGCGCCATGACGAACAGGGTCATGAACAGGGCCAGGCCGACCAGGACGTGCGACGGCGGCGCGCCCTGGGTGCCCAGGCCGGTGCGCAGGAACGAGAACACCACCGCGAACCGGGTGAAGCAGGTGCAGACCAGGATGAAGGCCGGCGCCAGTGAGGCGATGGTCAGGAGTGCGACCATCTGCAGCGCGCGGCTGGGGCCGCCGTCGTCGGCCACGCGATCGAGGGCGCTGCGCGGCGGCGACGGCGACGAGGACGGGGGCGACGGCGATTGTGGTGATGCCGGCGCGCCCGGCCGCACGATGACCGGCGAGGACGGCCGGGCGGTGGCGGGCGCGGCGCCGGCCCGACCGGCGTGGCCGGCGAGGACGGCGACCGCGAGCGCGAGCGGGAGCCAGAGCGAAGGCGTCGGCGGGCGCAGGATCAACGGAGCGCCCCGCGGCGCGTGGCGGCGACCAGCTGGCGCGCCCACTCGGTGTCCTCCTCGCCCAGCTCGAGGCCGGCGCCGTCGTCGCCGTCGGTGGCGTGTGCGCTGTCGGCGCCGACGTGCTGGTCGCGCAGGCGGATGAGGCCGCTCAGGCTCGGGTTGCGGCGCAGGCGCGCGCTGGGCAGAAGATCGGGGCGCGGCTCGCCGCCCTCGTCGGCGGGCGGGGGCGCGTGGGTCGGCGAGCGGGCGGGGGCGTGATTGTGAGCGGCCGTGTGCGCGCCAGGCTCGGCCGTGCGAGCGCCGTCGGTGGGCCACTGGCCGAGCACGCGCACGTCCTTCTCGCTGACCGAGATCAACATCTCGCGGCGGCCGGCCGCCAGCCACACCACGCGGGCGCGAGGTCCGACCGACACCTGGGCCAGGATCTCGAGCGGGCTGGTCAGCGAGCGCGCCGACTTCTTGCGGCGGATGTACAGCCAGGCGACGGCCGCGATGCCGGCCAGGCCGCCGAAGGTGAGCGCGGTGCCGAGCGGAGAGCCCGAGCCCGGGCGCGGGCGATCGAGGTCGAGCGCCGGCGCGCGGACCGCGGGCGCCGGCGGGGCTGCGCCGGTGGCGGCGGCGGACGGTGCAGGCGCGGGTGCGGGCGCGAGCTCGGCGGTGGGTGCGGTCGGCGCGGAGCGAGGAGCGGCGGCGGGCTCGGCGGGGGCGGCGTGCACGGTCGCGGCGGCGGGCGCGAGGGCGGCCGGCGCGGGGGCCGCGATCGGCCTCGCCGGCGGCGCGGCCGCTGGCGCCGCGCTGGCCGCGGCGGGGGGCGGTGCCGCGGCGGCGCGCAGCGCGCGCGCGACCTCGCGCGGCTCGCGCGGCATCACGATCTCGAGGCGGTCGCCGTGCTGGTAGAGCACCGCCATCTCGGCGGCGAGCCTGGTCGACTCGGTGCCGTGGCGCAGCTGCACGCGCACCGACGGGGGCACCGTGCGGAGCTCGACCTTGCGCACGGTCGCGTCGTCGAGGCGAACCTCGATGGCCGGCGGCGCCTGGTCGAGCGGCAGCTCGATGCGGTCGCTGTGACCCTCGGGTCGCGAGGCGCTGGTGTGCACGCCGGACAGGATGACGGCCACGTGATCGCCGCGGTCCTCGACCGCGACCGGCAGGGCGTCGCCGGCGCGGGCGGCCGCGGGGAGGAGAGCGGCCGACAGGAGGGCGGCCGGCAGGAACCAGAGGGCGCGGTGCGAGCGGGTCATGTCATTCCGCTTCCGGGTGAGAGACGATCTCGACGATGCGGATGCCGCACCGCTCACCGACCGCGACCGCCTCGGCGCGGGCGACCAGCCGGCCGTTGACGCGGACGTCGAGCTTGTCGCCGGTCGTCTTGTTGAGCGGGATGATCGAGCCCGGCCCCAGCCGGGCCGCCAGGTCGCTCAGGTTGAGGGTGATGCGGCCGAGCTCGACGGCGAGCTCGAGCGGCACATCGTGGAGCAGGGACTTGAGCGACTCGCCGTCCATCCCGCCCGACATCGGATCCATGCTGTTCTGACTCATGCTGCGCGCTTTCCTCGCTGGCTGAACACACGCTCGATCTGGACGGCCAGCACGCCGCGGCTGACCACCGGGCGGCCGTAGGCCTTGATGACGCCGCCGACCTCGACCGGCAGCGGGTCGTCGACGAACTGGGGCAGGGTGAGGACCGTGCCGACGGTGAGCCGCTCGAGCTCGCCCATGGTCAGGCGGGTGCGGCCCAGCTCCACGCGCACGTCGACCGGCACGCGGCCGAGGGCGGCCTCGAGCGCGCCGGGCGCGGCGGGGACCGCCTCGATCGGCGCCGGCGGCTTGACCAGGGTGCCCGGCCGCGTGAGCACGCGCAGCCGGCCGGTGGTGGCGCCGCTGACCTGCATGGTGAGCGCGACGACCACGTCGGACTGGAGCAGCGCGCGGCGCACCGCTTCGACCTGCTCCGGCTTGCCGTCGCGGGCGACCGGGGTCGACTGCTCCTCGCGCCACGCGTCGACCAGGGCGCCGGCCAGCGCCTCGCCGACCGGCTGGAAGATGCGGATGGTGGCGGGCGAGGGCGGGCGCTCGACGTCGTCGGCTGCCGCGGGCTCGTCGTCGTCATCCTTGATCACCGCGCCGCACAGCGCGCCGGCCACGCTGGTCAGGAGCGGCCCGCTGATCACCAGGAGGGCCGGCTCGGGCCGGCTCTCCACCGACAGCGCGGTCTGCCAGGTGAAGGCGAGGCCGTCGCGCAGGGACTCTCCGCTCATGATCTCGGCGCCCGCGACGCGGATCTCGACGTCGGCGCGCAGCGTGGACTTGAGGCGGGCGGTCGCCTCCTTGACCCAGCGCTCGCCGATGCGCATCGCCGCCGGCCGCGCGCTCTCCGCCTCGCGATCGTCGACGATGAGCGCGAGCGGCGTCACCTCCTCGGGGTGCCTGCTGGTCGGCCGGTTGGGCGACGCCGAGGCCTCTCGCAGCGCGGCCTGGATGGCCTCGAGCTCCGCGGGATCGAGAGGCGCCTCGCTCACACGGTGCTGCCGGTGCAACCGGCGCACCAGGGGAGGACGCCGTGTTTGTCGCGCGTTGCGCGGATGGGAGGCGCGGATCGTCGCCGACCTTGACGGCGGCGCTGGCGCCAACGAAAAAGGCAGGAGACGGCGCCGGGCACCAGGCAGCCGGCGACGATGCGACACCATCGCCGGTTGCCGGATGCCCGGCTCCTGTCTCCTGCCTTTGCCGGGTCGGTGGCCCCGGCGGGGTAGCGGAGGAAGGCCCGAAGGGCCGACCGAGGGTACGTTCCTTGCCCGACGACGAGCTCGCCGTCCGGATACGGAGTCGGGCGACTACCGCTTGAGGTTCGCCACCTCGTTCAGCATCTCGTCGGCCGTCTGCACCGTCTTGACGTTGGCCTGGAAGGCGCGCTGGAACGCGATCAGGGTGACGAGCTCGTTGGTGAGATCGACGTTGGACGACTCGATGCTGCCGCTCGAGACCGAGCCGCGCTCGCCGGTGGCGGCGGAGTCGACCAGCGCCTGGCCGGAGGCGGTGGTCTCGCGGAACAGCTGGTTGCCGGCGCGCTCGAGCTGGTCGTCGGCGGCGAAGGTGGCCAGGGCCACGCGGGCCACCTGGCGGCGCTGGCCGTTGGAGAACATGCCGTCGATGGTGCCGTTCTCGTCGACCACGACGTCGACCAGCGTGCCGGCGCCGAAGCCGTCCTGGGTGATGGCGTTGACCACCGAGGCGCCGGCGAACTGGGTGGTGCCGGCCAGTCCGGTGCCAAGGTCGGTGGTGATGGCGTCGCCGAAGTCGAAGTTGATCGCCTGACCCGCGGTGGCGCCGAGGAAGTCGACGCTCGAGCCGGCGGGGGTCTCCACGTCGAGCGCCCCCGCGGTGTTGAAGGTGAGCGTGCCGCTGGCGATCTCGTTCGCGCCGGGCTGACCATTGTTGAGCTCGGCGCCGTCGACCAGCGCGTGCCAGTCCCAGGTGCCGGCTCCGTCGGTGCGGAAGTACAAGTCCACCCGGTGGGTGTTGCCGAGCGAGTCGTACACCGTGGTCGAGGTGGCGAAGTTGGAGGTGCCGGCCGGGTCGGTGGTGAGGAACTGACCCGGCGACACGGCCGACGAGTCCAGGTTGAGCTTCATGTTGACGTTCGCGGTGGCCAGCGGCGCGCTCTGCATCGCGCCGAGGTCGAGCGAGCCGAGCTGGGTGCTCTGCACGCCGGCCGTGTTGATCGTGTAGCCCTGGAGGCGCAGGCCCTCCTGGTTGACCACGAAGCCCTGGTTGTCCATGCCGAAGCGCCCGTCGCGCGTGTAGTAGGTGGAGTCGATGCCCTGGTGGTTCCCCTGGACCACGAGGAAGCCGCGGCCGAGCACGGCCAGGTCGAGCACGCTGCCGGTCTGCTGCAGCGTGCCTTGCGCGAAGTTGGTGGTCGCGCCGTCCATGCGGACGCCGGCGCCCAGGCGGCTCGAGCCGGCCATGCCGCCGATCACGTCGGCGAAGCCGGCGCGTGAGGCCTTGAAGCCGACCGTGGACACGTTGGCGATGTTGTCGCCGACCACGCTGATCGCGTTGCCATGCGCGTCCAGGCCGCTGATGCCGATGTACAGATTGTTCGAGATGGTCATTGCTTTCCTCTACTCTCCCCTCACTCGATCGAAAGGACGTCGCTGGGTGCGGCCGAGACCGCGCCGATGCGGAGGCGCGGAGCGCCGCCGATGAAGTCGATGGCCCCGATGAGGCCCGACAGGGTGGAGCCGGCGTGGACCGCGGTGCCGTCGGCGGCGCTCGCCGCCACCTCGATCCGGTAGTCGCCCTTGACCAGCGGCGCGCCGTTGTCGCCGGTGCCGTCCCACGGCACCGAGATGTGGCCGGCGGTGCGCGGGCCGAGGTCGATGTGCTTGACCGCGTTGCCGGCGGCGTCGCGCACGATCACCTCCACCTTGGAGGCGGACTGATCGAGATCGACGCCGAGCGCCGGCATGCCCTGGCCGCGGCCGGTGATGGTGAAGGCGTCGCCGGCGACGGTGCCGGTCTTGCCGACGAAGCCGGCCAGCGAGGCGTTGGACACCGACATCTGGCCGGCCAGGATGTCGCCCAGGCGCGCGTTGGTCTCGGCGGCCTGCTCGACCGAGCTGAACTGGGCCAGCTGGGCCACGAACTCGGCGCCATCTTGAGGGTCGAGCGGGTTCTGGTTCTCCAGCTGGGCGATGAACAGGCGCAGGAACTCGTCGGAGGTGCCGATGATGGCCTGCCCGCTCTTCGACGCCGACGAGGCCGGAGGGGTTCCGCCGGTGGTGAGCGGCGCGGAGGTGCTATCGATTCGCATGAGGTCTCCTCAGGGCTCTGGTGTCCCTAGGCAATGGCTCGCAGGCCGCGCGGTCGGGGGCGAGTGGGTGTCGGGTCGGGATCGGCGGAGCGGTCGGGCTCCGGCGCGCGATGGCGGCCGGGGCGGTCGTCGGGCTGGGGCGCTGGCTGCTGGGCGGCGCGGTCGCCGGCGACGTCGGCGCTGAGCGATCCGAGGTGCAGTCCGTGCTCGGCAAGGCCGGAGGCGAGCTCGTCGGCCCGCTGGTGGAGCGAGTCGGCGTAGACCGCGCTGTGCGCGCGGGCCTCGATGCGGACCGAGTCGCCGCGCACCGCGATGAGGAGGGAGACGCGATCGTCGCCCTCACCGACGGTCACGCGCGCGCTCGAGCGGCCCAGCTCCCCGGCGGGCGAGGGCGGATCGAGATCCGGTCCGTCGGCCGCCGACGGCGAGTGTGCGGGCGACGCGGCGGCGGCCGGCTCGGCCAGCGGGGAGGCGGAGGCGCCCGACCCGCCGTGCGCGCCGGCGATGTGGACCGGATGCGGCGCGGCCGCGGCCCCTCGATCCGGTGCGCCGGCGGGTGCGCCGGCGGGTGCGCGGGGCTCGATCGCCGGCCGGGTCGGGGGAGTGGCGGGCGCGCGCACCGGAGTCGGCTCGAGGGCGGCGGCGTGGGCGTCTGCCGGGCGGTCGGATGCGCTGCCCGACGACGCGGCGGCGATCGCCGCGGTGATCGGCGCCCTGGTCGGCGCGGTGCGCGCCGGCTGGTCCCGGGCCGCGTCGGCCCGATCGGATGACGCGGCTGGCGTGGAGTGGGGGAGGGCGGCCGCGGCCTGCTTGCGCGGCGAGGCGGGTCCGGGCGGCACCGCCGGCTTCGGCGCGAGAGGCGCCGCCGCGGCGGTCGCGGCGGCAGCAGCCGCGGCGGCGACCACGGGCGTCGGGATCGCGAGTCGAGTCGGCGACGGAGGAGCGGACGCATGTGCGGGTGGAGTCGGGCCCGGTGTGCCGGGTGCGGCGGGCGCGCTCGCGGCCGGACTGGCGCCCGGCGCCGACGTGGCGGCGGCCTGCAGGTCGGTCGCGGCCAGCGACCGGGTCGGGATCGGGGACGCCGGCGGGACGGCGATGGGGATCGCGGCCGCAGCTGGTTGCGGGCTGGTCGGCTCGACCGCGCCACGCGTCGAGGCTCGTGTCGGCGGCGGCATGGAGGGTGTCGCGGGGGCCTGCGGCCGGACCTGCGTCGGCGTCGGTGTGGACGCTGTCGTCGGCGTCGGCGCGGGCGCCGGCGTCGAGGCCGGCGTCGAGACCCGTGTCGGCGCTGGCGTCGCGCTCGGTGCCGAGGCCGTCGCAGAGGTCGGCTTCGACGCCGGCGTGGACACTGGCGTCGGGATTCGCGTCGAGGCCGGTGTCGAGGCTGGGGCCGCGGGCGTCGTCGAGGCGATCCGGACCGGGTACGCGATCGTGGCGGCCTTCGCGGCTCGAGCCACCGAGACGGATGGGATCGCGTCCCGACCTGGTGTCGGGACAGGATCCGCGGCGCTGGCCTCGCTCGGCCAGGCGGTCACGTCCGCCTGCGGAGTCTGCCCAGGGAGCGGCGGCGAAGCCGGGGCCACGGCTGCGGTCGGATCTGTCGCGCTCGGCGCAACCACCTCGGCCCCGCCGAAGGTCGCGACGGCCGACCTGGGCACGCGGAAAGGAGCCCAGCCCGAGGCCGGGACGGCGATCGCGGCCGCCAGGGGGCGGCGCTTCATCGCCGCGCCCGCGTCCCGCGATGGCGCCGGCGACTCGACAGCGACGGAGACCGAGACCGAGCCCGCAGCTGACGCTGACGCTGCGGCCGCCGAGACCGGGACCGCGGCCGCGGCCGAAGCCGAAACCGAAGCGACGACCGCGGCCGCCGGCCCTGCCACCGGCGCGTGCGAATCCACGCGGCCATGGATCGAGGTCGAGGTCGCGGTCGCGGCCAGCCCGCCGCCGCGCGCGGCTCTCGGCTCGGCCGCCGCGCCCGCGTCGACCTCGACGCCCGACCCGCGCGAGCCCTTCCCGGCTCTGACGTCCGCGCATCGCGGGCTCGCCTGCGCGGCGGCGCCCGCAGCGGCCAGCGCCCCGCCCAGCATCTCGCCGAACGAGACGGCGTCGTCGTCGTCCTCGGCGCACGCCCGACCGTCGGCGGGCGGCTCGGTCCAGCCGGCGAGCGGATCGAGCACCAGATCGACGCCGCCGCTCACGGATCTCTCCGCGCCGCGCGGGCACCGACCAGGTCGTCGATCTGGACCTGCTCGCGGCGGTCTCCCGCGCGCCGCTCGGCGCTGGACACCACGTCGAGCGCGCGCTCGGTCGAGCGCAGGTCGCGCTCGCGCCGGCTGAGCAGCTGGGCCGCCGCGCGCTGAGACTCGGCCGCCGCGTCGACAGCCTGGCGCGCGTCGACCACCGCGCCGCGCGCCGCGTTCACCTGATCGCCCGCGCTCTCCAGCTCGGCCACGGCGCGCGCCGCCGCCATCTGCTCGCACGCGTGCTGCACCGCGCTGGCCAGGTCGTGGCCGGCTGCGGCCAGCCCGCGCCGCTCCTCCTCGCAGCGAGCGGCCGCCTGCGCGGTGCGCGCCGCCTCCAGGTCTCGCAGGCGGGTGCGCGCGTCGCGCAGACGGGTGAGAGCCTTTCGCTTGTGCGTCATTTCGCCTCCAGCGCGGCGGTGAGCCGCCCCATGGCGGTCGGGTAGTCGGTTCCTTCGGTCGGGTCCTGGCGCGCCCACTCGTCCAGCCGTCGCCCGAGCTCGAGGTTCTGGTCGTACGTCGCGTTGGTGCCGGGCGTGTACGCGCCCAGGCTCTGCAGCTCCTGCACCAGCTTGCGCTGGGCCAGCGCCTCGCGCGCCTGCTGCATGAGGACGTGGGCCGGCTCGTCGGTGACGTGGCGCGCCACGCGCGACGCGCTGGCCAGGACGTCGATGGCGGGAAACTGCCCGCGGCCGGCCAGCTCGCGCGACAGCACGATGTGCGCGTCGAGCAGCGAGCGGGCCGAGTCGGCCACCGGATCGGACATGTCGTCGCCCTCGACCAGGACGGTGTAGAAGGCGGTGATCGAGCCGCGCCCCTCGAGCGGCGCCACCCGCTCGAGCAGGAGCGGCAGCGTGGCGAACACGCTCGGCGGATACCCCTTGGTCGCCGGCGGCTCGCCGATGGACAGCCCGATCTCGCGCAGCGCCATCGCGTAGCGGGTCAGCGAGTCGATGACCAGGAGCACGTTGGCCCCCTGATCGCGGAAGTGCTCGGCCACCGCCGTGGCCGCGAGCGCGCCGCGCGCCCGCTCCATCGGCGAGCGGTCGGAGGTCGCGGCCACGATCACCATCGAGTCCTTGCGCTGGCTGGACAGCAGGTCGCGCACCTCGCGCCCGCGCTCGCCGATGAGGCCGACCACGGTCACGTCGGCCGCCGCCTGGCGCGCGATCTGCTCGACCAGCACGCTCTTGCCGACGCCGGCGCCGGCGAAGATGCCGACCCGCTGGCCGCGGCCGCAGGTGAGCAGCCCGTCGATCACGCGCAGGCCGGTGTCGAAGCGCTGGTGCACCGGCGCGCGCTCGACCACGTCCGGCGCGGGCGCGTCGATGCGCGCGCGCTGGCGGCAGCGCGGCGGCGGCAGGCCGTCGAGCGGGGCGCCGAACGAGTCGATGAGTCGCCCCAGGAGCTCGGATCCGACCGGCAGGCCGGCCGCGCCCTCGCGCCGCCTGACCGGCGCGCCCGGGCGGATGCCGCCCCGCTGGCCGAACGGGATGGCCAGCACCAGGCCGTCGCGGAACCCGACCACGGCGCACGGCACCTGACCCTCGGCGCCCTCGATCTCGACCAGGTCGCCCATCCGCACGTCGCCCACGCTGGCCTCGACGCCGAGGCCGATCACCTTCAGCACCTTGCCGGCGGTGGTGGGGCGGCCGCGCTGTGCGACCAGGGCCGCCGCCCGCTCGCGCGTGTCAGGGCCCAGCAGCACGCTCCGCCTCCTCCATGAGCTCGCGCAGGCCGTCGCGCACGCTGTCCAGCCGCTCCTCCAGCCGCGCATCGACCAGCCGCCGGCTCGACTCCACCGCGCAGCCGCCGCGCGACAGCGATGGGTCCTCGAGGAGGCGCAGGTCGGGCGTCTTGCCCAGGTCGGGCCGGGCGGCGAGCAGCGCCGCGCGATCGGCCGGGTGCAGCCGCACCGCGATGGACGACTCGCCGGCCACCTCGTCGAGGCAGCGCTCGACCAGGTGGACGAGCGGCGCCGGATCGCGCCTGACCTCGGCGCCGACCAGCTCGCGCGCGATGATGAGCGCCAGCTCGACGAGCTCGGTGGCGTAGGGGCGCGCCATCGCGCTCGCGGCCGCGCGGGCCTGGCCGAGCGCGTCGCCCAGCCGCCCCAGCGCGGCGGCGATCTCGGCCTCCGCCTTCTTCCCAGCCCTGCCGCTCGCCGTCGGCGCGCGCCTCGGCCAGCGCCTCGGCCAGCCGCCTCTCCATGGCCGCCTCGTCGAGCACGGTGGGGGCCTGGCCGCCGCCGAAGAGCGGCGTCGGTGACGGCGCGGCGGCCGACATCCAGGCCGGCGCGGCCCCGCCCGGCTTCGCCTGCGGCAGCCGGCTGAACAGCGGCGCGAGGGGTGGGCCGGGGTCGCGCTTCACACCATCTCGTCCCCGCCGCCCCGGTTGGGCAGCTGCATCTGGCCGGTCTGGCCCAGGCGGAGCGCGGTCTCGACCACCTCGCGCTGGGCGGCCTCGACCTCCGACAGCCGCTTGGGCGGCGTGAGCTCGAGGTCCTCGCGCAGGCTCTCGGCCGCGCGCGACGACATGCACGAGAAGAAGTGGGCGCGCACGGTCTCGCTGGCGGTGCGCAGCGCGACGCACAGCTGATCGCCGGGCAGCTCGCGCAGGAGCGTCTGCATCGAGCGCTTGTCCACCCGCAGGAGGTCCTCGAAGGTGAACATCGCCTGCCGCACCTTGCGCGCGGTCTCGTCGTCGAGCGATGCCAGGATCTGCTCGCTGGCCTCGGGCGGCAGCTCGTTGAGCAGCTTGGCCACGTACTGCACGCCGTCGAACTCGGCCTTGCCCTCGCGCGGCATGCCGCCGACCGCGGCCAGCGACTTCTGCAGCGACTCGGAGGCGATCTCCAGCACCTCGGAGGGGACCTCCTCGAGCACGGCGATGCGCGCGGCCAGATCGGCCTGCAGGCCGGCCGGCATGGCCTGCAGCACCTTGCCGGCCTGCGGCAGCTGGCTGAGCACCACCGCGGCCACCTGCGGGTGCTCGTCCTGGAGCAGCTCGGCCAGGGTGTGGGCCTTGGCCGAGCGGATCGCGTCGAGCGGCGACGGCGCGGCCTGCACGGTCGCGAACAGCCGCTCTGCCCGATCGGGGCCGACCGCCGCCGCGGTGAGCTTGCGCATGTAGCGCGCCCCGCGACCGGCGAGCTGCGGGCGCTGCAGCTGGCGCTCGAACTCCTCGAGCACCGGCGCCACGATGTCGAACGAGACCGCGTCGAGGCCCTCGACCGCCGCCGCCAGCCGGCGCAGGTCGGCCTCCTCCATGTGGCGCAGGAGATCCGCGGCCACCTTCTCGTCGAGCGACATGAGGACCAGGACCGCCCGCTGGGCGGCGCTGAGCGTGGTCGGGGTCGTGGGCGTGCTCGTGCTCGTGGCCGTGCTCGTGCTCGTGCTCGTGCT
>Ga0126377_10001095_pt1 | contig 17404 bp, 11 predicted proteins | sample PanSoiMetPlot_22_FD_92647 | JGI IMG/M metagenome (GOLD analysis project Ga0126377, IMG submission 92647) | Tropical forest soil microbial communities from Panama - MetaG Plot_22 | ecosystem: Environmental > Terrestrial > Soil > Tropical forest > Bulk soil | place: Panama | collected 2016-02-17 | reverse complement strand
CGTCAAGCTCGCCCAGGTGTTCAAGCAGCTCAACGCACCGCTCGGATCGGTCGGGCGCAACAGCCTCGTCTTCGCCAACCGGTCGATCACCAGCGACGACGCGACCTACAACAAGTACGTTGCCACTATCAGTGCAATTTCGACCAGTCGCGATGCGCTCGCGAGCGAGATCAAGACGGTGCTGAACGCCGCCGCCTTCGCCGATCAACCCGTCCGCGACCACGGCGAGGACGGTCTCGGCGCCCGCGCCCGCCGCATCATCGACCAGGTCGAGGATCTGGCGAACGGGCGCGACCACGACCACGACGATCATCGCGACGGCGACGGTCACGACGACTGACCGCGGCTAATCGCGCGCTTTCGGCAGCCCGGCGCCCGCAAGGGTCGCCGGGCCTTTCGTTGCGATATGGAAACCGTGCGGTCGCGGTCGGCGTAATCCGGCTTTAATGGACACTGTCATTGGTACGTGTTTTTCGCGCTCAAAGAGCTCCCGATGCAGGTCTATCCGCGCCCTCAGGATCGCCGGCGATTCGCCCGCGTTCGCCCCTCCGGCCTCGTGTCGACGACCGGCTTGATCATCGTCGACCCCGGAATCGCGTGCACGATCCTCGATTTCTCGCCCGGCGGCGCCTGCATCGACCTCGCCGATCCGAGCGTGCTGCCGAAGCGCTTCGTCCTACTGCATGGCAGGCCCAAGAAGAGCTGCCTGGTGATGTGGCGCACGTGCCGGCGGATCGGCGTGCAGTTCTAGCCACAGCGGTCGCGGCTTTCCACTTTCACCCTACGGCAGGTCGCGCCGGCGACCCGCGCGCCCGGACGCAAGGCATTGTGGCAAGAAACGTGACAAGAAACGCTCGCCCATTCGCGCCACCTTCGTGCTGCTTTCCGCGCCGATCCGATCTAAGCTGTCCGGATTGTGCGCCGGGATGCAGGCATCCGGGGCGAGGGAGTCGAGAGGGTAGCGTGAGTGTCAGGCCGGAGAGTTCCCGCGAGTCGCTGCAGCCGATCAGGGGTCTTGGCGCGATGAAGCGCCTCGCAAGCGTTGCGCCCGGGCTGCCGGCGCTCGTGCACTACCGCTTCGCCGAGGATTTCCGGCACGACCTGGTGGCGGGCATCTCGGTCGCCGCGGTGGCGCTGCCGGTCGCGGTCGCCTATGCGCAGCTCGCCGGATTCAACCCGGTCGTCGGCCTCTATTCCAGCATCCTGCCGCTCGTCGCCTACGCGTTCTTCGGCACCTCACGGCAGCTGATGGTCAATCCGGACGCCGCGACCTGCGCCATGATCGCGGCCGCCGTTTCGCCGCTCGCCGCCAACGACGCCGAACTCTACGCGTCGCTCGCGATCGCACTGACCTTGCTCACCGGCCTGATTTGCATCGCGGCAAGCTTCTTTCGCCTGGGGGCGCTCGCGGACTTCCTGTCGCGGCCGATCCTGGTCGGCTTCCTCAACGGAATTGCGATCAGCATCTTTCTCGGCCAGCTCGGAAAGCTCCTGGGATTTTCCGTCGAATCGGGCGGCATCGTTCCCCGGATGCTCGAAATCTTCGGCAAGCTTCCGCAAACCCACGCGCCGACGCTCGCCGTGGGGCTCGGCAGTTTCGCGGCGCTGTTCGCCTCGGTGCGATTGCTGCCGCGCGTGCCGGCCGCGCTGGTGGTGCTGGCGGGCGCGACCGTCGTGACCGCGCTGCTCAAGCTCGACGGCCAGGGCGTCGCGATCCTGGGAGCGATCCCGGCCGGCCTGCCGCCGCTGCGCTGGCCGACATTGCGGCTCGAAGCCTTGCCATCGATGGCGGCCGACGCGGCCGGACTCGCCCTCGTGCTGTTCACCAGCGGCGTGCTGACCGCCCGCAGCTTTGCGGCCAAGGGCGGCTACGCGATCGACGTCGATCGCGAATTTGCCGCCTTTGGTGCGGCCAATATCGCGTCGGCGCTGTCGCAGGGCTTTGCGGTCACCGGGGCCGACTCGCGCACCGCCATGGGGGCCGCCGCGGGCGGGCGCACGCAGGTGACCGGGCTGGTCGCCGCCGCGGCGATCGCGGCCGTGCTTCTGTTCCTCACCCGGCCGCTCCAATACGTGCCCACGCCGGCGCTCGGTGCCGTGCTGATCTATGCGGCGTTCTCGCTGTTCGATCTGTCCACGCTCAGGGCCATCTGGAAGATCGACCGCCTCGAGGTCGGATTGGCAGTCGCGACCACGCTGGGCGTCGTCGCGGTCGGCGCGATCGACGGCATTCTCGTCGCCGTCGGCCTGGCCCTTGCCCGCTTCGTTCACCAGACCGCGCGTCCGCGCGCCGAGGTACTGGGCCAGATCGAGGGCATGGCCGGCTTCCATTCGGTCGAGCGGCACACGACCGCGAAGACGGTCCCGGGCCTCGTACTGTTTCGCTTCAACGCGCCGCTGACCTTCTTCAATGCCGACTATTTCAAGCAGCGCGCGCTCGCGGCGGCCGACGCCGCAGGGCCGGGCCTGCAATGGTTCGTGCTCGACGCAATTCCGATGAGCGATTTCGACATCAGCGGCCTCTACGCGTTTCGCGAGCTCAACGAGGCGCTGGCGGCGCGCGGCACGATCGTGATCGTGGCCGGACGCAGGACCGAATTTCTCAATTGGCTGCGCGAGACCGGCCTCTACCGGGAGATGCACGAGGAGCGCTTCTTTCCCACCCTGCGTCAGGCGCTCAAGGCCTGCCTGCGCAACGGGCGCCCGGCCGAGGTGCCGCCCAGCGAAAATAGCGCGGAGCAGGGACCTTTGGCATGACGCGCTACGCGGCCAAACCCGCGTAGCGCGCCCGCATCGTCACGACCGCTTGAACGAGTTGTAGACCATCTTGAGGTACGCGATCGCCGCGTCGTCGTTCGCGGCCCATTTCGCGTCGAGATCCTTCAGCGGCCGCAGCGCAATCACCTCGGCCTCGCTCTTGCCTTCCCGGAACAGCTTCTCGACGCGCGCGCGGGCGGTGACGAGCATCGCATTGAATTCGACGATGTCCGATCGCTTCGCCAGCGGTCCGTGTCCGGTCATCACCTTGGTGTCGTCGTTGGCGATCGCCAGGAACGCCTCGGTCGCGCGGATCGCGCCGCGGATGTCGCCGCCATTGGCGAAATCGATGGTCTGATAGCGCTTGGTGTTGTTCATGGTGTCGCCGGTGCACAGCACGTTGGCGTCGGGGAAATAGACCCAGGTGTCGCCGTCGGTATGGGCGTTGTTGACGTGGTTTAGAATCGCCTTGCGGCCGCCGACCTCGAGCGTGGTCGAGCCGCCCACATAAGTCTGCTTCGGCAGCGCCTCCGGGGCGACCGGCGGCGTCTTGTTGCCGGTGACGCCGTTGGTGGTCCCGGCCGCCAGGCGCACCCGCACGTTATCCTGCGCCACCACGATGGCGCCGTCATTTTGGAACGGACCGTTGCCGCCCGTGTGATCGCCGTGGAAATGGGTGTTGACCAGGTACTTGATCGGCAGCGGCGAGATCGCCGCGATTGCGGCCTTGATCTTGTCGTGCAGCGGCGCGAACTGGCCGTCGACCATGATGATGCCGTCGCTGCCGACCGCGACCGTGATGTTGCCGCCCTGGCCCTCCAGCCGGTAGGTGTTGTGGCCGAGATCGATCGTCTTGATCTCGACCTTGGAGAAATCGACGCTTTGCTGGGCGCTGGCGGCTCCCGCAAAGCCGGCGGCAGCGACCGCGACGGCGGCCAACGCGACGCGATTGATCCGATTCATGCGTAGCTCCCTGTTGCTCCCGCGCTCGTGCGGCCGGGCCGATCCCGACCCCGCGACCCGACCAGGTGCGGCGTGCGAAGGGGAGGGGGAGCATGTCACTTTTCGCGCTGCCGGTGAACCGGGCGCGCCGCCCGCGATCAAGAAATTGTGGGCTCGCTCGTCAGGCGATCCGATCGCGCATCGCGCCGATCGGGAGCGGCGTCGCGCGGCGGTCCGCCGTCACCGCGGATTGTCCTTGTCCCAGCGCAGAAACTCCTGAAAGAGCTCCTCCTTGGACAGCATCCAGTTGACCTTGGCGGACCGCAGGAAGCGCTCGAAGCGGTCGCGCTGCTCGGCCATTTCCAGCCCGACATTGGCGTTGAGCCAGTTCTGCGCGGCCTCGAGCTTGGTCCATCCCTCGATCGTGCTGTTGAGGTTGACCTCCCTCCATTTGGGATGATGCGGCGGCTTCTGCAGCTCGTCGATCCGCGGGAAGAACACGTTGATGAAGGCCTCGAGGCGCCGATAGCGCTCGGTGTTCGTCGGCCAGTTGTAGGCGATGATCACGGCACCGTCGCCGATCGTCGGGATCCGCTGGCCGGGCGCGATCATGTCCGGATAGTCGTCATGCGTGAGCTCGGCGGGGACGAAATCGTTGTTCAGCGCCGGCGTGAACGGGACCGGCAGAAAGACGTATCCGTCGGACGCGCGCAGCCGCGACATCGACAGCGTCGGCTTTCCGGCGACCAGGACGGTCGCGGCGATCTCGCCGTTCCTCAGCTTCTCCAGCGCGAGGGTCTGCGGCAGGCTGACCTCGACGATGTTGATGCCGAGGCGCTTGAAGACGTCGCGCATGGAGTAGTTGGTGCCGCTGCCGATCTCGTCGAGATTGACCTTCTGGCCCTCGAGCTGGCGCAGCGACGTGAACCCGACGCGCGCGACCACATGGGTCTCGAGGCTGAACAGCCGGCTGATGTAGACGATCTTGTCGTCGGTGACGCCGAGGGTCTCGTTCGAGCGGCGGAAGTTGTTGAGGATGCTGATCTGCGTCAGACCGAGATCGATCCCCCGCAGGTTGCGCACGTCGCGGATGTTTTGCGGGCCGCCCATGCCGACGACCGGAAGCAGCCGCAGGTTCTCGTCGCTGAGCACGGAGGCGAGATCATAGGCGACCTGCAGATAGGTCGTGTCCGAGCCGGGGCTCCCGGAGATGATCGACACCGTGTTCTGGTTGACCTGCTCGTCCTTGTAGATGCCGACGCCGACCGCGTAGTTGTCGCCCAGACGCTCCACGTAGGTCGACTTGGCCTCGACCTGGTTGGTCTTCGGGTTGGTCCAGCGGTAGTCGGTCCAGCCGCGGCCCTTGCTCTGGGCGATCTCGACCGTATTGCGGGCCGGGTAGACGCCGTCCTGGTCGCGGAAGTCGTAGAGGCTCTTGCCCACCAGGGCCTTTTGCGCGGCGTGCGCCTGGATCACGCAGTCGAAGTTCAGCACGTAGACGTAGAGGTCGCGATCGTGGAATTGGCGCGCCTGGGCGTTGATCGCCGCGAAGGTGGCCTGCGCGCCCTCGCGCTTGAATTTTTCCTGCACGCGCTTGACCATCGCGACGGCTTCGTCGCGGGTGCCGAATTGGGCGGCATTGGCGGTAACAGTCAGCAGGCTGACGGCGATGATCGCCAGCAACGCGACCTTGCGCCGGAATGGGCACCACATGACTGCCGCTCTTGGTTGTTCGCCACAGTCTCCATACCTTTGATTGTTCATCATCGAACGCGGCGGCACCCGCGCACCACAGACCAGGGTGGCGGCCGCACCCCCCGCGTCCGCGTGGGTATTAAAGCAGACTGGTGAGTGGCGAAAACCTTAGCACTGTACCGCTATTCGGATATTCCCCTACGGCGGCGCGTAATTTTCATCCGCTCGCCCGGTCTGTCCTGCACAGCTTTTGCGCGCCGTCTGTTGAAAACTGCGTCGGATTCCGGACGGTACGCAGGGGGTGAGGCGGCGGGGAGGGGGCGAAGACGGCGACGGGGCGGCGGCGCCTGAGGGCACGATGCGATTAGGTAGAATCGCATCGTGCCCTTCATCTTATTGATTCTGGTGCATGATCTTGTCCGAAAAGTCTGCAACCCCGGATCAAGTCCGGGGCAGGCATTTTCGGGATCATGCTCTAGCCGCCCCATCTCGGTCCGGGCACGTGACTTTGACGTTACGTCACATTTTGACTCACGTCACTTTTGTCGCCCTTTGAGCGTCATTTCGGGCTGAACAGGTCCACCGGGATGCCGGCCGCCTGGAACACGAAGTCGCGCGAGGCCTCGAGCTGTGACCGCAGCCGCGGCAGGTCGACGTCGAGCAACTGCCCCTTCCACTTGCGGATCTTGCCGGCGACGATCACGGTCTCGACATTGGTGCGGTCCATCAGCGAGACGACGGCGCCCGGCACGTGGTTGAGCGGCACGACGTTGATGCGGGTCGCGTCGAGGACGATGATATCGGCCTCCTTGCCGGGCGTGAGCGAGCCGACCTTGTCGTCGAGGCGCAGCGCCTTGGCGCCGTTCATGGTGGCGTAGCGCAGCGCGTCGCGGGTGGTGAGCGGCGCCGGCAGGTTGGCGGGCGGCGTCGGCCAATAGGGGAAATTGCCCGGTACGGTTTGCGGATTTTCCGGAAGGCCCCAATCCAGCGGGTTCGGCAGGTTGGAGTTGCCGTTGGGGCTGTCGAGGATCATCTGGTTCACCAGCGCGCGCTGCAGGTTCATGGCGGAGCGCATCTGGGTGAAGAAGTCCGCCGTCAGCGTGCACTCGACGTCGACCGAGAGCGACGGCTCCAGGCCGAGGCTCTGCATGCGCAGGATCGGCGGCATGCCATGCCGCATGTTCATCTCGATCGGAAATGCGATCGAGACCTGCGCGCCGCGGTCATGCACGGCCTGCCAGCCCAGGTCCGACATTCCGGTCATGTGGATGAACAGGTTGTCGGGGCCGATGCCGATGTTCTGGTTGGTGCCGCCCTTGCCCTGCGCCAACAGGTCGAAGGTCGGGCGGATGGTGAACGGCGACAGCACGTGCGCTGCGACCTGCAGGCCGAGCTGGCGGCCGATGGTCCAGGACTGCGTATAGACGTCGGTCCCGAGATAGAGCTCGCCGCCCATGATCATGCTGACGAGCTGGTCGGTCGAGGAGAAGAACTGGCCTTTGATGCGCACCGCATCCTGCGGATAGGCGTAGTTCGGCGGATTGTTGCCGGCGCCCTCGAAATAGCCGAAGGCGGCGCGGCGTCCGGTGTCGAACAGCGCCTTGATCGCCGCGTCCGAGTGCTGCGGCGTGTGATGGATCTGCGAGACGTCGTGCACCGTGGTGACGCCGTCGTCGAGCTGCGAGAGCCCGCCGAACAGCTCGTTGATGTAGACGTCCTGCGGCCGGTAGACCGGCGCGAATCTCAGGAGGATGTTTTCGAAATAGGTGAGGGTCCCGGCCGCCGAGTTCGAGCCGTCGCCGATGAGCACGCCGTCAGCCAGGAAGCTGCGCAGCGCCGTCTCGAACTGGTGATGGTGCGTGTCGATGAAGCCCGGCATCACGATGCGGCCGCGCGCGTCGATCTCGGCGGCGTTGCCCGCGTTGACGTTCGGCCCCACCGCGAGAATCTTCTTGCCCTCGACCAGCACGTCGGCCTGCACGAAGTCGCCGACCTTCGGGTCCATCGACATCACCGCGCCGCCGCGGATCACGTAGCGGCGGCCGTTGCGGCCGCTGTCCGGCGGCATGTCTCCGTTGTTGTCTGCGGCCGCGCGGCGCGGCGTGAACAGCCCGAGTCCTGCGGCCGCGCCGGTCGCCGCCGCGCCGGTGAGAAATTGACGGCGCGAGCCGAAATGAGCCTGCGGCCTTCCTTGATTGCACAAGATGCACATGGTGGCGTCTCCCCGCATGCGAGCCATTCAGAGCGACGATGACTCCGCGGCCACATTCTGTCGCTGATGCGCGCGGATGTATACGTCGATCGCGCCCGATCGAAAGATTCCGCGGCGCGGATGCGCGCCCAACTTCGCTCCCACGCGCACGACGCCTGCGGGTCTTGGGGCGCGGCCCCGCGCCCGCGCGCCGGAGGCATCGGCAGTCTTGGCGCTGTGCGGCGCGACGCCGGCGACGCGGCGGGGGCGGCAGATCCTCCGTGCTCGATCAGCCGATTGTTGCGAGGCGGCCCCGTGCAGTGCGCCGGTACCATGGCGGGCGGTCAGTTGCGGGACGGGGCGAAGCCGCCCCCGGGCGTGCCCGCGGAAGGTGGCGCTGCCGCGTGCGCACAACGACATGCGTGTCCGTGGCTCACATGAGCCGGAGACGCGGATGTCGCGGCGGCGCAGAGACGCGATCGGCTCTACTGCGAGACCCTGACTCTCAGCTTCAGGCTGGCCATGGCACGGCCGGTGGCCTCGGCCCTGGCCTTGGCGCGCGCCGCCTGCTCGGCGGCGGATTGCACCGGCGTCGGGCCGCTCGGCTGCTCGGCGAGTTCAAAACTCTTCCTGAGCCAATCGTAGCAAGCATTACGGGTCAGGGGATCGTGCAGCAGGCGATAGAGCGGATCACTCTTCTTGACTCGCTCGGTCATGATGTCCGCTGCGCGTCCAATATCATCCCCGGCTTCCTTGCGACACTCATCCGCAATCGCGGCCAGGTCCAAGTTTTCCTTGTCAATCGCTTCGTCGAAGTCACTCATCGCGTAACATCTCCGCCTTGATGCCACATTTCGGCTCGCAACCGTGCCCGGATACGTCAATAAAAATAAGCGATACCGCTGGGTGGTATCAACGCCATGCATCGCAGGTGGGCGGCTGCGGTATTCCTCGGCCGCTGGATCGCCGTCACTGACATATTTCCGGTATTGGAGGGTGGAAAAACGGACGACGCGCAACGCGTTTGGATCGTGGCGAATGTTGGGCTGCGAAAGCCTCAATGATTCGCGGTAAATAGGGACGCATCGCTTGGCCTGCGTGCGGGCTTTCGAACCTCGCCCCGACACGACGCTGTTCGGGGCGGTCGCGCAGCGGTAACCGGAGATGCGCGCGCATCCAGAGAGGCGCGCGCATCGTGCGTCCGGCTCACTTTCGCACGAAGCTGACGCGGCAGGGCGTGGTCGACGTGTTGATGTTGCTGCAGGAGCTGCAGCCGCTGTCGCGTCTTTTCGGGTCGGACAGAACGCAGGTGCCGGTAAAATTCTGCGGGCTCTTGGTCTCGACCACCGGCTTGCACTTGGCCTCGGTGGCGCTGAGGTTGCCGGCGCTGCAGGTGGCGCTCTGGCTGCAGCTTTGCGGCTTGGTCCTGTCCTGCGTGATCGCGCCGCCCGCGGCCCAGACGCCGTTGCGGGCCGGCAGCTTGGCGCATTCGGGCTCGGTCGAGGGCACGCTGCCGACGCGGCCCGCATAGTCCGGGAAGACCACGTTGCATCCCTTGGCGGTCGTGTTGGTCTGCACCGAACCGCCGAGCTTCTTGCAGTCGTCCGCATTGGCGACGCAGCCGGCTTTCGATCCCGCGCTGCAGCAGACCGGATATTTGACGCCGTCGCAGAGTTTTGCCTGGGCAAGCGCGGCGGCCGGACAAAGGATGGTGGTGATCGCAAAGGTCACGGATAGAAAAAGATTGCGCATGATGGATGCTCCTGACGGGATCTGGATGGCGTATGCGTTGCCGCCCGCACCGGGCAACGGCGCGGCGGCGATCGGCGGCGGGATCGAAATGCTGCCCGGGCGGGCGCGACCGGCGGTTTCCTCCTCCCCTTACGCCTCCTGCTCCTCGCGTATCGCGGCGGGGGCGCACCATTCCAATGCTAGCCCACGTCCTGCCGCTCCCGGCGTGATGCGCTTCACAAGCGCAGGAATAAATCTCGTATCGACGACGCGGGCCTTCGCGTGTCTGCGAGCCCAGCCGCGCGTCCGCGCGGAACATCTGCGCCGTCGCGACGCTGCACGCCTGCGCGCGTCATTGCGCGGCCGCAGATGCGTGGCGGACGCAATCAAGGAATCCGATACCGGCGATGTGGTCATGGGCGGCGCGCCGCGATGGCGTGACGCGGCTCACAGGCGAAGCGGTGAATTGCACGTTAAGGTCTTTGGTGTCTTATCGCTGCAGCGGGGGGCAGCGCTGATTCGAGGTTGGCGATGCCGGAACTGAATGAGCTGGAGGATCAACTCGCCGTGCTGCGGCGCGAGATCGCCGAGCTGCAGCGCGCCGGATGCACGCCCAACCAGGTGCTCAAGCTGATGCGCGACATCGTCGCCGTCTGGGCGGCGATCGAGAAGCGCAAGGTCGAGCAGCAGCCGGCCCTCAGCGAAGCGCAGCTTCGCTAGGCGGATATGCCCGAGCTCCGGCAATGCCCGGAAGCTCACAGGCCACCATCGGCGTCCCAGCCGGCATCGCAGCAAAAATCGTGATCACGAGAGCCGCTTTCCGAAGCGGCTCCACCAGGGATACGGGCCGCCGGCAAGCACGTCGTGCAGCGTCGCGGCGGATCCGATGACCTCGACCTTCGGCCAATCGCAATCGATCGTCCGAGCGACGTCCACGGTTGCGGCGAACGCCATCGGCAGCAACATCATTGCGCATTCGTGCATGAGCCGATGGATCAAACGACTGACCTCCGGCGTGAACGCCTCGACGAGGATGTCGAGGGTGTCGAAGTCGGCCGCGTCGTTGAGATACCTGGTGTACGCCGTCAGGCGCCCGCCATCGCGCGTCGCCACTTGCGTCCAGCCTTCCGCGGGCTCGGTACCGAAGTCGGAGAGGATTCGCCAAACGCCTTCCCGCTGCGCCACGGTAAGCGGGAGGCGATCGATCCGATGACCTGGCTCGCCATCGAATTGCCAGCGCGCGACCTTCGGCACGGCGAGTTGCAGGAAACGGCTTTCCGCCGTGACGGGCGGCTGGCTGAGAGACAGGGAGAAGCCTTCGAGGTTGGTATCTGGCGGAGCGCCGACCCACCACAAGGTCTCATGAATCACTTGAAGCGCGCGCTGCGGGTCTCCCTTGAAGCCCACCGAGAAGGAGAACTCCGAATAGCCGGGCGCTCCCGCTCGCCCGACGCTGCCGCTCGTTTCGAAAGACCCCAGCGCGGCCGTCCGGAAAATGCTCCCGAGGGTGTCCGACAGCCATTTGCCAACTTGGTCCGGGAGCGGCCGCAGAGGGTCTTCCAGCGACAGGGTGAGCCGCGCGGCGGTGTCCGTTCGCGGTGTGGGGTCACGGAACTCGATGCCCTCAAGAATGTCCTCGTCGTCGAAGGTCAGCTCCGGGAGCGAAGGCCGAATTTCCGGCGGCCTCTTGGCATCGAAGGCAGGTGCCTCGGCGCCCGGATAGCGAACCTGCTGCATCCGGTGCTCACCCGTTGCGGCTTCCTCGTCGTTGAGCGTGAATGGGTTGCTGCGGAAATCGCGATCGGTGAGTTCGGCTGCTTCGTCGAATTCGGCCTGCTCGCAGTATTCTTCGACTCCCGAGAAATCGCCGCAGCATGCCCTGAATGCCGGCCGGATCCCGGGCGCCGCGCGCAGCGCCCGGAGTCCGTCCTTGCTGAAGGCGGGCGAGTACGCGGTTGCGTGATACTCATCCACACAGCCGCTGAACAGGCCGTCGAGACGCGCCAGCGCCGGCGCGGTGGCGAGCGCTCGCGCCGCATGGTCGCCGAAGGTGAACGCCCGGCTGTTCCAGATGTCCTGCTCGAGATCGAGCTCCAACAGACGGCCGAGGTGACGTGACTGGGCGAGGGCGATCAGGCCGTCGTCCCCGATGAGGTTGTCGTGCAGGTCCAGCTGCCAGACACGCCCCAGCGCGGGCCAAGCAGCCAGCGCTGCCGCGCCGCTTGGGCCAATGCTGTTGTAGGCCAGCTGCAGCGCGCGCAGCGCCGGTGCGTGCGGCACGCGCGCCAACGCTTCCACCGCCGCATTGTCGAGCCTGCAATGGTTGAGCCCGATCTCCCGGAGCGTTTTCCATAGTGAGGAGCCGACTGCGGCTCGCGCGATGGCAGCCGCCGTGAATGCGTTGTGCGACAGATCCAGCTGCTCGAGGCTGCGCAATCGGGAGGACTGGAAGATGGCCGTCAACGCCTCGTCCGTCAGATGGCAGTTGCCGAGCCGGAGCTCTTTCAATCGCTCGGCGTTGGTGCTGTTGGCCCATGCCGCCGCCCCGGTGTCCAGCAAAGGTTGCTGGCCGACGTTCATGTAGTAGGCATTGACGCGCGGGCCGCTGAGGTCGAGGCGTCGCAGGTGCGGCATCGGGACACTCGCCATCCGGACAAAACGCTTCGCGTCGATCCGATTGGCGGACAGGTCCAGGCGCTGCAAGGACGACAGGCAGGGCGAAGCGGTCAGGGCGGCGGCGCCGTCTCCCTTGCAATAGATGTCGACCAGCTCGAGGGTTTCCAGCTGCTTTCCGAGTGCCGGGGCGAGGGAAGCGACACCCTCGTCGCCGAGGGGGAGCAGTTGCAGCCGCAGGTGCTTCAGGCGCTGCAGCAGGCCGGAGGCGATCAGGGCACGCAGTCCACCTCGCCCCAGGCCTTCGCGTCCCCAGTATCCCGCCCGGTAGCCGATGAGCGCGAGCGTCTCCAGTCGGTCCAGTCGGGCATGACGGAAGAAAACGTCGGCAGCCTCTTCGTCGGCTTCGATGACGTTGCCGAGGAACGGCTCGAACGGCGCGCTGCCGTTGAAGCCGCAGCGGAACGCGATCGACAGCGAGGTCAGCCGGGACAACTCCGGGCGCGCGGCCAGCGCCCGCGCTTCCTCGACCGAGCGAATGAAGACCGCCACCGACCGCAATTGCGGCAGGTCGCTGGCCGCCCAGATCGCAACGAGGTCGAGGGACCGCAGCATCAGGTGCCGGACGGGGGCCAGGCGATCGAGCTGCGGCACGATCCGGCTGGCATCGTTGTGCAGCAGCGAATCGGTCAGGTCGCCGATCTCAAATGCCTCCAGGGTTCGCCACAGCGGCGAGGCCGCGAGTGCCCGAACCTCGCCGTCGTCATACTTATCGGCGGCGTGCAGCGTCTTGAGGGCGCGGAATGCCTCGGGACGATGGTAAAGGAACGAGAGCTCCTGAAAGGTCGAGTAGAACGGGACCTGCAACGCGGTGATTTGCTCGAGGCTCGCGTGATGCGCGACGCGCGCCAGATCGACGGTGCCCTTGGTGAGATGGCTGCTGCGGAGTTGCAGCGCGCGGACCAATGGCCAGGTCGGCGGCACGGCACCGGTCGCGGCCGCCTTGCACCAGGACCATGGCGCGACCCGGACGGCATCAGGCCACGTGCTCAGGAGGTTGTCGGCATACGCTATGGCCGCTGCCTGATCATCGCCCGGCCAGGTATCGAGCAGCGCCGCCAGCGCGCGAAAGGCCAAGGCGCTCGGCTCGCAATGAGCGAACTCCGTCAATTCAAGCCAATGGGCGGTATCCGCAGCCATGATGCTCTCCGTCGCGCGGCGTCGTCACGCCAAATCTGCGGGGACGGTCCAGAGAGCGCTCGGCAGGATGAGATTGCCGCCGCTGAACTCCAATCTGAGAATGATTCCCGATGTTATCCGATCCAGCGTCACCTTTGGCTTGCGACTCTGGGTCAATCCTTTCAGCCCGAACATTGCGGCTGGCTTCGGACGCCCACCACGCTCGGTGAGCCACGCAGCGTACGCGGCCGCGAACCTCCACGGTGCAGACTCGGTGAGACCGGCATACAGGTTGGCCACCCATTTCTCGGTCAGTTCGGCGCGATAGTTGCGCGTCGGCTCACCTCGCAACAGCTTTGCCAACTGAGCGTCGACGGCCACGCCGGCGAGGTCGAGCGCCTCGGTCACCCGGCCGGCCGCAAGTGCGTCGAGGTAAGGCTTGGCCTGCGCGGCGTTGTCGAGCTGCCAGCGGTCGGGCGGCTGGGTATCGGCATGGCGGCGGTCCCACATCCATCGCGTCGAATTCCAGCGGTAAGCCTGGTTGCCGCCAATGAGTTCCTCGACGCCGACATGGAGTTCGTCCCCTTTGGCGCGGACCGCCAACCAGCGGCTGCGCAGGTGCGGTGGCGCTCCGTCGAGCGACGTGAGGGCGACCACGGCGGAGCGCAGAAAACCGCCGCCGCGGTCGCGCGGGAAATGCAGCGCAAGCGTCGCCGGGTCGATCGCGGCCACATCCGCGGCCTCCACCAAGGCTGCGTCGTCGAAGCGCACACACGATGAAGCCGATGCCGTACGGCGGTGCTCTGCGATCCGCGCGGCGCGCCTTTGTCGCGCTCGCTGGTCCGGGACAGGGGTGGCAACACGGAACCGCGCTGATCGCCGCCACCACTGGATCAGTGCGTTGGCCGCCGCCTCCGCCTGCTCAAAGAGCTCGTAGACGATGATCGGTCGGGGCGCATGGCCAGTGCCGCCGTCGTCATCCTCGTGAATCTGCAGCTCGAAGAGGAGGTTCCCGTCGCTGGTCAGGTCATAACCGGCGCGAGGGTCGCGGGTCCACGGCCAATTGCTCGCCTGCTGCTCGAGCGGGGCGCGTTGCGCGCGCACGACCGTGATCACGGCGTCCCACGAGCCGTCATCGGCAGCACACACCAGGTCCGCGACGGAGGGGCCACCGCGAGGCACGGATGAGTTGAACCGACCGCGGGTGATCGGGACGGAGGCCTGTTCGCAGATCTGGGCAACCGGATCGAGCAGCGCGCGCCGCTGCTCCGCCTGGGACTCGTTCTCGATGGTCATGGCGGCCCATTCTGCCGAACTAGCCCGAGAGGCGCGAGTGCTATGGAATGCCGCTCAGAAACCTGATGAGCCTTCACCCGCATATCGACATAATGATGGGAGTGGCGCCCGCATTGTCGCGCCGCTTTCAGGTGCACGCTGGTGATCTCGCTGCCCTCTTGCGCGCGGATGCAGGCGACCTTGATCCGGACAAACGGGAGCGTCTGCAACTATTCATAGTCTAACGTAGACACCTCTATCTTTTGGTGTATGCTGTGGTTTAGCGCCGGAGCCGATGAATTGGCCCGCAATGGATTAGCGGCACCGGCTGTATTTTGGCGGCACCTGGCTGTCTTGCCATCCGCAACGCCTCATCGGGAGAGCCAAAACCGAGATCAGCGGTATCACGAACATATTAAGGGGTACGGTCCCATGATCGCTCTTTTCAGTCGAATTGCGATTGCGCTTATGGTTGCCGCCGTTGTGTTGCAGTCCGCGGAAAAGAGTGACGCGCAGACCTGCAAAGCCAACCGACAAGGGTCGTGCCTGCAAGCGGGCGCAACCTGCAGCCCTGTCGATCCTCCGTTCTCGGGGACTCAAGGGTCTTGCCGGACGATCAACCCGCAAGGCGAACGGGAATGCATTTGCGGACCCGCGGCCGCCCCACCGCCGCCGCCACCACAGCAGACCGGAATTGTCGGCAACGTCCTGACCCAACCCACCTACGTCAATCTGTACTGGGATGCGACGTGGGATGCCGACAACCCCACCATGCCGAAGGATGCACTGGACGGCTTCACGACGGCGCTGGTGAAGAGCTCATATTTTGGCGGTTTGGCCGAATACGGCGTGACCTCCGCCTCCTACGCGGGTGGATTCCTGCCGCATGGCAACTGCACGCAGAAGGCGCCGGGCAGCGTCGGCTTCTATGCCCCGGTCGGCCCTTCGATCATCGGGTTTCTCCAGTGTGAGCTGGACAACGATCATCAGATCCCGCAGGGCTCCCAGGTCGTCTACAACATTATTCTGCCTTCGGGGTCGTTGGAGAGTGATGCTTTCGGACTTCAGACTTTTTGTACCGGGGGACCGACGGCATGGCACTTTCACCAAAGGCTGGATTCGCCCGAGGCGGAGGCGGCGCTTGCATTGATCGCGCTCGGGGGCGGTGACGCGCTGACTGGCGCAGCGATCGTGGCCGCAATTGCGTTGCTTCCGGGCGGGCCGGTGTACACGATCCAGTCCGCCGACAGCCGATGCGGCAAACTCATAAACAATCTGGTCCACGAGATGGTCGAAGCGACGACCGACCCGTTTCCTCCCTTCAGTGTCATTAGAACGGGAGAGGGTGAGATCGGCGACATGTGCGAACATGCGCCCAGTTCGACGCCGTTCGTGCCGCCATTTTCCGCATTGGCGGCCAAGACGTCCTTTCCGCAGTCTCGCCGCTTCACGACGTCCGCGCTGATCTCGGTTCCGAGCTACTGGTCCAATGCCAACCAGGTCTGTCTCAATCTGACCGGGGAAACACCGAAGGGAGCATTTGTAGGTCACCCGGGTCTGAGCCGAAGAACGATCATCCCGCTCAACCCGCCGATTGGCGTCGCCACCACGGGAAATGGCGCAAACATTTCCTTCACGTTCAGCGGACAGGGATTTGGCACGCTGCCAGGCGGCACGAGCGTTCCGGCTGCCAACCTCCCTTACCTTGCCATTCAGGACAATACTCAATCGTGGCAGGCCGGAAACTCTCTCAACGGGGATGCGGTAAGCCTGACCATCACGTCGTGGTCGGACACCTCCATAACCGCGAGCGGACTGGGCTTCAGCAGCGAACATAACCTGGTGATGAAGCCGAACGACAACTTCGCCGCCTGGATATGCAATCCGAGTTCCGGAAATTGCGGGAAAGTCAGCTGGTCGCTTCAGGAGCCCGGAACGCCGCAGCTGAACCTCCTGGTCATCAACTCGGTGCCCTTGCATTTCGATGTTCTGGTCGACGGCAACGCGGTCGCCTCGCACACAGGCGGGGGCTTTACCGGGTGGCAGGCCCTCGCGCCCGGGACTCACATCATCACTGAAACCGCGACCGATCCGGGAATATTCAGGCCGAATTTTTTCGGCGCCTGCGGCCCCAATGGCCACATCACCTTGCAGCCCGGAGACAATCAGATCTGCACGGTCCTGAATGCTTTCAATACCGGTTGCGCAAGTGGCCAGCATTGCTGCGGATCAGTCGGCAAGTTCGGCTGCTCGCCGGCATGCGTATCGAATTCGGTGACTTGCAATCCGATATGTCCGATAAACGCCCAGAAGTTCAATAAATGCTGCGGAAGTCAAACGGCTACCGGTGAATGCGACGGTCAATGCATAAAGAGCCCGCCGAACTCATGTAATTGAGACCTGGGGCTCAGGGCATTGCATTCAACGACCAAAATGCATGGGCGCGCGCTCGAGCCTGTCTGGCTTGACCGAATTCGCGCATGGGGCGCGTAACCGCGCATCAGAATCCCTCGAATTCCAGATGCAGAAGCGTTAGGTGTCGTAGCTAGCCCATCGCTGTTGGCAGCGGGCGGGCTTTGCTGGCCGCACAGCCCTGGCCGGAATGGAACGCGCTGTTATTTCGCTATCAAGGAGGTGCGGTCCAGTAGCTCGCGACCACGAATGTGGAGAACGTCTGCGAGAACCATCATCGACATGAAGTGCTTGAGAATCGGGTCGTCTGCGGAACGTTGATCCCACATCTCTATCGCGCCGCACAAGACCGAGGAGCAACCATCAACGCGTTGGGCGCAACGCGGGACGTATGTGGGTGATGCCAACAACGACTGCCGAACGATGTTCCCATTGTAACGCCGTTGAAGCCGTTGAAGAAGTGAGGAAGTGATGGCTAAGACGCCAACAGAAGAAGAAGTATTAAAAAACGCCTGTGCGGCGGGGATCCGGTCAGCCGCGGACCGGCTCAATGCGCGGCGCGGTTGAGATCACGCTCGATCTTCGACCGTCCCATCTGGCTGCGCGGCG